>OBLU010006029.1_pt1 | contig 10820 bp, 9 predicted proteins | sample 1518681 | NCBI WGS metagenome assembly OBLU01 (sample SAMEA3539304, study PRJEB22396) | soil metagenome | biome: tundra; feature: field; material: soil | place: USA | collected 2010-05 | depth 0.15 m
AGGTCTTGCTGGACGCGGGCTGCGGGAAGGGTCGCCACTTGTTTTTCGCCGCGCAGCACGCCCGGAAGGTCATTGGAGTAGATCTCAGTCCGGCAGTCGATGCGGCGTTTGATAATACCGGTCATCTGGAGAATGTGCACGTGGTGCAAGCCGACCTGTTCCGTTTGCCCCTGCGCCCACAAAGCTTCGACATGGTTTATTCGCTCGGGGTGTTGCATCACCTGCCCGAGCCCGAAGCCGGGTTTCGGGAGATTTTGCGTTACGGCAGGCCGGGGGCCGACGTGCTGGTATATCTCTACTGGTCGCTGAATGACGGGCCGCGGTGGAAAAAGCACCTGCTGGGTCTGGTTGGAATGGTTCGCCGGGTCACGACGCGAGTTCCGTTTCCTGTGCTACGAGCCTTTTCGTGGTGCGTCGCGGTGGGTTGTGAAATCTGTTTTGTCGCGCCGTATCGAGTACTTAGAAACACACGGTGGAAGAAATTTGCCGAAACGCTGCCACTGAAACTCTATGCGGATTTTCCTTTTCGGCTTCTCTACCAGGATCAGTTCGATCGTTTTTCAGTACCCATCGAGAACCGGTATGATCGTGAAGACGTTGAGGGTTGGCTGATGCGGTCTGGACTGGAAAACTGGGATATCGTCCGGGGCTCAGGTTGGCGCGCTATGGGAAGGGTGTCTTCGTCTTCGACTCCGGCGAAGGCGAAGGAGATCGTAGCGTAAAGAATTCGTTTCCACATGTTCAATTCCTTACAAACTTCGACGGTGAGTGGCCCGTGGCGCCTGTCGCCCCGGCTCAGTTTAACCGTCAACCTAGCCGGTGTTCTGGTCTTAGTCACTGCCCCTTTTTGGCTGTTCGAACTCTTCGCGATCTATGAAGAGAACCTGTCGATTTCCTTTTTTGCTGCGGCATCGACCGTGGCGCTGATCATGGGCTTGAACTACGTCCTGATTTTGCATTGCACGCGCCGGCACCCGTCGCTGCGGCGGTTGATGGCGGTGGGCATATTGGCCAAGATGGCCGCTGCCGGGCTGTACATCACCATGGTCGTGCGTTTGTATAACTATTCCGCCGATATGCCGCATTACTTCTACGCGGCGCAGGGTATGGCGACAACCTACGCACAAACGGGCACTCTGACAGTTCCGAATCCGCTCTGGGGTGTCAACTTTCCGTCATTCCTGTCGCAGTGCATTTTTGTGGTGACGGGCGTCTCGTTACCGGTGGCGATGGTGATTTTTGCCTCGATGTCGTTCTGGGGAGCGTACTTCCTCTACCGGGCCTTCTGCATTGGGTTTCCCGATGCGACCCGTTTCGACATGGTTGCTACCATGGCATTCCTGCTGCCAAGCTGCGTTTTCTGGACGGCAAGCATTAGCAAGGATGCGGTAGTCATGCTGGGCGCGGGGATAGCGAGTTATGGCTTCGCGCGTGTGCACCACCGCGTAGGCCTCCAGGGCTACGCGTTGTTGGCAGCGGGGCTAGGGGTCATCATGACCGTGCGCCCGCACATGGCTGGCATTTTGGCCATTGCTTTCATCTTTCCCCATGTGTTCGGGGCGAACCGCACGGGGCTGAGCGGACTGGCTTTGAAGGTCGTCGGTATTCCCGCCCTGGTGGCCCTCACTTGGCTTTTCGTTTCGCGAGCCGAAACTTACGTCGAGATGCGGGACTTCTCCGGGGGCCAAGCGGCCGTCATGCAGGTTGCGAAAAACAACTCGGGTCTTGGGGGTTCAACTTACGGCGGGTCGCTCGGTTCGAGGATGGCGCTGGCGCCGTTTCTACTCATCCGGCCATTCCCTTTTGAAGTCCATAATTTTCAGGCGGCACTGGCCTCGCTGGAGGGGATGGCGCTGCTCGTGATGTTCGTGCGGCGGAGAAAGGTGCTCTATCGGACGCTGGGGCGGATCAGGTCGAATCCGTTTGCCATGTTCCTGGTGCTGTACACGATCGAGTTTACGGTCATCTTTGCGGCAGCCACGACCAATTTTGGCTTGTTGAACCGGCAGCGGGTGATGTTGCTGCCGTTTACGTTGATGCTCTTTCTGGGCGATTCACGATGGGAGCGGCAGGTGGCGTCGGTCCCGGTTCGAATTCTCAGGCTGAGGCGTCGAGCGCTGTCGGTAGTGGGTGGACCCGGCCAGGAGTCGCCCGCTGCGGGAGATTAGCCGGCCTTGCAAACGATCCTGATGTTTATCTTTGGAGAGATTTTCTAAATGTGTGGCCTGGCTGGATTTGTTGAGGCGAGAAGTGGTGGCCAGCAGTCGGAACTGGAAGCCCTGGCGAGTCGGATGGCCGATGCCTTGCAGCATCGTGGACCGGACGACAAGGGCGTGTGGGCAGATCCGGAGGCGGGAATCGCCCTTGGTCATCGACGCCTTTCGATCCTGGACCTTTCGCCGGCGGGGCACCAGCCGATGTTTTCCTCCAGCGGGCGATTCGTGATCGTCTACAACGGAGAAATTTATAACTGCGAACAGCTACGCCAGGAGTTGCTGAGTGAGCGACCTGAATTACGTTTCCGAGGCCACTCCGATACCGAAGTCATGCTGGCGGCTTTCGAACAATGGGGGATTGAGCCTGCTCTCGAGCGCATGAATGGGATGTTCGCGTTCGCCTTGTGGGACCGTCGCGAACGTACGCTGGTGCTGGCGCGCGACCGTTTTGGCGAGAAGCCGCTCTACTATGGATCGGCAGGCGGGACCTTCCTGTTTGCTTCCGAACTGAAGAGTTTGCGGATCCATCCGGCGTTTAGAGGAGAAATTGACCGCGACGCGGTTGCTTCCTACCTGCGGTTCAACTGCATTCCGGCGCCTTACTCCATTTATCGCGACATCCGCAAATTGCTTCCCGGCACCGTTCTCCGCTACCGGAACGGCGAGGTGACGACGCAGGCTTTCTGGTCGCTGCGCTCGTCAGTGGAACGTGCCCTCTCCGAACCCTTCAGCGGGTCTGCAGAGCAGGCTGAGGAAGAACTGGACGGTCTGCTGCGGGATGCGGTCAAGCTGCGCATGCATGCTGATGTTCCACTGGGCGCGTTTCTTTCTGGCGGCATTGATTCCTCGCTCATCGTGGCGCTGATGCAAACGCAAAGCCAGCGGCCGGTGCGAACGTTTTCGATCGGTTTCCACGAAGAGGGCTACGACGAGGCCAGAGATGCGCGTGCGGTGGCCCAGCATTTAGGCACCGACCACACCGAGCTTTACGTTACTTCCGGCGAGGCGATCGACATAGTGAACCGCCTGCCCGAAGTTTACGACGAGCCGTTCGCGGATTCTTCTCAGATTCCCACTTTGCTGGTTTCGCAGCTGGCTCGGCGTCATGTGACAGTCAGCCTTTCGGGGGATGGTGGCGACGAAGTCTTCGGCGGCTATAACCGTTACACTTGGGGAGGCCGCCTGTGGAAGAGATTGGATGGCACTCCGCGCCCATTGCGGCGGCTGGCCGCAGCGGGAATGACCGCCTTCGGACCCGAGTTATGGGACGCGACATTCAAGCGCGTTCGCCCGCTTCTTCCGAAGAGCTGGCGCCAGCGCATGCCGGGATACAAGGTGCACAAGCTCGCAAGTCTGCTGCCCTCTGAAAGTCCGATGGAGATGTACGCGGGCATGGCATCGCACTGGTCCGAACCCGAGCGCGTGGTCGGCGGAGCCGCTGCGCTTCGTCCCTTGCACATGATCGAGGACCAATGGCTCAAACTGCCTGAGTTCGAGCGGCAGGCGATATACCTGGATACGATCACGTACCTGCCGAACGACATCCTGGTGAAGCTCGACCGCGCGACGATGGCTTTCGGCCTGGAAGGGCGTATCCCTTTGCTGGATCCGCGGGTGGTGGAGTTCGCATGGCGTTTGCCTTTGCAGATGAAGGTCCGGCCGAACCAGGGGAAGTGGCTCTTGCGCCAAGTGCTGTATCGCTATGTGCCGCGGAATCTGGTAGAGAGGCCGAAGATGGGATTCGGCATCCCGCTGGATTCCTGGCTGCGCGGTCCCATGCGGGAATGGGCCGAGGCGCTGCTGGAGCCGCGGCGCTTGCGAGAGGAAGGATTCTTCGACCCGGCAGCGGTTCGCGAAAAATGGAACGACCACCTTTGCGGTCGCGGAGCGTGGCAGTTCCATCTGTGGGACATTCTTATGTTTCAGCTCTGGTGGGAACGTCAGAACTCGGCAGCGAAGCCACAGCCCCGAGTCGAACCGATCCAGGTGGGAGCTTAACGTTGCCGGTCAGGCCTCAAGCTCCAGGCACTTTCATTATCTCCCTTGATTTCGAATTGCACTGGGGGGTTCGCGATGTCAAGACGGTGGAGCAGTATCGCGAGAATCTGATCGGGGTGCGGCGCGCGGTACCCGCGATGTTGGCGACCTTCGCCGAATACGATATTCATGCAACCTGGGCCACGGTTGGATTCCTTTTTTTCAGCCGTCGTAGCGAATTGCTGCGGGCTTTGCCGTCGGAGCGGCCACAATACGACGACGCGCGCCTGTCGCCCTATCCTGAGATCGGGGCGATCGGCCAGGATGAGAACGAAGATCCATTCCATTTTGCTCGCGGTCTGCTGGAGCAGATCCGGTCAAGTCAGGGGCAGGAGATCGGCACGCATACTTTCTCTCATTATTACTGCCTGGAGCCGACGCAGAGTATTGCTGCATTCCGTGCTGACTTGGGGACAGCGCTGGCGGCGGCAGCGGATTTCGGCGTTGACCTGAAGTCCATCGTGTTTCCGCGAAACCAATACGACGAGGACCATCTACGAATCTGCGGTGAAATTGGTTTGAAGGCGTTTCGCGGTAACCCGCGATCATGGTTTTACCGTCCGCGAATCGCAGCGGAAGAGACGCGCTGGGTACGGGCGGCACGGTTGCTCGACTCGTATTGCGATCTTTCGTCGCACAATTGCTATTCACTGCCAGAGACTGCCGGCGGTGTCCCGATCAATCTCCCCGCCAGCCGTTTTCTTCGCCCCTATTTTGCCAACGTACCCGCGGCCCAGGCATTGCAGGAGCGGCGTGTCAAGGATGACCTGACCTACGCGGCTCGACAAGGTCTGATGTACCACCTCTGGTGGCATCCTCATAATTTCGGCACGTACCTGGAGAAGAATATCGGAATGCTGCGGCGTATTCTCGACCACTTCCAAGACCTGCGCGAACGTTATGGCATGCTGAGTAAGAACATGGCTGAGAGTACACTCAATAATTCCGAGTTTCAGGATCATGTCGCCACCAAAGAAGATCGTTTTGCTCGGCAGAGAAGATAGTCAGACAGCCATACTCTACAACTCGCTGCGGAACGAATTTCTGATTATGGGAGTGATTGTGGAGGAAGGGGAGTCGCGCCTGAAATTCGTGAGGCGGAGAGTAAAAAGACTGGGGCTGAGCAGAGCTTTGGGCCAAATCGCATTCCGCCTGGTCGTTGTTCCGTGGCTGAAAGCGACGTCGCGGCGCAGAGTCGACGAAATCATCCAGCAGTCTGGTCTGGATGCGTCGCCGATGCCAGCGGTAAAATTGGTAAAAGTTACGTCGGTTAATTGCGACGAGACCATTCAAGTCCTGCAGGAATTACAACCCAGCGTAGTAGTGGTAAGCGGCACACGCATTATTGCCGCTAGAGTGCTGAATTGTATCCCGTCAGTGTTCATCAATATGCACGCCGGAATTACCCCTATGTATCGGGGCGTTCACGGCGGATATTGGGCACTTGTGGAACATGATGTCGATTCGTGTGGGGTCACAGTGCACGAGGTCGACACGGGGGTGGATACGGGCAGGATCCTGGGCCAGACTCGTATCGCGCCTAACGGCACGGACAACTTCGTGACGTACGGTTTCCTCCAACTAGCTGCCGGCTTGCCATTGCTGAAGAGAGCGATCCGCGACGCCTGCGAGGGCCAGTTGCAGCCGGTGCCTGCGCCCGGCGGAGAATCGCGGCTGTGGACGCATCCAACGTTGGCGCAATACGTCTATCATCGGGTGAAGTCCGGGGTGAAGTAGAATGGGGCTAAGAATCGCTCAGGTCGCGACCTCCGACGTGTCGGTGCGGCTTCTACTGCTGGATCAGATCAAGGCGCTTGAGGCGGACGGCCACCACGTGGTGGCGGTGTGTGCACCCGGTCCGTGGGTCGAGAGCGTGCGCGGCGCGGGCGTGACGGTGCAGACGGTTCCGATGGTGCGCGAGATAGCGCCGCTTCACGATGTCCGTTCGGTCGCAGCTTTGGCGCGTTGTTTCCGCCAGCACAAATTCGACGTGGTGCATACGCACACTCCTAAGGCGGGCCTGATTGGTCCGATTGCGGCCCGGCTGGCGCGAGTCCCACGAGTCGTACACACGGTTCACGGACTGTTGTTCCACGATCGTATGACGCGATTGCGCCAGACGATCTTCTGGGTTCCGGAAAAGATTACGGCGACGTTTTGCGATTGTCTTTTGTCGCAGAGCCGGGAAGACATGGAAGGAGCGGTCCGCAGCCGGCTGTGCGCCCGGAAGAAAATTACCTACCTCGGGAACGGAATTGATGTCGCGCGTTTTGCACCGCAAGCTTCGTACGACCGAACGGAGAAATTACGAGAAGTGGGTCTGCAGGCGAGTGATTTTGTGGTCGGCAGCGTTGGGCGGCTGGTGAAAGAAAAGGGATTTCTGGATTTGTTCGCGGCGGCGGAAACGTTGACCGCACGCTGCCCGCAGATCAAGTTCGTGGTGATTGGGCCGCGGGAAACGGACCAGGACGATGCTCTGGATACCGGTTACATGGACGATTTGCAGCGCCGCGGTGTCGTTCGCTTCGTCAACTGGTGCGAGGACATGAGGCCATGGTACGCGGCGATGGACATTTTTGTGCTGCCTTCGTATAGGGAAGGCATTCCGCGCGCCTGTATGGAGGCGGCGGCGATGATGCGTCCGGTAGTGGCGACGGACATTCGGGGTTGCCGCGAGGTGGTGCTCCATGGCGATACCGGCTTGCTTGTCCCGCCAGGGGATGTCCCTCGGCTGGTGGAAGCGATCGAGCGGCTATATGAAGATCGTAATCTGGGTGCGCGGATGGGCGAGCGTGCCCGCCAGCATATCGTCCAAGACTTTAACAACAAAGATGTATGCAGCCGACTTTGCGAATTTTATGCCCAGCTCGGCGGTGCGGAAAATACGGCTTCGACTCGTGAAGAACCTGCTTACCATCGATCTTGAGGACTGGCACCAGCTCGCCTACCGCCGGCTAACGGGCGATACACCGCTGCCGCAGAAACATGTTTTCCGGCAAATGGATCTTTTGCTGGAACTGCTGGAGCGCCACCGTGTGCACGCAACCTTTTTTGTATTGGGGAGCTTGGCGGAGCGTTGTCCTGAACTGCCGCGCAAAGTGGCATCGCTGGGGCATGAAATCGCTTCGCACGGGTATGCGCACCTAATCGTGCACCGACTGACGCGCAAGCAGTTTGAGGAAGACACGCGCCGCGGCAAGCAGGTGCTGGAGGATGTCGTCGGGCAGCCGGTGCGCGGGTACAGGGCGGCGGAGTTTTCCATTCGTACGGATTCCCTGTGGGCGTTGGAGGTTCTCGCTGAGTTGGGGTTCGAGTATGACTCCAGCATCTTTCCTATCTATCACCGGCGGTACGGAATTCCCGGGTTTTTTCCGCGAGCTGCCGAGTATCTGCTTCCCAACAATCTTTGTATCAAGGAGGTTCCACTGGCGACGCTGTCGTGGGGGAGGATGCGGCTGCCGGTGGCGGGCGGGGGAAGCTTCCGCGTGCTACCGAGATGGCTCCTTTCTCGCGCCGTGAAGCGGTTGAACGACTCGGGTAGACCCCTGGTGACCTATTTCCATCCCTACGAATTCGATTCGGAACGGCTCGACGTGTTCGTTTCCGGAAGGCCCCAACATTTGCGACATCGCTTGCGCGGCCGGCAATGGAACTTTCATCAAAACCTCGGGCGTCATACAATGACTCCCAAGCTTGCAACTCTGCTTCAGCAATATTCATTTACCACCATTGCCGATTTTCTTCAGGAGGAACCGGTTCTTGAGCGTAAAAACCTATTTTGAACGGACCGCGGACAATTTCGATGCTTTATACGAAAACCGTCGCAATTGGAGCTATCGCTTCAATCAGGTCTTTCGCAAAGGACTGTTCCAGCGGATCGAGAAAACCACGAAGGCCTTCACAGGGATGGAAGACTTCAGTGTTCTCGACGTAGGCTGTGGTTCGGGCAGGAACAGCGCGCTGTTCGCGGACGAGGGGGCCCGCCGCGTGGTTGGGATTGATTTCTCCGCCCCCATGCTGGAACTCGCCCGCGAATACACTCGGGCGAAAAATGTCGCCAATCGGTGCGAATTCATCCAAGCGGATTTCCTTGACTATCCGTTTCAGGAGACTTTCGACGTAGTGGTGGCACTGGGAGTCTTCGACTATGTCGCAGATCCCGTACGCGTCCTCAAGAGAATGGCTGAGCTAGCCAATGACAAAGTGGTGGCCAGCTTTCCGGGGGTGTCTCCCGTCCGTGCACCGCTACGCAAAATGCGCTATGCCTTGAGGGGATGCCCGGTGTACTTCTACACGGGCACGAAGTTGCGGCAGATCTGCCACGAAGCAGGCCTGTCAAATTTCCGCATCGAAAAATTGGCCTCCTCCGGCTACATGCTGGTGGGAAATAAACGTGCCGCCCATAAACGAGCCGTGGCGAATGCTTGAACGAGACCCCATGCGCGCGTTGAAGCGCGCGCTGGATGTCGTGGTGTCGGCGTTCAGTCTGGTACTGCTATCACCGGTGCTGGTCGCAGTCGCTGTCATCGTCTGGATGGAGGGCAGTCCTGTCCTTTTTCGCCAGCAACGCCCTGGTTACAAGGGCGTTCCTTTTTTCGCGCTCAAATTCCGCAGCATGATAGACCAGCGCGATGAGCAGGGCCGGCTTCTACCGGATGAAGCGCGCATCACGCGGCTGGGCGCTTTCCTACGACGGTCGAGCCTCGATGAGCTGCCGCAGCTTTGGAACGTGCTGCGGGGAGACATGAGTCTAGTCGGACCGCGGCCGCTACTCATGCAATACCTGGATCGCTATACGCCGGAGCAGGCCCGCCGGCACTCGGTACCCCCTGGGATTACTGGCTGGGCGCAGGTGAACGGGCGGAACGATCTCGCGTGGGAAAAAAGACTCGCGCTTGACGTTTGGTACGTGGACCACTGGAGCTTCTCGCTGGACCTGCGCATCCTCGGGATTACCGTGTGGAAGGTTCTGAAGGGGGAGGGAATTGCCGCGGAGGGATCGGCAACGATGCCCGAGTTCATGGGCACTGAAGCCACTTCTTCGGACGAACGAGCGCGGGTCCGTTAATCCAAAAGTCCATTGAGCCCAAGCGAAAAATCATTAGGCCGAGGAGCCGCGAGGGGGCGGGCTCCCGGTTCGGATCACGGTTCCGTCCGGCACGTCTTTCATGATGTGGGATCCGTTGGCAATGACCACGTTGCTCCCAATGCGCACCCCTAAGTACACCGTAACTCCCATTCCCACGAGCGTGTTTTCACCGACTTCGACGCCGCCCGCCAGGATGGCTCCCGGAGACAAGTGAGTGTGCGATGCGATGACACAATCGTGGGAGACAATGGTTCCACTGTTAATGATTGTGTTGTCGCCGAGTTTCGCCGCTGAGCCGACCACTGCGCCGGCAAAGAGCTGGTTACCGACTCCCATAACCACCGAGGGCTCAACCACGGCGCGCGGGTGAATGAGATTAGGAATGTTGAACCCCGCTGCCACCAGCCGATCGTAGAGCTTCACGCGAACTTGGTGATTGTGCACGCTGCCAATTCCTAACACGGCACGCTCAATGCCGTCGGTTTTTAACTGCGCGAACAGGGAAGAATTCCCCAGTACCGGAACTCCGAGCACTTCCGCGTCCGAGGGACTGTCGTCCACCGCGGCGACAGGGAAGAATTCCCCGGCCAAACGCATCAGGTCAATGAGCACGCGCGCATGGCCGCTGGCGCCGTACACGACGACTGCCTTTCCGGCTCCGGGCGGGAGCAGCAATCGTTCGCGTTTGCGAGCGGTGACCTCGGAAGTCGTTGGCTGCGCCCGCAACAACCGCTCCACGTCCGATTCCTTGATGATTCCGGCCAGCCCAAGGCTGGACACATCCAAGCCATGGCGTTCCGCTAGTTCCTGGGCTTTGCGGGTGATACGGAACGGACGCTCGTCGTTCAGCGCACGTTCGGAAATAACAACCGGCTCGTCGGGAGAGGCCGTGAGGACGCACAGCAACGAATTAACTCTGGCCCGCTGTCCTTTTTCGACGCTCAGATTGCGAACATAACCTGAGCTCGGTGCTTCAACGTCCAGCGTCGCTTTGGTTGATTCCAGGATACAAAGGAGGTCGCCACTGCGTACCTCGGAGCCTTCCTGTACGCGAACGTCAACCACAGAGACCTCATCCTCGTTGGCGTTCAGGAGGGGCACGCGTAACACCTGCATTCTTGCTACCTCACTTGCTGTATGGAAATCAGCGCCGATTGGAATGTTAACGTGTCATAACGCGACGGCTATTGGCACACACGCGCAAAACTGCCTGATCAATGTCTTCCAGTTGTGGCAGTATCGCGGTCTCTAACGTGCTAGTGTTTGCGATCGGAAGATCCTTTGCCGCCACCCGCAAGGGCGCGGCGTGGAGCAGTTCGAACGCCTTTGAGCTGACTGCGGCGATAAGTTCTGCTCCCCATCCTGCCGTTTGAGTGCCTTCCTCACAAACCACCAGTTTTCCCGTGCGCCGCAGAGATTCGAGAATGGGTTCCAGAGTGATTGGGCTCAGGCTGGCTGGTACTACTACTTCGCAAAAT
>OBLU010006031.1_pt1 | contig 10818 bp, 15 predicted proteins | sample 1518681 | NCBI WGS metagenome assembly OBLU01 (sample SAMEA3539304, study PRJEB22396) | soil metagenome | biome: tundra; feature: field; material: soil | place: USA | collected 2010-05 | depth 0.15 m
CCACGCTCGGCGCGACGTGTTGACTGACGTAAAGGCCGTGGAAAGGCCCGTCCCCAAAGCATTACCGTGATACACCGTCCACGAACCGGCCGTAGTTGAATTCGTTGCCGCTCCCGAGACCACGCCCGAGGCAATGCTTAGCACCACCAGCGTCGATCCAATAATTACTCCCGCGAAAGCCAGAGTGGTGAGTGTTTTGAGGTGGAGTCGTTTCAAAATGTGCACACTTTGGTGTCGTGACCGACTTCACTCGTATCTGTCGCGCTTATCTCCTCGAGAATAGCCGGGGCCCTCTCGTCAATAATAAGGACTTCACAATTTCGACGATCGTCCACTCACGCGCGTCAGGCCCTAGAGAGACTCCAGAATTTTAGCGCCGTGACGGTGATCACTGGTTTGCGTCGCCAGCGGTCTCGGCGCGTTCGTCGTTGCCCAACCTTTCCCAGTCCCGTCTTTACGCTCACCGAGTTCGACGGCAATTGGCGGATGGTGGGGACACTTCTTACGTTGTTCTTCGGTGCCGGTAGAGCCATCTCAATTCGGAGTCGCCGACGCGGAGATCTCGGGACTTAGGCCACCAGGGGGCGCCAAGTGATGTGTAGAAGAATTAGACGTCCGGCACAAACCGCTTGTCGAGCGTGACGAGAGGAGGACGATGAATTCTCTGGTGGATTGGGCGGCACTCGTGGCCGCCGTGGCCGTCGTCGGCATGGCGATTTTTCAGATCCTGCTGGCCGCGGGTTTTCCTTTGGGCGCGGCGGCCTTCGGCGGAGCGAACGTGGTGTTGCCGAGAAGGTTACGCGTGGCCAGTGCGGCGTCGACGGTGCTGTTCATGGCGGCGTTGTATTTTGTCCTCGCTCGCGGGGGCCTCTTCGGAGCCGTGCGTCATTCGACGTTGGTGCACATAGGTATCTGGGTGTTCGCGGCGATCTTCGCCCTGAGCACGCTCGCCAACGTTGCCTCGCCTAGTCGGTGGGAGCGGCTGCTCATGGCACCGGTCGCCTTACTGCTCTGCGCCTGCTGCGTCCTCTTGGCCCTGACCCGGTGATTTTGTCTCTTGACGGAACGTGGCAAGTAGGGCCGGTCGCGGGTGTTTCTGAAGGACAGTAGGGGAACTCTTTATCCGCAACTTTGCGCGTAGGCCGGCGTGCCGGGCTGAAGGGCTTGGCCGGAGTTGGGGCTGAGCATTAAACACGACTCGTCAACCGCGACGAACTGATTAGCAGGGATTTGCTTCAACTGGTCCACGTCGCGGTACGTCCATCGCGTATCGGCCGTGCCTTGGAAGTACCAGTTGCTCCCGTTGTCGGCCAGGATCAGTCCGTAGGTCTTCATGGTGGTCAAGACGGTTTGACAAAAGGAGCTACAGGTGGACGCGGGAAGTGAGAACGAGGCGTTCAGACGAAACCGCGCACCCATGGGAGGACAGTTGGTATTGGACTGGCCCGCCTCGTGGCGCGCGGGCCAGAGGTACGACTCTTGACTGCACTGGGCGGTGAAGCGAATGGCGTGGTTCATGGCGCCGGAGGCGACCTCGTTGAAGTTGACCAGCCCGGGCAGGATGGGAAGACCGGCGGCATCGGCCGAGGTCCAGCCGGCCGGCCGCAGGGCGTTCGAGTTGAGGTTCCAAATTGCCCCGGAGCCCGCCGCGGATCGCCCCTGGGCTCGGTACTGGGTGTCGTAGGTTTCGAAAAGAGTGCACGCGGGTGAGGAGGCCGATTTGGCGGGATCGACCATGAGGGCGTGCCGATCGGATCCGCCTTCAATCGGGGTCGAGGCGGTCAGGGGATAGGGTCGGCGGTCGCTCTCGGAGGCGTAGAGGAACTTGATGGAGGTGAACTTGGTGCGAGCGGGGACAATGACCCAAGGAATTCCGTAGGGCCGCTTGGGGTTGCCGGATGGTCCGTAGTCAGGGTGCAGGTCCGTGGTCGACGCGTCCATCGAGGAGGTCCACGTGGCGCTGTTGACATTGACCGGCAGTCCCGTGATGGGGGTGTTCCACACGTTGTCCGCGGGCAAGGCTGGACAGTGCGTGCCGGGCAGCGTCGGTCCCGAGGCGCTGGACGCAGCGTGGGGGGTCGCTCGCGCGAATTCTCCTTGAGCCGATGCCGCCGACGCGTCAATTCCCAGGCCACCCACCAGCGCCGTCGTGGCCAAGAGCACGGTGGCCCAGTTTTTGTTAGTCATGAGCATCGCTCGACCCAGCGTCGAAGTTCGCCGACCTCAAAAAACCGAGGACCGGACATTCGGTGGGGGAGGGGTCGGTCGCGAACACGTTGGAAATCTGGGCGCCCTTGAGCTTGCGACACCGTGTGCTGCGCACGTCCGGATGGTACCAGTGCTCCCCGAGCGAATGGCCCACGGCCCCATTCTGCTTACTGGGACAACGTTTTAGGCGATCTCCGTTATGTAGGCACCGACTAGGTCGGCCGTCTGCTGATTGACGTCACCTTCACGTCGATCGCCGTGGTCCTGTTGGAAGTGGGCGAAGGCCGCGGTCGAGGAAATCGGATTCACGTCGGCATCTCCGTGATTGTGGAAGGAGACATGGACAAAGGAGTCATCGGCCAGTCGAAGTACCAGGTAACTGACGTTGTCGGGCCGGGTCGCGGACAGTTCTTCAAACACCGCTTCAATTCGTCGTTGGTTTTCGTCGGCGTCTGCTTTTGATTTGGTCGAGTAACGCGTTACCAATCGCTTCTCCATTAGGACCCCTTTAATCACTTGGCGGACAGGAGGCATCGTACTCGCCGATGGTGATTGCCTTGTCACGTCGACGCCAAGGAACTACTTTGACGGGATCGCTTCCCATCCGCCGATTACTCCTCGACAAATCGTCAAAGTTGAACCTATTGTCGGTTCGTTAGACCGAGCTCAACAATGTTCGGGCTCACGGCGTTGGCGTGTACTCGGCCACCCAATCGACTTGCATGGAAATCGGATGGGTCGGACACTGCGTGCCGAAGCTGCACTTCGTGCGCTGCTCCATGTCAAGCGTCATGGGGATATTGGGAATCTCTGAGGGCACCGTGACTGATCCCCAGACTTGACCGTCGACGGTGTAGGTGACGGAGCTGGGCGTCCAGATAACGCCCCAGGTGTGCCATCGCATCATATTGATCCCGAGGAATCTCTGGTCAAAGTGGTTGGTGACGCCGTAGTGGAGCGACGCGGAGAGTTCGTTCGTTAGACCGCCGGTCTCGCTGAAGTCAATCTCGGGCGGCCAAATGTTCTGCACGGGCCACAGTAATTCGGCCTCATTGGGGCCGGGACCGCTCACTCTCGAGCGCACAAAATACGCGCCGTAGGTTTGGGCGAGTCCGTAATGGGCCACTCCGCCGGTGACCCACTGGTTATTCGACGAAGGATCTTTGTAGGTGAGTAGTCGCAACAGCCCTCCGCCGACGACCACGTGCGATGGACCAAATAGAGCACCCGGGTCACCGCCGGGTTGCCCGGCAAATGCGCCCCATCCCGCGGGCAGCGATGAACCGGTGAAGTCGGTCACGTAACTTTCGCTGTAACCGGGCAGGGCGTCGGCGGCCGGAGGAGCGTCGCCGGAAGGTTCAGCGCTGTCCGGAGTGCCCACCGGGAAGGTTGGGTTCGGTATCGCTCGAAAGATGGGAAAGGTGGTGGTGGTCGCCGAACCGGTGGTGGGCATCATGAAGGAAAGCATCACGCAAAGTGCGATGGCTATCGCCGTCAAAGAAGCCAGACCAGTCGTGCCGTTGCCCGGGCGGCCTTTCTTACTTACGGTCCGCATCTTCACCCTTAAGAGGTTACGCAAAGAGTTCATGGTGATGAGGGACGGGTAGCGGACGGAAATTCTTCTGCATTCAATTGGGCGTCGATCTCCTGGGCTTCGTCGATGCGAAAGATCCGGTTGAACACTATGAGCTTGAGGAGCCAGAAGATCGCGAAACTCAACAGATTGGCGGTGACGACGACGCCGGTATTGAGCAGGTGATCCCAGTGGTGGGTGTGAACGAGATGACGGGCGTAGGAGGCGCCCAATAGGGAGAAGCTGATGCCCAGGGCGGTCATCGCCGCGAAGGGGAGGAGTTCCTTGCGAACATGACTGCGCCCAGTCTTACCCCAGGTCCATTGGCGGTTCAATCGGTAGGAGGGAAAGGCGGCCACCACGTTGCCGAACAGCGTGGCGTCAACCTCGTTCCGAATGATTTTCAATCCGTAGACAAAGGCGATGACGAGGGCCGAGACGACCGTCGAGACCACCGAGACCGAGGTGAATCTGATCAATTTTCGGCCCTGGTGGGTCTTTGACCAGGTCATGAGTACATCGATCCGACCTCGCACCCCGACCACGCTACTCGGCGGTCTTTATTCGACGGATTGTCGCTGATGGCGCCGTGTGCGAACACGCCCTTCCCCCGCTTTATTTCGAGATCGCGGTTGGACTCACTTAGGTCGGAAATGAACGAATACTCGGCCAAAATTGTGGGAATCCTTCTCCACTCGGTCGTAGAGAGCCTTGATCTCTTTTTGATCGAGAAAGCGGAGCACCCGTTTCTTCAACTGACCGCTCCCTTTGCCCGGGATGATCTCGACCAAACGAGCCTTCTTCTCAATGGCCTCGTCGATGACGGCTCGCAGGGCGCGTTCGATGTCTTCGTCACGATTGTAAATATCGTGCAAGTCCAATTTTATCTTCACGCTAGGTGTCTACACCGAAATCGGTCGGCCTCGAATCAGCTTGTTTCGAAAGGTACTTTTCTTTCGACCGCCACGCGGTCCGTCATCGCAAATTGGCGGCCCAGGATTTAATGACAAGGTCGATCTTCTTGGCCGTGACCTCGGGCACGGCGGCCTCATCAGCGAACGTCGGCCACTTGGTGACGGCTTCGAGGACTTGGTCAACGACGTCGACCATGCTCGGAACACCAAATCGATCACCAACCTCGAGCACGTCGGCTCTGGAAATGCCCGTGGTCTTGCCGTTGACCGCCATCAGGTGTTGTCGTGTCCAGCGGCTCGTGGGAGCGTGCGCGTGCGTCACGTCGTAGGCGGGCGAGAGACACCACTGGCCGCCCTGGGCAAGCAGGAAGGAGAAGTTTTTTGTATGGTCGTCGCAGTTCGCGGAGGCGACATTAAAGACCATCCGACGAAACACCTCCGCGCGGCTCGGCGGTCCGAGTCCCAGCTGCTCCAGAACTAAGAACAGCTGGCCGTAGTCGTGGGCGCCAATTTGGCGAAAATCCAGATTGGCCAGAGCGCAGAGGGTCTGCACGTGAACTTTCTCTCCGCTACTCAAGCGGTCGAAACGGCGCGTCATGAAGTGCGCCCTTCCGCCTTCTTCGAGCAAACGGCATTCCATCATTTCGATGCCGGCCGCGCGGGCCATCAGGTGATAGCCGAATTCGATCCGACCGAAGTGTGCGGTGCCGCCGAGGTCGTGGTCGGCTCCCACGCCGTCGAACTTTAAGAGCCACTGTTCGAATCCTGGATCGGCCGGCACCTGGCCCGAACGCAGCTCACCCGTCTCGGGATTGAGTGACACCACGGCTTTGGCTCTCGCGCCGCCGGCCGAGGTGCCCACGGCGATGAGGTGGGAGAGGGCGTCGGTAATCCCGTCGTCGAAATTGGTCTGCCCGATGAGCGCACCGCGAGCGGCTTGGACCAGTTCCGACAACTCGATGGCCGTGGTCTTTCGCGTGCGCGGGCCACGCAACGGATGAAACTCCAAGGCGCCGATCCCGCGAGTGCCGAGATAGGCCAGTCGGTCCAAGGCGGTTATTTGATTCGGCGCGACACCCTCGTTGGCCAAGTACGCGGTGGTCAACGCGTTGCCGAAGTCGTCGGGCAGTGAGTCGGCCACCATGGAAGGAAGGCGGTGGTACGTGTGAGGCGCCAAGGTGGGAAAGATGAAGGTGCGTGACGTACCGGCCAGGGGCATGGTGGTGGGAGCTAATTCAACGCCGGCGTTCATCCACGCGCGCTCGTACTCAAAGGCATAAAAACCTGTTCGTTCGTCGAGCGCGACGGCCCCGACGCGTGAACCCCAGCATCTGACTTCCACCACGTCGACGGGAAGGTAGGCCATTAGCGGGCCCGGTTGGAAGGCGGAGTGCTCTTGCGAACCCGCACCCGTGATGGCGGCGACGTCCGCTTACTGCGCAGCATCTGGATCGGGGAGACCAATACCGTCGGCGCCAACGATTCGAGCCAATCCGTGCGTCCTAGCGCCCGAACGACAGCCACCACGGTATTGAGGGAAGAACCCTTGCCACGTTCCAGGTTGGACAGGGCGCCGACCGAAACGTTGGCGAGAGCGGCGAGACCGGTCTGATCAAGGTCGTTAGAGATGCGGGCGGCTCGGATCTGTTGGCCCACCAGTTCTTCCCAATCCTTAGTAGTATTATATGTTCGCTTAATCTGCATTATTCTCCTATATAAGTCCCAATATGTTGTAAAACGTATTATATCGTGTTTTATAAGCAAATAATAGTCGCGCTTAAATAATAGAAAAGTACGTTTTAACCGCCTCGGAGTGAACAGCCCCTGGAAGTACGGCACTCGGCCTAACTCGAGCCCCAGGGGTTTAAGAATTATTTTTTAGTCACGATCTCAATTGTGGGTGAAATTGGAGTTGTAGAGCTATCTAGCAGCGTGACGACCAAGAGGAGTAAGTGTGGACATCAGATTAGTAGTGACCGGTCACCGTGGTGACGGCAAGGCAGTCTTTGTCAGTGACGAGTTAGTGCCGCCGGTGACGCTGGCGCTGTTACCGGGCAATGAGTTTCATCGTCTGTGGGGCGCCGACACAAAGTCCACCTTTCCTGATGATGGATCGAGACCCAGTTCCGAGCGCTACTTTCCACCCATTGACGGATTCCGTTTTGGTTTCTTTAACATTCCGCCCGACGGTGGCGGGGGCGCCCCGCCCGACCTCGATATCGACGCCGCGATCGCGGAGTTCGAGGAAAAATTGCCGGGTTTGGCAGAATACTTGGAGACCGATCATCCCGGCATGCACACGACGGCCACGATTGATTACGGCATCGTCATCTCGGGAGAGGCGATTCTGGAACTTGACGATCGAGAGAAGGTCACCCTTCGCCCGGGCGACACCTACATTCAAAACGGCACTCGCCACCGCTGGTCGAACAAGGGTGACGTTCCCGCGGTCATCGCCGTGACGCTGCTGGGGGCCCATCATCGTACGGTGGCCTGACGGACGGTCCCGAAAGAGTGCGGGTGACGGGTTGTACGGTTGTCGGCTTTTGGTTGATGGAGCGATTTAAAATGTTGCCGTGCCGCACCTAGCGAGGAACCTGACTTGAGTATCACTTCGGACGTCGGCTCGGTGGTATCCGAAGTTCTTATGCTCTTTGTTGGATCGGTTTCGTTTCGATCGGGCATTCGTATTTGGCGCGAAAAGCCGCCACCCTCAGATTCGCCCAGAGCTCCAGATGATCGAAGGCCGAAATGGTTCATCCTGGGTGCGCTGCCCACGGCGCTGTTTTTTCTAAGTTTGGCCATTGCCTTTCCTTTGAGTTATGGATTGCAATCTCCGGTCGGTTTTCTCGCAGATTTTTGTTTCGTGGTGGGGGGTTTGTTCTTTGGGGTGGCGGCGCTGTGCGCCGTGGTGCTGGTGCTAGAAGTGCTCTTCCTCTTTTTTGAGCGTCCGGTTCCGCGCTTGCTGACGCCGCCCTCGCGACGGTCCGAGCCGAAGTCGGGTCCGTAGTAAGGATTGGTAGTGAAGTGAAGCAAGCTTCGTCACCGAAGCCCGGTTCGGCGTGTCCAGCGGCTCATCGAGGGCCACGATGGCTCACCACCTCGATCTGCCCGCCGAAAAAAAGGTGACGTGTAATTTAACAAACCCATTTTCCTGTGGGATAATTGATACATGACAAACCTCACCTTCGGAACACTGGCTTCAAAGATCGTTACCGAGGCTGATGCCTACAAGTACCTTGAGGGACTTCGATGGCCTGAAAAGCCGGTCTGTCCCCACTGCGGAGTGATGAACGACCACTACTTTCTGAAGCCTTCCAATGGGGTAAGTCGCAAGACCACCCGGGGCAGCGACTCCCAGCGGCGCGTCTGGAAGTGCAAGGACTGCCGTAAGCAGTTCTCGGTCCTGACCAACACGATCTTTCACGGATCGAAAATACCCCTGCAAACCTGGCTTTTCGTGTTCTTTGAAATGTGCTGTAACAAGAACGGGATTGCTGCCCGTGAGATCGCTCGCCGTTACGGAGTGGCCCCTAAGACGGCTTGGTTTATGACTCAGCGCATCCGCGAGGAGGTGGCTAATGACAACTTCACCAAGATGTCGGGCAACATCGCGGCAGACGAAACCTACATTGGTGGCGATCCCAGGAACTGGCACGCTAGCGACCCACGAAAGTCTCTGAGGGGTCGCGGAACTCAAAAGACCGCGGTAGTCGCTCTTATCGAGGCTGAGTCCGGGGAGATTCGGACTCGAGACGTTACTAACGTCTCAGGAACCAATCTCCGCAAGGTCATTAAGAACAACCTGGACGTGGCTTCGTTGGTCCTGCACACTGACTCATTCACCTCCTACACGGCGGTAGGCAAGGAAATGGTTGCCCGTCACGTCGTTAACCACCACGTTGGCCAGTACGTCACGGAGCTTTAAGATGGCACCAACAAGTTCAAATGGATTCACCGTCACCTTGCCAACTGGAGAGGTGGAATCGTCTCATGCCACGTGATGCCTTTGAAGGCTACGACGAACCTGTCAAGATTGAGATGGACCCGGAAGAAGCGCTGAAGCTATTACTCGCATCCGAACCGGATGACCCGACTCAATCCCCGGAAGACAATTCGTAACATTCTCGGTTGCAGTATTTCCCGGTCAATTTGGGGCCATTGACTATTCTCGTCAGAGACTCCAAAATTGCCTTTTTCAGTTCTATATCTCGCCTGATGAGTTCTCTCCACGTAACCGCGGCAGGATGATTCCAAGCCTCGCGAGCCCATTCGTTCAATTGCCCCACCAACTTGACGGCCTCGTGGGGCCTCAGAAAACCAGGGGCATCGGATAACTCAAAGAGAACATTGAAACTTCCTCTAGCGTGCTGCCAAAGCAACTGCTTTCCCTTAACGCTAAATCGTCCTTCGGGGGCCACTTCGTCAGCCAATGATTCTCTCACGTATTGAAGGCACCGGCCAACAGCGGTGGGGCGCAACCAATCAGGTACAAAACCGGGAATGTTGTAAGAGAGAAACTTGCTGAGATCCCACTCTGTTTGTCCGCGCTCACGTGGGTTCTGACACCACTCGTCAATGTTTGTTGATATTTCAGGAAAATGCTGACGGAATACAAGCTCAAGGTGAGCGTTATCGTTATCTTCTTTTGCAAACGCTATTTCGCGAATTGACGTACTGCTTTGCGTGTTAATTTCTTCGCGCAACACTGCCGCCACTTTCCTAAAGAGCTTGTCCTCTCTTTCGTCCACGCGGCGCTCATCTCGCCACAGGCGAAATCCTGAGAGCGTCACAATGACCCCAAACACGAAGAGGGCCCAACTTGGAGAAAAGGCGACACTACGGTGTCGAACTTGCGATTCATAGTTGTCAATGACCAAGACGACAAATGAGACAAGGACCGCTGCCGCTTGATACCCGTCGAACGTGACGAGCCGCCTGAGATAGTGAAGAAGTTCGCGGAAAACAGGCACCAGTAGAGCCTAAAAGGTGCGAGTGGGTTTGTTAAGTCACACGTCACGGAAAAAAATGTAAAGGTTCCTTGACATAGTGCCTAGGCGACGTGTGCGATGACGCACCCAGCACTATGATCGTGGTATGGCGTCCAATAAGTCAATCCGCTTCGCGAGCATCGGTGGCATTGCCGTGGAAGTAATAGGAACCGCACTTTCCAAAATAAATGGCATCCCCCAATTGGTGTGGGAGTTAGTACTCGCGTTTGGCCTGTGTCTTCTGGCTTTCGCTGTGGTTCAATGGTGTATGGCTAAGCGCAAGAAGAAGGGTGGTTGCACCACCCCGTCTAAGAAGTCGTCCGGTCAGGTGAATGCCGAAAAGATTGAACAGGGTGACTCGGGAACAATCATTGGCCAACAGAACAATTTCTCTCAGCGAGGGCCAACCTTGATCGGAAACACGGCATTTGGAAACGGGGGTGACGGATTCCGCTTTGGACCGGGAGTTAGGCCCTACCTGGAAGACAACCAAGCCATCGGCAATGGGGGCACTGGGTTTGTCTTTGAGGGCCCTGTGGAGGCACAAGGTGTCGAGTCGGGCAACAACGGAATCGGAGGATTTTATTTCGGAGGCATGGCGCCGAAAACTGAGCCTCAGCCAGAAAACGGCTCTGATAGCACCAACGAGTGAACTTACTTCTCGTCGGGTTCTACAGCGTCCTTAGGGGGGTTTGACCCGAGGAGCAGTTTCAGCGCTTTCTCGAAAGGAAGTTCAGAGTTTATACGACCGCCGAGGTCATTTTCTTCCTCGTTAATCGGTTCTGCGGGATCGTACTTATCTGACACATAATCATTTTACTGCTAGTCGTCAGCCGGTTACGCGCTTGTATGTAAGTCGCTTTCCGCCCAACAATCCAACCAAAATGTTCATTCTCGCGGTGTCCGAGTAATCGCAGGTCGAATAACGAAAGTCGAATTCGGCCAGGTAGCGATTCAGGTGTACGCGACTGACGTTGTGGTGAGTCCCATCAATCGAACGCTTTAACTGGCTAAAAAAGTTCTCGGCCTCGTTAGTGCCGTTGGACTTCTCGGTGGTGTACTGTCCCGCCTGGTGGTTGACGGTGTGGTGACCGGCCATCCGCGTCCCGATTTCGTTATAGGACGTGAATGA
>OBLU010006032.1_pt1 | contig 10817 bp, 10 predicted proteins | sample 1518681 | NCBI WGS metagenome assembly OBLU01 (sample SAMEA3539304, study PRJEB22396) | soil metagenome | biome: tundra; feature: field; material: soil | place: USA | collected 2010-05 | depth 0.15 m
TCCGCAGGAGTTCAAGGTGATGTCTTTGCGCGATTGTCCGGTGCCCAGCGAAATGCTGGTGTGCGAGACACCGCGACAGGTCGTGGATTATTGGCGGTTGCACATCGCCACAATTCCGCATTTCAATCCCGAATGCGAGTGCATGGCGGTGTTGATGTTGAACACGCGCAAGCGGGTCAAAGGGCATCAGTTGCTCACCATCGGCACGATGGACACCATCCTAGTGCATCCGCGTGAGGTGTTCCGTTGTGCCATCATCGCGGCAGCGGCCTCGGTCGTCGTCATCCATAATCATCCAAGTGACGAGTCCACACCATCGGAGGCTGACATCAAGGTGACGCGTGATCTCATCCGCGCCGGTCAACTGTTGAAAATCGAATTGATTGACCATGTGGTCATCGGCAACCAAAACCACAGCTCGTTAAGAGAACTTGGCTATTTCTATGCCTAAAAAACAACCCCGACCATTGCTGGCCGGGGCTTTTTATTTGGAGGCGTGGATAAAAACTCAGCCAGACAAATTATTTAGTGCCGGCACTGATCAAACTGTCCAACCGCGCTAGGCAGCTTTGATGCCGGTCAGCGGGCAGTGCGGTTTTAGCCAGCCGTTCCCGGATGACCGGCACTTGCACCAAACGATGGCGCAGCAAGCCGCCTAGGAAATCGACATCTTTTTCCCGTCCCGCCACCAATTTTGAAACCGCCAGATCATGAATTTCCAGACAGAGGCCGGTGCCTCCGCCAGTGTTCTGGTTGCGCACTGGCACGAGGCGTTCACGCCACCCGACCGGCAGGACGGCAGTTTCCTGACTGACCCCGTGCGCGTAGTATCCGAAGGTCTGATGAAAGGGCGAGCCTTCCCCAATGGAACCGTCAATCAAATCGTTGTCCGCCGGGTCGCGCAGCGAGAAAACATCAGCTTCGATGGAGATCAACAATTCATCGGGAGCCTGGGGAAACTGGCCCAGCACGGCCTGGCTGCCGACGATGACAAATTCCGTCGCGCCGGTGATGCCGGCGGCGGCACGAATGATATGTTCAAGCTGTTGCCGGTGCATGGCGGAAGCGGGCTTTGACTTCCCAGACTTCCGTCGGCGACAGCACGCCGGCGAAGGGCGAATTTTGACGCAACCGCTGGGCGTTATCCGATTCAGAGCAAAGCAAAGTGCAAATCTCTTCCACCGGGCGGGCGAGCATTTGCTGCCACTCGGCATAGCAACGGAGCAGCGACGGGGCGGAGGCGTTTTGTTGTGACCAGCGCGCGAGGTTGGCGCGGGCAAAATCAATCACCTCCGGCTGCCAGCGCATCCGTTCGGCAACGCGGCGGGCCAGTTCCAGACTCACTTGATCGGTTTCAGAGTGGTTCATGCTGCTTAATATCTTTGCATCAGCAAACTTTTGCCTTGAAAATACTATGGCCGTTTTTTCCGATTGAAGCAAGTCTGGACGCGTGGTTACATAACGGCCGACATGGGTCACTAATATATGCCTACTGCCTTTTGAATCCGTTCAGTTACGATCCGCACGCCATCTTGAACGTGCTGCTGGTTTATATCGTTCATCTGCATCCGGCTTGGGTGCATGGGAATCAACTGCTTGTTGTCCTGAATATTGAGCAGGCCGCCGACGACCGCCGTGTGTTGAATCTGATATTCCAGCACCTTGAACAAAATCTGCGTCTCACCCTCCTTGGTCTGTCCCACCACTAGCAGGCATATCCGTTCCGTGCCGCCCAGGATTCCCAACGAAAAAGTCTGCGACGCCGTCACCTGATAGGTTTCGGTCTGCTGTAATCCGTCGGAGGTGATTTGATAGCCCATGGGCGCAGCCTGCAACGCCTGGACGATGGCGAATTCAACATTTTTTGCCGGATTACTTGATTTCATCTCATGTTCCGAAAACAGTGCCGCGTCCGGGTTTTTGTCGCACAGCGCAGCAAAGACCGCCCGTGGCCGCTTGAGCTGATCGAGCCGTTGCTGTTCAGCGTTCGCTTGCTGGCGTTCGGCATCCGCGCGCTGCCTGGCAGCGCCCAGACCTTCCGTCGCCGTGGCCTGCAACGCCCGCGCTTCCGCATCGTCCGGCTTGAGCGCCAGCGCTTCATTGGCAGCCTGCAACATCCCTTCATAATTTCGGGCATTCAGATATTGCCGCGCTTCTTGCAAGGCTTGACCATGACGGACACTCAGTAAATTGGTGCGACCGACGGCGGTTTGATCCGCTAGGATTTCCAATGTGACTGACACCGGCTCGTAACCTTGCAAGGAAAGATTGAACTGTGCCGTTTGCGGCGGCACGTCCGATATATCCAGCGGCGTCTGACCCAGATAACGGCCGTCCGCCGCATTCACATTTGCAGCAGCCGGCACCGATTCCAGCTTGGCCGCGCCCAGCGCAAATTTCAGCGGCACTTCATTCGTCACACCGGCTTCCACCACGACAGACTTTTGAAGCTGCCGATTGTGATACGAGACGGTCAATTGATAGCTGCCAGCCGGCAGGCCGTCCACCGTGACGGGCAGATTTCCGCTTTCCACATTTTGCCCTTCGGCCTGCTGCAATCCATACGTCGCCCCGTCGTGATTGCAGGTCAGGTGCAGCGCCCCGAATCTCGGTGAGAACACGCACGGCGACACCCTGCCATTGATCACCGTCGAATTCTGCGATTGCGACCAGTGCGGATATTGCGCCTCGACCACATATTGATCGGTGGGCACCAGGAGACTCTTGCCGGCACTGTCATGCAACGTGAGGGAAAATTCCGGGCCGGAGATGATGATGGTGGTTGCCGGCGGACTGGCTTGCACGTTCAGCGTCCCTTTGCTCCGGTTCAGCTTCAGCTCGCCCAAATCCTGCCCGCCATACCAGACGGAAAAATTGGTGCTGAAGGCATCGGCTTTGGGATGGCTCACGGAGAGCGTGTGCGAACCGAGTGAAATGTTTTGACCGGCCGAGACCGGCTGCCCGTCCATTTTTGTCACCGCGTCAAACCGCAAGGACTGACCGTTCATGGTGATGGAAAATTGAATCCGGGTTTTTTCCAGCCAGATCTGATTCTCGCGCAGGCCAAACAACACCAGCACCAGCAGCAGCCACCAGAATAACGGGCGCAGTATGCGCAGCAAATTGCCGTCGCGTTTCTCGGGGGTGATTGATTTTTCCATAGCGCGCCCAATTCTGCTCTGCGTTTCAGGTTGACCAGCCAATGCACCTGACTCCATGATGCACGCAGGAATCTGACTATGACCACAAAGGAACACAAGCCCAAAGGGGAGATTTTGCGCACCTGGTTTGACTTTGTCTTCGGGATTGAAAACAAAAAAGGCGACATCTTGGGCCATTGGATTGCCTTTCACGACAACTTCAATTTTTCTCCACCGGAGTTTTATGATGCCATCGAGAAGGAGTTGTCGGCCCGGAAAATTCCCGGCTTGGAAATTTCGCGTGAGGATTTCGCCGAAGGCGGACTGCTCTCCGACAAACGGATTTACCTGCGCCTGTTTCGCGAGCGGCTGGCGTTATACACCTGCGCCGCGCCGTTTGGGACCGGCTATTTCTTCTCGTGCCGCACCGTGTATGTGCCGGCGCTCGTGCGGCTCTGGCATATCGTCGCGGCTTTCATTTTTTTCACCGTGGTCGGCGGTCTTTTGATCAAACCGCTTGGAATCACATTTGCCGCCGTCGCGATGGTTGCGCTCATGTTCGCGCTGGCCGCTGTCCTGAAAAATTCGGCCACGTCGGCCATGTCCGACCTCGACACCCTGCTGCTCAAAATACCGGTGGTGGCGACCATCTACGAAGACTGGTTCCGGGCGGACACCTATTATCGCCACGATACGCGGCTGGTCTATTTGCAGCGGATTCCGGCGATCATCCAGGAAATTGCCGAGGAAATCACGGCAGCAAAGGGATCCCGACTGGAGCAGCAGTATCAGTTGCCGCCGATTTTCGGGGAACTTTACAAGCCGGTGCCGCCCCGCAAAGCCGGGCCGGAAAAATAGGGCGTGAGACATGCCAACGGCGCACGAACAATTCTCAGAACAGTTTCGACGTTGGGAATTGCGTGGACGCGGCTGGCAGGTGTTTGACGGGCCGGTGCAGCCCGAACCGCCGTTCGTTCCTTTTAATGGTCATTACCTGCCGGCAACGCCGGTGATTGATGATGGACGCAGGCCAACTTTTTTAAGTTCGCTTTACCGCAAATTGACCAGCCCACCGGCAGCCCCTCCGGTAACTCCCGAATCGGAAGAAGAACCCGAACCGATTTCATTGAACCGAGATTCCCTGGTCGAGTTGCAAGTGGCGTTGCCCGCCGAACTCGACATCGCCAAAGAATCTTTTGACCAGCTTTTCCGCAACCTGGCGTTGTGCCATGAGCCGGTGACCTTTGAATTGCTGGGAACGCATAAACGGGTGCTCGCGCAATTTGTCGCGAGCGCGGAGGATGCGTCACTGGTTCGGAAACAATTGACGGCGCACTTTCCCGACGTGCAGTTTCGGCAAACCTCCGGCGCTTTGGAAAATGCTTGGGATGCCAGTGCCGGTGACGATGCATTCGCGGTGGAGTTCGGTCTGGAAAATGAATTCATGCTGCCGCTGGCCACCGGCAAACTGGATCCGTTCATCGGCATCGTGGGCGCGCTGGCTGAATTGCAACCCGGCGAGCTTGCCTTGTTTCAAGTCCTGTTTCAGCCGGTGCAAAATGCCTGGGCGGAGAGCATCGTCAATTCCGTCAGCCATGCGGACGGGAAACCATTTTTCATCAATGCCCCGGAACTGGCGGGCGCAGCGGAAAACAAAACCGCCCGACCACTGTTTGGCGTGCTGGTTCGCATCATGGCACGCACCGCTTCACGCGACCGGTTGAATGAGATTGCGCGCGACCTTGCCGGTTCGTTGCGGGTGTTTGCCAATCCTCAAGGCAATGCCCTCATCCCGCTTCAAAATGACGATTACCCATACCTCGAACACCTTGAAGACGTGATTGCCCGGCAATCGCGGCGCAGCGGCATGATTTTGAACAGCGACGAGCTGTTCAGTTTCGTGCATCTGCCGTCCAGCGCCGTGCGTTCACCGGCATTGCTGCGGGATTCAGGCCGGACGAAGGCGGCACCAAGCATCGTGCGCAAACCGACTGACTTTGTCATTGGTGACAACGAACACAATGGCGAAACCGTTCCGGTCTATCTCATCGCCGACCAGCGGGTGCGCCACACGCACATCATCGGCTCCTCCGGCACCGGCAAGTCGTCGCTGCTGTTTAATCTCATCCGGCAGGACATCGAGAACGGCGAAGGCGTGGGCGTCCTTGATCCCCATGGCGATTTGATCAATCAGATTCTTGGCATCATTCCCGATGACCGGATTGACGACGTGGTCCTGGTGGACCCCTCCGACGTGGACTTTCCCATCGGCTTCAACATTTTGTCGGCTCATTCCGACGATGAAAAGAACCTGCTGGCTTCCGACTTGATTGCCGTGTTTCGCCGCCTGTCAACCTCGTGGGGCGACCAGATGGACACCGTTTTACAGAACGCCATTCTGGCCTTTTTGGAAAGCAGGCAGGGCGGCACCTTGTCCGATCTGCGGCTGTTCCTCTTGGATGCGAAATATCGCCGGCAGTTTTTGCAGACCGTTGCCGACCCGGAAATCATTTTCTATTGGCAGAGCGTGTTTCCACAGTTGACCGGCGGCAAGTCCATCGGCCCGGTGCTGACCCGGTTGCAGGATTTTTTCAGCCGGAAGCCGCTGCGCAACATGGTCGGCCAGCCGCAGAACAAGCTCGACTTCGCGGACATCATGGACAGCGGCAAAATCTTTCTGGCCCGGCTGCCCGAAGGTTGCGGGGAGGAAAATTCTTATTTGCTGGGCACCTTGCTGGTGTCGAAGTTTCAGCAGCTTGCCATGGCCCGGCAGAGCCAGCAAGCGGCGGCCCGCCGGGACTTCTGGTTATACATTGACGAGTTTGACCATTTCATCACGCCCAGCATGGCGAAGATTTTAAGCGCCGTGCGCAAATACCGGCTGGGCTTTACGCTCGCGCACCAGGAGTTGCACCAGTTACAAAGCGATCCCAAGGTGGCCAGCGCGGTGCTGACGCAGCCTTGCACGCGCATCGTGTTCAAGGTGGGGGACGATGACGCCAAGAAACTCGGTGAAGGGTTTGAATCTTTTGACGCCAAGAGCCTGAAAAATCTGCCGAAGTTTCAAGCGATTGCGCGGGTGGAGCGCAACGACGGCGATTTCAATCTGACGCTGCGCAAGCCGGAGTTGCCGGACGAGGCGGAAGCGCAAGTCCAGCGTGAGAAGATCATTGCGGCTTCGCGTGCCAAGTATGCCACCCCGCGTGCGGAGGTTGAGGCGATGTTGCTGGCCCGCATCTGGGGCGACAGACCTGCGCCGCCGCCAGCCGACGATTCCGGCGGGACAGCCGCCCAAAAAATTCCACCGGCACCCCCGGCACCGCCACCGGCGGTCGCCCAACCACCCGTGAATTTGAATACGCCGCCGGTCACAAAATCGGTGAAGATTGCGGAGGTTCCGAAACCAGTGCCACCGCCGGCCAGGTTGGAAAACCTGCCGACAGTGGCAGCGGCGCCCGCACCGGTTACGGGTTCGGAAAGAGAAAAAGTGGAAACTATCACGGGGTTACCTCCCGTTGTTGCCAGAGTTCCGAAGTCTCCGGTTGAATCATCAAAGGTGACAGTTTCCGAAGATAAAGCACCGCGCGTCGCGGGCCGGGGCCTGGCTTGGCATACCACTACCCAGAGGCGGTTGAAGTCAGAAGGTCAAAAATTAGGATTTAGTTCCGATGCAGAAAAGCAATTGAAGAAAGGCTCCATGCAGGCGGCCGATGTGATGTTGCGGCGGGGGCATCTGGACATCGCCGTGGAGATCGCATCCACCAGTTCCAACGTGAACCACGAGTTTGAAAACGTGCAGAAATGTCTGCAAGCCGGTTTTTCAAGAGTGGCCGCCGTGTCCGGCGGTCGCAAATTTCTGGACGCATGGGCCGCTGCCATCCTGGGGGCGTTAGGGCCGGAGGCGGCGGCCAAGGTCGGCTATTACACGCCGGATGAATTCATTGACGAACTGCGCAAGCTGGCGGCGGCATCGGAACAGCCGCCGGCAGCAGAGCCGATGGCGGCCAAGGACAAACGGCACGGGTTTGTCATTGAGCGGAATTTCCCGAAACAGACACCGGCGGAACAAAAGGCCACCCAGCAGGGCATTCACGAGGTGGTGACCAGGGCCATCGCCGGGCCGCCATGACCACCCTCGTCCAAATCTTAACTTAAAATATGGTTAAGACAGTTGATCAGCGGAAGTCGTCCGCCGCCGGCCTGGAAAGGCGAAGGGCCGGACTGTTGCGCCAGTTGCAGGTGCCGGCCGATTTGATCCGGGCGTCGTTCGTCACGCAATACCTGACGTGCGGCAAAAAGAACTGCCGCTGTCAGCGGGGATTCAAGCACGGCCCGTTTCATTACCTTGTGCAATGCCTGGGCACCGGGCGGGTGCGAAAGTTCCTGCTCAAAACCCCGGCGCAGCGCAAACAAGCCCGCGCGGGCATCGCCGCGCATTTGAAATTGCAGCGGCGGCTGGCGGAGCTTTCCGAAATCAACACCGAACTCTTACGGCGCGGTGCGGTCTGAAAAAGACACGCCGGAAATTGATAAAATCCATATTCTACAAGGGCATTTACCTTTCGCGCCCTTGCAATAATGGTTTGGATTTGTTATAGTTACCATGGCTTCTTGGGTTGGATTTCCCCCGGCAGCGCAAGCTGGATTGTGCCGCTCACGGGAGAGATAACCAAATTATCATAATGTTGTCCCTCCCCACCGCTGGCTAGTGGTGGTGCTCATTGAAAACATGAAAAAAGAAACAAACGTCGTTTTGAAACCCGCCGACTTGGAAGCGATTCAGCGGGTGATTTATCGGAACGGGGATGACATTGCGGTGTCCATCGGCCGTTCGTTTGAACGGCTGGAGGAAAAAATAACTGCCGCCGAAAACCGCATCTTTGGCCGCCTGATGGAAATCGAAGATGAAATGAAGTCGGAATTAACAGCCCTGCGCCTGCTGGCCGAAGGCGACAGCGAAGTCGTAATCGGTGAAAAATAGCATGGAAATCAAAATGATTTATGGGGATGGCACTGTATTTACTTGCGACAACATTGAACTATTGGCCATGGGCACCCATGGGCAGGGTGAAATTGACTGCTCCTATTCCCGAATGGTTGCCTTGTTTGGCGAACCCCGTGAGGGCGACGGATGCAAAACCCAGGCCGAATGGACGGTCTATACCCCGGCGGGAATCGCCACGATATACGACTGGAAACAGGGCGACTGCTATCATGGCGAGGGAAATGGCACACCCGTCGAAGAAGTAACCGAGTGGTCAATCGGCGGCCATGATAAACAAGTGGTCGAGTGGATTCAAAAAACCATCAAAACAACGGCATGAAATTCTACGCAACCATCACCAGCGAACGCGACAGCCGCGCCGGCAAAAAGGGCGGCAACGAATTTTTGCAGGTTGAACTTTCCGCCTTCGGAAAAATCGTCGGCTATGTCGTCTTGGAAATCACCGAGGATGCGCGGGGCGAGCCGGTGCAATACTGCTTGAAGTTTGCCCCGCACCGCGATGCGATGGACTGGGTGATGCTCAAACTGGGACACAAATCCGAAGGCGTGATTGAAACCATTCAGGCGTAACGCAAACCGCGCAAGCGAAACGCGAAAAGCCGACACATTGCTAGCGTGTGCCGGTTTTTTTGTTTGGCCAAATCTTTTTTGGAAAAAATCCACTTCGTCCTTGCTTCGCCTTGCGTTCTTTGACATGAAGTAGTGTATGAAGGAAAACCATGCCTTGCCCAAAGAGGTTGGCGTTTGGATTCGCGTCAGCAGCGATGACCAGGCCAAAGGCGAAAGCCCCACGCACCATCTTGAACGCGCCCGCGCCACCGCCGCCGCGCGCGGCTGGAAAATAAAAGAAGTCTATGACTTGGCGGGCGTCTCCGGCAAATCGGTCAAAGAACATCCCGAGTGCAAGCGGATGCTGGCGGACATCAAACGCGGGCATATCACCGGCCTGATTTTTTCCAAACTTGCCCGGCTCGCCCGCAACACCAAGGAGCTTTTGGAATTCTCCGATTATTTTCAGGAGCACAAAGCCGATTTGATTTCCATTTCTGAAACGATTGACACCAGCACGCCCGCCGGCCGTCTGTTTTTTACCATCATCGCGGCGATGGCAACTTGGGAACGCGAAGAAATTGCCGACCGTCAAAAGGCGTCCATCATAGTCCGCGCCAAGCTTGGCAAAACCATCAACGGCAGCGCGCCTTATGGCTATCAATGGAAAGATCGGAAGCTGGTCATCAATGAAGACGAGGCACCCATCCGGCGGAAGGCGTATGAAATGTTTTTGCAATACCGGCGCAAGGGCACGGTTGCCAAACTGTTGAACGCCGCCGGCCATCGCACCCGCAACAAAACTTTATTCAGCGATACCCAAATCACCCGCATCCTTACCTGTCCCAGCGCCAAGGGGCTTTATTATTTCAATCGCATCCGCAAAACCGGCTCTTGGGCGGGAACTGAAAAACCGGAAGAAGAATGGGGAAAGGCTGATTGCCCGCCGATTGTGCCGGAAGCTTTATGGAATCAGGTGAACCAAATCATTGAAGAGTCATTAAAGCAATGGAAGAAGCCGGGCAAGGTGCCGGTGAATCCTTTCGGCAACCGGATTTGGTGCCAGTGCGGAGGCAAAATGTATGAGCGCAAACACACGGGCAAATTCCATTGCCGCGCGTGCAATCGGAAAGTGCCGGTGGAAGATTTGGAACAGCTCTTGCGGGAGGAATTGCACCAGTTTTACGGCTCGCCCCAGCAAGTCGCCGCGCGACTGACGGATGCCAAAAAGAATCTGGAAGAAAACGAGGTGGCGCTGGCGGCATTGCAGCGGCAAATCCAGAAAGTGCGGGAGGAAATGAAACAGACGCACCAACTGTTTCTTGACGGGCAAATCACCCCGCAAGGCTTCGGGGAGTTTTACAAACCGGCGGAGGAACGGTTGAACCAGTTGCTCGGGGGATTGCCAAAACTGGAGGCGGACGTGAACCGGTTGAAAGTGAACCAGATTTCGGTGGAAGAAGTCGTCCATGAGGCGCGCACGCTTTACAAAGAATGGCCCAAAATGGACACCGACCGGAAACGGACAATCGTGGAAATGGTATTTGAAAAGATTGAAGTTGGCGAGCAGGACGGGAAGGGCAAGATCGCCATAACTTACAGCGGGCTACCTACTTCTGAAGAACTGTGTAAAAACCAACAGCAGATGGCTCCGGCGACTTGTTAGGCATCCTTTTGAATGCTCCAATCATTATCTGTAAGACCATACTCATACTGCGCTTGATGTTTAGCTGCCGCCATATTTTCATGCCATGTGTCGCCAACGCAAGTCCCGTCATCTCTGAATCGGTATATCATGCAACCTGCGCTATCTTGCTCGCCAGCCTCAATAACAACGTAGTCAGGCGAAGGCATCACAGACTGCTGCAACTGACCGGCTGAATCCCGGCGCGCCCACGCGTGAAGGCCTGGCGCAAGAACTTGCTTAACTTTTGCGATATACTTCATCGGAGGATGCCTAACAGGTATTCGGCCACGCCGCGTGCATGGCCCCATGCACAGTTGACTTGTTTAGCTTGGCTGCTACCATGAGGTTATGAAAGCAGATTTGCGAATTTCTGTCAAGGACTATCACCGGAACAAAAATCTCAAGATTCAACTATCGCGCGTGCCGTTCACCAGCC
>OBLU010006033.1_pt1 | contig 10816 bp, 6 predicted proteins | sample 1518681 | NCBI WGS metagenome assembly OBLU01 (sample SAMEA3539304, study PRJEB22396) | soil metagenome | biome: tundra; feature: field; material: soil | place: USA | collected 2010-05 | depth 0.15 m
ACGTCATGTTCCAGACCTGTGCGGTGAAGATCATGAGGATGCAGGCGAGCTCGAGGCCGACGTTCGTTTTCGGGAAGAGCGCGACCATGCCGAGGACGAGGCCCGGAAGGAACCCGAGCACCGGGATTCCCTGCCCGATGTCGAGAAGCGGCAGCATCACCTTCTCGGCGCGCTTGCTGTGCGCGGCGATCGTGCCGTAAACGAGCGTGAAAGCGAGCGACAGCAGGTACGCCGCGAAGCCTCGGGACAGCGAGAGGAGCGTGTAGAGGGGCAGGGCCGACGGCGAGAGATCGATCTCGACCGCCTGGCGAATCGGCGCCTCCCAACGCTGGGCGAGCCCGACGACGCCCGCCACGAGCGCGCCGAACAGGAGGACGAGGACGCCGTCGACAGCGAGGCCCGATGCGCGCCCCACGGGGCCCCGGGGCGGACGGTTCAGGGGCGAGGCCTCCGCGGCGGGATGAGGCTGGCTTCCGTCTCGACGACCGGAAGATCCGGGGACGGATGACCCACGTGCCACCCTTGCGCGCGGTCCACGCCGAGCTCCGGCAGGAGTTCCATGACCTCTTCCGATTCCACGCCCTCGGCGACCGTCTTGACCCCGAGGCCGCGGCAGATACCCGCAATACCCCGCACGAAGACGCGATTCGCTTTCTCCTTCGGGAGGTCCCTCACGTAGCTGATGTCCAGTTTCAGCGACGAGACCGGCAGCTCGCGAAGGTACCGGAACGACGAGAAGCCCATGCCGAAGTCGTCGAGCGCGAAGTGGAAGCCTTCGCCCGTGAGCGCGAGCGTGAAGTCGCGCACGCGGTCGAAGTCGCGCAACGCGGCGGTCTCGGTGATCTCGAACGTGACGCGCTCGGGGCGGATGCCTTTGGCGCGCGCCATGCGCGAGATGTCGGCGACGAGCGAGTCGTCGTCGAAGTCCAGGCCCGAGAGGTTGATGCTGATCTCGAACTCGGGACTGATCCTCTTGCGGGCCGCCGCGAGGCTGTCGAAGGCGGCAGCGATGATGGCGCGGTCGATCGCCGTGACGATGCCGAAGCGTTCGGCGGCGCCGAGAAACTCGGCGGGGAGCGCGATGCGCTCGCCGGGCTCGCGCATCCGGGCGAGTGTCTCGACGGCGACGATGCGGCCCGTGCCGACCTCGGCCACCGGTTGGAAGTAGGGGACGAAGCGCGATTCGGCGAGGGCGGCACGGATGCGGTTCGACTGCTCGCGGAGTCGGCCTGTGTGGTCGCGCTCGCGATTCGACGGGTCGTGAAGGCGGACGCGGCCCCCCCCGCGGCGCTTCGCCTGATGCATCGCGAGGTCCGCCGCGAGGAACAGGTCGGCGGCGCCGCCCGAGTGCTCGGGGAAGACGGCCACGCCCGCGCTGGCCGTGAGTGTGAGCGCGGTGCCCTGCCAGAGGGGCGCCAGCCGGTGGATTTTCCCGATGACGGCCTCGGCGCGCGGCGCGGCTTCGGCCGCGGAGATTCCCGGAAGAAGGATCGCGATCTCGTCGCCTCCCACCCGGCCGGCGATCTCGCCGCCCAGCAGCGTGGCGCGAAGAGTCTCGGCCATCGAGCGGAGGTATTCGTCTCCCGCGAGAAGCCCGTGCGTGTCGTTGAGGGTCTTGAAGTTGTCGAGCCCGATGATGAGGAGCGCGAGCGGACGTCCGAGGAGGTCCGCGCGCGCGATCTCGCGCTCGAGCTCGAAGTGGAATTGCTCGCGGTTCGAGAAACCCGTGAGAGCGTCGGCGGGCCCGGCCACGGTCGCGCCGGTCTTGGCATGCGTGGCGCCGCCGGCCGCTCCGGTCACGTCGCGTGCCACGGCGAGGAATCCCCCGGCGGGCGGCCCGGCGGCGATGCGCGTCATCCCCCAGAAGACGCGCTCGCCCGTCTCGGGTCCCGCCGGGATCCGCACCTCGAAGTTCCTCGCGCCCCCGGGTACGGCCGTCACCTCGATGAGGCGGTCGCGCCCCAGCGGCGATAGCCAGAACGGCGGCGCGCTTTCAGGCGCGTCGTCGCTGGTGCCCGGCGTGCCCTCCGCGAGAGCGGCTTCGTTGGCGAAGAGGACACGGCCCGCGCGGTCGAAGAGAGCCGTCGGGTCCGGCGAATCGTCGAGCACGGACGCCGCGCGGCGCATGACGCCCGAGCCCTTCCGCCCTTCGCGGACGCGAAGGGACGGCGTATTCGTCTGAGATGGGCTCTTTTGCACGTCTTGTCCTCAGGAACCGGTCGGATTATTGCCCGAGACGTGCCAGCGCGTCTCCGGCGAGCCGGTAGACCTGCCAGCCGTCCATCGAAACCGCACCGAGCCGCCGGTAGAACCCGATCGCGGGCTCGTTCCACGTGAGGACGCTCCACTCCATCCGGCCGCAGCCGCGGGCCACCGCGAGTCGCGCGATATGCCTCAGGAGCGCCTCGCCGATGCCGAGCCCGCGGCAGGCGGGGGTCACGAACAGGTCCTCGAGGTAGAGGCCCGGCCGCGTGAGCCACGTCGAGTAGTTGTGGAAAAAGAGCGCGAATCCCACGATGCGGCCACCCGCCTCCGCGAGGACCACCTCGGCGAAGCGCTCTTCTCCGAAGAGATGCTCGTCGAGGAGCCGCGCGTCGGCGTGACAGTCCTCGGGCTGCCTTTCGTACTCCGCGAGGTCGCGAATCAGGGAGATGATCGCGGGCACGTCGGACGGCCGCGCGTCACGAAGGGTGAACGAGGCTTCACTCATGAGGCAGGCGATCTTACGGTGGAGGGTGTAAAACCCCCGCGTGTCGGCGCGTTCGCCCTTCTACGGCCGGTTCACCAAGCGCGTCGGAGCGGCGCGCCTAGCGGCCGCGCTGCCGCACGTGCCCGCCGGTGCGCGCGTCCTCGACGTGGGATGCGGCCTGACGGACCTGCCAGGACGCCTCCTTTCATACGTGGGCTGTGATCGGGATCCGGACGTCCTTCGACTGCAGCGATCGCGCTTCCCGTTCTCGAATTTTTTCGAATGGGACTTCGAACGCGGCGTCGCGCCGTCCCCCCTGGCCGAGAAGGGGCCGTTCGACGTCGTCCTTCTTCTCGCCGTACTCGAACACGTCGCCGAGCCGGGGCGCGTCCTCGGGTGGGCCGCGGACCTGCTCGCGGTCGGTGGGAAAGCGATCGTCACGACCCCTCATCCTCACGGACGACTTGCGCTGGAGGCCGGGGCCGCTCTCGGTCTCCTGTCCTCCCACGCTCACGAAGAGCACAAAGACCTTCTTTCGCGGAAGGATCTCGAATCGGCCGGGCGGTCTGCGGGCCTCTGTCTCATCTCGTACCGGCGATTCCTCCTCGGCATGAACCAACTCGCGGTCTTTTCGCGGTGACTCGGCCGCTGGTTTCCATGCGCGGCGCCCCGGCGATTACGGTCGTCCGCGCGCGGACGCACAACCTGAAGAATGTAACGTGCGCGTTTCCGGTCGGCGCGCTCACGGTCGTCACCGGCCCTTCGGGCTCCGGAAAGTCCTCGCTCGCGTTCGATACGCTCTATGCCGAGGGCCAGCGCCGGTTCGTGGAGTCCATGTCCACGTACGCGCGGCAGTACCTCGAGCGGCTCGAACGCCCCGACGTGGACCTCATCGAGCACGTCCTGCCAGCGCTCGCGATCGAGCAGAAGGCGCCCGTGCGCTCGGCCCGGTCCACGGTGGGGACCGCGACGGAGATCCACGATGTCCTGCGCCTGCTGTTCGCGGCGGCGGGGACGCTGCGGTGCCCCGATGACGGCGCGCCCGTGCGTCGTCACACGGTCGAGAGCGTGCGCGAGGAGCTGCTCGTGGCGTGGGGGGAGGGCAGCCGTGTCCTCGTGATTTCGCCGCGAACCGTGACGTCCTTCCAAGCGGAGAGCGCGGAATGGAGACGGCTGGGTCTCTTCCGCCATGTTTCCGCGTCGGGAGAGATTCTGGAGATTTCGATGAAAGGGGAGAACGCGGCCGATGCGTCGGGAAGGATCGCACTTCTCGTCGGGCGGCACGTCCTTTCTGCTGGCGATCCGGAGCTCCCTTCTTCCCTTTCATTGGCATTCGACGCGGGTGACGGAGAGCTTCTCGCCCTGAAGAGCGGAGAGGGTCTTTCTTCCGCCCGCCGTTTTTTCCGGGGTCTCATTTGCGACGTCTGCGGAAGGCGATTCACGGATCCCGTTCCCGCTCTCTTCTCGTTCAACTCGCCGAGGGGTGCGTGCGAGACGTGTCAGGGCTTCGGGCGCGTGACGGGCATCGACCCGGCCCGCGTGATTCCGGATCCCCGCAAGTCACTCCGCGAGAGGCCGGTCGCGCCGTTCAACTCGCCCGCGTACGAGAGCGCTTACGACGATCTGAAAGCGGTCGGCAGGCGCCACAAGCTGCGCTGGGACGTGCCGTGGAACGAGCTGACGGAGCGCGAGCGCGACGTCGTGTGGAAGGGCTCGGGCGACTGGTACGGCGTTGAGGGACTCTTCACGTATCTCGAGAAGAAGCGCTACAAAGTGCACGTTCGCGTGCTCCTGTCACGCTATCGCGGCTACTCGCCGTGCCCGTCCTGCGGCGGGGCGCGCCTCAAGCCCGAGGCGCTCGCCGTCACGCTCTCGGGAAAGACGATCGCCGGCGTCACCGCTCTCACGCTCGACGACCTGACGGCCTTCCTCGGCGGAGCGCTGGCGGACGCAGAGGAACGCGCGCGCGGGGCGTCGCTCGTCGAGGACCTCCGGCGCCGCGTCTCCACCCTCGTCGAGATCGGCCTCGGGTATCTCACACTCGCGCGCACGATGCGCACACTCTCGGGCGGCGAGGCCCAGCGCATCCAGCTCGGGGCGGCGATCGGGAACGCCCTCACGGGCACGCTCTACGTCCTCGACGAGCCCACGGTCGGCCTCCACGCGCGCGACACCCAGCGGCTCCTCGGCGTCCTCCGGCGGCTCGCGGAGCGGGGCAATGCCGTCGTCGCGGTCGAGCACGACACCGACGTCATCCGCGCGGCCGACCACGTCATCGACCTTGGACCGGGCGCCGGTGCGCGGGGCGGGCGGCTCGTGTTCGAGGGGACGCCCGCAGAGCTTGAGCTTGCGGATACGGCGACGGGCCGCTCCTTGAAGAGAGAAAGAGAAGAAAGAGAAGAGATTCTTGCTTCGGAAAGGGAAAGAGAGAGCGGGCCGTATGCGGAGGCCGCTGCGAGCGAACTCATCGCAGCCGAAAGGCCGCGCGCCTTCGGCGCTTTCGCCCATTCGCCTTCTAAGAAAATACGCCATGACGTTTCGCTTCGTATGCCTGTCGAAGTGCTCCGAGTCGTGGGTGCGCGAGCAAATAATCTTCAGAATATCTCCGTCGACTTTCCCCTCGGCCAGCTCGTCGCCGTGTCCGGCGTGTCGGGCTCGGGGAAGTCCTCGCTCGTCGTGGACGTGTTGGCCGCCGGCGCGCGGCAGCGACTGGGGAAGGGGTTGCTCGTAGGAGTGGACGAAGTCGGCCCGCACGACGGGATCGAGGGGCTGGAGCGGCTCAACGACGTCGTTCTCGTCGATCAGTCGCCCCTCGGGCGCTCCTCTCGTTCGAACGCCGCCACGTACACGAAGGCGTGGGACGAGATCCGCACGCTCCTCGCGCGCGTGCCGGCCGCAAAGGCGCGCGGCCTCGCGAAGGGCGCTTTCAGCTTCAACGCGCCCGGCGGCCGGTGCGAGCGGTGCGAAGGCGCGGGCGTCGTGACGGTGGACATGCAGTTTCTTGCCGACGTGACGGTCGTCTGCGACGTGTGCGACGGTCGCCGGTTCAAGTCCGAGGTGCTCGAGGTGAGACTGCGAAGAAGGAATGTGGATGAGCTTCTCGCCACGACGGTCGATGAGGCGCGGGAGCTTTTCGCCGACGCCCCCGCGATCGCGAACCGTCTCGCGCCGCTCGCGGAGGCGGGACTCGGCTACCTCACGCTCGGCCAGCCCACCGGGACGCTCTCCGGCGGCGAGGCGCAGCGGCTGAAGATCGCCTCTTTCCTGCGAGGTGGCGGCCCGGACGAACCGGTCCTGTTCATTTTCGACGAACCCACGACCGGGCTCGCGCCGTCCGACGTGGACGTGCTCCTGGCGGTCTTCCGGCGTCTTCTCGCCTCGGGCCATTCGATCGTCGCGGTCGAGCACAATATCGGCTTTCTGGCGCGCGCGGACACGCTGATCGAGCTCGGACCCGGCGGCGGCCCGGCGGGCGGTCGCGTCGTGTTTTCAGGCCTTCCGGCGGCCCTGGCGGCGCACGGAGGAACCCCGACGGCCGACGCGCTCCGGGGGCGGGTACAATTTCCGTCACGGTGACAGACGATGTCTTTCGGTACGTGCTCTCGGCGGAGGGCCGCGAGGTCGAGCTTCTGGACGGCGAGGCGACGCTGGGCCGCAGCAGGACCTCGACCGTGCGCCTCGAGCACGAGTCCGTCTCGCGCTCGCACGCGCTCCTCACGTTGAATCAGGGGGAGGCGATCGTCAAGGATCTCAACTCCTCGAACGGCACGTACGTGGGAGGAAAGAGGATCTCGCGCGAGACGCGGCTCCAGAACGGGGACCGTGTCCAGCTCGGGGCGGCGGTCATCGACCTGCGAATCGTTCCGCCGAGCGTGCCGTCGGATCGCACGACGCACCTGGGTCCCGACGAGCTTCCGCCCCAGCTGCCGGATCGGCCGCAAGCTATGGCGCCGCGTAGACCCTCGGGCATCACGTATGAGCCGATCCCCGACCTCACGAACCCGATCGTTCCGGCCCCGCCGCCCGCGGTCTTTGCGCCCGACGAGATGTCGGCCTCGGAGTTGTTTCGAGAAATCGACCGGAAGGGGCCGGCGCCGCGGGCGGGCCCAGGTTTACGCGAGGCGTTTCCGGCCGCTCGCAGGCCTTTGGACCAGGACGAGGTCTCGACCATCGCCCCGTCCGAAGGTGCCCCCCTGCTCGTTGCGTCCATCCCCTCGGATATCGCGGCGCGCGGGCTGGCGGACGTCTCGATCCAGATGAAAGCGACCCAGGCCCCGCCACGCGGCACGGCGCTCGAGCGCGCGGCCGCTTTCCGTGAGAGGCGCGCCGCGGCGGTCAACGATGGCCCGCGGAACGCGGCGAATCCGTTCGCGCGCCTCCTCGCGGCGCTCGTCGACGCCGTCATCCTCACGGCCATCAATCTCCTGCTCTTCGCGCCCGTCTTTCTCATCGATTACTTCCGCGCGGAGCTCCAGACACGCGACGCGGCCCCCGACTGGGCGTTTCGAGGCGTCAAGGCACTTTCTTTCCTTCTCGCCGTGCTCGCGAACGCGCTCTACGTCGCGGGTGGATGGGCATGGCGCGGGCGTACGCCGGGTAAGTCGCTCCTCGGTCTTACGGTCGTCAAGCGCGGCGAGATCGGAGGACGCGGCATCGGTTGGAAGGCCGCCCTCGTCCGCGCCCTGGTGGTGGTGATCGGCGGCCTCCCGCTCGGCCTCGGCTGGGTGTGGGCCTTTTTCGAGAGGGAAAAGCGAGCCCTTCACGACCTCGCCGCCGACACGTGGGTCGTGAGGTCGCGTTGAGCGTTCAGGACCCGTTGAGCGTTGCAAGGAGCGACGGGGAAAGAAGAGCCTCCTCCGAACGGCGCCCCCCGCCTCGCTTGTGCCAGGAGGCGAATGCTTTCTTCGCCCGGGCGAGCAAGGAAGGGTCGGCCTTACCCTCGAGGACGTAGCGCGTCCCGAGGACGAGGGTCGCAAGCAGGTCGGCTTCGCGTGCGCCCGGGCGTGCAGTTCGGAGGCTTTCGACGGCGGCCTCGGCCCCGACGAAGTCGCCGGTCGAGAAGAGCGTCAGAATCCGCTCGGGATCCGCGCTCGCGGTATCGAGCGGCGTGGGGGTCGGATCCACGGGGTTGGGCGCGGTCGAGGTCGGGACGGTGGGTGTCGCCTCCTGGGGAGCCGGCGTGGGGGCCAGCGCGGCCGCCTGCTGGGCCTCGCGGCGCTCGAGCGCGCCCAGCCGGCCGAGAAGATCAGCGAACTCGGGGAAGCCGTCGATGACGCCTTCGCTTCGGGAATGGAGGAGGTTGTTTTTCGCCTCCAGGACCTCACCCAGCTCCATATGTGCGACGCCCAGCCAGTAGTAGGGGTCATAAAGGTCCACGGAGTAGCGGCTCGTGCCGAAGTGTGTTCGTGCTTGCGTGTGCCCGGTCGCGAGTGCTTCGTTCATCTTCCGCACCACGAGCGGCCAATCCTTCCTCTGGGCGGCCGCCTGACCTGACTGATAGGCCTTCACGGCCGCGTCGGGGGGTAGAATCGGCTGCGCGGAGAGCCGACCCGCGAGGGCGAGGAGCGCCACCGCGAGAACCTGGGCGGACCCGGCCCTTCGTGGGATGGACCCTACGCCGTGACACTCCCAGGAGCGCATCGAAAGGGATTCTAGAGAAGGATGGGTCTGATCTCCCGGTATTCGCGGTCGATCCTCATGGCGGCCCCGCTCCTGGTCGCGGCGGCGCCTTGGGCTCCGGCGGCGCCTGGAGCGACCTGTCCGGTATCCACGCCGGTTCTGACTGGCCCCGCGGGAGTCCAGGCTGGCATTTCCTATTCCCTTTCCTGGACGAACGTTCTCACGGACCTGACGGCCTCGAGTGCCAATTACTACATCGTCGAGCGGGCCCTCGACTCCGCGTTCTCGTCCGGGCTCGACCAGGCCATCACGCAGCGCTCGGCGATCACGCTCTCGCCCGGTGCGGCGAGCGCGAAGGTCCTCTACCACCGCATCGTCGTCAAGTCGTCATGCCCGACGGCCCAACCTGCGGCGATCGTGTCGAACACCGTCGCCGTGCCGGTGAAGACCGTCTGTGACGTGCCGCCCACCGTGGGCGAGCCGAGTGCCAACCCGGCGAATCCTCCCGCGTTCTCCACGTGGGTGGTCACGTGGGACACGCTCGGCACCGGCGCGGGCCCGGGCGGAGGTCCCACCGGCCTGAAATTCCGCATCCGCCAGACCTCGCCTTCCGCGCCCGACCCGAGCGAGTGGGTCGTGGAGGGCGGCGCGGCGTCCTTCACAGGGGCTCCCGGAGACTACGTCTACCAGGTGCGGGCCGAGGCCTCCTGCGGATCGGTCGGTCCGTGGTCGCCCGCCGTTAGCGTGACGGTCGGCGGCGTCCTCTCGACCGCGCTCCAGCTCGTCTCCGAGCCCTCGCCGATAACGGGGATCATCCCGGGAGCCTCCGTGCTGTCGACGTCCTTCGTGGTGCGCAACGGCGGCACGGACCCCATCCTCGTGCGCGCGAAGCCGGACGACAGCGGCTTCGTGGTCTCGCCGGACTCCTTCACGCTCGCCCCGAACGCCACACAGGGGGTCGGTGTGAAATCGCTATACGCTACGGTCCTCCTCCGTCCCGTGCACGCGACGGTCGCTCTGACGGCCGGCGACGCCGCTCTAACGGTCCCGATCGACCTCATGCTCACGTCCGCGCCCTCTGCGGCGAAGGTCGTGTGGAGCGATCCGGCCGCCGACGTCGACAAGAACGGGGATCCGGTGCTCCGCTCGATCCTGAACCCCTCCGATCAGGCGGCGTCTTTCGTCGCGACGATTCGGTCGTCCTGGATCTCCGTGGTGTCGCTGGACGGACAGCAGTGGGACCGTCCGCTCGCGCCGGGCGAGAGCCGGACGGTGCAGCTCGTCGTGGACCGGGCGAAGCGCCGCTCGGGTACGGGGACCGAGGTGGGCGCGGTCTCCCTTGCGACGCTCGGGTTCGCCGACAGCCCGGAAACCCTGCTCGTGACCGACGACGGCCCGGCCTTGCCGCCCGCCGCGACCGGAGCGGGAGCGATTCCGGCCACAGCCGCGCGCACACGCATCCTCTATGCGGCTCTGCCGAACGCGATCGACGCCGAGAACGTCGGCCGGTTCGCCGCGGACCTCTGGTTGACGAACTCCGACGTCGTAAACCCCGTCGCGGTCTCGCTGCTGTTCAACCCGGTCGGCGCGCCGGGCGACGGCTCGGCTCTGCGGCGTTTCGACCTGACGCTCGCGCCGGGCGAGACGCGCCGCTACCGGAACGTCGTCGGGACGCTCCTCGGCTTGGAAGGCGCTTACACCGTCGAGGCGCGCTCACCCGCCCCGACGCTGACTGCCACGGCCCTCGTGAACAACCGCCCGCTGCCCGCGACGGTGGCCTCGTCGGCCCGGGCGCGGCGCGCCCTCGCCGGCACGACGCCGGCCACGGGCCAGTATGGCTTCGAGATGCGACCGACCGTTCCGGGAGAAGGCATCAAGCAGAGCGCCCCCATCTACTGGGTGTCGGGCCTCGCGCACGACGCGAACCGCCGCTCGAACCTGCTCCTCCTCGAGACCTCCGGCTACGACACGAAGATCCTTATCGACCTCTTCGACGCGAACGCGAAGCCGGTCCTCAGGAACGGAGTCCCGGTGAGCCTCGACGAGACGATTCCGGCGAACGCCACGGTGCAGCTCCTCGACAACGTGGACCTCTTCGATTCCGCCCCGCTCTCGGCCTCTTATGCCTACGCTCAGATCACGTGGCAGGACAACAGCGCGGCCGACCCCGTGGGCGGCAAGCTCGGGTCGGTCGTGGGGATGGCGACGGTCATCGACAACCGCACGCAGGACGCCTCTCTCCACGTCGGCGTCACCACGAACGGCCTCCAGCCACTGCAGGGGCTCGGTTCGAGCGCTTCGACCCGTACCGCTGCGGCGCGGTCCTCGCTCTCGAGCCTGCCGGACGGCGGTTATCCGCCGCCGCTTTCGTTTCCCGCGGTCCACGCGGGCGGCGCGCCCCTCGACGACGGCTCGAAGCCCTTCTGGCGGACGCGCCTGACGCTCACGAACACGGCGAGCTCCACGCGCTTTCTCAGGCTCAAGTACGTCGACGTCAACCTGAACACC
>OBLU010006034.1_pt1 | contig 10815 bp, 7 predicted proteins | sample 1518681 | NCBI WGS metagenome assembly OBLU01 (sample SAMEA3539304, study PRJEB22396) | soil metagenome | biome: tundra; feature: field; material: soil | place: USA | collected 2010-05 | depth 0.15 m
TGGCGTCCGATCCTAATGATGCGGAAGCCACTCAATTGCTTGGCCTCTCTTATTACCTGAATGGGTATCCGGGTGAGGCGATTCCAGTGCTGGAAAAGGTGCAAACCTGGTTTCCACGGGCGAATGTGGACGCTTCTTATATCCTCGGCATCTGCTACATCCAGACGAAGAATTATCCGCAGGCGCGCAAGGCGTTTGCGAGAATGTTTGACGTCCCGGAAGAATCGGCAGCCAGCTATCTTTTTACGGCGCGCATGTTATTTCGCCAGGAGTTCGATCCGATCGCGGAAGAATATGCGCAGAAGGCGGCAACGCTCGATCCCAAGTTGCCGCTGGTTCATTTCCTGCTGGGCGAATTGTATTTGTATAAATCCCGGGTACCGGAAGCCATTGCGGAATTTCAGAAGGAACTGGCCATTGATCCCGGCCACGCCGCGACTTATTACAAACTGGCCGATGCTTACTCCCGCATACAAAAGTTTGAAGATGCCGAACGGCTTCTGCAGCGGTCCATTTGGCTGGACGCAACCTCGACCGGGCCTTTCATCCTGATGGGAAAAGTCCTCGAGAAGAAAGGCGAGTTCGAACTGGCGGTACGTTCTTTACAACGGGCCGCGACCATGGACCCGAATAATCCCACGACTCACCACTTGCTGGGGCAGGCTTATCGCGACATGGGGAGAAAAGAAGAGGCCGAGAGCGAACTAAAGCTGGCCGAACAGTTGCAGACTCAACAAGATTCTCGTCCATAATCCGCGGTCACTGCGGCGCCGCCGGCAAAGGGCGGTTTTGCTCCGCATCCAATCGGTCGGCTGCGTCCTTCGGCAAGCCGTACAACAGTTCGAGAAATGCGGCGTTGGTCCAGCCGAAACCTACAACATTCATCTTGTAGCCAAGTTCCGCGTGCGCATCCGAGGAGCGAGTGTCCACGTTGTACTTTTCGACGATGTAGCCGTCACGGCGGAAATTTTCCGCTACCATGGACAGGAATTCATAGGAGATCCGGTCCGCATCCGTGTTGTAGGCGTAGCGCCGCAGACCATCGACGGCCAGCATCTCAATGTTCCCCCAGCCGTAAGGCAAATCCCATTGTGCTCCCGTCGCTTCGGTGCTCATGGGCAATCCGCCCGGCTTTTCGAACGCAAGTACATTCTTCACTACACGCTTCGCCTGCTCTGCTGTAGCCAGGCCGGCCCATAGTGGATAAAGAACGGTCGCGTAGCGATAGGACGATCTCTGCCCAGTAGCGAGGTTGTAATCGAAGAAAAATCCTGCCGTGTCATCCCAAAGATAGCGTGTGATGAGTTGCTTGCGTTTCTCGGCGCGCTGGTTCCACTTCGCGGCGTCTGCTCCGCGCCCCAACCATCGGCTGATCTGCTCCATATCTTTCTCGGTTTTGTAAAGCAGACTGTTGAGGCATACCGGCGCGTAGTGATGCGTTGCAGCGCCGAATGGCCCAAAACGAAAACTTACATCGAATCCCGATTCCCGCATCGAGCGGTCGCCTTTGTAATAGTCGGGACTCAACTTGAACTCGCGGCGCTTTTCGCAATCCGCGCGGGCCATGGTGTATGAAACGCCGCAGACTTGCAGAGTGTAAGAGGATCCCGCACCGGACTGCTCCCCAACTCCAGGCTGGGTCTCGACAATGTAGCTATCCGCTTGCGCGGGATGAAAGAAAAAATAAGTCGCAACTTTGCGGTAAAATCCCGACTCATCCTGCACGGCTTCCGGTGGCGGGCCTTCTCCAAAATCGTAGTATCGCGACAAGCCAGTATCGCCGGCTAGGTGAGGGTCGCGGTTCCACATCTCGTAGTCTTTGTCCAGATCAGCGTAGGCCTTCGCCAACCACGCAGGATCCGCATGCCCTGATTTTTGCAGCGCATCGTAAACGTCGACCAACATCGAACTCAGAAGCGGCGGCTGCGAGCGGGTCAGGTAGTAGGTGCGGTTCGCGTTGAGCATTGCGCCGTAGTGCTCAATTTCGAAGAAGAAGTTGTCGACCATGCCACGCGCCAATTCGACGCGCCCGGCGCGAAGCAGCCCGCGAATAATGAAGTAACTATCCCACCCGTACATTTCATTGAAACGGCCGCCTGGAACCACATATTTGTTTTCCAGATAGAGCAATCCATGCGGCTGAATCTTGGCGGTATCGATTTCACCGAGATGATGAATCTCGATGGGCAGGTGTTCGATTCGTACATCGCATTCTCGTGTGAGTTTCTGCAAAGCAGCTGGCTCGTTAAATCCCGCCGGCAAATACAGCACGGAGGCCGCTTTTATCTTGGGATCGACCACGCTCTGGCATTCGGACATAGAGCGCGTCAACGTGTCCCAAGCTGAGGAGATGTATTGCAGAATCGGCTTGAGTCCTTCGCTTTGCCCGGGATTGGATTTTGCGGCGGCTGCTTGGGAGCAATTCGCGGTGGACAGTGCGGCGCAGCAAAAACCGAGAGTAAGCGTTAACCCTCGACAAAAAGTCTTGCGGGAATGGGTTTTCATTAGCTTGGGAAATTGCGGCCCTGATATCTTACTACTGACGCTAAGTCCTGCAAAATGAATTCGATGCGGGAGGCAGCTATTTTCGAAAGATGGCCGATTAAGTCGGGCTTTCGGCGGATAAAGGCTGGTTTAAGGTCTCGACGGTGCTTTCGGGTCTGGAAGGGGCTTCGCTTTTAGAATTCTGTAGTCTTTATATTCGATGGAGAGCTTGGCTATGCCACCGAGCCGTATCACACTTTCGGTGCGATTCTCACTGGGGAGCCAAAAATTACCCACCTTCACATAGCTGTGTTCAACGTCAGTTTTCTTGATCCAAAAGGACGGGTTCTTCCCGGGTTCTCCTTTGATCCGTACCACTGCAAAATCCTTCGCATCAACCCAGATTTTTCCATGATACAGAAACTTGTTTTTGGTCTTGGGCGTGAGGTCCAGGATGTATCGTCCACCATCCGGCGCAGGTTCGTACCCGGCCAGCGTGAAATCGTAGTTTTCGGTGGTCAGCGCCGTGTGCCGGCGATTCTCTTCATTGGCTGCTTCTTGCTCGCCTTCCAGCAGTTTCTTGAAAATGTGTTCGATGATGAACTTGGAACCAGTCTGGGAGACCACGCTGAACTCTTTGGAATTCGGAGCATGGTAGGCCACGTCGATAACCATCTCCGCATCCCGATCGCTCGGGAAGCCGCGATACTGCATGCGGTAGACTCGCGTCGCTTCGTACTGGTCTAACGCCGCGGCCCGCTCCGCATTCTTTTCCTGAAGTCTTTTGACGATCTGCGCAACCGGCAAGGACCCATTCGGAACCGAATACGAAGCGGATGTCGGCTCATACTTTTGGGGTGCGGGCTGACACACGGCCGCAAGACTCCAGGACAGCAATAGCAGGGGACCCACCCCATAACATCGAAAGCGTCGGTTTCGCATGGATTCGGCTGGAATATCTTTCTAAGTTTACCCGAAGCATGGGATCGCAACACGAGCAAGAGGGGCAGCATGAGAATATTGCCTCCCAAAATGCCACAGTTGGTCGAGGCCGATGCGGAAGAGCCTAGATCCTAATCCTATTCGATGCCGAGTTGTTTCTGAATTTGCTCGAGCGGCACACCTTTGGTCTCCGGAACCATTGTCTTCACCCAAACGAGCTGCAGAACCATCATTCCGGCAAAAAACGAGAAAACGTAACCGGGAGGGAAGGCAGACACCATTTTCGGGAAGAAGGTTGTGAGCAAGGCGGCGAAGATCCAGTGCGTGAAACTGCCGAGGGTCTGACCTTCCGCACGATGACGATTGGGAAATATCTCGGAGATAAAAACCCAAATTACTGCGCCCTGGCCGATCGAGTGCGCGGCGATGAAGGCGAAAATACATATTGGCACGAGCGCAAGATGCTCCGTAAAGAAGGCCCAGGCGACGAGGCCGAGCGAGGCTATGTAGCCGAACGAGCCAATATAGAGAAGGGTACGCCGGCCCAGCCGGTCAATCAGCCAGAGGCCGACAAAAGTGAAAACGAGATTGGTGACGCCAATACCGATGGACTGCAACAGCGCGGCTTTTGCACCGAGGCCCGTAAGTTCAAATATGCGGGGCGCGAAGTACAAAATCGCATTGATGCCCGAGAGTTGGTTGAAGAATGCAATCAGGATGGCGAGCAGGATCGGTTTGCGAAGACGCCTCGTCCAGAAATGTCCCGACGACGCTTGCTCCGAGGATGCAGCGATAATCGCGTCCGCCTCGGCTGCCACTTCGGCTTTCGAGGCCTCAGGTTCGATTCGTTGCAGGACTTCCATGCCGGCCTCGCGGTCCCCCTTCCTGCCTAGCAGCCAACGTGGGCTTTCCGGAAGGCCAAAGCAGAACACAGCGTAGAGCAACGACGGAAACGCGGCCACGCCCAGCATCCAGCGCCAGGCGTTCGCGCCGATGCCCGCGAGCAGTGCGTTCGAGACGAACGCGATCAGGATGCCAAAAACAATGTTGAACTGGAACATTCCGGCGAGTCGACCGCGATGCTTAGCAGGTGCGATCTCCGAGATGTACATGGGGGCAACCACGGTAGAGATGCCGATGCCCAACCCGCCTATGACGCGCGCGATAATGAATGTGGCAACGTTTGGCGCCAAACCCGAGCCCACCGCACCGGCAAAGTAAAGAACGCCGATCCACAGTAGCGTGGCTTTGCGTCCGAATCGATCGGCGGGCCATCCACCGAGCAGTGAACCGACGACGGTGCCGTAAAGGGCCGAGGCCATGGCAATGCCGTGCAGTCCGGGACTCAGACCCCAAAGCGACTGAATTGTTTTTTCCGCGCCGGAAATAACCACCGTATCGAAACCGAAAAGAAATCCGGCGAGTGCCGACGTGAGCGACCAGAAGAAGATGCGACCATTCATAAGAGGGTAGAACGGTGCTTACGAAAAAATTGTTGCGATTCACTCGCGATTTTTTTCGTGCTTACGCCAAGAACGAAGAAAACCAGAAACTGAGAACTGAGAACTGAGAACTGGAGAACTGAGAACTAGCCGCCCTTGGTCAGCGGATATCCCTTTTCGCGCCAGTCCCGAATCCCGCCGTCCATTGAAATCACGTTGGTGTAGCCCATCTTCTGCAGATTGTCGGCCGCCAGAGCCGAGCGGAATCCGCCGCCGCAGTAAAGCACAATCTCCGCATTGAGATCGGGCACGCGGGCCTCGATGTCGCGCTCGATGATGCCTTTGCCAAGATGAATCGCGCCCGGCAGGTGGTCCTTAGCGTATTCGCTCTCTTCTCGCACGTCCACCAGCAGAAACTTTTCGCCGCCGTCCATCTTCTTGTTCACTTCTGCAACGTTGGCTTCGCGCACGCGCGTCTTCGCGTCGTCCACAATTTTCAGAAAGCGGGGAGGATGTTGGTGGGCCATGAAAGCTCCTTCAGTCAGTCGACGACAAACATCCTACCAAGCGCCGGGGGTTTGTGCATGGTGACTGACTGAGGTGCTCGGTTATCCTTCGTGAAACTTAGCGTTCTTCGTAGTTAAGCGACTTCTCGGTTAGCATGAACAGGTGCGAGAGAACGAAGGCATCCGGCGGATTGGTTTGGCGCGCGCCTTGTCGAAACTTGGGTACTGTTCGCGCTCACGGGCGGCGGGAATCATTCGCGCCGGGCAGGTGAGCTTGAATGGAAAGATCAGGAGAGATCCCGAGACGCCGGTTTCGGAAAAGCAGAATCACATTGCGGTCGATGGGAAAGTAATCGAGCCGCAGCCAAAGATTTACTTAATGATGAACAAGCCCTGCGGTGTGCTGACAACGGCATCGGACGAAAAGGGCCGCCAGACGGTGTATGTAGTGCTGAACAACAGCGCCAAAGGTAGAACAAGAGCGCCGGGACAGAGCCAGCCCTGGGTGTCGCCAGTCGGCCGCCTCGACAAGGCCAGTGAGGGACTGCTGCTGCTGACTAACCATTCAGAGTGGGCCGCGCGCGTTACATTGCCGGAAAGTCACCTGAATAAGACTTATCATGTGCAGGTCGGAACCGTCGCGGATGAGGAATTCATTCAGGCCTTGGTTCGGGGAGTGAAGACGAAAGATGGGGAAGTGCTGCGGGCAAAGCAGGCTCGTCTTTTACGGGCGGGACAGAAAAACTGCTGGCTCGAAATTATTCTCGACGAGGGAAAGAATCGGCAGATACGGCGCATGATTGAGGGCATGGGCGTCGCGGTGTTGCGGCTGATCCGGGTGGCCATCGGTCCGCTGCAATTGGGCGATCTTGCGAAGGGTGAATACCGCGTCCTGACTCTAGATGAGAAACGAATGCTCGATCGCTCATTGCGAGAAAAACTTCATGAATGACCTGACCTTCCTTCCCGCTGTCTCCATGGCAGAACAAATCCGGAAGAAAGAAATCTTTCCAGTAGAACTTGTAGACGCTCACCTGGCGCAGATCGAAAAACTGAATCCGAGATTAAATGCATTTGTTCAGGTCGATGCTGAGCGGGCACGGCAGGCCGCGCGGGATGCGGCTTTCGCTGTAATGAATAGAGCAACGCTCGGCCCGCTGCACGGAGTTCCCATCAGCATCAAGAGTTCGTTCACCGTGGAGGGTTTGCGCTGCGAAGCTGGAACCCGCCTGCGCGCAGGATTCGTGGCGCGGCAAGATGCTGTGCTCGTCACCCGCCTGAAAAATGCCGGCGCAATTGTTCTGGGCACAACCAACACGCCTGAATTGCTGATGGCGTGGGAAACGGATAACTTGCTCTATGGCCGCACGAATAGCCCCTGGGACCTGGAACGCACGCCCGGCGGCTCCAGTGGTGGCGAAGCCGCAGCGATTGCTGCGGGCATGTCCGCCGGAGGGGTGGGCAGCGACGGCGGCGGATCGATTCGAGTGCCCGCGCATTTCAGCGGAATCTGCGGCCTGAAGCCGACTCCAGGGCGCATACCCGCGACTGGACACTTTCCCGTATCCGCGGGGCCATTTGCCTCGATCGGTGTCGCCGGTCCGATGGCCCGCACAGTTGCAGACTTGAAACTTCTTTTCGAGGTGATGCAAGGGCCGGATGTTGGTGACACCAATGCCGCGCCCGTGCCGGTACGCTGGCCAAATGAAGACGAAGCCCGGTCGCTACGGGTTGGTTATTTCGAAGATGACGGCCGCACTCCAGTCACCGCAGAAACCCGCATGGCTGTGCGCACCGCCGCGGACGCCTTGCGCGGCGCCGGGTTTGAGGTAGAGCCGTTTCAGCCGGAAGGACTCGAAGAAGCGCGGCAGCTCTGGTGGAAATACTTCGTCGTTGCCGGTGGCATGCTCCTGCGGCCAATGTTCAACGGCCGTGAATCAGATCTCAGTCCGATCCTGAAACAATTTCTCGAATGGGCCGCGGCCCAGCCAGCCCACACCGGACGGTCGCTGCTCGACGCCTGGATCCGCCGTGATGCCGTGCGCGCGCAGTTTTTCGCGCAGATGCAACGCTATCCAATTCTATTGTGCCCGGCTGCGGCCATCCCGGCGTTCCGCCACGGCGAGCGCAGTTGGCAGATTGATGGCAAGACTGTCGACTATCTCGATGCCTGGAGCTATACGGAATTCTTCAACCTGTTAGGCAATCCTGCCGCGGTGGTTCCCGTGGGCCACTCGTTCGAAGGCCTGCCTATAGGCGTGCAGATCGTTGGTCGACCGTGGGAAGAAGAGCAGGTGCTGTCCGTCGCCACCGCGCTGGAGAAGCGATGTGGCGCCTGGAGGATTCCGCCCCATGCATGAAACGTCTTTACCAGCGGAGGATAGTATTTTTGCATTATTCCTCTTGCGCTGCCACCTGAGTACCTTGGTTCGCACGCGATTTCAATCATTGTGGGACTGAAATCTGCTGCAAGCATCTGACGTTTCCAATGCGAGAAAACTTAGTACCTCAGAGTTTCGTTGGCCGGGCTTTGTCTTGGCTTCTGCCGTTTCTAGTAGTTTCCGCCGCGTACCTGTACACCTTCCCGCAGGCGAATGTCTTTTATGCCGGAGTGGTGCTCCTGCACGCGTTAGCGGGAGTGATTGCGGCAATTCTGCTCGTTCCCGCGCTGTTTCGACTGCTGCGAAATGGAAGTTTTCTCGCACGCGCGGGATGGGTACTGATCGCGGCAGGAGCGATCCTGGGACTCCTTCTCATCAAAACCGGCACGCCGCGCACGGAATGGAAGTGGCTTTATCTTCATATCGTAATCTCGCTCGTCGGCGTTGGACTTCTAATCGCCGACAAGTTGGGGAGTCGCGGAGATATAACTTCAGGCGCGACCGCTGCGGCTGTGCGCGCAGCAGTTTGTCTTCTACTACTTTCAGGAATCGGCTACGGTGCGCGCTACATCCGCGAAGGTTGGCAGACGCGCGGCCGCATTCAGAATCCCGCCATGCCGCCCGACAACATGAACGGCGAAGGAGATGGGCCGGAGGGATCGTTCTTTCCCAGTTCCGCGCAAGTCTACGGCAAGCAGAAAATTCCCAGCAAGTTCTTCATGGAGTCTGACTCCTGCAAGCGCTGCCACGAAGATATCTACAACCAGTGGTTCAGCTCGGCGCACCATTTTTCTTCGTTCAACAATCAGTGGTACCGCAAGTCGATCGAGTATATGCAGGATACGATCGGCACCAGGCCTTCGAAATGGTGCGGCGGATGCCACGATCCCGCCGTGCTCTATGCGGGGCTGATGGATACACCGATCAAGCAGATCGTGCACCGGCCGGAATCACAGGCTGGGCTGGGTTGCATGATGTGCCACTCCATAGCCGATGTGAAGAGCACCATGGGGCAGGGGGATTTTTATCTGGAATATCCCAAGCTGCACGAGTTGGCGGCCACGCAGAACCCTGTGGCGCGCGCCCTGCACGACTTCCTGATCCGGCTGAATCCCGAGCCGCACCGCCGCGTCTTCCTCAAGCCATTTATGAAGACGCAAACCGCTGAGTTCTGTTCCACCTGCCACAAAGTGCACCTCGACGTGCCGGTGAATCACTACCGCTGGTTCCGCGGCTTCAACGAATACGACAACTGGCAGGCCAGTGGAGTTTCCGGACAAGGTGCGCGGTCGTTCTATTACCCACCCAAGCCGCAACAGTGCGCCGATTGTCACATGCCGGCGGAAGCTTCCAAAGATGCGGGCAACATCAATGGAGTCGTTCACTCGCATCGTTTTCCCGGAGCAAACACCGCCCTGCCTACGGCGAATGGAGATGCTGCGCAACTGAAACTCACCGAGGGGTTTCTGAAGAGCGGTGCACTTACGGTGGATATTTTTGCTGTGTCTCCGGCGCAGGCGCCGGTGAAGTCGGGCGCAACGAGTCAATCGGAGTTGGCCACAACGTTTGCCGTTGGCGAAGAAGCGGAAACCAAAATCACTCCGGGCACGGGTGCAGAAGTTGTTGCGCCAGTCACCGCCCCGTTGAATCGCGTGCAGCCCGCGCTGCGGCGAGGTGACACGGTGCGCGTGGATGTCGTCGTACGCACCAAGAAGGTGGGGCACTTTTTCCCCGGTGGCACGGTCGATGCCTACGATACGTGGCTCGAATTGAAGGGCACGGACGACAAAGGCCAGACTATCTTCTGGAGCGGCAGGGTCGAGGGCGACGGCAAGGGTCCAGTGGAAAAAGGCGCTCACTTCTATCGTTCGTTACAGATCGACGCGCACGGCAACCCTATCAACAAGCGCAACGCCTGGGCTACGCGATCTGTGGTGTATGTGCGGCTTATCCCTCCCGGCGCGGCCGATACCGTGCATTACCGCATGTCGATCCCTGAAGACGCGGGCAATAAAATCACATTGCATGCGCGCCTTTGCTACAGAAAGTTTTCGTGGTATGGCACGCACGAAGCTTTCGCCGGGCAACCCGACCCGGCATCGCCAAACTCGGTTACCCCCGACTACGACGACCGCCCGACGGTATTCACGGCATCGCTGAGCGGCGTTTCGGCCAAGCAGGAAAAGATTCCCGACCTGCCGATCGAAACCGTGGCAGAGAATGAAGTGACGCTGCCGGTGGTCGCACATAACGCGCCCGCTCCCCAACCGAAGACGATCGCGCTCAAAGACGAATGGCAGCGCTGGAACGATTACGGAATTGGCTTGTTTCTACAAGGCGATCTGAAGGCTGCGGCGGCGGCGTTTCAGAAGGTGACAGAGGCCGATCCCAGCAATCCCGATGGTTGGGTGAATATGGGCCGCTGCGCTGTGCAGGAAGGTGACATGGAACGCGCCCGCACCGTACTCGAGAAGGCGCTATCGCTATCGCCAAATCTGGCGCGAGCTAACTACTTCTATGCTCGGGTGTTGCGCTCGGAGGGCAATTATGATGGCGCTGCCGCCCGCTTGCGCACCGTACTCCGCCAGTATCCGCGGGACCGCGTCGCGCTCAACGATATGGGGCGGATTCTTTTTCTGCAGCGTAAATATAATGACGCGGTGAAGACGCTGCAATCTGTTCTAGCGATTGACCCCGAAGATCTGCAGGCGCATTACAATCTGATGCTTTGCTATAACGGTCTGGGTAACGAAAAGCTCGCGAAAGAGCACGAGGCGCGCTACATGCGATTCAAGGCGGACGAGTCGTCCCAGGCCATCACCGGACCGTACCGCCAGGCGCATCCGGAAGACAACAATGAACGGCAAGCGGTGCATGAACATGTTTCTGTACCGTTGCCACTGATCACCACGAGCCATGTAGGGACAGCCGCCCTTCGGCAGGCTCAGGGCAGGCTCTCGGCTGTCCGGCCGCACAAAGCCCGGCTTGCTTCTTCGGTTCCTTCCGCTGGGGCTTCCAAGTAAATGAGAAAACTTCGAACACTCAATTCATTCCTGTCGC
>OBLU010006035.1_pt1 | contig 10814 bp, 17 predicted proteins | sample 1518681 | NCBI WGS metagenome assembly OBLU01 (sample SAMEA3539304, study PRJEB22396) | soil metagenome | biome: tundra; feature: field; material: soil | place: USA | collected 2010-05 | depth 0.15 m
CGGGCTGACGTTGGGGCTGACGATCAGGTTCAACTCGGTGCTGAAAACCGCGCCGCAGCCTTCCAGATAGACGCCGCGGGTGGCCCCGAGAATATCGAATATATCGGGTGTGTAAGCCCTGGCTAAACGGCCGTCGAAATTCTTCTCCACGCTGACGAGCGCGGCGCGCGTGACCCGCGGATGCGAGGCCGGCGGAGCTTCCTGTGCGGCGAAGAAGAATGCCAGCAGGATCGCCAGTCCGTTCATCGCACGTCCCCGTTGGCGTTGCCGATTTCGTTGCTGGCCAGCATCTGGGTGTTCTGACGCTTCTTCTCTACCTCGATGTATTCCTCGACGCGCACCCTCATGGCCTGCGTCTCCAGCGCATGGCGCTTATCGGAAGCGGCCAGCAACTCCTGCGTCTGGCGGGCCTGGCGCGCTTCGCTCTCGGCCACGGCATCGTTCACCCGCTTGGAAAAATCCGCTTGCATCGCGGTGCGGGTTACAGCGGGAGCCGGCGCGGTGGCTTGCGGAATGGGGCGCGTGAGGGAGAAGACCACCAGGGCGGCCGAGAGCATGGCGGCCGAGGCGAAGCCCAATCGCGCGGCGGAGCCCCACAGCGCGTCCCAACCGCGGCGGAATGCGGAGGGTTGGAAGACCGGATCGGACACAAAACCGATGCGCTGCGGGATCTCTTCATCGGGCAGCGCGAGCAGGGCGGTTTCGGTGCCGCGCAGCCGGTCGAGCTCCTCGCGGCAACTGGCGCAAGTCTTGACATGGACTTCCGTCAGCCTGCGCTCGTTTTCGGCGAGATCCTTGAAGTAGTAGTCCCTTAGATCGAATGGCGAGCAACTCATGACACACCTCGTGCTTTTACGGGGGCCAGTTCGGCCTTCAGCAGGTCCAGCGCCGTGTACAGCCGCGATTTCACGGTGGAAACCGGGGCGGCCACGATCTCGGCGATCTCCTCGAATTTGAAGCCCTGGTAGATTTTTAGGATCACGGTCTCGCGCTGGTCGGCGGTGAGTTTGCGCAGCGCGCTCGAAACGGCCAGGGTCAATTCCACCGGAAAGACCGCATTGCCGCCAACGGTGGCTGCGCCTTCCAGGGTTTCGGGCTGGAGTTCCTCGGTCTCGCCTTCGGGCCGCCGCTTGCGGAACAGCGAATAGGCCTCGTTATGCGCGATGCGGTACAGCCACGGGGCGAACCGCGCCGGGTCATCCAGTTTGCGGAGATTCTGGTATGCCTTCAAGAAAACGTCCTGACTCAGATCCAGAGCGTCTTCGCGGTTGGCGACGATGCGCAACAGGTAATTGTAGACACGCCTCTCCCATCGGGAAATGAGCAGGTTATAGGCCTCCACATCTCCCCGGCGCGCCTTACGAATCAGGTCGGCATCCTCGACCGCCCGAAGAATCAAAGCTCCGGCTCCATGTGAAATGACGCCCGCGTGGCGGAAAAAGTCTGAAAATACCAGTTTAGCGGTGTTGTGGGCGGGCAGGCAGCCCAAAGGGCGGGATTGTCCAACTCGGAATTCTTGGATGATCTGAGGAAGTAAGTTCTCTGCGCCTCGTTCGTTTTTCGATTGGTGCAGTTCCCGCGGCTCGCGCCCGCAGCTCGATTGACGGGGAGGCACCCTAGGGATAAACTGAATGCGATGCCTGATATTGATTGGAAGCTCGTATTGGCGAAGCATTTTGACAAGCCGATTCAAAAAACCGGGAGGCACGCTTATCGGTTGATCCATCCCATCACCATTCGTGTCGATGAAACGGACATCTCGCTGCCGAAGGGCAGCCTGTTCGTCTTCGAGCAAGAGGGTGTTGCTGTAGTCCGCGAAAGTGTCCAGAGCGCCGAGAAGTACAATATCGCGCTGAAATCGATCTCGTTGGTCACCGTTGAACAGACACATCGAACGTCCGAAGGGCGACTCTGGGGATTTACCTCGATTAGCCGACCCACGAGCGAACCCACCTGCCGCCTCCGGGGGGCCTTCGGTGCGTAGCAGCCAAGCTAAACCACTACCCTCAGCTTGATCCCGTCGTTGGGCGCATGTCTGCTACGGCTAACTCATTCATTCTACACCTCTTTATGGATAATATCGGTAGCCATGAAGATCTCACCTCGGGGTGCCGAGGACCGCAAGCGAAATAACCGGGTGTTCCGCGCAGCGGCAGGGAACGATGCGGCCCGCGCGCTAAATCATGCGTCGGTTGCAGGGCGATTCGGAGTAGCCGAGAGCCTGCGCCAGCCACTCGGCGCGTGAAGCCGGGGCAGGCCCAAGCCAACACCCGTGTTTTTAAGCTTCGGCTGCAAGGCCGCTTGGTCACCCACAGTTCTCGCGCTGGCCACAGCCAAAGCGCTGAACGGCGAGGCATTAGTAGCGTGATAGGATGGCTTCATGGCACCCGAGCCTGTTGCGACGTTCACGATCGAGCCACTCATTCCCGAACGCTTGCGGGAGATCGCCGAACAATTGCGAACTGGCGTGAAACCCGAGCCTAAAACTGTTCGCCAACTGCTCAGCGTTTTCAATGCAGAGCGGCGCGGGTCGTACAAGGTTGGCAAGATCCGGCGCGCTCTTGACGGTCTTGGGCTAGTCACTGATCTCGACTTTGAAAACATCTGGATCGATGCGGCAATAGAATTCCGCCTTCGCTCCGAGCCTCATAAGGAATCAGAGCGTGCCCCGGACTCGACAATCGCAGTACCGGATGTTGGGGAAGTACGGGAGCAGCTGGCGCGACCAGAACCTATGACCGAAATCCCGGTCGAAACTCCGACGGTCACCTCTTCACGGATCACTGATCCGACCTACAGAATCGGCAAACTCCCTGCGGCAAACCAGCCCATCGTCTCAGTGACGCTAGACGAAGACGTCACCCAAGCCGTGACGAAGATGATGAAGTGGGATTATTCTCAACTCCCAATAATGCAGGGCGTGCGGGACGTAAAAGGAGTCATAAGTTGGAGATCCATCGGATCACGCCTCGCACTCGGTGCGCCTTGTGCCAAGGTCCGCGATTGCAGAGACTCACATCGGGAAGTCAGCGCCGACACGTCCTTGTTCCATGCGATTCCAGCTATCATTGAAGACGGTTATGTGCTAGTGCGTGCTGACGACAAAACCATCAGCGGAATCGTGACGGCAAGTGATTTGAGCCTCCAGTTTCAGCAGCTTTCCGAGCCGTTTCTGCTGCTTGGGGAGATCGAGCAGCACGTCCGCAAGCTCATCGAAGGCAAGTTCGCTCTTTCAGACTTGCAGGACGCCAAAGATCCCGCGGATGTTCAACGCTTGGTGGAGCGCGTGGCGGATCTGACACTCGGCGAATACATCCGCTTGCTAGAGAACTCGAATCGCTGGACAATGCTCAAGGTTAACATTGACCGCGCCATTTTTATTGCGGAACTGAAAGAGGTCAAACGCATCCGAAATGATGTAATGCATTTTGACCCGGACCCCTTGGGCGAAAGCGAACTATCAACACTACGTAGCTTCGTCCGCCTTTTGCAGCGACTCGACGAAATACTTCCATGATTTCCGTGATGATTATCGGTACGCCGCATCCACCGATTGCTAGGAGGTCGCCCGTAGTATATTGCAGGGAGACAGAGATATGCTAACGCTGGACACATTGCGGCGGGAAAAGAGGGCCGAGATCCTGCATCGGGCAGAGATACACGGGTGCCGAAATATCCGGGTGTTCGGCTCAGTGGCCACAGGCGAAAACCGGCCCGACAGCGACATCGACTTCCTCGTGGACCTGGATCAGGGCCGAGGGTTGCTCGACCTTGGCGGACTGCTCTCGGATCTTCACGATTTGTTGGGTGTCGAAGTGGACCTGGTAGAAACCGGAGGCATTCATCCGTACATTCGGGATAGAGTCCTTGCCGAGGCCGTGCCCCTATAGCGTATGCCTGCAAAGGATCCGCTCGTATACTTGATGCACATCCGGGACTGCTGCCGGCGCATCGCCGAGTACACGTCGACCGGGGGAGCCGACTGGCCTGCCAATGCCCTGATTATGGATGCTGTGTGCCGGAACATCACGATCATCGGTGAAGCTGCGCGCAGACTGGACGAGCCGTTTCGCCGGGCCCACCCGGCGATTCCTTGGTCGAGCCTTGTTGGCGCGCGCAACATTGTGATGCATGACTACGAGTATTTGCAGCCGCGGCTCATCCGGGAAATGGCGGAGAAGGACGTACCGGAATTGCTGGCGTACTGCCTCCGTCTGCTGGGCGACGACTCCCGCTGACTCGCAAGGAACGGCTCCGCCATCGTCGAAGCAATCATTCGGGTCGCCACCTCGCGCTCGAGGGTCCAGGGGTCGAATTAGCTGCGCCGGTACGGCGGCATGGAATTGCCGGCGCTGGCGCTATCATAAAATGGAGCATACCTGGATCGAGGCTCAACTGCCCGGACCAGATCAACGAAAAGGGGCACCTGCGTGAAAATGAAGGGACGACCACGGTGACGCTGGACACACTTCGTCGACGACCTTACTAAGCCGCTACGGCGCCATTGCCGCCGATATGTCTTTGGCAGGTGCCCGTGCGGCGAGGTCGGCCCGGCGCTAAAATACGGCTTGGCCAAACACCGCAAGAATTCAAAACTTGGCGAATGCGTCTATTGCGGGCGCGAAGCACTCCTGACCGACGACCACATTCCGCCCAGCACGCTTTATCCCGAAGTCCATATGGTCGCGCTTGCTGAAGATACCAAGCTGCTTTAAATGTAATAACGGAGCATCCAAGGACGACGAATATCTGCGCACTATAATAGGGTTGAGCGCGAAGGGAGAGCGAGACGAGATTTTGAAACCGATTTCGGATGCGGCCGCGCGCGCATTGGTAAGACCAGAGGCGGCAGGCTTTCGGCAGTCGATAGTTAAGGATATTAAGGAAGCCTTCATTTCCGGTCCCGCCGGCATTTTAGTCCCGGCTCTTGTCGGAACCGTGGATCTGCTTCGGTTTGACAGAGTCATCTCAAGAATTATCAAGGGCCTATTCTATACCGAACGGGGCGTGCGCCTGCCGTCAACTTATTTGGTTGTAAGCTATTCGATGGCGGGACTGACGCGGGTGCCGACTGCCGTGGGGCGGCCATTCCGGGCCATCATCGAACTACTTATGGCCCGCGAGCCGAAATATGTAGGTGGCCCGCAGTTCGTATTTTGGTCTGATTATGATTCGAGTGACGCCAACCAATCGACATGGCTTCTGGTGATCCACCGCCACCATTTCTTCATAGGATGGACGCGTCAGGGAGATAATGATACAGTGCGCCATGGACATTCGCCGACGGACGATCCCCGTGAGGCAAAGGATTGAGGCCGCGCCCAATGAAATCGGCGGTGAGCCGCGTCGAGACAGAGGGCAAGTGGTTCAGGCCGCGCACCCCTCCCTGGGCTCGTGCGTGGCGTGGAGATACTTAGACCGGCTGACTCATCCAGGCGCCGGCCTCGAGGTGGGGGCAAGTAATGCAACTCTGGCCTCTGGAAACGCCGTGAAGTTGCCGGGGCTTTCCAGGGTTTCGGGCTGGAGTTCCTCGGTCTCGCCTTCGGGCCGCCGCTTGCGGAACAGCGAATAGGCCTCGTTATGCGCGATGCGGTACAGCCACGGGGCGAACCGCGCCGGGTCATCCAGTTTGCGGAGATTCTGGTATGCCTTCAAGAAAACGTCCTGACTCAGATCCAGAGCGTCTTCGCGGTTGGCGACGATGCGCAACAGGTAATTGTAGACACGCCTCTCCCATCGGGAAATGAGCAGGTTATAGGCCTCCACATCTCCCCGGCGCGCCTTACGAATCAGGTCGGCATCCTCGACCGCCCGAAGAATCAAAGCTCCGGCTCCATGTGAAATGACGCCCGCGTGGCGGAAAAAGTCTGAAAATACCAGTTTAACGGGTGCGGCGGGTGGGTGATGGGTGATGGGTCCCAATCGCAACTGAGCCGCGACCGTGAGGGAGCGGTCACCCGCGCCGAAACAGGTCCGCGGCAGGCGCTGTCATAGTAGGGTAAACATGCTAACGCTGCACACATTGCGACGGGAAAGAAAGGCCGAGATCCTGCACTGTGCAGAGATACACGGCTGCCGCAATGTCCGTGTGTTCGGCTCGGTCGCCACGGGCGAAAATCGGCCGGACAGTGACATCGACTTCCTCGTGGACCTGGATCGGGGCCGGGGCTTGCTCGATCTTGGCGGATTACTCTCGGGTCTCCATGATCTGTTGGGGGTCGATGTGGACCTCGTAGAAACTCGAAACATTCATCCATGATATTCGGGACAGGGTGCTTGCCGAGGCCGTGCCCCTATAGCGCGCATGCCCACCAAGGACCCGCTCGTCTACGTGATGCACATCCGGGACTGTTGCCGGCGCATCGCCGAGTACACGGCGACCGGGGGAGCGGACTGGCCTGCCAGCGCCCTGATTATGGATGCCGTGTGCCGGAACATCACGATCATCGGTGAAGCCGCGCGCAGACTGGACGAGCCGTTTCGCCGGGCCCACCCGGAGATTCCTTGGTCGAGCCTTCTTGGCGCCCGCAACATTGTGATGCATGACTACGAGTATTTGCAGCCGCAGCTTATCCGGGAAATGGCGGAGAAGGACGTGCCGGAATTGCTGGCGCCGCGAATACGCGCCCAGGGGGATAGACGAAGCGGCCGACGGCAGCACAGCACGGGCGGCATGGAATGCATCGCGGGCGCTATCATAAGATCGAAGATTCTTCGCCTGAGGCTCAACTGCCCGGACCAGGTTCCACACGGAAGCAGCGCCCGCGCGAAAATGAAGGTCGGACCATGCTAACGCTGGACACATTGCGTCGCGAAAAAAAGGCCGAAATCCTCCGCTTAGCCGAAACGCGCGGCGGGCGTAATGTCCGCGTCTTCGGCTCGGTGGCCCGTGGTGACAATGGGGAGAACAGCGATGTCGACTTTCTGGTCGAGTTCGAGATGGGCAGGACCTTGCTTGACCTTATCGGGCTGAAGTTGGATCTCCAGGATTTGCTCGGCGCCACGGTCGATGTCGTGACGCCGAACAGCTTGCGCTATATTCGGGAGCGCGTCCTGGCGGAAGCTCAACCCCTGTGATCCCATGAGTTCATCCGATCCACGGATCTATCTGCTGCATATTCGGGATTGCGGCGAAGAACTGGTTCAGTGCTATGGTCTGCGCGAACAGGGTAGCGTTCCTGTTTCCATTCTTTTCAACGCGGTCTGCCGGAATCTGGAAATCATCGGTGAGGCCTCCCGGAAGGTGGGCGCGGACTTCCGGGCGGCACATCCCGCTATTCCCTGGCGCGAGATGAACGACCTGCGCAATGTTCTGATCCACGAATACGAGGGGGCCGATACGGACTTGGTCTGGGCTATTGTGGAACGGGACATCCCACGGTTACTCGCAGCGGTTCGCGACCTTCTCGCGGTGGAGGGCGAGTAATCCAACGCCGTCTTCGCGAAAACACCATGACCGGCGGAACTTCCTGAGTTGCCGGCTGGAGTCCTTCGATCTCGCTTGCGTGCCGCCACTGGCAAACGGCCTTTCTCGACCAAGCACGTCAGTTCTATGAGGCAGATAGAGGGGACATGAATGAATCCCCGGCCGCTGTCGCGGAATCGAGAACGTCGGCCGCTCTGGCCGATAAGCGAGGGTCCGCCGAGTAATCCACCGTGACGGCAGGCATTAAATATCTTCCCTTGGAAAGTTCCGCCACATTTCGCGCTGGTTCTCCTCGATCTCGCTCGCGGAGAGCGAAATCCCCAAGCCGGCCCAAAGGCCCTTCACGCTCTTGAATGGCTGCTTCTTGCCCGCTGCGGCGCGGAGGCGGGCAGCATGACTCAGGGATCTCTTGCTGCTTCTCGACCGGTAACGCCCGGACCTCTTCCAGAATTGCTTGTTCGAGAGACATTGGGAAACCTCAATTGAAATGCGAGCCCGCAAAGTCAAAACGCCGGTCGCTACCTGCAGGTGCTACTCGATTTCCTCCCCAAATGCCTTCATGTTCCTTGTGAGCACTGTTCTCGGGTACTTCCCCGAACCGCACAACTTGAAAGAGCCAAAGTCCTTGTATCAGTCGCCTTCGGGAGCCACCGGCCCCGATCCCACCCACTCCTGCAACCGCCCGAGGTCGGCCAACGAAATCTGTCGCTGCTGTACCCGTTCCAAAAGATGCTCCCAGAGCGCGCGAGGGAGATCAGAGAACTGTATCGCCGGCAATAGAGTCCTTCCCGAAAACTGCGCGGACCAAGTTCTTCCCCGCTTCCTCCTTACGGGCAGGTTCCTGCTCGTCCATGAATCGGCGGTAGGCGGCCTTCAGGTTCTCCTTCGCCTCGGCTTCGGCGCGGACGCCCGTTTCCGCCAGCGCGACCAGAGCGCGGCTCATCGTAAGCTGACGTTCTTGGGCGACGCGGCGTACCTCAATCGCGAGCGGGCCTGGAATTGTGACGCTCTGGCGGACTGGCTTAGTGCGACGACGGCGGGTCAGCTTGTTCGTCCTGGGCATACTCACATTTTACCCCTCGTACACCAGTGTGGTGCACGAACCGCATAAGCAGCCCGGGAGAGGTCGTGTATGGAGCCGGTCTTCATCACATTGAACCGGGTCAGGGCTGAGCACATAGCGCAGCCCGTACAGATTCACAATGCAATCAAGTTTTTGGCGCCGGAGTTCGGTTGCTTCAAGGTCCTTCACACCCAGTTTAACTGCGAGTATGGCGCCGAAGAACGCGAGAGCGCCGCCAATCAAACCGCACAGGATCCCTCAGGCGATCGTCGCAATTGATGGTTCTGTCATCGTCTGTGACCCTGTTGCCAGTGTAGGTTACCACGCTTCGGTAGAGGCTTGCCTGTCGGATTCGCGGCCCGCGCAGGGGGAGGACCATGCTCGCGTCCCAAGGGCATTTCTATCCGCAAGACGCTGGCCGTTCCGAAACTGCGCGGCTGGCTTGGGCCGCCTGTTCCGCTATCTTCATGAATCGGTCCGGCAGGAGGTTACCAATTCCCGTCCCGACAAATGTTCGTCGGCCGCCCGCCGTTGCCCCCCTCCCCACCCGCGCTAGAATAGTAGCAGCGGATCTCCACTCTGTAACGAGACCTCTCTATGATCGACGCCATTCTGGCCAAGGTTTTTGGCACCAAAAACAAGCGCGAAATCAAGGCCATCCAGCCCATCATCGCCGCAATCAACGACCTGGAACCGGCCATCCAGCAGCTCTCCGATATCGACTTGGCCGCCAAAACCATCGAATTCAAGGAAAAACTGGCCCAGGGCGCGCCCCTCGACGACCTGCTCGTCGAAGCCTTCGCCGTGGTCCGCGAAGCCGGCCGCCGCTTCCTCAACATGCGCCACTTCGACGTGCAGTTGATCGGCGGCATCGTCCTCGACCGCGGCAAAATCTCCGAAATGCGCACCGGTGAAGGCAAGACGCTGGTCGCCGGTTACTGAAGTACGCAACGTCAACGCTGTGTATAATGTAAATGCGTGGATGGAGGCCTGCGGTTTGACTGGGACGTCCATAATGCCGGCCACTTGGCCCAGCACAATGTTCGGCCTGATGAAGCCGAGCAAGCGCTTTCAGGCGAAATCGTGGACTTGGACTATCGCGTCACTGAAGACGGGGAAGAACGCTGGACAGCCATGGGCCAAACGACTGCTGGGCGCCTTCTCGTCGTCGTTTGGACTGTGCTCGACGACGGCTCCTACCGTCCGATTACCGCTTATCCGGCGACTAAGGATCTTGAATCCGTCTACTACCGTGCCATCCAGGGAACAGGAACCAACTGAATGACAAACAAAGAGCCCATCCCCAAGTTCGCCACTGAAGCCGAAGAAGCTCAGTGGTGGTATGAGCAGCGCGACCGGCTCAGCGAAAAGGCCGAAGCGGCCCTAGCCCGCGGCGAACTCAAACCGCGACGTCTGCCTCCGTCTCCGATCACTGGCGGTTCCGCGAGGAAGCGTCACCATGGGAACTCCAAACGGGCCTGACATTCTGACGTTGAGCTATGTTGACATGGGCACAAGACAGGTGCCCCCGCCTGAGGCACAGCTCTGGCGCTTCATGGATCTCGCCAAGCTTGTGACGATGCTTGATCGCCAAGCACTCTACTTTCCGGTGCTGGCCGCGCTGGACGATAAACTGGAGGGCGCGCTCCCGAGGGTGCCGCCTGACGCGACCGCGCGGGAAAGAAAGGATGCATGGGACGTTTGGCGGTATAACAGGTCTGTCGTGTTTGTGAACTGCTGGCATAGGTCGCCTGATGAATCTGCCGCGATGTGGGCACTTTATGGAAACCATGGGGTGGCCGTACGGACGACTTTCGGTCTGCTGGCCCAAGCAGTTCATCAGCGCCCCAGCGTCAGCCCGCCCGACCTTGATCGAACAGTAGTCGGGGGAATGGTGAACTACGCCGATCCAGACGAGACGTCCCCGCCGGGAAACGTCTGGCATCCGGTCACTGAAGCGCTAAGAAAGCGATGGTGGTACGAGTATGAGAAGGAAATCCGGCTGATCTACCACCTCCATTCGAACAACGGGCTGCCCGAATCCAGCTTCCAAGGGGATCCTACGCCTAAACAGCAAGGAGTATGGGTTTCGTGCAACCTGTCAAAGGCGATTTCAGCAATCGTCTTAGCGCCCTTCTCCCCACCCTTCCTGGAAGAAGCGGTGAAAGCCATATCGGAGAAATTTGGCCTAGATTCGTCGATTGTCAAACGCTCCCGCATTGAGGAGGGCGCACCAGTTCCGCCCGGCCTCTACCGACTTTCCGATCTATAGCCGCGACCGTGAGTTTCCTCCGCTGCCCAGCCTCCCGACCCGCGCTAGAATAG
>OBLU010006036.1_pt1 | contig 10813 bp, 10 predicted proteins | sample 1518681 | NCBI WGS metagenome assembly OBLU01 (sample SAMEA3539304, study PRJEB22396) | soil metagenome | biome: tundra; feature: field; material: soil | place: USA | collected 2010-05 | depth 0.15 m
TCCGGCCGTCCGCTAGCCTAGATTGTAGCTCCAACCGTGCTAATCGGAGCCGAATCCCGCAACGCCCAGTCAAATGCGGGAATTCCAGGTATTCCGCGTTGCCAGGACCTCCGGATGCGTTGGAATGTCATTGTACTGCTGGGCGCCACAGGGGAAGAAGTTCTTCAATACAACCGCTATCGGCCACCTGGCCCACGACTGGAAGTGCACCGTGATTCGAATCGCCGTTCTGCCCAGGGACTACAAGAACAATCCCACCGATGAACTGAACAGAGTCAAGACCGTAATCGATGCGTGCATTGAGAATGGGATATACGCGATCATCGACTGGCATTCAATGGGTGGCGCCCAAAACGATGTGGCATCGGCTCAATCCTTTTTTTCGGCCTTGGCGACTGCCTACGGAAGGACTCCTAATGTCATGTACGAACCGTGGAACGAGCCGGTGCAGGAATCCTGGGATGTCATCAAGGCTTATCACGAAGCGCTGTTGTGGAAACCACTCCCCAACGGTCGTGGCTTTGACAGAACCGCGCGCACCAGCCAAGACGTCGATGCCTCATCGCTTATTTGCCATCCGCGGGCACCGCCCGCGCCGCCGGCGACAGGGTCGGCGGCATTTCCTGCGTCAAACCGTCCCTGATGGCAACTGGTTTGGAGTCGAAAGTGATCGTCCCAGACCGCAAGCCTTCGCGCGTAGCGGTCAACGTGATCGTACCCGGCACCAGAGTCGAGCGCATGGCTACGCGGTTAGTACCGGCCTCGGTATTCAGGTAGAGGTTGTTGGTGGTGTTGGTCTTGCCGGAGTTATAGCCGCCGCGCCAGACGGCGGGGCCGGTGGCCGACACGGTTCTCCCCACTGAACTCCAAGTGAAATCCACGCGAGCGTCGTCGGTCGGGCAGCGCACGCCGCTGGCATCGACAACTTCGAAATCGATCAGAGCGACATCTTCGCCGTCGGCGTGAAAGCCTCCTGGAGCGGTCTGGAGGGTGAGCTTGATCGCCGCGGGCGGGCCGGCGGTCTTCAGTTCGTGTTGTGTCATGGCAACACCGCGTTTGTAACCGACGGCTTTGATTGTGCCTGGGGTAAACGCGATGTTCGGGAAGGCATAAACATAACCGTTCTCCGACTGGCTAACCTTGCCTCGGGAAGTGCCGTTCACGAAGAATTCGAAGCTGTCCACGTTGTTGGCGATGACATACATGGTCTTGGTTGTGTTGGCCGGGTACGTCCAATGCCCGAGGATGTGAATGTCGGGTTTTTCGTTCTGCATCACGCGCTCCGCGAAGTAAGCTTCTTTAGGCAGGCGCACGGCGTCGAGCTTTCCGCTAACGCGCGCGACCTCGCTCGAATCCTGCCGGCCGTCAGCGTCGGAATCGGTGAAATAGATGGATGCGTAGGCGGCAAATTTGGAATGTTCCGGGTCGGGGTTGGAAATGCGGTTCGACCAGAACGACCAATACCGCTTGACCTGTGCCAGGGCGAAGGTCTCGGAATTGTAGTTCCAGGTATCGTTCGGCCCCTTCTTGAATCCGAAATACGGAGACGAAAAGTCGTCCCAGAAGCGGCGGCCGCCTTCATCGCGGGAATCCTCGGTCTCGATCAGTGGGGCCTTGTCGCGCGTTTGCGGGCTGTAGGGCCCGCCGAGCATGGTGCCGAACCACTCCGTCGCAGCCGTCGCCCCCGTGTCGCTCAGTGAGCGGCACCCCATAACCCGGCCGCCGTGCGGGTCGAATTCCTTACGCAACTCCACCATCTGCTGCATCTGGGATGCAGTGACTCCGGTGTTCCCCGCCTCCCAGAAGAGCACGCTGGGGTTGTTGCGGAAGTAGATAATGGTGTCGCGCATGACTTCCACGCGTTGCTCCCACTGGCGGCCTTGGGCATCCTCTTCCTTGTCGCCGGCAGGCGCCACCTCGACAATACCGAACCGATCGAACGCCTCCACATCCACTTTCTGCGGCGCGACGTGCATCCAGCGCATGTAATTCCCGTTGCTCTCGCGGAGCAGTTGAGACGAGCCGCGCAGCTCGGGCCCTCGCGCGCCCGCTTGCCGTCCATTCTTGAACCCCGTGTGTGCTCTCTGAGAACAGCCGAATACAAAGGCGGATTTGTTGCAAGAGTTGGACTTAGGCCTGAATCCAGGGGGATAGGTATTTGCGAATTTTCCGAAACAGTGGTGCTCCATGCCGTCGCCGGACCGCGGACCCGGAACGTATCCCAGCGGCGGCCCCGAGCCTCAAGTGGGGAACATCTGGAAACTGGCTGCACCGGCGATCGATATCCGCGGGCCGGATCTCTACTCGCCGAATCAACCCGACTGAATCAAGTGGTACCGGGCCAACGATACCGACAACCCGTTGTTCATCCCCGAGACCGATAGCACGCGCGGCGCTTACCACCTTTTCTATGCCTTGGGGCAGCACGACGCTATGGGCTACGCGCCGTTTGCGATTGATGAACTCCTGTACTCGGGCAATCAGCCGACAAAGCCCGAGCCCGCAAATCTCCCGCTGGCGAAGAGCTACGCCACGGCCGCGCAATTGGCGCCCCTGATCCTGGAGTACCAAGGCAAGGGGAAGATGGCCGGAGTAGTGGTAAGCGCGGACGATCCGCAACAGAAAATCGAGTTGGGTGACTACGTCCTGACAGTAAGTTATCCGCGGAGTTCGCGGCCTGCTGCGATGCCCGCGCCTGCCCCGGCACCGTCTGGACCGCCCCCTGCCGGCGCTATCTTCATCTCGGTAGGACCAGATGAATACGTCATCGCCGGCAGCGGGCAAGCGACTGTTACGTTCTCGCCGAACACGGCCGGACCTCCGATTGCCGGAGTCCTCTCCATTGAGGAGGGGTCCTTCGTGAACGGAAGATGGACTCCCGGACGCCGGTTGAACGGCGACGAGACCAGCCAGGGGAAATTTGTGCGGATTGGCGCCAGCGGAATCCCCAATGGCGCCATTCAGCGCGTTAAGCTCTATCGCTACCATTGACGCGGCCCGATCGTGGCGCGCGCCAGACGATGTCGACGCCGTCGTAACCCGCGCTATTGGAACTTCATCGGAACTGAAATATCCCAACCAGCCTTGGTCAACTGGTCGATACTCTTAACCACGGTCCCGTTCCACTTCACGTTCTTGAATATGATCGGAGCCACATTCTTCCCGGAGATCTTCGCGGGCCGACTGGGCGTGTAGAATGTGCAATTCTCGAAAACGAAGTTGGTCAACTCCGAATCCCCGCCATCGATATAGATCTGCCCGCCGTCATGCTCCCATGTACAGTTGATGAAGTGGAAATCGTCCAGAGCCTGCTTGCTGCTCGCTCGCGTGGGATAGCCGCGTCCAGTAAAATAGGCAGGCGTGAATTGAATCCAAATGGCGAACTTATTCTGCGTGGAGATGAAGTTCACGTCCTCGAAGCGCACGTGCTTCGCTGCCGGAATCGAGCCATACCCAAGCACCAGGCCCGAGGTGTAGCCGTAATTCACATATCCCTTCACCACCACGTCCTCCAGGCCCGCGCCCGCGCCGCCATAGAAGGCAAAGGTATCGTCCATAGTCATGGAGAAGCCGTTCTCTATCAGGATATGTTTGCTGCCGCCGGTGAGGTCATAGGCATCGTCATGATACTGCTGCTTGCGATTGATCAGCTTGATGTTCCGGCTGGTGAAACCGTCAGTGTTGCTCACCGTCACGGTCCAATAAGCGGACCGGAGGAGGAACAGATCCTGGAACGTGATGTTCTTGCAGTTGTTCACCACATAGCCCTTGACGCCATTCCCGTGGGGATCATTCACCAACCCCTCCGCGGTTCTTGCGCGTCCGTCCCCGGTGTCGGGCTGGATATCGTGCCACAACCACGGATAGCCTTGCATGTCGACGGTTCCCCGGCCGATCAGGCTGGCATTCTCGATATTGTTAAAGACAAACAAGGCTCGCTGAACTCTTCCGCCGCCGCCCCCTCCACCCGTCCCGGGCGGTAAGACGTAATCCGCATTCTTGGTGGACCCTTTAATCACGGCACCGCTCTCTACGTAGAACTTGACGTTGCTCTTCATCATCACCAGCCCGGTCAGGTAAACGCCGCCCTTCGGAAAGAAGAGCACGCCGCCGCTTGGCCGGGCGGATACGTCGCTAATGGCTTGATTGATCTTCGCGGTTTCGACGGTCTTCCCCGTGTTGTCGATTTTGTAGTCCATTATGTTGACCACATTCGGATCGCCCAGCTTGGGTGCATTCGCCTCCGGGACATCGGCAAACAGCAGCAATCCAGTGCTGGAGAAGAGCGGTTCTTCGTTGATGGAGATGACCAGATAACGGGGACGATCGAGATCGAAGCTGACGGTATTACCCTTAATCTGCGGTTGGACGTTGTACGCGATCGGTCGGATGTAACAGGTGCGCACATCCCGCTCGCTGATGAGCGAGGTAATGGTGACATGAACTTTGCCGGTCATTGTGAAGCCGGCATAATCCATCCAGTTAAATTGGTTGTACGTGGGATAGCGATAGGCGAAGATGGGCTGGCCGTCCACGCTCACTTGATAAGCCAGGCTGGGCGATGCCCCCAGGTAGGGCGGAGTGGGGGTGACCGAGGCGAAGCCTGCCGCCGGACAAAGGTTCGAAAGCACTATTACCGAGGCCAGCAAGAATCTGGTTGCCATTGTCTTCATCTCCTGATTGCACAAGGTCCGCCAGCCTGCCAGACTGCGAGGCGCGGATTCCATTACGTCAAGATCGGCGTTTCGCGCAATGAAAACGGCACATCTGAAACGCATAGAGTAGCAGGCATTTACGGATTCAACAAGCTGCGGATTTGCGTAGAGCAGCGCGGAGCGTTACTATTTTCGAAATGGTAGCCAATCTTCTGAAACACGCCGCCCGCCAATGCCAGCCGCTCGACCACGGCCGTCGGGCACCCGCCATTCGCCGCAATGACTTAGCTGGCCCCGGGGCGCGTGATGATTGGCAGGGTCGATGGGAAATTCCCGCGCCGGACGGAGGTCCACGCCGGTCAGGTCGCGGATGGTGTAATTGTACTCGGCGTTACTGGGCCGGCGCGCCAGCACAGGCCCCGGATCGCCGGCACTCTTGAGCGCCTCATTTTTGCGCTGCGCGCCAATCCAGTCGATCACCTGCTGGCGGGCCTCGTCGGACGGCTGCTTCATGGGCTTGGGGCGGCGTCTCTTTTGCAGAGAGCTTCTCCATCACCAGAGCCCAATGGGAGTAATCGTGTACCACCGACGCCAATGTGGAGAACTGCTGCAGATCGAAGCTCGCGGTCGGCGTCGCGCCGCTATGGCAGCCTGTGCAGTACGTGACCAGGAAGGGACGGACGGTGTGCGCAAACTGCTGTTCGAGATCGGTTTCCGGAGACGCCGAATTGATCCGGGGCACAGCGACCAACACGAGGAGGAGCAGAGGTGTCGCCAGATACGCGCACCGTGGCATCAAGATTCCCCCCCAAGCGTTTCATTAATCGTTACAGCGTTCCTCTTTTGAGTTCCCAGGCACCAACGATTATCTAAAAAAATTCAGCTCAAAACGTGGCGATCGGGTTTACCGGCCCGCCGGTTGCGCCGGGCACGCGTAGCGGATTCATGGTCAACAGATGCGTCCACCGGTGGCGCTGGGCAGCAGCCACGGCCAGGGCTTCCAAATCGGCGTTGTCGATCAAGGGCATCCCCATGGCTTGCAGCCCGATTTGATGGATAGGCTGGTTCACACCCGCGATCTGCGAGGGCCGCACGTCCTGGACCACATCGCTGCCCAGCACCGCCGCGCCGCGGTCCCGCAGCCACTTCAAGCAGGAAGCGTACAGTCCCGGCGTTGCCTGGTTCAGATCGAGCGGGCCTTTCTCGCGCACGCGCACCCAGCGCCCGGTGCGCACCAGTACCGCATCGCCTGGTTCGACCTTGAAACCGGCCTTTTTCTCCCAGGCTTCCAGATCTTCCACGTAGATCGCCTCGTTGTCTCCTAAGAACGGCACGCCCTTCAGCTTGGGGATGTCGAACAGGACGCCGCGGGTGAAGACTCCGTTTTTCATCCCCAGAACATCGTCTTTGCCCGGAGTTGAACAGATAGTCCGGCACGTCAGCGGGGGGTAAACTCCCAGACCGTGGCGCCGGCGGGGTTCACCTCGCGAACCAGTTTCGCCCCGGCGATGAGGGTGTTGCCGTTCTTCAAGCGCTCCGCCGACCAGGTGGCGGCTCCGGGCGTGTTCGACCAGAGTTCCTTACCGGTGGAATCGTATTCCACCACTTTGTTCAAATCCATGTGCGCCACCAGCAGGGTGCCGGCCTCGGTAAGCCGCGCGTGACGGAAGTGCCCGTGTACGCTTTTCGGATTTCTCACCGGGAGCACAAACTCGCGCTCGATCTTGCCGGTGGCGATGTTCACCACCACGCACTTGGCTGGGTCGCCGTTTTGCAGGTAAAGCACCTTGTCCTTGCCGATGGGCTGCGCGGTGTGGATTTCGGTTCCCGACGGTGCGTCGTAGTTCCAGAGCACCTTCTTGTTCCGGTCGATCAGCTTCACGCCGAACTGGTGCGCGAACAGCACGTTGCCGTTCGAAAGCAGCACCGCATCGCTGATTTCGCCCTTGCCCGCAGGGTCGTGAAACTCCCACGCGACCTTGCCTTTCCGGACGATATACATGTCCTCGGTTTTGGCCTCTCCGGCGTAAAAGAAATCGTGCTGCGCCATGCCTTTGCCGGGCAGGACGCGGGGGAAGGCCGGCGCCCCGGCCGCGGGGTTGGCTTCCTGCGCCACGCCTTGCGCGATGGTCCACACGAATCCCACAGTCAGGATCAGCGGAATGAATAGCGTTCGTTTGTTGTTCATGGAAAATGTCCTCTTGCTGCGCCGCATCGTCAACGATAGCGGTACAGCTTGACCTTCTGAATGGTGTAGCGGTCGCCGCCGAAATAGAGCGCTTTCCACGCCGGAGTCTCATCGCCGTTCAGCCGGCGGCCAGGAACCCAGCGGCCGTTGACGTATTGGCCCTCTTCCACCGTAGCCAGCCCCACACTTTGCGAGGCGTCCGCGGCCGTCTCGAAGTTCACTTCCATGCTCCGGCCGACGATCAGGTAGTCGTCCGGACCCAACTGGATAAGGAGGCCAGCTACCTGGTCCACGGGGCTTGCGACGGGGGCATTCGGGTCTTGGCTGCGCGGCGCGAAGCGGGCCTCGATGGTGTAATCGCCCAGCCGCACCTTGGATCTCGGCGTTTCCTTATCGACCAGCACGGCCGCAATCTTCCCCAACCCCTGCCTTTCCAGAATCAGGGGAGCCACTTGCGACAGGATCTGGTAGCCTTTGGCGAGTTCACCGTCGGGGCTGGCTAGCCGGTCGATCCCAAAGGGGGAGTAGCCGATTCCGTCGTACTTGCCTTCGGTGGCGATGGCCTGCGCCACGCCGCGAGCATCGCCGCGGGACTCGGGGATGAACAGCGGGTTGCCGGATTGCGTGTACCAGGTGCACCAATCGTCGTAGTTCGGAACGTGGACGTCGGGCGAGAGAATGTCGATGGCGGATCCTCCCGCCCGCCAGGCATCCAGAACCTGCGGTAGCGGGCCGCCGCTCGGATAGCCGCCGGGCTTGTCCTCATTGGGCTTTTCCGGCCCCTGGCGCAACCAGGTATTTACGAACATAGGCAGCGGATATTCTGCTTTGCCAGCCGCCGCCACATGGCCCACGTAGCGGGCGTAATTCCACGCCATGAACAATTCATCGGTCTCCATGCCGGCGCCGAAGACTTCCGTCCAATTTCCGGAGGTTTTGAAACCGGCGGCTTCCCAGCGCGTGCGTAACTCGGGGATCAGCGTCTCCTTGTGCTTTTGGAGATAGTCCATGAATTCCTTCGGCACGGGACCGGCGAACGCCTGGTTGGCCGCGGGCGAGTGGTCGCGCGCCGGTCCAAGAACTCCCACTTCATTCTCCACCTGCATCATGATCACCGTGTGTGCGTCTCCATCCGCCTCGCGGATGTGTTTCATCAGGGCGGCGAAAGCGCGGGCATCGGCATCCCGGTTGACGTCGCTGAGGGTGCTGAGTGTAGGCAGACCCTTGCCCTTCTCATCCTGGACCAGCGGAAAGCGCTGCTGGTTGGTTTTCACCCACACTGGCTGGTACGTGGACTTGCCGTTTTTCCAGCTTCCGAACCAGAGCATGATCAGGCGCAGATTGTAACGGCGGGCATCCTGAATCAGCCCGTCGACCAGGCTGAAATCGAACCGGCCCTCCTCGGGCTCCAGCAATTCCCAGGAGACCGTGGCCAGCACGGTGTTGAGGTTGGTGGCCACGATTTTGGGCCAGAGCGGCCGCATGTACTCCATGCTGGAGCCGCTCGAGTTGTTCAATTCCGCGCCCAGCACCAGGAACGGTTTCCCGTCCACAATCAATTGCGTGGCCGTCCCCTGTTTTTCAAGGTGCGGGATATTGTTCGCAGGCTTCCCCTGCGAATGCGCCGCTTGCGGCGCCAGCGACATCAGAATTGCCGCCGGAATCACAGTTCTCAGTTTCATCTCTTTCGCAGCTCCCGTTTCACTTCGCCGGCGAGAAGATCGCCACAGTCCCGCCCGAGGGCGCCAGCTTCAAACGCAACGTGTCGGCCGGGCCCACGGTCTCTTTGTTCCTGACGATGTCCTCGACGTTCTGCCCGCTATCGGTGCGTCCCGCCACAGGGTGACTTTCCAGTCGCCCTTGCCGAGGAACTTCAGCGGCAGCGGCAATTCGCGGCCATTGCGGTCCGCAATCGCCGCCAGGTACCAGTTCTTGCTTTCTATTCGTACCGGTAGACTACCACCCGCAGAATTGTATTCGGGCGGAGCGTCAGGATTTGGCCCTGGCCGATATCGTCGCCGCCGAGTTGCCGCACCACCACCCACTTGCCGTCGACAAACCTGCCTTCTTGCACGATGCCCAGCCCCACAGTGGCCGGCCCGGGTGTATTGGCCGTGAATGCCACGCGGAAGCCGCCACCGCCCATATAGTATTCATCGGAACCGTTGGCGATGAAGATCGCGGCCGCTTCCGCGGGCGCCTGCGCGCCAGCTCCCCGGCCGGTTTGCACGGGCGGAGCTGCCGGAGCTTGCGGCCCCCGTCCACCTCCCGGTGCCGGTGCAGGCTCGGGCGCAATCGGCACCCGGCCTCTGCCCGTATAGGTGAGTTCCAGCGTATACTTCCCCAGTGCAACCCGTTTCGGCGAGTCGCCCTGGTTCATCCGCACCGTAGCGATGGAGTCCTTACCCTGGTGCGCCGCAATCATAGGCGCCATTTGCGACACCAGGCGGTAGACCGCTGCCAGATCGCTCTCCGCGCTGACGCTTCTCTCGATGCCGAAGGGCGAATAACCGACTGCGCCGTACTTGCCGAACGCCGTCAGGACGTTGCCTGCGTTCGCCCCGGTTTCCGGGATGAACAGGGGGTTGCCGTTGCGTGTGAAGCGGTCGCAGACCTCTTGGAAATACTGCAGATAAAGGTCCGGCGCCAGAATGTCGATCGCCGGCGCACCGGCGCGCCATATATCATGCACCTGCGGCAGAGGGCCGCCGCTGGGATACGTCCCCGGCCACGCCATGTTGGGTTGCTGCAGCCAACCGTTCACGTACATGGGAATGTTGTATTCCGCTTTACCCTCCGTGACCACCTTGCCCACGTAACGGGCGTATTGCCACGCCATGAAGATCTCGTCCACCGGCCAGTGCAGTTTTCGCCAGCCGGTCTGATACTCTTCCTAGCTCAGCGGCGGGCTACTGGTCTGGATCGGCATATCGACGCTATCAGGCTTGCCCGGGCCGAACACTTCCTCCCACGTTCCCGATGTCTTCGACCCGTTTGCGCTCCAGACTTCGCGGAGTTCCGGGGCCAGCGTCTCTTTGTGCTTCTGCAGGTAATCCATCAGCTCTTTCGGCACGAGCGATGCAAAAGCCTTGTTGGCGGCTTCCGACCGGTCGCGTGAGTCTCGCAGCACGCCCACTTCGTTCTCCACCTGCATCATCAACACGGTATGCTGGTCATCGGTTTCCCGGATGTGCCGCATCAAGGCGCGAAAGGCGCGCGCATCCGCGTCCCGGCTGGCGTCGCCGAACGTGCTCAGCAGTTCAATGCTCTTACCGTCTTTGATCTTGATCCGAGGGAACCGTTTGTAGTCCTGCTTGACCCAGAGCGGAGGGTAGCTCGACAGACCGTTCTTCCAACTGCCAAACCACAGGAACATCAGTTTCAGTCGATTGCGGCGCGCTTCCTGGATGAGGCCGTCCACCAGCGCGAAATCGAAGTGGCCTTCCTCGGGCTCCAACTGGGCCCACGATACCGCAGCCAGCACGCAGTTCAGGTTGCCGGCTACCAGCCTGGACCAGAGCGGCTGCATGTTCTCCAGGCTGCTGGCCGTGTTGTTGCCCAGTTCCCCGGTGAGCGCGAGGAACGGTTTCCCGTCCGCCACCAACTGTGTCGCGGTGCCTTGTTTCCGCAGATGCGGAATGCCCGCAGCGGCCTGTCCGTATGCCTGGACCGAGATCGCACTCACCAGGCATGCGAGTGCGGCGCACGAAAACGAAATCGGTTTCATAATTTGACCGTTTTTTCCGGTCCACCAACATTGTACTTCCATTACTAAGCATTAAAGAACCGATTCTCTGTTATTGTACGGAAGCGCTCCGCCGAGCGCGGCCCTCCGGCCTAGGCAACGGCGACAAACACATTGCGCTTGAGACAGACCGGGAGCTACCATTTGCTAAACGGCGGGCTCCCCTGAAGACGGTCCCGCCGTCCGTGCCCACCGCTCGACCGCACCGGCGGGCAACTCGCATTC
>OBLU010006038.1_pt1 | contig 10811 bp, 12 predicted proteins | sample 1518681 | NCBI WGS metagenome assembly OBLU01 (sample SAMEA3539304, study PRJEB22396) | soil metagenome | biome: tundra; feature: field; material: soil | place: USA | collected 2010-05 | depth 0.15 m
TGCAACAAGCCGGGATGGCGGAACTGGCAGACGCAGCGGACTCAAAATCCGCCGGGCTTCGGCCCTTGGGGGTTCGACTCCCCCTCCCGGCACCAAGGTTTCCTCTTTTGTTTTGAAGGACCTACGGCCCCTTTTCCACGCATCGTTGACTGGCTGTTCCCTGATGAAAACAGCTCACTGTAGTAAAACTGTAGTAGAACCGTGAGTTTTCGTCGCGCCCGCGCGGCACCTCAACGGATCGCCGGATGCTTTTTCGCAAAACTCATTGCCACGTCTAAATCGTGCAACGCGCGAATCGCATCACTAAATGGTCGGCAGCCCGACTGAGCTACGCTCATTGTTTGCTGTGAGAGTCGAACAGACCCGGCCCAGAAGCTTTCTTCTTGGCCGCCTTTTTCTTCTTTGCCTTCGGCGGCAGGTCGAGCGCTCCGGCGGCGCTTAGGTCCTCATGGGATATCAGCGGGCCGGAGCAAACTTTTTCTAGCAGATCATCTTGTGCCGGTTCGAGTTCGACGAGCAGTCCCAACACGTTCAGCAAATTGAGCAACTCGGACGTGTACTCCGGGAGCCAGTGATTCGGCTGAATGTCTCCGAGTGGCGAAGGCGGCCGACGGTCGCCGATGATCGGACGCTCGCGGTGCTTTTTCCTGTAGCTGAACCAGTGCGGCACTACCTGCTTTCCGGACACCTCATAGAGCCATACGGCGGGTTCCACATTTTCAATGTATCCGTGTCCCACGATCAGCCGTTGCTTTCCGGCATCGTAGTCGATGGAATCGGGCATCCCTTCTGCGTCGGATGGAATACCGCCTCCCATCGGAATATGTGGTCTTCTGTTTGTTGGAAGCCGCGGCGGTTCGGCCGGACGCCCGTTTTTGGGATCTGTCATTCGCTCACCGAACGTGTGAAGCCAGAGCACACTACGACCCAGGTTCGCCGCATCGGCGAACACCTTCCCATCGGCCGTCAGAGGAATCCGCAGCCCTGGGGTAGATAGGTCTTCCCGAAATCGATTCGTGAAGGTGGAATGCCCAGCGATCGCAGCGATGTACACTACAACGTCTCCAGCTTCAATCGGGGTTCCATACTTCTTGGTCAGGAACGACAACAACTTCGGGCGCAGATTGTGGACTTGAGCCGCGTGATCGCGCCACAACGGGAAAACCCGCCCACCACGGCCGTTGTAATGGTCGAGGTCAGGCACCAGACCAGTGAACGTGAGGGCTGGGCCTGATGATGGCGAGGTTCGCGACAGCGCCGTTAGGTAGATCTGCTCATCGGAGCGAGACAACCACAGTTCAGGGTTCGGGCGATTGATAAGCCGATTGTCTGGAATGATCCATTGACGATCGAAGGAGCGGACCGCATAAGGGACTGGTGGGACGCATGGATTCTGGTCCGCGGCAACAGATAATGGGCGCCCTTCGAAGCCGGGTAGTCCGTCATCAATGATCCGGTTACTGTGTCTGTCACCACCCTCTCCGTTCGCCAGGTGAGGATGGAACAATGTTTCTACCTGATCTGCGGGAGCATGAGTCAACTTTTCCCATCGAGCCTCAAGCGATCCGGGGTCTGGTGCGATGATCCAAGTTCGTCCGGGCATTACTCCGGACCCGTTGTACACAAAGAGTTCGTCCAAAGCGGGAAAAGTTGACCATGCGCCGGTCGAGGCAGGCAGGAACGAATCTCGCCATCCATCCGGACTTTGAATCCAAACCTTACTCTTTAGTCGAAGGGAATTTAGAGCCTTAAACTTTTCCTCGCGATGGCCTTTGGGGAGGGCATGAAATCGCACGACCGCCGGGACTTCGCTCCCATTTGCTTTGGTAGAGCGCGAAGCAAGTACGATGCAGACCGGTTGCTGGACGGCTTGGAAAATCCGAGTGTTGACGTCCGGCTGATGACCGTCGGGCGAACAATCGATCACCCAGATATCGTCACACGTCCGGCGCAAGTAGTCGCGCATCTTCTGAAAGCCGGGTCCGTTCAGAAATCCAGCCACTGTAATGAAGCACACGATTCCTGATCGGTTCCCCGGCCCGTGGTCGTAAACCTTCCACGTGGCCCATCGCCAGAAATAGACATACAGGTTGCGAAGATGCTTCGCATGGGCTCCGAGATGCCAGTCAGCCGGCGGCATCCAAGCGAGCAGAGGAGGAGGCTCTTTGGAGTTCTTACTTCCGTTCTCGACCCACGCGCCTAGTCCCTTAGCCTTCTCTTTGTACGGCGGATTCCCGAGGACAACAGTGATGGGCTCGTCCCGCTTGACTTTGTTCGCGTCCTTACGCGACTTCGCGATCGGAGCTAGGATGCCGGGGATCCACTCTTCATCGTCATACGGGTTCCCCAAAGTGTTCGTTACGAACATGCGGGGAGAAGTCTTTGGGATCGAAGACGCTAGATCGACCACCTCCGCAAGGATACGCAGTTGGGCAACTGCGAACGGGCCCAATTGCATTTCGAAGGCGATAAGGCGTTTTAGTGCCTCCTGCACCGCGCCCTTCACTGATCCGGGCCCCTCGTCGGCTTCAACAGTTTCCGCGATCTTTCGAAGCACGCCGAGCATGAACGTCCCGGTACCAACTGCCGGATCTACCAGGGTAACGGATGACGCTGCCAACCCAGCGTGTAAGCCGAATCGAGGCGTGCGCAACGCCTCATCCACCAGCGAGACCATCGCGCCTACGACTTCTGGTGGTGTGTAGTAGGAGCCGGTCTGCTTTCTCAGCTTGTTGTCGTAAACCTCAAGGAAGTCTTCATAGAAGTAGAGCCATGCTTCCGGCTTGCCTTTGCTGATCTTGTCCCAGTCGACTGCATCGAGGACGCGCGTGAGGGTTCCCATCGCGGTTTTTAGCGCCTGTTGCGTTTCCACGTTCTCGGTCAGCAACCGCAGCGCGGCGCCAATAAGTGTACTTGTCTTGCTCAGTTCCTCTGCGACCTTGGAGAGGCCCGTCGCGAGTTCGATCTTCTTAGCTCGCGCCATGAGCATTCCGAAAGTGACTGCCTGAGCGTACCCATCGGCAAATCTCACATCTGTTGCATCTGGGAAGAGCAGCCTGCGCCAATCGGTCGCGAGACCGGTTAGGGATTCGCTTCCCAGCGCCAGCTGTTCAGTCACTTCGTCGCGCAAGAGACGACAAAGCAGAGCCACTGTACGCGCGAGCTCTTTCGCATTATGTGGGGGCAGCGGTTTCCATTGCAGAAAGCCTTCGAACAAGGCCATGAATCCGGGCGGCGGTTTCAGCTTCTTCCCCGATGTTTCGATATCCCCGATGAGCGTGAGAACGGAGCCGACAAGTTCGCCGGCTTGCCAAAGGCTGAATGCATTTCCATCCGTGTAGATCAGATTCGGAAGGGAGCGCAGTTTCTCCCACTGCTCTTTGTCGTGAGGGTCTTTGAATTTTCTCGGGTCAGCGCCTTTGCCCGGCGACTTTAGTTCGACGAATCCGACAAGGGCTTTCTCGACTGTTACCGCGTAGTCGGGCCGGGTTTTGAGCTCGCTCTGCGAGGATTCTCCCACCGCCGTGACGGTCCCAGTAGCGAAGTGGGATAGGTTCGCAATGTCAGCGAGCAAACGCTCGAAGGGTGCTCGCAGCTGATCCTCAGGCTGACCAACCGCTCCGGGGTTGGCCAACTTATCCTTTGCGGTCGCTCCAAACCGTGCAACTGCTGAATCGAGAGTTAGATCCATGAAATAGAAGTCTATCGCGGCACAAGCGAATGACGCAGTAGCTTCAGGGTTGCATCGCTGAGGCTCAATGCTGGTCAGAGTCGGATTGTTCAATCCCAACTAATTCAACTCCAACGAGCTCCGCCAGAGACTGCCAGTGCCTCGGATGCGGGCGGTGTCGACCAGCGCGGATGTCGGCCGCTAGGACTCAGGGACTGCGAGCGTCGAGGCCCCGGTCAGTTTATCGAGGTCTGTAGTGGATCTTGCTCGGCATGCTCAGCCCGCATGTTCTCCAGTTTGCGCACTGCATCGCGTCGATATTCGTCAATAGCTTTGGAGTATTTTTGGAGAATGCTCGGCGTCGAATGGCCAATCATTTGTGCGACGAAGAGATCAGACACTCCTGCGGCGCTTAAGCGGCTGGCAAAGGTGTGGCGCAGATTGTAAATCCAAAAGTATTCGAGTCCTGCGTCTTTCAGAGCCTTCTCCCAAGCGTGGCGAATGTCTCGCATTGGTCGGGCAGGTGTGCGCAAGTTGGGGAACACGAACGGAGAGAATTCCGGTCCCAACATTTCTCGCCAACGCAAAAGCTCAGCTTTGCATCTTGCCGAGAGTGGAATATTCCTGATGCCTGCACGCGTTTTAGATTCGTGAACTCGAAGCGAATCATTCGTAAAGTCAACGGCCTCCCAGCGTAGCGCCAATGCTTCGCGGTGCGACCGCATTCCAGTCTCAAGGATCAGCACGACCAAGACGCGAATGTGGGGCACCGCGACCCTCAAAATCTTCTCCTCTTCGTCAAAAGTAACAATGTGCGGTGGGCGCGGATTGCGCTGCTTCAGGAAATCTACTTGCACGAAGGGATTTCGGGCGATCAACTGTTTGCGCTCTGCGAGGCGCAGTATCCGTCTCAGCACCCGTAGGTCATGATTGATTGTTGCCGGTTCCACGCCTTCCGCCACTCTCTCCTCTTTATATTGTTCGATTCGATCTGGCGAAACGTCCGACAGTCGTACTCCAGTGAACCTCCCCTTCAGTTTCCCAACTGAGGATGTGTAACGCCTTCGGGTATTCGGGTGCGCCACTTTGGTGAGGAATTCATCGGCCCAGTCCTCGAAGTACGGCGGAGTTGACTGCGGCAAATGAAAACGGCGTTCAAATATTTCCGTTTCCCATCGTGCCAAGATCTTTTTCGCAACGCTCTTGTTCGTCGTGTGGGTGCTCCTGCAAATTTGGCGCCCGCCTACCATCACACCCATGTGCCACTGCTTACTGTTTTTCTTTTTGAATAGGGTTCCCATGGCGTCTAGGCCCCCTGCTGATAGGAGGAGACAAGCTCTGTCGGGAGCTGTTCGCGGATTGGACGCGAGGATTGGTGGTTCGGACAACCCCCTGGGCTGCGTTGGCGCGAGTGAGCTTGCGTTCCTAAGGCCCGGATGGGGTTGGGGGATGCGTAGAAGCATAATAAGGTGAGATTCATCGAGCACCTCACTTCCCGTCGAACAGGCGACAGTGGGATCATTTGCTCCATTTTTTCCATTCTCTTGTTGCCTGATAGCATCGGCTGCACCACATGGAATGCTGCAAAGACCGGAGAACATGGCCGATTTGGTGCCGTAAGAGCTTTTCATACAGGTCCGTGTACTCAACGCTATCTGAGATCCAGAGCATGACTTGAGTGGTGGGCTTGACCTGAATGTAACCTTTCAAGTCTTTCACCCATGATTGATTCAGCGGAAAGGCCCACGCCAAGCGGCCGTCATGGCGACAAATCTCGATTTGCAATCGACGATCCCAGAGGATGAGCAAACCTTCTTCCGTCATTTCCTCAAGAACTCTGTGTAAGCCGTACTCCCACTCCTGCTCACCACGCACTGGCACACTATGAAATTGAAGGGTCTCAGCGACCAGGGGAGTGGTTATGGGCTGATCCCAATCGTCGAATTCAGCAGGTTCTTGATCTCCGAGGGGGATGTTAGAAATCCCCTGCTCAATCTGCTCCTGGCGACCCGCATAAACATTGGGTTCGTTCATCGAGGTTTCTGATGTTAGAAATGTGTAATTAACTAACATGGGTTTCACGCTGATTTCCGCCGCACAATTTGTGGGCTGTGAACACACTTATCCGATACCGTTTTGCTAGTTCTCTGAAAGGAACATGCTCCCGTTTTCTCTCATTCTTGAGCTTCGCAACCTCACCTGGCGTTAATTCCCGCAGTGATGGCCGTCCGAGTCTCTTGCCTTGGTTTCGTGCGTGCTGCAATCCCGCCTTTACCCGCTCCACAATCAAAGATCGCTCCCATTGGGCAATTGCGCCGATGATCTGGAACAGCATTTCGCCGTGCGGGAGCGAAGTGTCGATGGCCTCGGTACAGGACACGAACCCGATGCCAAGTTCCCTGAAGAGTTCCAAGGCATTCAGCAGCTGCTTCAACGAACGGGCAAATCTGTCGAATTTCCAGACGATGACGACATCCACTTTTCGGTGGCGGCAGTCGTTCATCATTGCGTCCAGACCTGGGCGCTTCTCAACAGCTCCTGATACCCCCTTGTCGGTGTAGACCTGGTGTAGTGTCCAGTTTCTTCGTGCCACATAATCCCTGAGTTCCTGTTCCTGCATTTCTGGATGCTGGTCCAAAGTGCTGACCCTCGTGTAGATTGCGGCTCGTTTGAGCTTCATGCCACCTCCATAGAGTGTTAACTAGAGAGTTAACATCCCAATTGTAAGCAGCTAGCAGCGAATCGCAAGTAGGCTTTCTGTAGCTCACAGGCTGCAATCCCTTCATATTTCAGAGTCCCTTCAGCGTGGCAAACAACGGATAAATCTGTGCCATTTTCGGGGCGGGAAGCAACTTACCCAATATTTGATTTACTTCGGAGTCCCCTTGAAAACTCAAAATGCCTGTTGGATGACTGGATGACTTGGCAGGAAGGGAAACCCGAAAGATTCCCCTCATGCCGAGTTGAAGAGTCATTTTGTTGCTGGTGCCTTGACCCCCGAAGTTTTCTTCCGCGGCTCCTGTGTCTTTCCACCTTTCTGTTCGGAATTTCGAATAATGGCATTCGCCACCACAAGAATTTGTTGCCCGTTGTACTCGATACCCGTGCCAGCTGGCCCCATCGTGGTCGCTATAACCATGGTCTTGCCACTTTTTGAGATTCTCGGCTCACGAAGGGGCAAGTAAATTTTCAGGACTTCATCCTTCAAACGAGCTTTTACAACCATAGGTATTTCTCCTTTATTAAATGATCGTGATCGTGCCCACGAGGACCCGGTCACGTCTTGAGCACTAGCGTTGCCGCTGTTTTCCCAAAACTTTTCTGTACAGCTGTTCATGAACTGGAGCATTGGCCCCGGCGTCGGTGAGCTGCTGGAGGAGTTCTTGAACGTCGCTCTCCCGAAAGCGAACGCACCGCTTGCTGAAACGTACTGCCGTCAGTTTCTTTTCCCCCAGCCAGCGATAAACGCAGGTCGGGGTGACACCCAGCACCGCCGCTAGTTCTTTGACCGTCAAAAGCTTTTCCATTTAGGTATCTCTCAGTCAAAACCGTCAAAACTACAAAACCTACGATCGATCGTGTCGGTATTCGACCCATTCCCCTGTGATCGGGTGTACGAATCGAACTGGACCTTTCAAATTCGTCAATTGCTGAAAGAGTTTCTCCGGATCCGGCACAAACCGCGGGGGCGGCGTCGACAGATAGGCCTTGCGATTGCCCTTCTGGGGCTTGTTTACCTGCTGAATGACACCGATTTGCGCTGCGTAACGCAACTTCGCATAGGCCTTATCCATAGAGATTCCAAGCTTGCGTTTGATGTCTCTTGCTTCCACGGGTCTTTTCTTTCTGGCAGAAATGTCATCTACAAGCCGCCTGGTAGCTTCCCCTGCGGACTTATCCAGGTGAAGACTTTCCACGAAAACCGGATCTAGAATCAACGCGGTGATTGCGAAATCTGCAAAATCCACCTCCAACCGGCCGCGCTTGGAGCGTTTGCGATGAGGCTGAAATGATCGGATCAAGCAGACGGTGCGGCATGCCTCGACGAAGGCAGGGTAGTAGCGGCGGACACGCAGGTCGTCAACAAAGAGCCGATCGGGTATTTTCTTGAACCAGCTGGGAAAAACCACTTCGGTGCCTACCCTCTTCTTCAGAAGGCGATGCACCATGTGCCACGCTCTCCGTTCGGGGCGACTCAAACGCGCCTTCGGTTGCGTATACGACTTCACAATTTGGAGTGTTTGCTCGCTGGACTCGTCAACCCAGATCGAGATATGCCTCGTCTCGTCATCAATCTTGAGACGGTTCTTTGTAGTAGTTGAGATGGCTGAAACAGGCCCGCGTAAAACATGTTTCGTGGTGACGAGCTGCCCATTTACCCATTTGGGAGTAATGTGGGTTACTGTGCCTTCGCTAATGAGAAGCCGCATCGGATCTATCGTGTTTGTGTCCATCGCTTAGCTCCGTTCTTGTAAATACACGACACGGTGTTGGAAATCTGACCCTGAGTAGTTCCAGGCCTTGGCAGACGCACTGGTGATTTCAACCACTTCACTCTTCGGCATCAAACGGATAACTTGCTTGACGAGAAAATTCTTGCCCGCAGAGCTGTGCCCCTTAACAAAAGCGTTGAGCGGACGGTCAAGGATTCGCGAAACGACCACAATGAGAAGCGCGAGTGCCTTTTGTTCTTCCCCGACAAGCCCTGACTTCCTGATTGCATGCAGGAACTTGTTGAAGAAGCGCCGCGATTGCAATAATTTTCTTGCCTCTTTCTCTGCACGCTTCCGTTCAGCGCACGTTACTTTGTGCCTGCCCATGGCTCCCCCCTATTGAAACGTCGTATCCATTTATAGAGTGCGCGAATGACATCCTTGTTTATTGCTCGCGGCATCAGAAATCGGTGAGTGTTGAAAACACCCTTTCTGCGGAGATACTGCTGCAACCGCAAGATTGAAGTTCTGCGTCGTCGCGCTCCTGCAATCACGTCATCGCTCCTGTCCCCGATCTTTTTCGCCAGATGCCCGGCTAATCGATTCCAGGCAAAATCGACGAGCTGCAGGTGCTTGGGGCAGAGCACCTCTGGTAGACGGACAAGATCGTCAAGCTCAACAATGCCGTGATGGCGCAGGAGACCTGAATGCAACTCCAGTTCGACACGATAGGCGCCAACCTCAGGCTTCCTGTAACAGCGGACGAGCTTGTCAGACTTTCGGCTACCGTAATAAAGGTCGATTTTCTTTCTTCTTTGCACGGCGATGACTCTTTCCGAAGACTGCATGACCACGAATGAACTGTCTGCTGACCCCCGTCGAAGGGCGGAAGTCGATGGCGATTTCCACTGTAAGAAACTGGTAAGAACGGCAGTGCTTCAATACTCGTTCGATTTCACCGCGAGATAGGCCCGTTTTGTCATCCGCTACGATTGTGATTTTCCATGGCTTGAGCCAGCCTTTTTGCCTGTCGTATTGCCAGTAGATCCTTGTGTCGGTGGTCAAATTCTTGAACTGCCGACAGCGCGCGTATGTGCTCGTCGTTGTTTGGCAGCGCACAAATGAATCGCGAGTGACGGCGAACCCTTCGACCGGCGGCGGCCTGCGACCTTGGGGTGCCCGCGAAACAAGTTGCACGCGATCAAGTGAGACTCGTATTCGTTGCCCGGTTTTGACAGTTTCGGATGGTTTGCTCACGCACACCGCCTACCTGGAATGGAATAACACGGATGGGAATATTCCACTTCAGGAAGTAAGCTTGCAGGTAAGCAGAACTGCTATGGCGCGTAAAATTAAATACTTGGGGGAGCACCATGCGACAGATTTCTGCCGTCAGGTAAGCCCCCTCTCCTTTTCTTTTGCTTTGAGAACAATGTGTGCACCAATCCCCGACAATCTTTGTGACGGTATGCAGCCAGGAACGTGGTTACCCCAAATTTCTTAGTCCAGCTTTCGGGCAAGCACGGGGGATCAACCTTGCCGTTGACGGCAAACTCGAAGTCAAGCTTTCTACAGATGTCCTCATGCTTGAGTCCGATGTTTTGAGCGATCACAATGTCGCGTGCAGCCAAATGAGGGTTGGGGCTACTAGTCTTCCCGACTCCTGGCACTAAGCTGGCCATCGTGGCATGAACTTCGAATTTCACGCCTGGTTCCTGTCTAGCCAGTTCTCCGTCGATTTCCTGTATCTGCTTTTGTAGTTCGCTTTTGCGAGTCTCTAACCTCCCCGCCTTTTTTCTGAGCTCTGGCCCAGAGCTTTTCTTCTTGGTGCTACACCACGCCTCGAACTCAGCCAGCGCAAACCAATTGTTGCAAGCACGTAACATCTCCTCAACTTGACTGAGGTCAGCAGCAAGTCGTGTCCGCTTCCGAATAAGGGAACTCACGGTCGCCAGCCGTCCTTCTTCGTCCATCTCGATGAATTGGCCGCTTGCAGTGAGATCATTCTGCAAAGTACCCTGCATGAGCATAATCTTCCTCCTCTGATCCGAGCTGGCCTCAGGGGTCGCACGGACCGTCACGAATTTTATACAGATTCTGAATTTCTATTTTTTGGCCTAGCGGAGGAAATCAAGCTCTTCTGGAGTGATTCAACACGAAAAAACACTCGCCTGTGGAGACTCGAACGACAGTGACCGATGCCAGTCAGAGCAAATCCCAAGGCGCTTAGATTGTTTCCGGTTTGCCAGGAAAGCGTTCCGGCCTCCCCCGTCGCGTCCCCTCTTGGGCCTTGAATTCACGCACGTCAGACTCATTTTCTGACGAAACAGACGTTGATCGAGACACGCGGAAAGCATATTGTGGTGCCGTACGCATCTTTTCACCAGAAAGGTATAGCACGAAGGATGTCTGATCGAACCCCGTTCTATTCCGCGCTGGCGGCATCCATGCTCGCCGGATTGCCCGGAGCGCCGAATAAATTTACGAAGCGCTACGTCGAAGATGTTATTGCTCGCTGCGACCGGCGTATTAACGTTCTGGAAGATCGCATCGAAGGTGTTGCCGAAGGCAGGGTAATGCCTGATCGTGATGACGTTACAATCGGCAGCGGACGCCGGTTTAATCTTGCCATCCTATTCCTAGACATCTGCGGGTCGGCGAGGAGTTCCAGCGCCAGATCGCGGAACACAGTGTGCACTGCGAGTTCT
>OBLU010006039.1_pt1 | contig 10811 bp, 12 predicted proteins | sample 1518681 | NCBI WGS metagenome assembly OBLU01 (sample SAMEA3539304, study PRJEB22396) | soil metagenome | biome: tundra; feature: field; material: soil | place: USA | collected 2010-05 | depth 0.15 m
GCTTGGGCACGTCGGCGTCGGTGCGCGCGAGCAGCAGCCCGTAGGAGGCGAACTGGGCGTTGGTCGTCCACACCTTCTGGCCGCTCAAGCGCCAGCTGCCATCGTCCTGCAAACGTGCGCGGGCCTGCACGGCCGCCAAGTCCGATCCGGCGGCGGGCTCGGAGAACAGCTGGCACCAGACCTCATCGCCGTGGAGCATCGGGCCGAGGTAGCGCGCCTTCTGCTCGTCGGCGCCGTGGGCGATGAGCGTCGGGCCGAGCATGCCTACGCCGATCGCGTCGAGGATGCTGGGAACTTTCGCCTGGCCGATCTCCTGGTTGCAGACCAACTGCTCGATCGGACCGAGGCCCTGGCCGCCGTACTCCTGTGGCCAGGTCACGCCCGCGAGGCCGGCCTCGGCGAGCTTGCCCTGCCAGGCGCGCCGCGCGGCGATGATCTCAGCCTCGTCTTTGAGCGCGTCAGGACCGGAAAGGACGGGCGCCTCGGACTTGTGCTCCTGCAGCCAGGTTCGGACCTGGGCGCGGTAGTCGGCCTGCTCTGGCGTGTCATCGAGATCCACGGCTACATTCTCCTTTGGCTGACTGACCAGTCAATCGATATGGAGAACGGTACTCCCTCGCGCCTGGATGCGTCGCGCGCGGCCGGCGGCCGAGATCGGCGCTGCAGGATCCTGGTGTGCCGACTCAGACGCCTCCCGGGATCGGCGGCTGGGGAACGGGCGCTTGGTGATAGACGCCCTCAAACCCCCGGTTCAGGAGCTGGCTCGCCTGCGTGCCGGGGTCGGGCGAGTGCAGCAACACCACGCCGAGGCGCACCCCGTGGCGCTCGGCGGTCGCCACCAGACAGCGGCCGGCAGCTTCCGTGTAGCCGGTCTTCAGGCCCGTCAGTCCCGGGTAGCCATAGATCAGCAGCGGGTTGTTGTTGTACAGGTAGAGCTTTCCGCCCTTGATCGGGAACGGCAGAGCCGCCGTGTAGGTGCTCACGATGCTTGCTATACGTGGCTGTTCGAGGTCGACGTGCGCGAGCAGCGCGAGGTCGGCGGCGCAGGAGAAGTTGTATTCGTCGTAATAGCCCGAGGGCGAGGAGTAGTGCGTGCAGCCCATCCCCAGCTTGGCGGCCTCGGCGTTCATGCGGGTCACGAACTTGTTGATGGTGCCTGCCACATATTCGGCGAGCGCGACAGCGGCGTCGTTGCCGGAGGGCAGAAGCAGGCCGTAGAGCATCGTCTCCAGGCGCACGTGTTTACCCAGCGGCAGCACCCCGATCTTCGAGCCGGGCATGTTGACCGCCCGTCTGGTCACGAGCACGGGCGCATCCGGCGGCGCCGAGGAGACTGTGAGCAGCGCGGTCATCATCTTCGTCAGGCTGGCGATGCGCAGGCGCGTATAGGGATTGCTCTGCCACAGGACCTGGCCGGTGTTGAGGTTGAACAGCAGGCCCGCGCGCGGCGGTTCGTGGAAGGCGATGTGGACGGAGTCCTCGAGAGGATTACCGATTCCCTCGAGCGCGAGCGGGGGCTTGCCGAGCGGTAGGCCGATCGGAGAGCGCGCCGGGCGAACATATGTCGCCGTGGCAGAGCGCGTCTTGGGACGGAGGTGAGCGGAGGCCGAGGGCGAGCCGTGCGTGGCGCCCGGCTTGGCGAGAGCCATAACGACGACTGCCGCTACGAGCACGAGGACGAGCGCGCCGGCGAAGATCGCGCGCTGTCGCCGCCGGCGGCGGGAAGCCGCCTCGCGACGCCGCCGTCGGTGGCTGGGAGTCATGAACGGGGAGGTGCTCATCGCGGGGGAGTCTTACTGGCGAGGAGGATTGAACAGCGCACCGACGATCCCGACGAACAGCAGCACGAGGATGAAGGCCGAGAGCAGGCTGGCGATTGTGAGCCCTTGGTTGAGCGCGGCGCTGACGGTGAGGAAGGCGAAGCCGGCGATGAAGAGCAGCGCCACGCAGAGCACTACGGCGCGCGTCATCCAGTCGCGAGTGGACCGGTGCCCGGGCGAGCCTGCGGGACGTGTTGGTCGGCGTGGTAGCTGGAGCGCACGAGAGGCCCCGCCGCGACGTGCTCGAAGCCGAGCTCGTAGGCGGCGCGCTCGAGCGCCAGAAACTCGTCCGGATGCCAGTAGCGCACGACCGGGAGATGGCGCTCGGACGGGCGCAGATATTGCCCCACGGTGAGCACCTGCACACCGTGATCGCGGAGGATGGCGAACGTGTCGAGGAGCTCCTCGTGGGTCTCACTCAGCCCGACCATCAGCCCCGACTTGGTCGTGACCTCGCCTTCGCCCATCTCGCCGGCGAGGCGCAGGACGCGGCAGGAGCGCTGGAACTCCGAGCCACGCCGGGCGATCTGGTACAGGCGCGGAACCACCTCGACGTTGTGGTTGAAGACGTGGGGTCGCTCGGCGATGACCTTCGCGAGCGGCATCTCCTGGCCTTGAAAGTCGGGGGTGAGCACCTCGATCTGGCACTCGGGCGCCTGGCGGCGGACCTGGCGGATGACCCCGACGAACGCGGAGGCGCCCTTGTCGGGAAGATCGTCGCGGTCGACTGAGGTGATGACCGCGTGACGGAGCCCCATACGCGCGATCGAGCGAGCCACCCGCGCGGGCTCGAGTGGGTCGTTCCAGGTGGGCTTGCCGGTCTGGACGTTGCAGAATCCGCAGCGGCGGGTGCAGGTGTCGCCGAGGATCATGAACGTGGCGGTGCCCCGCTCCCAACACTCGCCGACGTTCGGGCAGGCCGCCTCCTGGCAGACCGTGTGCAGGTTCTCCGAGCGGATCAGCTCGGTCAACTCGCGATAGCGCTCGCCGCCGGGCGGCGGCACTTTGAACCAGGGAGGCTTGCGCTCGCGCAGCGGACGCACCTCGGGGCCGAGCACCTCCAGCACGTCCATCCCGCCGGGGTTCGCCCGCGAGCGTGTGACGTGCTCGCGCTCGGCGGTTGCGGGCGCGCTCATGCGGGCACTGCCACTCGTCGTGAGGGTAGACGCGCGATCGGCGCATCGATCTCCAGGCGCTGGGGCGAGACGAGCCGCTGGCGGCGGCCGTGTACCTGGCAGAACGCGTGGGCCATGAGTCGGCGAAAGCAGGACAGTCCAGGTGGCGAGTCCGATTGGGTCTCCCTGGCGATCGAGGTCATCGCGACGTCGGGTAGGCCACAGGCGACGACCCAGGAGAAGGGGTCGAGATCGACCTCCACGTTCACCGCGAAGCCGTGGGTGGAGATCCCGCGAGAGACGTGTACGCCGATCGAAGCGATCTTGCGGTCCTCGACCCAGACGCCGGTGTAGTCCGGACCCTCATCCGAGCGCGAGTGGGCTTCGATCTCCTCGGAGGCGAGCGCGGAGACGATCGCAGCTTCCATCGTGCGCAGGTGCGAGCCGATGTCGGTGACGCGCATGATCGGGTACCCGACGAGCTGGCCGGGGCCGTGGTAGGTGACGCGCCCGCCGCGGTCGGTGTCGACTAGGTCGATGCCGCGCGCGCGGTAGAAGTCCTCGCCTAGGGAGAGCTCGCCGGGTGCAGAGCGCCGTCCGCGCGTGTAGACCGGCGGATGCTCGAGCAGGAGGAGGGTGTCAGGCAGCTCATCGGCTTGCCTGCGCTCACGCACCTGCTCTTGGAGGGCGACGGCGTCAAGATAGGGGATGGTGCCTAAGTGGCACACCCAAAGCTCGTCGCGCGTCATGTGTTCAGGTTAGCGCCGGGTCTCTGATGAGTGTCGGGCTTGTCGATCAGAGCGTGAGCGCGGCGGGCGCTTGCAGCAACTCGCGGATCCGAGCGAGGAAGCGCGCGGCGAGGGCGCCGTAGAGGATGCGGTGGTCGCAGGCGAGGGTCACGGTCATCGTGTTGCGTGCCTGGACCTCGCCATCGCGGACCACGGCGCGCGGTTCGAGCGAGCCGACGGACAGGATCGCCGCTTGGGGGGGGTTGATGATCGCGGTGAAGCTGGCAATGCCGAACATGCCGAGATTGGAGACGGTGAAGGTGCCTCCGCCCAGCTCGGGTGGGGTGATCGTCCCTTCGCGTACGCGTGCTGCCAGCGTGCGCGTCTCGCGGGCGATCTCGCCGAGGGACTTCAGCTCGGCGTCGAACACGGTAGGAACGATCAGCGCGCCGCCCGCTGGCTCCTCGGCATCGACCGCGACCGCCATGCCGACGTTGACGCGGGAGTGCAGCTGGAGACGACCGTCGCGGTAGCTGGAGTTAGCGGAGGGAAACTCTCGCAGCGCCAGCGCGCAGGCCTTGATGATCATGTCGTTGTAGGTGGGCGCTGGGTGGGTGGGGATCCCATCCTTCGCGAGGGACTTCAGCTCGGCGCGCAGCGCGATGCACGCCTCCATGTCCACATCGGCCTTCAGGGAGAAGTGGGGGATCTTGGCCTTCGACTCGGCCATCCGCCGCGCGATCGTCTGCTGAGTGCGCGAGAGCTCCACAACGGTGGCCTCGCCCTTGGCCGTTGTAACGCCCGCGAGCCCCGCTGCGGACGGTGGCTCGGCGGTAGCCTCCTGCACGTCTGCCTTGACGATCCTCCCGCCCGGGCCACTACCGGTCACCGTGTGCAGGTCCACCCCGCGCTCGCTAGCGATCCGCTTGGCTAGCGGCGAGGCCTTCACACGCTCTCTCGCGGATGGATCCTCGGCGGGTGGGTCCACTGCGGGAGGTGCCTCCGGTACCTCGCCCTCCGTGTTCCCCCGCTCGTCGTTTTTGGCCGTAGTCGAGACGGACGCGTCGGAGTCATCGTTGCCGATTCGCGCGATGACCGCGCCGACCGGCAGCGTGTCGCCCTCGGCGGCGATCCTCTGAAGCACACCCTCCTGATCGGACTCGTAGGTCATGTTCGCCTTGTCGGTCTCGATCTCGACCAGCTCCTGGCCGCGGCTCACCTGCTCTCCGTCGGCGACGAGCCAGCGCAGGATCGTGCCCTCCTCCATCGTGTCTGACAGACGGGGCATCACGATGTCGGCCATCAGCCCGCTCCGGGGATCGTTGCCGGGCGCTGTCCGACCGTCGCCAGCGCGGCCTGGATGATCTGTGGCTCATGCGGGAAGGCGATTTCCTCGAGCGGCTTGGAGTAGGGCATCGGCACGTCGGCGCCGGCCACGCGTGCGACCGGGGCGTCTAGGTCATCGAAGCCATGCTCGGCGATCAGCGCCGCCAGGTTCGCGCCGACGCCACCGTGGGGCCAACCCTCCTCGACGACGACGCAGTGGTTGGTCTTATGGACGGAGGCGAGGATTGTGTCGAGGTCGAGCGGGCGCAGCGTGCGCGGGTCGATCACTTCGGCCTCGATGCCGTGCTCCTGTACGAGCGTCTCGGCGGCTCGCTCGGCGGTGAGCGCCATCCGTGAGATGCCCACGATCGTCACATCTGAGCCCTCGCGGGCAATGCGCGCCCGCCCGAAGCCGACTGTGATGTCATCGCCCTCTGGCACCTCGCCGCGGATGCCGTAGAGGGACTCGTGCTCGATGAAGATCACGGGGTTCTCGTCGCGGATCGCGGTCTTCAAGAGGCCCTTGGCGTCGGCGGGAGTGGCGGGGACGGCGACGAGCAGGCCGGGGATGTGCAGGAACATGGCCTCCAGGCAGTGTGAGTGAGTTGGGCCGAGCTGGTGCCCCGCGCCTTGGGGCATGCGGATAACCAGCGGCACGGAGACCTGACCGCCGAACATGTAGCGGATGTGGGCCGCGTGATTGACGATCTGATCGAAGGCGAGCAGAGCAAAGTTGATCGTCATCAGCTCGATGACCGGTCGCAGCCCGCTCATCGCGGCGCCCACGCCGACGCCGACGATCGTGTTCTCCGAGATCGGCGTGTCACGAACGCGGCGCTCGCCGAACTCCTCGAGCAGGCCCGCCGTGACCTTGAAGGCCCCGCCGAATACACCGATGTCCTCACCGAGCAGCAGCACGCGCTCGTCGCGCCCGAGCTCCTCGCGCAGCGCCGCGTTCAGAGCCTCGCGGTAGCGCAGCTCGGTCATCAGTGGTAGGCGCCGTGGACTTGCTCGTCGAGCACGTAGACGTTCTCGTAGAGCGACTCGGGTGCGGGAAACGGGGAGGCTTCCGCAAACGCGACCGCCTCGTCAACGCGTGCGATCGCCTCTCTGTCGAGCCGCTCGCGTCCCTCCACATCGATGATCCCCTCCCCTTGCAGGAGCTCGCCAAACGCTGGAATCGGGTCACGCTCGCGCCAGTGGGCGACCTCCTCCTTGCTGCGGTACTCCTCCGGGTCTGCCATCGAATGGCCGCGAAAGCGGTAGGTGACGGCCTCGACGAGCACCGGCCGATGGTCCTCGCGTACGCGGCGTACGGCCTCGGCGACGACGGTGTGGGTATCGAGTACGTCCATCCCGTCGCAGCGCATCCCGGGGACACCGAGGCTCTCGCCCTTGCGCTGCAGGTCGGTCACGGCCGAGTGGCGCTCGAGCGAGGTGCCCATGCCGAACTGGTTGTTGATCACCATGAACACGACTGGCAGGCGCCACAGCGCCGCCAGGTTCAGCGCTTCGCCGAACGTACCCTGGTTGGACGCGCCGTCGCCGAACGTGCACAGGGTCACCTCATCGGTGCCGGCGTAGTCGCTGGCGAGACTGATCCCGGTCGCGATCGGCAGGTTTCCGCCGACGATCCCGTAGCCACCCATGAAGCGGCGGGAGAGATCGAACATGTGCATCGAGCCGCCGTGCCCCCCGCAGCAGCCATCGACGCGCCCGAACAGCTCGGCCATCACCTGCTCAGGGGGCGTGCCGCGCGCCAGCGCGTAGCCGTGTGAGCGGTAGGTCGAGACGAGGTAGTCCGTCTCCCGCAGCGCTCGCGCACTGCCGACGATCGTTGCCTCCTCGCCGATCGACAGGTGCAGGAAGCCGCCGACTTTGGCTCGCGCATACATCTCACCCGCGCGCTCCTCGAAGCGGCGGATGAGCGTCATCGTCTCAAGCCAGTCGCGCGCGAGATCGGCCTTCGGCTCTTTTCCCATCAACTCTCCACGGTACTCCAGCGCGCGAGGAACTCATCCGCCTCCAGTTGCGAGAGGTCGGCGCGCAATGCTCGTGCGAGCTTCGAGGCCGCCTGAGGCGGGCGGTCCCAGAAGAGGACGACTTCCCCGGCGTCGACTTCGACGACCTCGATGTGGTCGATCCGTGCGGCGTCCGCCAGCAGCGCCGGCGCCCGCCCGCTGCGCGTGACGATTAGACGATAGGCGCGGTTGGCTTTCATCGGTCCTCTACGGAGATCATGGCTCGCATCGCTCGCATGTGTGTAGCGGCGTCCTGCACCGCGCGCTCGCCCACCCACACGCGCTCCTCTACGCGTACGGCGGGCACGTCGCTCACCCCGGCTTGGGCTGCCAGTGCGGTGGTCGTGGACAGCTGCTCTGCAATCGAGCGCAGCTCTGCCCCTTTGAGCACTGCGGCCGGGTGCATCTCGCAGGCCGCGGCGGCGATCAGCACGAAGTCGATCTGCTCGAGGTTGTGTCCACCGGCGAAAGCTTGGCGGAAGGCCGCTTGTATGAAGGGGACGGTGCGTCCGATCGACTTGGCGTAGGTCGCGACACGCATTGCCAGGGCGCTGTCGAACGGGAAGGGGTGGGGCCACTTCAGCGGCTGTAGTCCCTGCGCTTGGGCGTGCTGCTCGACCTCCGCGCGGAAGATCTTTTCCTCGGTCTCGCGGCGGAGAGCACTGAACGGCTCCGCGCCCGGCTCCAACTCTGCGCCCGGCCCCAACTCCCGTGCGAGCACCGGCTGCCACTCGGCCGGCCCGGGGAGCTGATGCAGGACTCGCTCGGCCGCCAGATAGGCGAGCGGGCTTGCGAGGTCGAAGTAAAAGGCGGCGTCCGGCGCGGGCATCTCGCCGAGGTTAGTGCTCGCGCTGAGGAATTGAGGCGGCCGTCTCAGCCGTGGATCAGCCAGCCGTCTGCGGCGCGTCCAGCCTCCATCACGGCCTCCGACAACGTGGGGTGGCCGTGGATCGTGCGCGCCACCTCGGCGAAGCCACCCTCGAGCGCGCGTATGTTGACGAGCTCCTGGATCAGCTCGGTGGCGCGCGCGCCGACGATGTGTCCGCCGAGCAGCTCGCCGTACTTGGACTCGCCCACGAGCTTCACCAGACCGGTGCGGTCGCCGTAGACGGTGCCGCCGCCGACCGCGCCATAGGGCACCTTGCCGATGACGACGTCGTAGCCCTGCTCACGCGCCTGGGCCTCCGTGAGGCCGAAGGAGCCGACGTTGGGCGTGCAGAAGGTGGCGCGCGGGATGTCGACGTAGGAGATCGGATGGGTCTCGAGGCCGGCCGAGTCCTCGGCGGCGATGATCCCCTCATCAGATGCCTTGTGCGCTAGGGCCGGACCAGGGACGAGGTCGCCGACCGCATAGACGCCCGCATGTGAGGTGCTCAGGCGCCCGTCGACCTTCACCAGTCCGCGTTCATCCAGCTCGATACCCGCCTCGGCGAGGCCGAGTCCCTCGACGTCCGCGCCGCGTCCGGCGGCGATCACGAGATAGTCGACCTCGGCGCTCTCGCCGCCGTAGGAGAAGCTGACGCTCCCCTCGGCGGCCTTTACGTCCTGCACGGGGGTTCCGGTGTGGATCTGGATGCCCTGGCGCTTGAGTCCCCGCTCCACCAGCCGGGAGATGTCGGCGTCCTCGGTGGGAAGCACGCGGTCGAGCGCCTCGAGCAGGAGTACCTCGCTGCCCAGGCGGGCAAAGCCCGAGGCGATCTCCGCCCCCGATGCTCCAGCGCCGACGACCGCCAGGCGAGCGGGCAGCTCCGTTAGGGCCCAGGCCTGCTCGGTGCCGATCACGCGGCCGCCGAACTCGACGCCTGGGATAGCTCGGGGAACTGAGCCCGTGGCGAGGATCACCGTCGCGGCGGCGATCGTCTGCTCACCGACACGCACATCGCCCTCGGTGGTCAGCGCGGCGTCGCCCTCGATCAGGTCGATCTCGTTTTTCTTGAACAGCCCGGCGACGCCGTCGGTGAGGGTCGAGACGACTTTCTCGCGGCGAGCCTGCACGGCGGTGTAGTCGACCTCGACTCCGCTCACCTTCAGCCCGTACTCGTCCGCCTCGCGAATCTCGGTGAGCAGATCGGCTGAGCGGAGCACCGCCTTGGCGGGAATGCACGCGTAATTCAGACAGCGCCCGCCGACCTTGTCCCGCTCGAGCACGGCGGTCTTTTTGCCGAGCTGCGCAGCCCTGATCGCGGCGACGTAGCCGCCCGGCCCGGAGCCGATCACGATGCAGTCATACGAAGTCTCTGCCATTAGGACTGAGCTTATCGAAGCGTCCCTCCTGTTCCACGTTCGCCGGCTTGTATGCGTCCCATCACCCTGACGAGCTTCCAGAACAGCCAGCCGCCGAGCCCGACGCTGAGTAGGCAGATAACCGCGGCGATGATCGTCGAGGCAACGACGAGCGCCAGCGACGTGACGATGATCTGAAAGGCGAGCAGCGCCTCAAAGCCGAGCACCGACCAGTAGCGCCGCCGGTACATTCCTCCAGCGAGGAGCAGCAGGACGATCGCCAGGAAGACCCCGCCGGGGAGGGAGCCGCCACGGCGGCTGAGGTCGTGGACAGTCGTTGAGCCGAGGATCACGGCGAGGGCAAGCAGCGTGCAAACAGCGATCGCGACGCGTAACGCGGGCGGGCGCTCACCCTCGCCCAGGGGCTCCAGCTCGTTACGGAGCAGCTCTTCGCGCTGACCGCGCTCTGGACGGTTGGAGAATGCCAACTCAGCTCTCCAGGGGATGCGCGTCGAGCACTTCACGCAGCTCACGGGCGGCGTGCTGGGGGTCCTCGGCGGAGGCGATCGCTCGCAGCACACACAACCGTCGCGCGCCGGCGTCGATCACCTCGGGAGCGTTCGAAGTGTCGATTCCGCCGATCGCGAAGTACGGCACGGGCGCGTTTCCGGCGGCGTAGCGCACCAGCTCCAACCCGACTGCGGGGCGCCCGGGCTTGGTCGGGGTGGCGTGGACGGGTCCCACGCCGATGTAGTCGACCAGTTCCGCATCCACCGCATCGATCTCCTCCGGGACGTGGGTGGAGAGCCCGATCAGCATGTCGGGGCCGAGAAGCTCTCGCACCTCGGCGATCGGCATGTCCTCCTGGCCGACGTGCACCCCGTCGGCTCCGACCTCGCGCGCGACGAGCGGACGGTCGTTGACGATCAACAGCGCCCCGAGTCGCTCGCAGAGCGCCCGTGCGGCGTTGGCGACCGCTACCAGCTCCTCATCGGGAAGATGCTTCTCGCGCAACTGCACGATGTCGACCCCTCCGGCGATCGCCTCGCGCAGCAAGTCGGGCAGGGCGCGCCCGCCGGGGCTGGAGGAATCGGAGGTCAACCGCTCGGAGATCGACCCGCACACGAGGTACAGCCGTGCGGTGGCAAGGCGCGCGCGCCTTTCGGCGCCGAGGTCTCGGACGGTCATCGGCTCGGAGTCTGGCAGGCACGAGGAGACTCGTACCTGCGATGGGATCCTCTTCTCCGACGACGCGCTGGACCCACGCCTGCGCCTCGCTGCGCTCCGCGGTGTCGGCCATCGAACAGCGCCTCGTATGATAAGCCTGGCGGGCTAGCATCAACCCCATGCCCAATGGCATCGACTCCGAGGTTGACCTGGCGATCGTGGGCGGCGGGGCGATCGGCCTGTCGCTCGCTTGGCGCGCGCGTGCGAAGGGACTGTCCGTGACCGTGCTGGAGGGCGAGACGGTCGGGCGGGGAACCTCGTATGTCGCGGCGGGGATGCTCGCGCCGGTGGCCGAGGTCGAGTTCGGCGACGCCGGCCAAGCGATGCTCGAGCTGGGGCTGCGCTCGGCTG
>OBLU010006040.1_pt1 | contig 10809 bp, 6 predicted proteins | sample 1518681 | NCBI WGS metagenome assembly OBLU01 (sample SAMEA3539304, study PRJEB22396) | soil metagenome | biome: tundra; feature: field; material: soil | place: USA | collected 2010-05 | depth 0.15 m
CGCTCCGGCGGCGCCGGTCGAACCCGATACCTTCACACGCTGCGCGGTGGTGATCGCCAATGAAGTTGAAGCCGAGTCCTTCGATCTTTCGACGCTCAAGCACTGCGTGGTGACGATGGGCGCCGGGGGCGCCGTCCACTACGCCAACGGTCGCGAAGTTGCCCGCGCCGCCGCGCTGAAGATCGATCCGGTCGACACCGTGGGTGCCGGCGACGTCTTCTGCGCCGCCTACGCCGTGATGTGGGCGCGAGGTTCGTCCGCGCAGGAGGCCCTCAGTTACGCCGTGACGGCTGGATCACTGGCCATCATGGCCTTGGGCGCTCAAGGCGCCCTTCCGACCGACGAAGAGGTGACGACGTGGCTCGCCCGCGCGTAGTCATCGACACTGATCCCGGCGTTGACGACGCCGTGGCGATTTTGTTGGCGCTGGCCAGCCCGGAAATCGACGTACTGGCGCTCACCACGGTGGCCGGCAACGTGAGCCTGGAGAAAACCACCCTCAACGCCCGCCGTCTGCTGGAACTGGCCGGACGCGACGACGTGCTGGTGGCGGCCGGTTGCCCGCAACCGCTGGCGGGACCATCGGGTGACGCCAGCGAGGTCCACGGCAGCGACGGCCTGGGCGACCTTCTCTGGGAGGAACCGAAGATTGCGCTGCACCCACGGCACGCGGTCGACCTACTGGCGGAGTTGATTGGCCCGGGCCCGCTCACCATCGTGGCGATTGGTCCCCTCACGAATTTGGCCACTTTGCTGGAACGACACCCCGGCATTGATCGCGACGTGGAGCGCGTGGTCCTCATGGGCGGCGCCTCCTTTGAAGGCAACGTCACCCCGGCAGCCGAGTTCAACATCTGGGCCGATCCCGAAGCGGCTCAGCGTGTGCTGGCCGCCCACTGGCCGATCACCGTAATGCCGCTCGACCTCACGCATCAGGCCTATCTCGACGACGGCGACTTGGAATTTTTGCGTGGTCTCGGTAGCGAGGTCGGCCGGCGCACCGCGGACATACTCGAGCCGTACGCCAAGTTCCACGACGAGTGGTACGGCAACCGTGACCTCGTCATGCACGACGCCATGGCCGTCTACGACGTGCTCGACCGTTCGGCGATCTCCAAACAGAACGTCGCGATATCGGTCGAGACGGGGGGCGAACACTCGAGAGGGGCGACCTGGGTGGACCGACGTCGGATTCACGCCGACAGCCGGATTCAGATCGGGGTGCACGTCGACAACCAGAAGTTCGTGGCGTTACTTCGCCAGCGATTCGCTTCGTACGGTGCGACCTAAGCCGCCTCTTTCGACGCGTCCGCACGGTTCGAAGTAAGGGCCGCCCCGGTGTAGATGGACCGTCCCTGATCGACCGTATAGTTGGGCCATGAGTTCACCAAACGTACTTAACGGTGTTGTTCCCTTTCGCGAGTGGGAGACGTGGTATCGCGTCACCGGCGATCTTTCGTCGGCCAAAGTTCCCTTGCTGGTGGCCCACGGAGGACCGGGCTGCACGCACGACTACGTGCTGGCCCTCGCCGAGCTGGCCAAGGACGGACGACCGGTGGTGCACTACGACCAACTGGGCGGAGGCCGTTCGACGCACCTGCCCGAAAAGGGTGGTGACTTCTGGACCGTCGACCTCTTCTTGGACGAAATGGAGAACCTGCTCACCGCCCTGGGCATCAACGATCGTTATGACTTGCTCGGACAGTCGTGGGGCGGCATGCTGGGAGCCGAGCACGGCATCCGTCGGCCCGAGGGCCTACGGGCATTGGTATTGAGCAATTCGCCGGCGTCCATGGACCTGTGGGCTAGCGAGGCGAAGAAATTGCGCGCCCTACTATCCCCGGAGATCGAAGAGGCCCTGGATCGACACGAAGCGGCCGGCACCACCGAGGACCCCGAGTATGTAGCGGCCACCCAGGTCTATTACGACGAACACGTATGTCGCGTGGTGCCCAATCCGCCCGAAGTGGTTCGAACCTTCGAATACCTAAACGAAGATCCCACCGTGTACCACACGATGAATGGACCCAACGAGTTCTTTTGCATCGGTACCTTACGCGACTGGTCGGTGGTCGACCGAGTGAAAGACATCACCGCACCGACGTTGCTCTGTTCGGGCCGCTTCGACGAGGCTACGCCAGCGACCGTGCAACCGTTCTTCGACAATATTCCCGACGTTCGCTGGGAAATCTTTGAAGAGTCCAGCCACATGCCGTTCGTGGAAGAGCCCGAGCGCTATCTCGGCGTGGTCGAGTCTTTCCTCGCCGAGCACGACTGAGTCCGAGCGGCACCACCGCAGTCATTCAAGTCCGCGCACGTTCGACGGCGGAAGTAGCGGCTGGACCGCGACGAGGTTCCAATCGATGCGGGGACAAGTGAAGCGTTCGTAGCAGGCCTCGATGATGGCGTCGTAGTTGACCCGCCATCCCAGAAAGTCCCGCCACGCGACGTCACGATCGGCGACCAGTGGAACGCCGCTCCGGTCGAGGTGTTCGAGCACCAGGTCAAACTCGTGCCGTGAGATGGATATGGGAATGGATCGTTCGGGGTGCAGGGGGTAGGGGATGCGAAAATAATCGGCCAATCGCCGTAGGGAAATCCATCCCGAACGGATGCACAGTCCCGCCGTGGGCGACGGCGGCACATCGACCGCCGAGTTGAATAGCGCGGCGGCATCGAGCACCGTTGCCGCCGCACCGATCCACGTTTGGTCGGGGTTGGGGGAGCGGTAGTAGTTAAGGATGGTGAGCGTGGTGTGGGTCTCACCCACGTCGATGAACCACTGCTCCCACTCGAGCCACAGTTTGTCGAGCCCCTCGTAGGATTTGACGCTCTGGGCCACCTCGAGCACCCCCCAGGGGGTGGCCGGTACGCCCGCTCGAACGGCCAGTCGCGCGACGGAAAGTTCGCGACGTTGAAAGGCCGTGTACAGCGTTGGTATGAAGGCAATCAATAACGCCAGCAGCGTGAGGCCAATGGCGGCTTCAACGAAGCCCAACGTGAGTTGCACGCCGCCACTACCCGAGACCGTGCCCAGGGTGAACAGTGAAGAGCCCGACATTTCGAAGGCCCGTCCGTAGCTGGCAACACCGGCCGCGACGAATCCGAAGCCGAACGCGATCACGCTCAGCGCCAGCCAGAGGGCTTGGTACGTCAAAAGGACAATCGAGGGGTATAAGGAGAGGACCTGATCTCGGGCTGGGTAGGAGCGGCGAGAATTAGCAAACATGCGAAAAACGACGGCCACGCTCCTGGAGACCAAGCGACTCAAGCGGACGTTGGCCACCCTCGGTAACAGGAAGGTGCGAATGGCCGCGTCTAATACCAGCAACTGGAGCAGCAATCCAATTAGTCCCGCCAGCACCCGTATCCAAACCGCCATCGTCGTCAGTTCCAATCCGGTGCGTGTTCTGCAGCGACCGAACCAAGCCCGAGGACTACGGTTCGCCAGAAGAAACGCTGCAAGGCCAAGAGCGAAGTATAGGTTGTGCGATTGATTTCTACCAATAAAACCGGCTCGGACTCGGTTGCTTTGCGATCCATGATTTCTTTGTGAGGTAAGCGCGCGGGTGGTTGGCCCAAGGCAACGAACGGGTAGTGGGGCGAGCCAATGAGCTTCACGGGGCCGTCCAATAGCATTCGTCCCATGGTAGAAAAATCAGAGGGCACCATCACGTCTAACCCCTACCGGCTGCCGAGAACCGTTGTTCCCTCGGCCTATCGACTGCGAATCGACGTCGATCTTGACGGCGCCACCTTCGCGGGATCCATTGCCATCGACGTGGAGATTACTCAAGAGGTGACCACATTCGCGTTGAACGCCATCGACCTCGACGTCTCGGCGGCCACCGTGCGTAGCGATGGTCAGGCGATGGTCTCGGCAGCCGCGGTGCTCGACGATCAGTTCGAGATGGCGGCGTTCAGTTTTGATGCGGCGTTGCCCGTCGGGCCGGCCACCATCTCGCTGGACTTCACGGGCACGTTGAATGACCAGTTGCGCGGCTTTTACCGATCGACCTTCACCGACGGCGACGGCGCCACTCACGTCATTGCCACCACTCAGTTCGCGTCCACCGATGCTCGACGGGCTTTCCCCTGTTGGGATGATCCGGCCTTTAAGGCCACATACCAGGTGACCCTGGTGGTACCGGAAGGGTCGGCGGCTTTTTCTAACGCGACGGAGATTACATCGCGGTCCGTCGGCCCGGGCCGTCAAGAGGTCTGCTTCGCCGAGACGATGATCATGTCGACCTACCTGGTGGCCTTCGTGGTGGGACCCTTTGAAGCGTCGCCGGTCACCATGGTCGACGGAACTCCCGTGCGCATCGTCTATCCGATTGGCAAGGGCCATCTGGTCGAGTGGGCCATGGAACTGGCCGTGCACGCTCTCGAGTTCTTCAGTGACTACTTCGCCATTGCTTATCCCGGCGACAAGGTGGACCTGGTGGCCATACCGGACTTCGCGCAAGGCGCCATGGAGAATCTTGGCTGCGTGACGTTTCGCGAGACGGAACTACTCATTGATCCGGCGACGGCCTCGCACGCCGAACTGGAACGGGTGGCCCTGGTGATTAACCATGAGTTGGCCCACATGTGGTTCGGTGACCTGGTCACCATGGACTGGTGGGAAGGAATCTGGTTGAACGAGGCCTTCGCCACCTTCATGGAGTCACTTTGCACCGACCACTTCCGACCGGAATGGAAGAAGTGGGTCGGGTTCAACCCGTCTCGTGACGTGGCCTTTACCGTTGACGGCCAGCACTCTACGCGGGCCATTGAGTACGAAGTCATCTCACCCGACGACTGCGCCGGAATGTTCGACATCTTGACGTACATAAAGGGCTGCGCCGTGTTGCGCATGCTCGAGCAGTATTTGGGAGCAACCACGTTCCGCGACGGTATCCGGATCTATCTGCAGCGTCACGCCTACGCCAACACCGTCACCGCCGATCTATGGGCCGCCCTGGAAGCCGCTTCCGGTCATCCGGTGGGCGACATCATGGACACCTGGATCCTTCAGGGGGGCTACCCGCTGCTTTCGGTCGATGGCGACACGGTCTCCCAAGAACCCTTCGCCTATGCCGAGGCGGTTGGTCCGTCCAATATTGGATCGAACTGGAAGGTCCCGATGCTCGTGCGTTCCCTCGACGGTGGCTCGACGTCGGCCCATCTCCTGGAAGGACCGTCGATGGCCATCGTCATGGACGGAGTGGGCCTGGTGAACGCCGGAGGTTCCGGTTTCTACCGAACGGCTTACGCCACCAACCACCTATCGGCGATTGCTGCGCGGCTCGCAGATCTTGACGAGCTGGAGCGGGCGGTGCTGTTCTCGGACACGTGGGCCTCGATACTGGTCGGTCATTCGACGTTCCAAGACCTCTTCATACTGGCCAAAGGTCTCGTTGACCTCGACGAACCGGCGACCTGGAACGTGGTCGTCCGGGCGATCGACATGGCTAATCGCATCACCGACGAAGCTGGACGAGAGGCTTTGGCGCAAGTGGTCCAACGACTCTGCGGGCCGGTGCTCGCTCGACTCGGTTGGGAGCGCGTGGAGGGTGAGTCGACGCAAGCCGGCCAGCTTCGGGCCATAGTGGTCGGTGTCCTCGGTGCCGTGGGCCACGACCAAGCGGTCATCGAGGAGGCGACCGCTCGCTTCGACGCGGGAGCGGTTAGCGGGGATCTCGCCAACGCCCTGGTTTCGATTACCATGCTGCAAAATCGGCCGGGCGACGTCGCCATTTGCGAACAACGGCGCGAAGCGGCGACCAATCCCCAGGACGAACAGCGTTATCTCTTCGCTCCGGCAAGCTCGTCCGATCCGGCGGTGCTACTCGACGCCTTCGAGAGGGCCTTCACCACCATTCGCACTCAGGACGCGCCGTATCTCATCGGCGTGATGATCCGCAGCCGGGTCGCCGGCGCGCAGATCTGGAAGGCGATGACCGAGCGCTGGAGTGAAGCGATCGAACGTTTCCCCGCCGGATCGCCGGTCGCGATGGCGGCGGGACTGTCGACGTTCGTGGCCGACCCGGCACTCGCCATTGAGATCAGGAAATTCCACGAATCGAATCCACTGGAGATTGGCCAACAGCAGGTGGCCCAAGTACTCGACGTCATGGACCTGCACCTGGCGCTCGCCAAGCGAAACGCACCTTCGCTCGAAGTTGAACTCCGAGAGGTACTTACGTGAGATTGACTTCATCTCCCGCCGGGTTCAACGCTAGGGTGCGGTTCAGTGAAGCACGCGCGATAGAGGGTAGTCTTCGCGTCAGCATCAAAAGGGCGAAGCATTGCATCGGTCGTTTTCGTGATAGTTACGGCGATGGTCCTATTCGATCAACGTCAACCAGTGTTCCTCAGCCGCGCCCAATTGCTTCTGCACGGCTTCTAATTCGGCACCGAGCCAAGCCTGTTCCGTGTGATCGACGGAAGCCAAGATTTTCACGGTCAGCGAGTTTCGCCGTCGATCAAGTCGCGACATCTCCTTTTCCGCCTGACGAACCTGGCGGCCCCGGGGAACTCCTGACGGGGTTGTGGACGCCGAGGCGCGGGGAACATTGAACTCGCCGTTCGCGAAGGAGCTGGTGACGACGCCTGCCGCTCGGGCAATCCAGGCGTCGATACCGCCGGGAATGTCAGCAATGGTTCCATCATCGTGAACTTCCAGGAGACGATCGGTAGTTCGGCTCAGGAAGGTGCGGTCGTGGGAAACCACAATCAACGTGCCGGGCCACTGGCTCAAAAAGTCTTCGATGAGGCGGATGGTCTCGAGGTCGAGGTCGTTCGTCGGTTCGTCCAGTAACAGCACGTTGGGACGCGCCGCCAGCGTCAGGAGTAACTGCAGTCGCCGTCGCTCGCCACCAGAAAGGTCCTTCGCTTTCGTGAGGGTCAACGCTCCCGTGAACCAAAATCGTTTCATCAAAGCTACGTCGGCCTGAGAGCCGGGCACGCCTTGGGGACCGGCGACGAGTTCTTGCACGGTGGTTTCCAGATCGAAGTCGCCACCGTTCTGCTCGAAGTACGACGTCACCACGGTGGGGCCGCGCTTCACCGTTCCTTTCGAGGGCTCGATCTGCTGAGCGAGCAGGTTTAAGAACGTCGACTTCCCCGCGCCGTTGGGCCCGACAATGCCTACGCGGTCGCCGGGTCCAAGCTCGAGGTTGACGTCGCGAAGGATCTCTCGCCCGTGGTCGTAGGAAAACCCGACGTGGTGTGTTTTGAGCACCATGGTGCCGAGGCGCGGCGTCTCCACGCTCAAATCGAGCGTGCCCACTCTGGCCGCCGCCTCCGGACGGCTATTCAGAAGGCGCTGGGCCGCGTCGATGCGCGCCTGGGGCTTGGTGGAACGGGCCTTGACGCCTCGACGGAGCCACGCCAACTCGGTCCTCGCGAGGTTGCGACGCGTTTGCTCGGCCGAGACCGCTTGTTCTTCCCGTTCGGCCTGCGCCTCGAGTAGTTGCGAGTAACCACCGGCGTGGATGAACGTCTTGCCGCGGTCGATTTCGACCATGCGCGTGGTGACCTGATCGAGAAGAAACCGGTCATGGCTCACCAAAATAATGGCGCCGCGGAAGTTGAGCATCTGCTGCTCCAGCCACTGAATGGCGTTCAAGTCCAGGTGGTTGGTGGGCTCGTCAAGAATGAGCACGTCATTTGATTGGGCAAAGAGGCGAGCCAACGCCACGCGTTTTAGTTGCCCTCCCGACAGGTTGGCCGTTTCGACGTCGGCGGCACCCAGCATGCCCAGTCGATCAAGCGCCGCATCAACTTGCCATCCTGATCCCAAGGCCCCTCGCACCGTGCCACCGGGTACGTGGGGAATCTGTTCCAAGAAGCCCACCTGGACGCCTCGACCTCGACGGACGTCGCCCGAGTCCGGTTCCAAATCGCCGGCAATAATCCGAAGGAGGGTTGATTTACCTACGCCGTTGATGCCGACGACGCCAATTCGGTCTCCCGAGGAGATGGTGAGTGAGAGGTCCTTCAAAAGGGCCCGTTCGGCTCCCTGAAGAGAGATTTCTTGTAGGTCAATGAGGATTGGCACGCGACAGACAGGTTAGCGACGAAGGACCGTAGCGCCACGCGCTCACTCACGATGGTTGACGGGCCTTTGCGGTGACCAAGGCGTTTCCGCCGTGAAGCTACTGGCACACACGTCGGATGCATCGCGGATGGAGTTCACGAAGACCGGACACGACGTAGGCTTAGCAACGATTTGTGCGCGGAAACTCGCGCGGAATTTCCGCTCCCGTAGCTCAGGGGATAGAGCAATGGTTTCCTAAACCGATTACCTAAGGCTGAATGGACCTGCCCAAAACCCTGGCGGTACATGGGATTACTGGTAAAACCCCTATTTTCAAAGGCCTGTGGGATCCCCGGTAATACTCCACGATTCATTATGAATCACGATCATTGTTGTGCTGAGGTTGTGCGGGGATTCATCCTGGAAAAGTCGCTAACTTTACGTCTGTCTGCGGCAACGGCCCAGTCCCCGAATTGGTTGACGTGTTGTCCAAGGGGTACTAGCGACCGCTTCTCACGACTCATCCTGTGACGCTCACAATCGAAGATCCTCCCCTCTTCGACAAGGTAGAGCGCGCTCGTCTTGGACCGCGCAGCACCCTGAACGCGTATTGCGCCCGACAATTCTCATCACTTCTTTGTGTCCGTGGTTACCGGACGGCGCGAATTAGTCGTGGCCAGATTCTCCAGGCGTCCAATAATTGCGTAAACCCAGACTCTTGGAACTCGCGAATGGTCGGTTTGGAACGCCGAAATTGATGATGACAAAGGGCTTGTCCGCGAACCCTGAAATCGACCACCTCCTGCGAGTTGCGAGACCCCGGTCAGGCCCGGTTGGAGGTTCGAGACGAAACGGACCAGAACACTTTGAGAGAAAACCCTCAGGCGACACTCGAGCGACTTCGTTTCGAGCGAGTTAGGCTAGGTGCGATTTTGTCCGGGGGGCTCAATGAGTGATGTCGCAATGGAGCTAGATCACAATGCCATTGGGCTGCGCGAAGTGGCGTTCCAATCAATCTGTTCGATGGCGCCGGGTGCGGCCATCGCTGCCTCGATCCCGTTCGGGTCACCACTGGCCGGCGGAGCACTGCCGCTGGCGGTGATCTTCGCCTTCGTCGGGATTTTGTTCACGGCATCGAGCATCGGCCAGTTGGCCAAGCACATCCCGTCGTCGGGCTCGGTGGCCACCTACAGCGCGATCGGACTTCGCCCTTGGGTCGGATTCCTGGTCGGATGGGGTTACGCCGCTGTGGAGGTACTCATCGTGCCGCTCGTCATGCTCCAGCTCGGCTACACGGTGGCCGGTGAATGGAACTCGAAGGTCCACTCGTTTCCGATCGGCAGTTGGTGGGTGTTCACCACAATCGGCACGCTTCTCGTCTGCTACCTTGTCTGGCTCGGTATCCGAACGTCGGCCAAGACCGCCACGATCCTCGGTTTCGTCGAGATCGTGGTCTTCACCCTTCTTTCCATCGTCTTGATCTTCAAGGCCGGCGGTCACAACACGCTGGCGACGTTCACGCCTAAGTACGCCAACGCTCCGGGCTTCAAGGGCTGGAGCGGCGTCATCGCCGGTTCGGTCTTTACCCTGCTGGCCTTCTCAGGCTTCGAGGCGGCGGCGCCGATGGCCGAAGAGGCCAAGGATCCCAAGCGCAATATCCCTCGGGCCATCATGATCGCGACGGTATCCATCGGTGTCCTCTACGCCCTCTCCACCTACGCGGCCGACGTCGCCTATGGGCCGAGCAAGTTCACCGGATTCTCCAAGTCGGCCAACGGCGTGCCGTGGGATGGTCTCGCCAATTCGGTCTCGATCGTCTTCTGGGCTCTGGTGCTTTTCGCCATCATCAACTCAACGTTGGCCAACGCCATCGCCGGCACCAACGTCTTCACTCGCACGGCCTTCGCCTTCGGCCGCGCCGGAGCGTTTCCGAAGTCGTTGGCGAAGTTGAACGCTCGTCACCGCTCACCGCAGAACGCGTTGATTGTCCAGTTGGTCCTGGGACTCACCATTGGCTTGCTGCTCGGATGGAAGTACGGGCCAACCGAGGCCTTCGGCATCGTGGCGACGGGCCTCGTGGTCATTGTGGTCCTCGTGTACGCGGTGACGAATCTCGCGTGCATTGGCTATTTCACCAAGCATCGTCGCGACGAACGTCACATCGGGTTGCACGTCGTCATCCCGATCCTCGGCTTCCTGTTCCTGGTCCCAGGTTTCTTGAACGCCGCCGGCGTCTCGGGAATACCGGGGCTCAAGTTCATCGTCGCCCTACCGGCTCCGCTCTCGTACGGCGCGTGGGCCATGGGCGTGTGGATGTTGGTCGGCCTGGTGTCGCTCCTGGTGCTGCGCAACACGTCACCCGAGGCGGTTGAAGCAGTCGCACTCGTTCACGAGTAGCGCAAGGTCGATCCGCGTCGCGACCTTGGTCGCACCGTCGGCGATGGATAGTCTGAGTACGTCGATGGAGGAAGCATGAGTTCGAGCGGTAAGGCCTCAGTTCTCAACTATGAGATGGACCACGAGGGCGACGTCAGCCGCCTCGTCTACACCTTCGGTGGCGTCGAGGCGAGGGCCGCGCTGCCGCCCGGATCGGTCCTCGACACCAGCAGCCTCGACTGCTTCGCCGGCAAGATCCACTCCGTGCACGACCGCGTGAGCCAGGTCTGTGACCCGCGCTACCTGAACCCCCAGACCGGTCCGTTCTACGTAGAAGGGGCGATGCCTGGCGACGTGCTGGCGGTGCACTTCGCGAGCATCGAACCGCGCTTCGCGTTGGGCTTTTC
>OBLU010006041.1_pt1 | contig 10809 bp, 9 predicted proteins | sample 1518681 | NCBI WGS metagenome assembly OBLU01 (sample SAMEA3539304, study PRJEB22396) | soil metagenome | biome: tundra; feature: field; material: soil | place: USA | collected 2010-05 | depth 0.15 m
ATTTGGCCAAGCTTGGTGTTCCTGTCCGCAATTTTGGCGCCATTGGTGACGATGTGCTGGGTGATTTGATCGTCACTTTGCTGGAGACTCATGGAGTTGGCACCGATCTCTTGACCCGCAAGCCGGGCGAGCGCTCCTCGGCCACGATCCTTCCCATTCGACCAAATGGAGAACGGCCCGCTCTCCACGCGCCCGGAGCGAACCGCAATTTTGCCCCGACCGATCTGTCCGAAGAACACCGACGGGTGCTGCGCGAAGCGGCCGTCGTGCATATCGGGGGTCCGGATTCGCTGCCCGGATTTGACCCAGGATTGATGGGGGAGTTTATAGACGTCGCCAAGTCCTCGGGGGCGATCGTCACGATGGACGTTTTGCACGTGGGTAATCCGGCGACCCTGGACCGCCTGGCTCCGCTACTGCCCTTGATTGACTGGTTTCTTCCCAACGACAACCAGTTACGTTCGCTCACGGGCTGCGACGACTTGATGGAGGCCATTCAGGTAGTGCGAGCCCTCGGCGTAGGTGGGGTGGCCGTCACGTTAGGCGACGAAGGCTCATTGTTGGCCGTGGGGACCGAAGTGGTGGTCATTCCGGTGATGGCGGTGGACGTGGTGGATACGACGGGTTGCGGTGACGGCTACGACGCCGGATTTATTATCGGACTCTTGGTGGGCGCTCTTCCCAGCGAAGCGGCGTGGATTGGCACCGTCTGCGGAGGACTGGTAGCGACCGGGCTCGGATCGGACGCCGGGATAATCGATCTCGCGCAAGTCCTTCATCATTTGGAAAAGCTTTCGTCGCAGCCAGATGCCGCGCGTGCGGCGGCGTTGCTACGCGGCCACTTAGAAGAGCGAGCATTCGTAGATCAAGGAATAGAAAAGGGAGGTCACGATGGCAATTGAAGCCAAGGACCAGAAATTAGCGACCGACGAAACCGTGCCCATGACCAAGGACCGGGAGTTACAGGCGCGAGCAAGGGTCGTCATACCTGGCGGCATGTACGGCCATATGAATACTCGCACGCTGCCGGCGAACTACCCGCAGTTCATGCGCAGCGGCAAAGGCGCTCGGGTCGTTGACGTGGACGGACGTGAGTTTGTTGACTTGATGTGCAGTTGGGGTCCGGTGATTCTCGGTCACCGCCACCAGGGTGTGGAGCAAGCGGCGGCCCAGCAAGCTGCGCTGGGCGACGTTCTTAATGGACCGTCGGAAAGGTTCGTTGAGTTAGCGGAGAAATTTGTCTCCTTGGTCTCTCACGCTGATTGGGCGATGTTCCTAAAGAATGGTACGGACGCCACGACGCTCTGTTGCACCATTGCTCGCGCTCACACTGGACGGCGTAAAATTCTCGTGGCGAAGGGCGCCTATCACGGCGCGGCACCATGGTGTACCCCCGTCGAGGCCGGCACCACGATCGAGGACCGTTCCAATCTCGTGCGCTACATCTACAACGATCTGGCCAGCGTGCGCGAGGCACTCGCCAGCGTTGAAGGTGACGTCGCGGGAGTTCTGGTTTCGCCTTTTCGTCACGACGCCGGTTTCGATCAAGAGTTCGTGGACGTCGACTTTGCGCGCGGCCTGCGCGCACTCTGCGACCAGTCGGGCGCGGCCCTCATTCTCGATGACGTGCGTTGCGGACTGCGCCTTCACCACGGTGGGAGTTGGGAGCCCATTGGCGTCGAACCAGACCTATCGGCGTGGAGCAAGGCCATTGCCAATGGTTATGCGCTGGCCGCCGTGCTCGGCAACAACCAGTACCGCGACGCGGCATCGTCGCTCTTTACCACCGGTTCTTTTTGGTACTCTTCGGTCGCCATGGCCGCCAGCCTGGCCACGCTCGAGGCACTGGAGCGAGAGAACAGCGTGGCGCACATGGTGAGCCAGGGATCGACGCTGCGCGAGGGGATTGACGCCCAGGCCCAACGTTGGGGCTTGGAGGTTCGCCAGACTGGTCCCGTTCAGATGCCGTACCTCAGCTTCGAGGGCGACCACGAGGGGCGTATGGCCAGCCGCTTTAGCGCGGGCGCGCTACGCCACGGGCTCTATCTGCATCCCCGTCACAACTGGTTCGTCTCGGGTGCCATGACGGACGCGGACCTCGACATGGCCCTGGCGGCGACCAACCTCGCCTTCCAAGAGCTGCGGGCCTCGTTGAACGATGAGCGGGAACACCAGGGTCAATGAGTCCCTTGCCGACCTACGAAGAGCTGCCACCTGCGTTAGGCGGCGGTCGCAGCGCGTGGGGGCTTTTTGGAAGCGATGATTCGATCGGGCGGCTCAATCTCTTAACGCCTGAAGGTGTTTTGGACGCCGTGCGGCTCGTGCGTAAGGGAAAGGTGTTCGCCCTCAACGCTCCGACCAATGCGTTCGACCCGCCCCTTGACGTGACCCGATCCCGCACCCGTCACCGCGTGCTGCGCGGCGAGAGTTCCGGTGGTGTTGAGGACCTCGATGACGCGCTGGACGACTACTTCCCCCAGATTTCTAGCCAGTGGGATTCGCTCGCGCACGTCGCGGCAACTCCGGGCGTCTTCTATAACGGTGTCTCGGTAGACGACGTTCTAGAGCGAGGACGCAACACGATTAATCACTCGGCGACGAGAGGCATCGTGGGTCGGGCCATTCTGCTGGACGTTCATCGAACCAATGTGGCGGCTCATGGCGAAGCCGGGGACACGTCGCACGGCTCGGTGGCGATAAGCGTGCAAGACCTCGAAGAGGCCAGGGAAGCGGCCGGCGTCTCGTTCAGCCCCGGATGCATTGTCTTGTTGCGCACCGGATTCCTGGAGTGGTACCGACGACAAGATGAAACGACACGGGTCCAGCTAAGCGAGGACCTGGTGGCCCCGGGCATTGAACATACCGAGCAAATGGCCAGTTACTTGTGGAACAGCGGCGTCTCGGCGATCGTCACGGACACCTTCGCGACCGAAGTGTGGCCACCTGACTGGTCCGAGGAGGCTCGCCCCTTCGGATTTCTTCACCGAATTCTCATTGGTCAGTTGGGCATGGCTATTGGCGAGTTGTGGGACCTGGACGGACTCGCCGAGGACTGTGCCGCTGATGGGGTGTTCGAGTTCTTACTGGTCAGCGCCCCCTTAAACGTGCCGGGGGGCATTGGATCGCCGTCGAATGCCATCGCGCTGAAGTGAATCAGGGAGCGTTATTTTTATCGGACGGTCGGTTTGCATTAGGGGTGTTGCCAGAATATGATTTCGCGATTAGTTCAAGGTGGAATTACTTTGATGCCAGCGAGGGTCACTCTTTTTGTGCTCCGCATCTGGTCTTAGGTCATAAGGGGGGAAATGAAGACTTTGCCAAAGGAACGTAGTCACAACCAGAGGTTGCGCGGGCGACTTTCACGGGTGTTGATTGCATGCGCCGCCGGCTCCATGGTCGTGGGGCTGCTCTCCGCTCCCGCCTATTCGGCTTCGAAGTCAACCGGTGGCGCCGTTAAGGCGACGGGGCACGCGGTCCTAAAAGCACGATCTAGCGGTCTCAACGCGTCCAAAGCCTGCAGCAATAAGCCGGTAACCGGTGGCTCTCTGGTGTACGCCCGCCAGACGGGGCCGCTGACGCTCAACCCCTTCTATCCCACCAACGGAAACGGCGACATTTTTGCTGACACCTTGCTGTACCAGGGTCTGGTGCAACCCGACCCGACCGGCAAGACCGACAATGTGGTCCCCGCGGTCGCCAGTTCTTGGACGATATCTAAGAACGGGCTCGTCTATACCTTCCATATTCGTAAGGGCATCAAGTTTTCCAACGGTCAGCTCGTGACCGCGGCCGACGTGGTCTATTCGCTCGACTATTTCGCCAATTCGAAACTCGACGAGACGGCCATACTCTCGGCGGGCTTCAAGAACGCCGCGGCGGTCAACGCCTCGACCGTGGTGATGAATCTCTCGACGCCCACGCCGGGCATTCTCTACAACATGAGTATCTTCGACGCCTTTATTGTGCCCAAGGCCCTGGTGGAGAAGGAGGGGGTCAAGTTCTTTGACAACAATCCTGTCGGCACCGGTCCTTTCACGTTGAGCAGTTGGACCCGTGGTTCGTCCATCACCTTCGTGCGCAATCCTTATTACTGGCAGCCGGGACTTCCTTACTTGAACAAAGTGACCTACGATTACGCGTCGAATGACAATACCCGTCTGCTTGATCTCCAAAACGGACAGGCACAGATGGTTGACGGCATCCCCTTCGGCGACGTCGCCACCGTGAAGTCGAATTCCGCTCTGGCGCTTCAGACCGTGAAGGTGCCTTACTGGGTGGGCCTCTGGTTAAACCACCAGCTCGCGCCGTTTAAGAACCTCGAAGTCCGTCAAGCCATGGAGTACGCCATTGACCGGCCGGTGATCAACAAACAGATTTTCGATGGTCTCGGTACGAACCCCAATAGCGTGCTGCCCCAACTCAAGTACGACGCCCCCGACAGCGTGATCGCCCCCTACGGCTACAACTTGAAGAAGGCCAAGGCCTTAATGGCAGCGTCGCCCTTCCCCAAGGGTTTCACCGCAACGCTGCAATACCCGAGCGGCTACGCCGAGTACACCGATTTGGTCCTGGTACTGCAGGCCGAGTGGGCCGCGATTGGCATCAAGGTCAAGTTGATAAGTGAGGATCAGGCCACGGAGACCCAGAACTACACCAGTGGCAAGTACGACATGACGTTCCCCTACGCGGAGTTCACGAGCGACGTGACGGTACCCGATGAGTACGCGGCCTTCGTGGGTGAGTACGACAGCGACTTCGGCTTCTATTCGTGGTGGAAGGATCCGGCAATTCAGAGTTCGATCGAGACCTTCACGCACACCGCGAGTAACGCGGCCCGAGCGGTGATGTGGCCAAAGATTCAAAAGGCCATGTTTGTGCAGACCCCGTTCATAAATATCATGGACCTGCCGTTCCTAAATGCTCACCAGGTAAACGTCTGCGGGACCGAACTCGACCCTCTCGGGGCGGACTCGCTGCAATATACCTGGATCGCTAAATAGCGAGAAGGACAAGTTTGTGCCCAATCCTCGCCGCGGGCGAGGGTTGGGCGGCGCCCGTGTGACAGGCTGCACTGAATGCTGATTTACATGCTGCGACGCGTGGGGACGAGTCTGGTGCAGTTGCTCGGACTTTCCCTACTGGCCTTCACGCTGATTCATCTCGTGCCGGGAAATCCGGTGCGAACTATGCTGGGTGGTCGGGCGACGCCCCTTCAGGTTCGCCAAGTGAGCGATAGCCTCGGACTGAACCGTCCGCTGGTCAACCAGTTCGGTTCGTTCGTACTGCACCTGGTGACGGGACACTTCGGGCAGTCCTTCACATTTTCTCAAAGCATTTCCTCGCTCATCAGCGAGAGGCTGCTACCGAGCGCCGCCCTTATTTGCTACGGCACCATCGTCGCGATAGTCATCGGTGTGCCGTTGGCGATCGCCGGTGCCCTGCGTTCTGGTCGACCGCTCGATCACGGCATCCGTATCCTGACGACCGTAAGTTTTGCCATGCCGACCTTCTGGTCCGGTCTCGTGCTGGCGCTCATCTTCGCCCTCAAGCTTCACTGGCTGCCCGTCTCGGGCTACACGCCCGGATTCTTCGGGATAGTACGGTCACTAACCCTGCCGGCCGTCGCACTGGGACTCTCGCTGCTGGCCGTGGTCGTTCGCACACTTCGCTCCAGCGTGCGAAGCGTCTTGGCCATGGAGTACGTGGAAGCGGCCGCGGCGCGAGGTTTTTCCACCTGGAGAATCCTCACAAAACACGTCATCAGAAACTCCATCATGCCGACGGTGACCGTGCTGGCCGTCAACGTCGGATTTCTGATTGGCGGGACGGTGGTGCTGGAGCAGGTCTTTCAAATTCCCGGACTCGGTTCGCTACTCTTCCAGGCCGTTGAACAGCGCGACTACCCCCTGGTGGAAACCTTGTCGGTGTTGGCCGGGGGCGTCGTGGTACTGCTCAACCTTGGCGCCGACGTCATGCAGGCCGTGGTGGACCCCCGCGTACGACTGGTCGGTCAAAGTGTCTAGTGTCGTGATCAGCGCCCCGGTGAAAGTGAGCCAGCGAAAGCGTCCACGCATAAAAGTCGACAACTGGGAGCTCACCATTGGACTGACCATCGTGGGTGCTATCTGTTTGGCCGCGGTACTGGCACCGCTCGTCGCGCCGTACAACCCCAACCAGGTGAACATCCTCCAAGCCCTGCAGGGACCTTCACTCTCGCACTGGTTCGGCACGGACTTCGTGGGGCGTGACCTTCTTTCTCGAACCCTCTACGGTCTGCGCGTGGACATTTTTGTGGTCGCCTTGATAACGTACGCAGGCCTGTGCGTGGGCGTCGTGGTCGGCACGGTCGCGGGCTACTTCGGTGGTTGGTTTGACGCCATTGTCGGTCGGGTCAGCGATACGGTGATCTCTTTCCCCTTCATCGTGCTGGTGCTGGCGGTGGTAGCGATCGTGGGCCCCGGTCTAAAGGGAGTAGCCATAGGCATTGTCATCGTGGGATGGGCCCTCTACGCCCGACTGGCGCGATCGGAGATGCTCTCGATGAGAGAGCAGCCCTTCATGCTGGCCACCAAGGCCCTCGGCTATTCGAACGCACGGGCGATCTTTCGGCACGCCCTGCCCAATTTGATTCGCTCGAGCCTCGTCTATTCCACGGTCGACGTGGTGGTCAACATGTTGGTACTCGCTGGTCTGTCCTACCTGGGACTCGGTCAGCAAGCACCGGGGGCCGATCTTGGATCGATCATTGCCGGTGGTCAGTCGTACCTACTCAATGCCTGGTGGATCAGCACGATTCCCGGAGTGGTGCTGGTGCTCTTCGGCCTTGGCGTGAGCATGATTGGCGACGGTGTCACCAAGGGCGAGCTGATAATGGTGTCGTTGTGAGTGCGACGCCTCTGCTTCGAATTGAGAAATTACGAGTCTCCTTCGGAAAGGATGACTCCGTGGTCGCGGTTAGCGACGTCTCGCTGGAGATCGGCGCCGGCGAGACGCTCGGCCTGGTGGGCGAGTCCGGATCGGGCAAGAGTCTCTCCTGTCGATCGGTGATTCGCATGACACCCCCCGGGGGCCAGATGAGTGCGTCGGAGATCAACTTCGATGGAAAGGACGTGCTGTCCTTTAACAAGAGGGAATTACGAGACCACCGCGCCCACCACGTAGGGATGATCTTCCAAGATCCCTTTAGCTGCTTGGACCCCACCAAGCGTGTGGGCGAGCAAATCTCTGAGACCTTGCGGGTGAACGCCGGACTTACGAGTCCGCGGGCCCGCGAGCAGGCCATGAAGCTGCTCGATGACGTCGACATTGACCAACCCGAACGTCGCTATTTGGCGTTTCCGCACGAGATGTCCGGCGGCATGCGCCAACGCGTCATGATCGCGATCGCCGTGGCCAGTAAGCCCAAACTGCTGGTCGCCGACGAACCAACGACGGCCCTGGACGTCACGACCCAGGCCCAAATACTCGGACTACTGCAACGTCTGCGCGAAGAGACCGCCATGTCAGTGCTGTTGGTCTCGCACGATTTCGGCGTGATTGCCCAAGTATGCGACCGGGTTGCGGTGATGTACGGAGGGTACGTGGTTGAGGTGGGTTCGGTGGCCGACGTGTGCGCTCGACCGCAACATCCCTACACCCGGGCGCTGCTCAGCTCGATACCCAGTCTGGAGTCGGCCGGTAATCGCGTGCGACGGGTAGGAATTCCCGGTCAGCCGCCCAGCCTCGGAGAAATCATCAAGGGATGCCCCTTCGTTCGGCGATGTTCGTTCGCTCAAGAGTCCTGTACTTCAATGGACGTCACTTTAGAGTCCGTGGGTACGGGCCACCAGAGCGCCTGTCCGGTAATGGCGAACAGATTCGTCGCGGTCGGTCCTAGTCGATTGTCCGCACCATTGCCGAGCACCGAAGAGGCTTCCGAGGAGTTGCCGTGACGACGACGCAGTCCGAACAGCCCCTTATGGTGGTCAAGCACGTCGTCAAGCGCTTTGTACTGCGCCGAACCATTAGCGACCGGCTGGCCCGGCGGCCCGGCGTGCTGCACACCGCGGTCAACGACGTGTCCTTTCAATTGGCCCGGGGAGAAATACTTGGTCTCGCCGGCAGCTCAGGCTGCGGAAAAACGACGCTGGCCCGCATTCTTATTCGTCTCGTCGAACCCGACGAAGGTGAACTTTTTCTGCACGGCACGGACATTCGAAAGGCTCGCGGACACGAACTGCGAGAGATTCGCCGGCGCATGCAGATGGTCTTCCAAGATCCGTATTCGTCATTGAATCCTCGGATGCACGTGGGAGCGGCGATCCTCGAGGCCGGTCGGGTGCACCACCAGCCCGGCTCTGACGATGGTGAAGCGTTCGTGAACCGAATGTTGGACCTCGTTCGTCTTCCCTCGAGCGCCGCCGGGCGTCGCCCCCAAGAACTCTCCGGTGGTCAGCGTCAGCGGGTCGCGGTCGCTCGAGCGCTGGCCGTAGGCCCGCAGGTGCTCATTGCCGACGAGGCCGTGAGTGCGCTGGACGTGTCAATTCAGACGCAGCTACTCAATCTCTTTCTTGATCTTCGTGACGAACTGGGTCTGGCCATCATTTTCGTGGCCCACCAGCTTTCGGTCATCGCCGAAGTGGCCGACCGGGTCGCCGTCATGCACAACGGTTCCATCGTTGAAATCGGCCCTACGGTCGACGTCTTTCACAACCCTCGGGACGACTACACCAAGGCGCTGCTCGCGGCCCATCCGAAGCCCATTGCGATCGTCGAGGACACGACCTCTGATGCCCAGTAGATTCCGGCGTGGCCGACTTCAAAGGAGGCAATGTAATGGCACCATCCAAAGCCGTTGATCGCGCGTTTCTAGAAGAACGCGCACTTTTCGTGCGCCTGGAAACGCTGCGTTTAACGCGCATCGCCGGCGCGGGCCACTACGGAGGAACTTTCTCGGCGGCGGAACTCCTGGCGACGCTGTATTACCACCAACTGCGAATAGATCCAACGGATCCGCGGTGGCCTGATCGTGACCGGTTTGTTCTCAGCAAGGGCCACGCGGCGATCGGGCTCTATCCGATTCTGGCCGACCTTGGATTTTTTGATCCGGTGCAGCTCGATTCCTATACCCGTCTCGGCAGTGCGTTCGGAGACCATCCCGACATGAGAAAGATTCCGGGGATTGACTTCAGTTCCGGTTCGCTCGGTCACGGTCTGTCCATTGGCGTGGGTATGGCCCTGGGCGCTCGCGTCCAGGGGAAAGACTTTCGCACCTACGTGATGGTCGGTGACGCGGAACTGGCCGAGGGACAAATCTGGGAGGCCGTAATGGCCGCATCGCATTACCAGCTCGGTTCGCTGGTGTGCATCGTGGATCGCAATCAGCTCGGTATCGACGGTCCGACCGAAGACATCATGACGCTCGAGCCGATCAACGACCGATTTGCCGCCTTTGGTTGGGAGGTGCAGCGCATTGACGGCCACGACGTGGGTGCCATAGCTGCGGCCTTTGATCGTCTCGATGAAATGGGCCGCGACGCACCTCACGTCATCATTGCCAATACCCTGAAGGGCAAGGGTGTGCGGCGAATGGAGCGGCAGGCCAGCTGGCACGTGGGCAACCTTAACGCCGAGGACTATCAAGCGGTCGTTGACGAATTGGTGAAGGGGAGCACTTCATGACGGGACAAGAGTCCGGTGCCGATGACGCTCGAACGGAGGATCCCGTTGAAGCGGTCGGCCAGCACCAGAGCGAGGTCTTTCGTGGCGTGAGTCAGTCGCCGCCGCAGGGGCGCACGGGCAAAGGCATCAGTGTGGGCTCGGTGCCGGCATTCATCGCGGGCGAAGAGTTGGCCGACCTAGCCGACGTCGATCCGCGAGTGGTCGTCTTAACGGCCGACCTCGCGTCAGCGAATCGTCTCGCTGATTTCGGCGTTCGTCACCCTGAGCGATTCTTTAATATGGGTATCGCCGAAAAGAATATGATCACCGCTGCAGCCGGACTCGCCTCTACTGGATTGGTGGCCTTCGTAGGCACGTTCGCCTCCTTTGCGGCGCTGTTGGGCTTCGAACAGATTCGCACCGACTGTGCCTATCCGTCGATGGAAGTGCGCATTCTGGCCCACCACTCGGGAATGTCGCTGGGCTACTACGGCTCGAGTCACCACGCCTTGGAAGATATCGCCGCCATGCGCGCCGTGGCCGACCTCACGGTAGCCTGCGCCGCCGACGGCAATCAGCTACGGGCCATGCTTCGCGCATCGCTCCACGTGCCCGGCGCGATGTATCTTCGATTGGGGCGCGGTCGCGACCCAGAGGTGTACGCCAGCGTGCCCGAGCGGTTTGAATTCGGTCGGGCCGTAATGCTGCGCGATGGACGCGACGCCACCATCATCGCGACCGGATCCGAAGTGCATCCGGCGCTCGGCGCCGCGGACATCCTTTCCGATCGTGGCGTGCGAGTGCGTGTTCTGGACATGCACACCATTAAGCCGCTCGATGTTGAGTCCGTACTAAAGGCCGCCGAAGAGACCGCAGCAATTATTACCGTCGAAGAGCACAGCGTTATCGGCGGGCTCGGCGGCGCGGTCGCCGAGGTGTTAGCCGACCACCGCCAAGCGATTCCCTTCCTGCGCCACGGCGTGCACGACGAGTACGCGCTCATAGGTCCGCCGGCCGGTCTCTACGCCCACTACCGATTGGATGCGGCCGGGATCACGGACGTCGTCCAAGAGTTTTTCGGCGCGAGTTAACCTCGCTCAATTTTCCGTAAATGCCTCAGTAGCCCGTGTCCGCGTCCACCAGACCCACGAGTTGCTCGCCGGTCGCCAA
>OBLU010006042.1_pt1 | contig 10806 bp, 11 predicted proteins | sample 1518681 | NCBI WGS metagenome assembly OBLU01 (sample SAMEA3539304, study PRJEB22396) | soil metagenome | biome: tundra; feature: field; material: soil | place: USA | collected 2010-05 | depth 0.15 m
CTCTTCCGATCTGTAGCCGCGGCCAGATACTGGATGTGGTGATCACGACGATGGCGCCGCCGCGCTCGGTTGCGGAGGAAGCTACGTCCAGCATTTGCCGGCTGAGCGGCGTGTCACCATCGATGTCTTGCACTTCCGTGAGGACAAAAGTGAGGTTCTGGCGCTGGAGAATCTGCTGGCTCGCATAATCGAGGGCACCCGCGACGGAACGGTCCTCGTTCACAACCCGATTAGTGGCGATGTCGCGGACACCCTGCGACAAGGTGTGGTGGTAGATCGGAACGTTGAGGTCGGTAGCCATGCAACGAAACAGTTCGAGAGCGCGGTCCCGCTCATCCGTCCGAAGCGAGATGAACGGAATGCGTGCCTTCAGGTACAGGAGCATCGTTTGGCGGCATGTGACGAAATCAGGCATGGGTTCTAGGGCCTCATAAAATGACGCGACGTCCTCGGACCGGCGGATTGCCGCTCCCCGAGTTTTGGACCACGGGTGGATTCGCCGGAGCCTCGACCACGGCGCTCAAAGGGTGGTCGCGAATCGTTTTCAGTAATCTGCCCTGATCGTGGCGGACTCCTTCCGCGTGGCGCTCTAGGGACTTCTGGGTTTCAGTTGACCAACGATCCAATTCGGACGCCAAGTGGGTTCTTACGTCGGGAGGCAACGCCGGCAGGCTCACGAACGCCCGCAACGGGGTCAGTCCGCGACGCGCCAGGAGTAGCGCATTCGAAATTGCGAAGTAATCCCCGCGCGCCCGGTCGAGGCTTGTCTGGAGTTGCTTCGAGAGAGCCTGCAGTCTGGTCGATAGGCTGTCGGCAACCTGGCGAGTCCAACGTTCCGCCACGACGTTCGTCCACTCAATGGAACCGCCCCGCATCGCTTCAAGAACGGAGTCATCTCCCGCCCGAAACTCATCGAGTAGGGGCAGCCATGCTGCATATGCAGTTGGCGGATTCATAGCTTCAGCGCCCCAAGAAGTATCGGCCTGCGCTGCCGATTCATCACAACTTCTTTCCGCAGTCTGTGCAGAAGGTAGCGCCTTCCTCCAATTGCGAACCACAACTCTGACAGAAACGATCAGGGGCCGACGCTGGCGCTGGAGGCGGGGCAACAGGCGCTGGTGTCGAAGCAGGCGCCGCCGCACGTGGAACCGGGGGCGGTGCGGCTATGGCCGCCTTCTCCGGTGCATCCGATCGCGACGCTGGCTTATTCAGAGCCCCCGGACGTCGCCGAACCAGGAGTGTATGCGCAGGGACGAGGTCCCAGGCCGGTAATTGGCTCGCCAATGGAGAATCCTGCTGGTTGCCACGGGACGATGGCGAGTTGCTGGGCACTGGTGCAGAGCCGCCAGGCGCATTCTGATCGAAAAGTGGGCGTGCGGGCATGATTTTCTCCCTAATTCGCAATTGTTCGGGCCTGTTCCGGCCGTTTGAGGATGAACTGAGGTGAGCTCAGAGCGGATAGAAGCTCGATAACGCTAGCGGCTTTGGCATCCTCACGGGCAGTCTCGCGCCGCAAGTCCGTCAACTCGGCCAGTCCCGCTTTCAGGATTCTTTGAGCTTCATCGCGTTCCTTTTCCAGAGCCTCTCGCGTCCGTTGACGAATGTTCTCGAGGTTGTTGTGTTGGAAGTAGAAGTAGGCGACAGCGGCAGCGATGATTACCAGGCCCACCAAGATGGCCCCACCGCCTTGGATCGCAATTACGAGGCCTAGGAGTGCCCCGATGATCGTGACCGCCCATGTCGAACCCTTGATTCCGACAGCCGCGACAGCCTGCTCAATCCGGTTCGTGTAATGCTGGTGAAGATCTCCGCTCAGTTGTTGTTCATTAGACCCATCCCGGCTAGTGCCCTTCCAAGAGCCACATGCGATCTCAGCTTCCACTGGGACCAGAGCACGGTCGCGTGCCACCAGATCCTGGAAGCCAGCAATGATCCATTGACGGGACCGTGATACTGCGTAGCGCTGAGTGGCGCGCGTCGCCCCAAAACGTTCGGGATACATTGCGGAGTTCGTAAGCATCGCGGCGAAGTTCGTCTGCTCCTTGAGGGAGTCCGCCTCAGGCCCATAGCGGCGAAGAGCCGCATGTTTATCTCCGCCCTCGTCAACAATGAGCCGCAGCATTCGCTCGTCCCGGCGAAGGGGCAGTTCCTCATCGTCGAATTTTGTCACGAGAGATTCGAGTATGCTGTCAACCGCCGACTCAAGGCTGGGCGGCACCACAATCTCTCCCGTAAACATCTGCTCAAAGAACGATAAGATAACCTGATTCCGCCTCGCTGACGCCAGCGCCGCCTCCAGCCGAGGCCAGGTGCTGCTGTACTTTCGAAGCGTCGGATATTCATTTGGCGCAACCTTCGGAGCCATAACATCAAGCGCCTCAGCCCAGCGCTTCCTTTGCTCTTCCGGAAAGCCGGCCTGTTCCTCGAGTTCCGTGAGCCATTCATCGATTACGGCGGAGCACGTTGTGAGGGCTGCACCTCCGAAGACACCGTTAGCCAGAGCGTCCAGCATCACAACGACTTCGCGGTCCATTGCCGCCGGATTCTGGATTTGGAAGTAGCGCAGTAGCCACTGCGCACAAGCTTCCATGCGCCTTACCCTACGACAGACCAAAGAGAAAAAGAGAGATGCCTTCGAATCGTCGCGCTTGATGGCCTCCGCCAGAGCGTCCTCAGCTATTTCACGATTATCAGAGATCCAGCTGACAAGTGCCACTAAACCAGGTGCTAGCCAATACCCGCGAGCGTTGAGCATCAGCTCCTCGGCCTTTGTCCGCATCGTCTCTTCCCGAACGATCCCGACATCCATGGCCTGCAGGATACCGGGCGCGTGACGACGTACTTCGTCGTGATGACCAAACCGCTTCTCAAGTTCCTGGCGGACTTGAGTAATGCGACTAGTCGCGAGCTGAAGCTCCTTTTGCCGGGCATCGGTGGCTACAAATTCCTTAAATTCGGCGTACAGATCATCCAGGCGTTCTTTCGTGTCCGCCTGTTGCTGCGCCACCACCTCGACGTTATTGCCGACCGTGGCGACGTCATGCGCAACCTGCCTGATATTTCCGTTGACCGTTGACAGATTACTACCCAAGTTTTCAATCGCTCGAAGTACCGGTCCCAAGTCAGCCATGGTTCTTTTTCCTCTCTGGATTAACGTTCGATCACTGAAACTGAACCGTCCAACGAGACGGCGCGCAGCGTATCCGGATAAACTTCAACAAAGACATAGGACGGGTGCAGCGATAGACTGCGCCCCCGCTCGAACAAGGGCGGCATCGGCCGAAAGGTCTCGAAATGCTCGATGATTCCACCCTTCAAATCGCAAATGTGCACTTCATAGGGAGCACCAAGATAGCACTGGCTCACAATGCCAACTGGCAGCTGCTCAATCCCCAGTTCTGGAAACTCGTTGCTTATTGCCTCCAACAAGGCATCCAGTCCAGCCCGGTCCGCGTGGTGGGTACCGGCATCCAGGCGAGTCACCGCCTGAAGATATTTGGTCGAGCGCTTTTCTCTTAAACGCTGCTGGAGCCGAGGTCCCTGCAGAGTGCTGCGCGGTGTTGTTACCGGCCTGGCTCCCGACGTGGTGATTTTCGCCGCTTGCTGGGTCCCTAGGATTGGTCTGGCCATAAATTACACATGGAAACCGAATAGTACAGAAACTCACATCCGAGCGCAATGGTGTTCACGGCCTGGTGCTCCGTTCCGCGATGAGACGCTCACGAGCGATGTGGTCTGCATCGCTGCCAAACGGGGCTCCAAGCAGTTCGTTCTGGCGGAGTTCCTCTCGGCGTTCCAATATCTCCTTTGCTGTTGTTGTTCCGAATCTTTCTGCGTCGGTCTCTACAAGTTGCTTCTGATATGCGTCCATGTCCTGCCGCCCGTCGATGTAGTGCGTCGGTTCCAGGTTGTACCCGACCGCCGCCGCCCGTTCCGGATCGACAGAATGCGCCAAGGCTCCTTGCGCTTTTTGCGCCTCGTAGTTTTGCTCGACGTGGCGGTACTCATGTAAATACGTCTCCAGCGCATCCCTGGGATCATCCTGCTCCAACTGCCGCTCATTCATGTCCGTGCGGAAATCACGGTCGGTATAGGCTCCCAACTCGTTATCAGCCATCTGCTTGGGATAAAGAGGAGCGGGCGGTGCCTCATGAACATTCATCATTTCGCGGCCGACACGGTCGAGAAACTTCTCGCGCACGAGAGGGTCTTTCGTCTCCTCCCACCGCTCCATGACCCGGGCGCTTCTATCCACCGCAACCGCCTCTGCTGCTGAGTTCTCCGCGTGCTCGCAGTCGAGAACAGACTCGTCATATTCGAGCACCCGGCGCCGCGCCGCATCGTTCGCGTCGAGTTGCGCCAGCTCGATCTGTTCCCCGGATTCAATACCCTCTGATCGATCGTGTTCGTTAAACATAGAGGTTCACTTTTCGGCGTAGAACCGCTTTTTGAGCATTGCCGCAGTTTCGTACTGGTAGTACATGGAAAGTCCCAACTCGCTCCTGGCAAGCTGTTGAACGGCAAAACAAAATGATGCGCCAGCCATGGATCCGAGATCAGAAATGAAGAACGACGTCGCGGCTGCATTTCGGGCGATCTGAGCCAAGCGCTCAGTTTTGGTGTTTAGATCCAAGAATGCCGCACGGAAGTCCTTGCCGAATGGCAGGCCCGCCTGATTCATGTCAAACCGGTAGTAACACGGCGCTTCGCATGAACGGCATCCAGGGAAAGGCAGGTTCTCCACCGATTCCAATTGTCCGCAGCGCTCCTGCAAGGCAGCCATCGCAGCCTTGGCCGCGTCGGGGAGGTCGGATCGCGGTGGCCCATCAAGGGTGGCGGCGAGGTCCAGCGCGGCCGCACAAGCCGAGGACATGACCCACTCAACGTCGGCATACTGCCAAGCACGGAATTCGCTTCGACGTTCGATGTCCATCTCTGCGATCTGCACAAATGAGCAGTACGGCTGTCCAGGCGCATTTGTCCGAGCATCGCGGTATGTGAGCTGGCGGAATTCGGCGAATGCCGGGAGTGTCGCGGGATGATGTAGCCTCATCGCATTGAAAACTCGACGGAATGCATCGAGCAGGGGCCGATCGGAATCGTGTTGCGCGTTCCCCGTGCAGCCCCTGACACCTGAAGCCTCACAGGCTGCGCAGGCGGGATACGGCAGCAAGCTTGGGTCTTTGGTGTGCGGCCTACGCAAGTTGTCGAGCGAAACTGGTTGGCTATCTTTGGCTGGAGACAGGGGCACCTGGAGCAAAACCGCCTTCTGAGTATGCTCGGTCCAGGCGACGGCCTCTCCGGTTTTCAGCGTGGCCAGGTATCGAATCTGCACCTCATCTAGATTCAGCGTATTCCCAACCAGCTCACGATCGTCCGATGAAACCAGCCGATGAATAAGTTTGAAGCCCGTATTCTTGATCACGTCAGGGGCTAGTTTTACGGGTATTTGCTCGGCGACCAGAATGCCTTCACCGTATGCCCGTATCTCCGAAAGAATATTGGTAAAGACCTCGATGGCCCGCCCCTTGGGATTCGCGCTCTCGCTTCCCTGTTCCGTGGAGACATTGCGCAGCAGTCTGTGGGCTTCTTCAATCAGGGTTAAATGAACAAGACCGTGGCCTTGGCGCCGCCGTGCCTCGTGATACTCGTACAGGCGGATCAACACCAGCCCGATGATGAATGCCTTCTCATCGTCGCTGACGATCTGCTTCAGCTCCAGAAGACAAGGCGCCTCGAACAGCACGGAGTCGCGCACTGAACGCCGAGTGTTCAACATCAATCCCTTGCCGCCGCCAAGACGCAGTTGATTGATCCGAGCCAGTAGGCCAGCTTTGACATCCATCGTGATCCGCTGCTCATATCCCATGCGGTCGACAATGATGGGCACCTTCGCCGCCAGATCGGACAACGTCGGATAACTTCTGTCGGACTGGCTGCCGCGAGAATTTGTGTTTAGTGCAACGTCCCAGCCGCGGTCTTCATAAATCTCCTGGACGCTCTGTTCGAGTACGTAGGGCATCGGTGGATAAAGAACGAAGGCCGCGGAGAAGAGCGATTTGATGTAATCGATGTGCGTTTGGATCAAAATCCCAGGCGGCACTTCAAATGGATTCAGCCTGAGCGGTGAGGCGGTGTCGTCTCCCACGGTGAACACCCGCAGATCGCGGAACCGTGGGTTTTCCATTAGGGCACGGTATTCAGACTTCGCCGATTCCACCACAAGGAAGGGGACACCACTTCCTGCATTCCAGACCTGATCGAGCAGCCAAAAGCAGGAGTTCGTCTTGCCGCTCCCGGTAATTCCGGTGACTAGCCCGTGCTTGGTCAAGTCCTCCCGCGAAATACGCAACCAATTGCCTGTCTTCAAACCCCGATCTACGATCTCGCCCACCGCAACTGATGACTTGTCAACGCAGCGACTTGGTTCAACGCCGAAGCGTGCGTACTCAACTACTTCATATCCTGGGAAATCTTCCTTTGGAGGGCGGGTCAGAGCCGCGATCTCGCTGGTCGTGATCGGCTCAACTCCAGGATCGTGACTCGTTTGGGAGCTGCACGGGCGCACCCGGACGGGATCAGGTACAGAGTCTTCCCCCGAAAACGCAGCCTGGAGGCAGTGTCGCGCACGAGGCAGCAATGTCGCCTGATCGGTATAGAAGCCGCAACGCACCTTCCACATGCCAGAGGTACGTCCACGGTCGAACCGCTTCAGTTTCGCCTCAAGCAGCTCGATATAACGTTGGGCGGTGCGATTTTCTTCGTCGATTGGACTCGCTTTGAGCAAATGGGTCGCCCGTGCGTTTTTGACCTTCTCAGACAGTTCGTTGATGCTTCTGGTAGTTTCGGCACCTTCCACGGGCTCGCTGCTGACCAGATAGAGCCAGTTATGCCCGAAAAGACCTCGGCAAAGTTTCTCTAGTTGATCGCCAGGGGGGCGGCTGTCACCTTCGACCTTCAGACTCGGTGTGCCGGTGAGAACCAGTCCGTACTTGAGCGATTCGATGGATCGATAATCGAATTCGGACAGGCCAACTCTCGCGTCGGGAAGACTACCACGCAGAAGGGATGCCAGGGAGTTGCTGTCCAGCACGTTGGGGTCCGACGCGAACCAGCACTGAATCTCCGTTTGTTGACCGATCAGAAAAAACAGCCAAGGACAACTCTGACCAAACAATCCGGCGACGAAGCCCTCGACACTCTGATGCAGGGTCGCGGCCTCGTTGCTACCTTCCTGTTTCCAAAACTGCGATAACCGGGTCAGCCGGATCGGTACAGTGTTGCGGAGATACTCGGCGGGTTTGATGAATGGGAAACAGGCGTTGTCCAAGTCGCCCCGAGTGATCTCGAAGATCTCACCAAAGAGTGCCGCCGAAGAGTTCATTGGTGTTTAACCTTAATCGCCGTTCGGATTCGTTTGTTAAAACCGCGACGGAAAAGCAGCATGCCGTTGCGGTCCCATCCCTCGACCAATACATCGTCTCCAACGGAAACGCTACCGGAAGTCAACTGACCTTTGATTCGGACCAGGAACTCTTGGCCGGCGGAATCGCGAATACGAATATCTCTGACCGGAACGTTCGCCATTGGCCCCATCAGGCGACGCGTCAAAAGAAAACTGACGACCTGAACCGAGACTGCCGAAAGGAACGGAACTTTTGAGAGTAGCCACATCAGCAGCAGGAATACACCAATCGCCATAAGGATGAGCATGCCGTAGTAGTAGACGGTGGCGCCAAGAATTGCCAGCTTGACGACGAGGCGGGCCCAGTGAAAGTCCGGATTAGCCATGTATGTGGGCTCGACTTGGATAACCCTACCATCCAGACTTCGCCATCCGAGTGGACTGAGCGCCGAAGTGCTAGCTACAACCTGAGTCCCGACTGCCGCGCCCTGCACCGCAACCGGCGGGTTGGTGCCTGGCCTCGACTTTGGTGCGGTGGACGGCTGAATCATCGGGGTACTCGGTGGCGGAGCCATCACGTTCGGCGGAGGACCCTTGCCAGACGGGGGTGATACGCCGCTGAGAATCGCACCGCACGCCTGGCAAGTGTTTGTCCCCATCGGGTTCACCAGCCCACAGCGGAGGCATCTGTAGGGAGTCCTCACTCGCGCCTCCGATGCTGGCGGCAGAGCAATCGGCCCCGTCCTTCCTGGCTGTTCGACGAGCGTTGGCGTCGACCAACCGAGTCGCTGTGGGCCAGCACGGTCTCTCGCAACGCAGCCCGTTTCTGATTGAGAATCAAGCCGTTCACCACCGCGACCGCCGTAATCCGCCCATTGCAGCTGCGAGCAGGAAAAGTAAAACCGCAAGGCCGGCGAGTTCGTAGAAGAGCGTCCAGAAGTTCCGGGGCGAGCTGGTCAGCCAATGCAGAAAGACAAAGGACCCAAACAACAGTGCAGTGATCCGGAAGAATATGGAGAATGTTCGAACTGCTCCCCAGATCAGCAATGCAAGAACGGTAATTGTGACGAGTTGAAATAGCATGGTTCGGCATCCTGCTCCGCCGTTCAATAGACCTTACGTCATGCTCTGTTGCCTGGCGAACTGATTCCTGAACTGGCCGCGTTCGCCCGAGATGCGCCCCCTGTTCCCGTCGGCTTGCTTTGCGCCAAGCTCACGACCGCCTGAAGCGGAATCAGAACGACTGCCAGCGCGGCACGAAAGACCGCAACGAACAGGAAGCCAAAAATGGCGTTGACTATGCCGCCGCTGCGATCACCTTTCCGGTCGGCATCATCCTTCATGCTCCCGCCGGCCCGAATCCCGGTGTGAAAGATCTGCCCGAGTTGATACAGAATATACGAACCGGGGCCGATGTACCAGTTGGCACTACAGTCCGGGTGTCGCAAGCTGCCAAGGACGTGAATCTTAAATTGTCCTCGGCTGCCGCACTTCGGGCACGTCTCACCCGTGAAGTTGCTTAAACCAACGGCGATGGCGACGTGGTTCCGTGTCGCCTTGAGCTGATCGGTGTACTGTTCAACGGTCGACTGAGGAATGAAGTCGCTCGAATTGCAGAGACGGTACCAGCCTTTCTCCAGGTCCGAAGTCAGAACGGGTCTTGGCTCTGCATGGGTTACCGCAGGAGCCGGAGCGCTGGCTGTGGTCGACGCCACGATACCAGAACCGCGGCAAGTTGAGCAGGTACCTGTACCTTTGCACTTCCAGCATTTGGTATCGGAACCGGATATGTCGTTGACGATGGTGTTCTTGGTACCGCGGCCGTGACAAGAGGAACACTTTCCGTTGCCCCGCTTCCCTAGGATGATGATGCTGTCGCAGTCTTTACACTGTTGCGCCATTGTTGTTTCGTCTCCCTTGCTAAGCCGGTCAAGCGTGGCGGCACCGTGTTATCTCTTGCCGCGGCTCCGGTCTGACACGTCGAGCGTGAAATGAGACCCTGGCATAAACTCCAAGTCGGAACCAGCAGTGGTCATCTTCAACCCCAAGGCCAAGCCCGCTGCGAGTCCAATGGCGCCGCCCTTAGCTGCTCCTTGGACCCCACCCGCGAGCGCTCCTATGCCGGCACCAAGGGCACCTCCCGCCAAGCTCGCCAGCACGCGTTTCTTGTTTGAGGTCTTGCCGATAACGCGGCCCTCCTCATCCACAGCCTTCACGCCTTTGGAGTTTTGAACCTCCTTTAGATCCGCCGTCACGGGGCCACTTCTCGAATTGAACGTGAGCGTGTCGAACTCGAACGCAATTTCGGCTTTGCCCTTGCCCGTACCCTTCTTTGGCTTCTTGAGCTTGGTGATCGTTCCTTCAAGAACGGCCCCTTGATACGGAGAAGGCTCCTCGACGATCGCCGTAAACATGTCGCCTTGATTGGATGTCTTGGTGCTGATAGGCGACAGTAGTTTGGCGACGAAGTTGACGTGCTGAAGACCTAACGCCTGGGTTTGCGGTTCAGGCGGAGTCTGGGCGCTGAGAGTCGTGGCAACTCCAAGTGCGATGAATACAAGGCATTTCATACGGCGACATCCCTTTCTACGGTAGTGACCATTTCAGTGTTACCCTCGTGTTTCCGTTGCCAGCGACACGAAACACGACGCGACTGTATTGATTGCGCGGACCTGGGGTGGACGCGATGCTCACCTTTTTGGTATCGGTTGGCTGGATGAGGACTGCAACGCCGGGCAGGGCGCCTGTGACTGTTCCGGAACTGGCTTGCCCGTTCTCGATGGTGATCAACTCTGTTCCTTTGATCATTCCTTCCCACACGAGTTCGCCAGAACTGGGGCCTCTGTACACCGGTGCTGGCGGGCTGAAGGGTGCCGGTGCTGCAGGCGGGGCGATTCGCCGGGCCTGCGCTTCGCGTTCGCGTTGCGCCTGATCCTCTGCAAGCTTGCGACGACCCTCGTCGATCTGTCGCTGTTGCTCTTCCTGTTTCGCCTTGAGTTCCGCGAGGGTTCTTTGCTGCGCTTCAGCCTCTTGTTGCCGCTGTGCCAGATCTTGCTGATGTCGCTGTTCCTGCTCTCGGGCCTGCTGCTGTACCTGTTCTAACCTCACGCGTTCAGCGGCTAGGCGATCTCGTTCACGGCGTAGCGAATCGTCTTGCTGAGGCTGCGGGTCGTTGCCTCTTTCCTTTGCCGTGGATATCGAAGCTGTCTCGGCCGGGGGCAGGGCGGACGGTACGGTGGGTGAAACTGGCGGAGCGTTCCCTGCTTGAGTCTGTAGGGCGGCGACTTGCACAACAGCCTTAGGCCGCATTAGCCAATAGCCGAGTGCTGCCATCAAGACAAGGCCGAGGCCACCCGCCACCACAAGCATTCGACCGTTCCCCGGACCCCGGTTAGCTGGCG
>OBLU010006044.1_pt1 | contig 10804 bp, 10 predicted proteins | sample 1518681 | NCBI WGS metagenome assembly OBLU01 (sample SAMEA3539304, study PRJEB22396) | soil metagenome | biome: tundra; feature: field; material: soil | place: USA | collected 2010-05 | depth 0.15 m
GCTCGGGGCCGTCGTCGATGACGCACGCCCGGTCGAGCTGGCGGGGAACCGCCTCGTGCTCGCGTTCGGCGAGGACGCCGCGTTCCTGCGCAAGAAGGCCGAGGAGCGGGCGACCCGAAGCGCGCTGACCGATGCGGTGCGCGCGGTCACCGGCCATGCGCTGACGTTCAGCTACGAGCTGCGCGAGGGCGAGGGAGCGTCGCAGCCGCCGGCGCTCAGCGAGGACGAGCTGGTGGCGCGCTTGAAGGACGAGTTCGACGCCGAGGAGCTCGGCGACATCGATCAGGAGGACCGCTGATGCCTCAACCGAACATGCAGCAGATGCTCAAGCAGGTTCAGAAGATGCAGGCTGACATGGCTCGCGCGCAGGAGGAGCTGGCGTCGGCCGAGGTGACGGCGTCGGCCGGCGGCGGCATGGTCACCGTTCGCGTCAGCGGCGCGCTGGTCGTGAAGGAGATCCGGATCGACCCGGCGGCGATCGACCCCGACGACCCGGAGCTGCTTGCCGACATGGTGCTCGCGGCGGTCAACGAGGGACTGCGGGCGGCCCAGGAGCTCGCCGCCCAGAAGATGGGCGGCGCGACGGCAGGCCTCGATCTCGGCGCCCTCGGCGGCCTGGGCCTTCCCGGCCTTTGAGCTACGCGGCCCCGATCCAGCGGCTCGTCACCGAGCTCTCGAAGCTGCCCGGGATCGGCAACCGCACGGCGCAGCGGCTGGCGTTCCACATCCTGCGCGCCACCGATGCCGACGCCGCCGCGCTGGCCACGGCGATCCGCGACGTCAAGGAGCTGATCGGGCAGTGCGAGATCTGCTTCAACCTCGCCGAGGGCTCGCGCTGCCGGATCTGCGAGGACGGGCGGCGCGACCTCGGGCTGATCTGCGTCGTCGAGGAGCCCTCGGATGTGATCCCGCTCGAGCGCACGCACGAGTACCGGGGGCGCTACCACGTGCTCGGCGGAGCGCTCTCGCCGATCGACGGCGTGGATCCCGACGACCTGCGGATCGCCGAGCTCTACCTCCGCGTGCAGGCGCCGGACCCGGCGATCCGCGAGGTCGTGCTGGCGACCAACCCGACGACGACCGGCGAGGCCACAGCGCTGCACATCGCCGACGGCCTGCGCGAGCGCGCTCCGGAGCTCACCGTGACGCGTCTCGCGAGCGGGTTGCCGGTCGGCTCCGACCTCGAGTACGCCGACGAGGTGACGCTCGGCCGCGCGTTCGCCGGTCGCCGCGCCGTGTGAGGGTTGTTCGGTTGGGTGCATGCACCCAACCGGGGATCGGTGCATGCACCGATCCCACTGAATCGACGCCGCGTATCCTCAAGCGCCCATGGGCATCATCGTGATGAAGTTCGGCGGCACCTCCGTCGCCGACGCGGAGCGGATCAAGCACGCCGCGCGGCGGATCGTCGCCAAGCGCGAGGCCGGCTACCGCGTCGTCGCGGTGCTGTCGGCGCGCGGCCAGACGACCGACGAGCTGATCGCGATGGCCGAGGAGGTCTCGCCGGCGCCCGATCCGCGCGAGATGGACATGCTGCTCTCGACCGGCGAGCGGATCTCCTGCGCGCTGTGCGCGATGGCGATCAACGACCTCGGCCACGAGGCGCTGTCGCTGACCGGCTCGCAGGCCGGGATCGTGACCGACACCTCGCACACCAAGGCGCGGATCCTCGACGTCCGCGCCGACCGCATCACGGCGGCGCTCGACCAGGAGAAGATCGTCCTGGTCGCCGGCTTTCAGGGGGTCTCGACGAGCCACGACGTGACGACGCTCGGGCGCGGCGGCTCGGACACGACGGCGGTCGCGGTGGCGGCCGCGCTCGGCGCCGAGGTCTGCGAGATCTACACCGACGTCGCCGGGGTCTACAGCGCCGACCCGCGGATCGTGCCCGACGCCCGCAAGCTGCCCGTGCTCTCGTTCGAGGAGATGCTCGAGATGTCGGCGTCGGGAGCCGGTGTGCTGCAGCTGCGCGCGGTCGAGTACGCGCGCAACCACGGTGTGCGGATCCACTGCCGTTCGAGCTTCGACGACGGACCCGGTACGGTTGTCGTCTCGGAGCAGGAAACGATGGAGCATCCACTCGTCACCGCCGTCACCCACTCGACCGCCGAGACGCGGATCACGCTGCTCGGCGTACCGGATGAGCCCGGCATCGCCGGACGCATCTTCCGCGCGCTCGCCGAGGCCAACGTGAACGTCGACATGATCATCCAGAACGAGCCGCTGCTCGACGGTCGCCGCGCCGACATGTCGTTCACCGTGCCCCGCGAGGACGGGCGGATCGCGCGCGCGGCACTCGACGCGATCGTCGGTGAGCTGGGCATCGAGCACGTCGCGGCGGAGGAGTCGATGGGCAAGGTGTCGATCGTCGGCGCCGGGATGCGCAGCCACCCGGGTGTCGCGGCGACGGTCTTCACGGTGCTCGGCGACGCGGGGATCAACATCGAGATGATCTCGACCTCGCCGATCAAGATCTCCTGCGTGATCGCCGGCGACCGCGTGCCCGACGCGGTGCGCGGACTGCACGCGGCGTTCGGCCTTTCCGGCGCGGACACGATCAAGGCCGAAGACCCCTTCGGGGACCCGCGATGAGCGCGGGTCCGCGGGTGGCCGTCGTCGGCGCGACCGGTGCGGTCGGTCAGATCATGCTGGAGGTGCTCGCGGCACGCCGCTTCGCGGCGAGCGAGATCGTGCCGTTCGCATCGGCGCGCTCGGCCGGGCGCGAGCTGCCCGGCGTCGGGACCGTCGTGGCGCTCGACGACGACACGATCGCCGGCTTCGACGTGGCGCTGTTCTCGGCCGGCGGGGGCACCTCGCGCGAGTGGGCGCCGCGCTTCGCGGCGGCCGGCGCGATCGTCGTCGACAACTCGAGCGCCTGGCGGATGGACCCGCAGGTGCCGCTCGTCGTCAGCGAGGTCAACCCCGCGGCGCTCGCCGGCATCGAGCGCGGGATCGTCGCCAACCCGAACTGCACGACGATGATCATCATGCTGCCGCTCAAGGCGCTGCACGACGCGTTCGGCCTGCGTGAGATCGTTGCGACGAGCTTCCAGGCCGCCGGCGGCGCCGGGCAGAAGGGCATGGACGAGCTGGCCGCGCAGGTGCCCGTGCTGCACGACGCGCGCGAGCGGCTGATCGGCGACGGCGCGGCCGCGATCGCCGCGATCGAGCACTCGATCCACGCGGCGCCGCTGGCCTACAACATCGTCCCGTGGCTCGGCTCGGAGGCCGGCGACGGCTACAGCGACGAGGAGCTCAAGCTCGTCAACGAGTCGCGCAAGATCCTCGCGCTGCCCGGCCTGCGGGTCAGCCCGACCTGTGTGCGCGTGCCGGTGATGGTCGGTCACTGCGTCGAGGTCCGCGCGACCTTCGAGCGCCAACCCGAGCGCGACGCCGCGATCGCGGCGCTCGAGGCCTTCCCGGGCGTCGTGCTCGATGAGCTGCCGACCCCGGTGCACTATGCGGGCCGCGACGAGGTCGCGGTCGGGCGGATCCGCCCCGACCTCTCCGATCCCCACGCGCTGAACCTGTTCGTCGTCGGCGACAACCTGCTCAAGGGCGCCGCGCTGAACGCCGTGCAGATCGCCGAGCTGCTCGTCGAGCGCGGGCTGCTCGCGGGCCGCCGTGCCACGGCGACGGCCTAGCGGGAACCAACAGCTAGGCGGCCGCTCCGGCGATCACGCTCTCGCTCCAGTCGATCACCGACGTCGGCTTGACGATGTGGCGCCCGAAACCGAGCTGCTTGGGTGAGAGGCCGAGTGCGAGGCCGACCAGCTGGGGCAGATGCAGCACCGGCATCTTCAGCTCGCGCCCGACGACCGCCTCGGCGATCGGCTGTTGCAGGTCGAGGTTGAGGTGGCACAGCGGGCAGGGCGTGACGACGCAGTCCGCCTGCGCGTCGACCGCGTCGCCGAGGTGGCGGCCGGCCTGCTTGAGCGAGGCCGTCTTGTTCATCGTGATGATCGGGAAGCCACAGCACTTGTGCGAGCCGGCGTAGTCGATCACCGTGCCGCCGAGCGTGTCGATCACCTGCTCGAGGTAGCGCTGGCGCGGGTGCTCGTGGTCGATCCCCAGGCGCTGTGCGGGGCGCACGATGTAGCAGCCGTAGAACGGGCCGACCCGCAGGTTGGTCAACGGGCGCGTGACCTTGCGGCGCAGGGTGTCGAGGCCGATCTCCTCGACCAGCAGCCAGAGGAAGTTCTTGTTGGTGATTCCCGGCTCGTAGCGCAGGCCCTCGGAGGAGAGCGTTCCGTTGATCTGCGTGCGGTAGACCGCGCTCGCGTCGAGGCGCTCCTGGCACTCGGTCTGCGCGCCCTGACAGGTCGAGCAGATGTTCATCATCAGCTCGCCCTCGGTCTGCTGGGCCATCGCGAAGGTGCGTGCGTTGAGCGTGTCGGCGAGCTCCTGGTTGTGCTCGGCGATCACGCCGGCGCCGCAGCAGTTGGCACGGTCGAGCTCGAGCAGCTCGATGTCGAGCAGCGGCGCGAGCGCCGCCATCGCCCCGTGCAGCTCCGGCGTGAATCCGCGGCTCACGCAGCCGGGCCAGTAGGCGACCTTCATGCCGGTGCCTCGGCGCCGCCGGCCGCCGGCTCGTCGTCCTCGTCGGTGCCGCTGACGTAGAGGTTCAGCTCGTAGCGCTCGGGCTTGCTCTCGATCTTCTCGAAGATCGCGCGCAGCTCCTTGGAGGCCTTGTGCGGGTGCAGCAGCGCCTTGGCGAGCGTGATCTTGCCGCGCAGCATGCCGCGCAGGGCGACCGGCAGCGAGGCGATCAGCTCGGGCACGGCGCGCGGATTGAACTTGCCGCCGTAGGAGTCCGGCAGCAGGTCGGCCTCGTGGAGCAGGCCGTTGCGGCGGATGTTGTTGACGAAGGCGTGCTCGTGCCGGTAGCCGTTGTTGCGGTCCTCGATGTGGTGATCGGAGCCGGCGATCCGGCGCAGGCGCATGATCTGACCCATCGGGTTGACGCCCTTCGGGCAGGCGTCGACGCACTTGAAGCAGTGCGTGCAGGTGTAGAGCCCGTGCTCGTCCTCGGCGAGTGCGGCAAGCCGCTCGGAGTGCTCGGCGTCGCGCGGGTCGCCGACGAAGCGGTAGGCCTTGGCCAGCGCGGCCGGGCCGGTGAAGTCGGGGTCGACCTCCATCGCCAGGCAGTCGGAGACGCAGGCGCCGCACTGGATGCAGGCCATCGACTGCGTCACGTCGACCATCGCCTCGCGCGCGACCAGGTACTCGCGCTCGGGCACCGGCTCGCGTGCCAAAAGCCACGGCGTGACCGACTGGATCTTCTTCCAGTGCACGGCGTCCATGTCGACGATCAGGTCCTTGATCACCGGCATGTTGCCCATCGGCTCGACCTCGATCGTGCCGTCCTTCGAGCGCTCGAGCGCCTCGTCGAGGTGGGTGTGGCAGGCGAGCCCGGGCTGGCCGTTGATGCGCACGCCGCAGGAGCCGCAGATCGCGGAGCGGCAGGAGCAGCGGATCCCGATCGAGCCGTCGACGCGGCCCTTGGCCTGGAGGATCCCCTCGAGCACCGAGCGGTGCGGCTCCAGCTCGATCGTGTGCTCGTCCCAGTAGGGCGGCTCGCCCGACTCCGGGTCGTAGCGGCGCAGGCGGAGCGTGAACTCGGCCATCAGCGGTTCTCCTCGGGGCGCACGTGGCCCACTAGTACTTCCTCTCCTCGGGCTGCCACTGGGTGATCGTCACAGGGGAGTAGGACACCTTCGGGACGCCGTCGCCGTCGCGGCTGATGTCGATGTGCTTGAGCCACTCGGCGTCGTTGCGCTCCGGGTAGTCGGTGCGGAACTGGGCGCCGCGCGACTCCTTGCGCTCGAGTGCCGCGACGACGATCGCCTCCGCGCAGTCGAGCATGTAGGCGAGCTCGATCGCTCCGAGCACGTCCTGGTTGAAGACCGTTCCGCGATCGTCGACGTAGGCGCGCTGCGCCTCCTCCTTGAGCCGCCCGACGATCTCGTGCGCCTGCTGAAGGCCGGTCTCGTCGCGGAAGACGGCGCAGTGACGGTTCATCGTCTCGCCCAGCTCGTGTTTGATTTCCGAAACCCGTCGGGCACCGTGATCGCGGGCGATGATCGCCTCGATCATCGCCGTGTCCTCGCGCAGCCGCGCGTCAGAGACACGCGGCATCGCCATCTGCCTGGCGCGTGCCGCGGCGTGTTCGCCCGCGCGGCGTCCGAAGATCAGCGTGTCGAGCAGCGAGTTGGCGCCGAGACGGTTGCCGCCGTGGACCGAGACGCACGCTGCCTCGCCGGCGGCATAGAGACCGGCGATTGGCGTGCATCCGTCGATGTTGGTCTTGACGCCGCCCATGATGTAGTGCTGCCCGGGCCGGATGACGATCGGCTCGCGTGTGATATCGACCCCGGCGAAGTCGCGACCGATGTTCACGATCTCGCGCAGCGCCTCCAGCGTGCGCTTGCGCGGGACCACGGTGATGTCGAGATAGACCCCGGCCTTGTCCGGCCCGACGCCGCGGCCCTCGTTGATCTCTGTTTGCTCGGCGCGTGAGACGACATCGCGCGACGCCAGCTCGAGCTTGTTGGGCGCGTATTTCTCCATGAAGCGCTCGCCGTCGGAGTTGAGCAGGTGCGCGCCCTCGCCGCGCGCGCCTTCGGTGATCAGGAAGCCGTGATCGACCAAGCACGTCGGGTGGTACTGGACCATCTCCATGTCCATCAACGGCGCGCCCGCGCGCAGGGCGAGCGCCATGCCGTCGCCGGTCACGATCAGCCCGTTGGTCGTCGGTATGTACGCCTGCCCGCAGCCGCCGGTAGCCACGATCACGTTCTTGGCGGTGAACGTCTCCATGCGGCCGCTGTGCACATCGCGCGCGACAGCCCCGACGCACGCGCCGTCGTCGTCGATGATCAGCGAGGTGGTGAACCACTCCTCGAGGCGTTCGACCGTCGAGGAGTGCTTCATCAGTTGCTCGTAGAGGACGTGGAGCATCGCCTGGCCGGTGATGTCGGCGACGTAGGCTGTGCGGTTCATCGACGCGCCGCCGAACGGACGCAGGTCGAGCTCGCCCGTCTCGTTGCGATGGAATGTCACGCCGATGTGCTCGAGGTGCATCACCTCGCCCGGCGCCTCCCGGCACATCGCCTCGATCGCGTCCTGATCGCCGAGATAGTCCGATCCCTTGACCGTGTCGTAGGCGTGCGAGCGCCAATCGTCCTGTGGGCTGATCGCGGCGTTGATGCCGCCGGCGGCCGCCACCGAATGGGAACGCACGGGATGAACCTTGCTCATGATCGCCACCGAGACCCCTTCGCGGGCAGCGGCCAGCGCCGCGCGCTGGCCTGCGAGGCCGGCGCCGATGATCAGTACGTCGTGTTCAGGCATGGATCCATGGGCTCGCTCGGGGGTGGGACTGCGGCGCGGACTCTATAGGGCGGCCGACGGATTCATCGCCCGGCGGATGCTCGGCAGCGTGAGCACGCCGCGCAGGATGCCGTCGGAATCGACCGCGACGATCGCGCCGAGCCGGCGCAGGCCGTCGGAGCGCAGGGCGGCCTCGAGCGTCGCCGAGGCGTCGATCCGCCAGGGCGGCGAGTCGACGCTGATCTCGCCTGCGGTGAGCGCCGGGCGACCGTCGCGCAGCTCGTGCTCGAGGCGCTCGTGCAGCAGCAGCCCGCGGTAGCGGCCGTCCTCGTCGGTCACCGCCAGCCATGGCGCGCCGTCGTCCTGGAAGTAGCGCTCCTCCGCCTCGAGCAGCGTCGTCTGGGAGGGGACCGTCACCGGCTCACGGTCCATGATGTCGGCAACCGTGACGTCGCGGATCAGCGCGCCGACCGACGCCTGCATCGAGGCCTGGCGGGCGGCCTGGGTCAGGAACAGCCCGATCAGCACGAACCACAGGCCGCTGGTGACGTCGCCGCTGCCGCCGACGACCAGCGCGACGCCGCCGGCCATCACGAGCAGGCCGAACAGCTGCCCGAAGCGGGCGCACGCGCGCGTGGCGCGGTTCGGGTCGCCGGTGATTCGCCAGACGATCGCGCGGGCGATCCGGCCGCCGTCGAGCGGGAACGCCGGGAACAGGTTGAAGACGAGCAGGACCATGTTGATCAGCGCGAGCCAGCCCAGCAGCACCAGCGGCGCGGCGGCGTGCAACCCGGACTCGAGCAGCGCGACGTCGAGAAAGTGGCGGAAGCTCCCGAAGGCGAGCCCGGCCAGGACGCAGATCGCGATGATCAGCGCATTGACGGCGGGTCCGGCGGCGGACAGCCGGAACTCCGCGCCGGGTGTCTGGGGCTCGCCGCGCGTGCGCGTGAAGCCGCCCAGCGCCCACAGGTCGACGCCCTCGATCGCCATCCCCTGATGGCGGGCGACGAGCGCGTGGCCGAGCTCGTGGGCGACGACCGTGGCGAAGAACAGCAGGGCACCCAGGACCGCGACGATGAATGCCTCGGTCCGGTTCGGCAGGATCCCGGAGAAGTAGCCGTTCAGCGCGTAGATCACGAAAAACAGCACGAGCAGCGACCACCGGCTGACGCCGATGCGGATGCCGAACAGCTGCCCGAGCTTGATCGAACCGGAACTCTGCACAGCTCAATCCTACGGTGAGGAGCGATAGCATCGCCCACCCGACCCCGTGCAAGCGAAAGGAAGCCTGTGGCCCACGAAGTGACGTTCATCCCCGGAGACGGGACCGGACCTGAGCTCGCGGAGGCCACCCGGCGGGTGCTGGAGGCGACCGGTGTCGGATTCGACTGGGACGTGCAGCAGGCTGGGATCGACGAATACGAGCGCTCAGGCAACCCGTTTCCGGCGGCGACGCTCGACTCGCTCAAGCGGACAGCGGTCGGAATCAAGGGCCCGACGACGACGCCCGTCGGCTCGGGCTTCCGCTCGGTCAACGTGCTGCTGCGCAAGGAGCTCGACCTGTACGCCTGCGTGCGGCCGTGCAAGGCCTACGAGGGCGTTCGCACGCGCTTTCCCGAGACCGACATCGTGATCGTCCGCGAGAACACCGAGGACCTCTACGCCGGAATCGAGTTCGAGCGCGGGACGCCCGAGAACGCGCGGCTACGCGAGTTGCTCGCCGAACTGGGCTCCGTGGTGCGCGAGGACTCCGGGATCTCGATCCGGCCGATCTCGGTGTTCGGCACCGAGCGGATCGTCGAGTACGCGTTCGACTACACCAAGCGCACCGGCCGCCGCAAGGTGACCGCGGTGCACAAGGCAAACATCATGAAGTTCTCCGACGGCCTGTTCCTCGAGGTCGCCCGCCAGGTGGCATCGCGCCATCCGGAGATCGAGTTCGAGGACCGGATCGTCGACAACCTCTGCAACCAGCTCGTCTCGCGGCCCGAGGAGTACGACGTGCTGGTGCTGCCGAACCTGTTCGGCGACATCGTCTCGGACCTCGGCGCCGGGATGATCGGCGGGCTCGGCTTCGCCGGCGGCGCGAACATCGGCACGCACTCCGCGGTGTTCGAGGCGACCCACGGCTCGGCGCCGAAGTACAAGGGCCTCAACAAGGTCAACCCGACCGCGCTGATGCTCTCGGGCGTGTACATGCTGGAGCACCTCGGCGAGCCGGACGCCGCCGCGCGGATGGAGCGTGCGATCGCGGAGGTCATTCGCAAGGGCGAGAAGGTCACCTACGACCTCAAGCCCCAGCGTGACGATCCGACGGCGGTCGGCACCTCGGAGTTCGCCGACGCCGTGATCGAGGAGATGACGGCGTGAGGACGCCGGTCCGGATCGCCGTGACCGGGGCAGCCGGCCAGATCGGCTACGCGCTGCTGTTTCGCATCGCGAGCGGTGCGATGCTCGGCGCCGACGTGCCGGTGGCGCTTCGACTGCTCGAGATCCCGGCGGCGGTCAAGTCCGCCGAGGGGACGGCGATGGAGCTCGACGACTGTGCGTTTCCGCTGCTGGCGGGGATCGATATCACCGACGATCCGAACGTCGCCTTCGACGGCGTCAACCTGGCGTTGCTGGTCGGGGCCCGCCCGCGCGGGCCGGGCATGGAGCGCGCCGACCTGCTCGAGGCCAACGGCGGCATCTTCGCTCCCCAGGGCCAGGCGATCAACGACCGCGCGGCGAGCGATGTGAAGGTGCTGGTCGTGGGCAACCCGGCGAACACCAACGCGCTGATCGCGATGTCACACGCTGGCGATGTTCCGCGCGAGCGTTTCAGCGCGATGATGCGACTCGATCACAACCGGGCCATCGGCCAGTTGGCGGCCAAGGCCGGCGTCAGCGTCGCCGAGGTGACGAACATGACGATCTGGGGCAACCACTCGGCCAGTCAGTACCCCGATATCTTCAACGCGAAGGTCGGCGGGCGCGATGCCGCCGAGGTCGTCGCCGACCAGGCCTGGCTCGAGAACGAGTTCATTCCGACCGTGCAGAAGCGCGGCGCGGCGATCATCGAGGCGCGTGGCTCCTCGAGCGCCGCGTCGGCGGCCAACGCGGCGATCGATCACGTCCGCGACTGGGTGCAGGGGACCGCTGCCGGCGAATGGGTCTCGATGGCGGTGCCCTCCGAGGGCTCCTACGGCCTCCCCGAGGGGATCATCTGCGGTGTTCCCGTGAGCACCGCCGACGGCGCCTACTCGGTGGTCGAGGGCCTTCAGATCGGCGAGTTCTCTCGCGCGCGCATCGATGCCAGCGCCGCCGAGCTCGTCGAAGAGCGCGACGCGGTGCGCGAGCTGGGGCTGCTTCCCTAGCGGGCCGTCTCGAAACATTCCGCCGCAAACGTCGGCGTCCTCGGTCGCGGCAAGGCAACCAGCCTCGCCCGCTCCCTGCGTCCTTGCCAGACGACGCCAGTCGCTTCCGGCGCAAC
>OBLU010006045.1_pt1 | contig 10803 bp, 7 predicted proteins | sample 1518681 | NCBI WGS metagenome assembly OBLU01 (sample SAMEA3539304, study PRJEB22396) | soil metagenome | biome: tundra; feature: field; material: soil | place: USA | collected 2010-05 | depth 0.15 m
TTCGTGCTGTTCACGCGCGATCTGGGACGCATTCTTGAGCTTGTCGTCCGCGCCAGCGCGCCCCTTCCCAGCGTTGCCCAAATTTTCTTCTACACCGTCCCGCTCGCGCTCACCTACACCATTCCGATGAGCGTGCTGGTGGGCATTCTGATTGGTCTGAGCCGCCTCGCTGCCGATAGCGAAATCACCGCCATGCGCGCCAGCGGCATGGGCGTGTGGAGTTTTGGCCGCGTGCTGGCGATCTTTGTCGTCGGCGCCTGGATGCTGGCATTGTTCAACGGGCTTTATCTCGCGCCGTGGTCGATGGCCTCATTGGGTCGTCTTGAAGATCAACTCAAAGGCTCGCAGGTTTCTTTTGAAGTCCAACCTCGAGTGTTCTATGAAGGCTTTCCCAAACTCGTGCTCTACGTGCAGGACGTGCACACCGCCCAAGGCGCCGCAGTGTGGAAGGGCGTATTTCTCGCCGACATCTCCGATGCGGCCAATCCGAGTATCACGCTGGCTCATGAAGGTATCCTCGTCCCCGAGGGGCAGGACCGGCTGCACCTGCATCTGATCGACGGCTCCACTCACGAAACCGATCCTAAACTCGCAGACCATTACCAGATCTCCACGTTCCAGCAGACTGACATCCCCATCGAACTGCCTGCTACCGAAACCAAGTCCGACGAACAGATCCCGGTTGGGCTGGTAAGCACATGGGCGCTGCGCGATCATGCCAGGCGCGTCGATCCCGTATCCGCACGCTGGTATCTCATCGAGTTTCACCGCCGGTTCGCGCTGCCTACCGCCTGCCTGGTGCTGGCCATGGTGGGAATTCCTCTGGGCCTATCCTCGAAGAAAAGCGGTAAGTCAGGAGGGTTCGTCCTCACCATTGCGCTGGTTTTTATCTACTACTTCGTCTCTCTAATCGGAGTGTCGCTGGCGCGGCAGGGCAAGGTCGGCCCCATGTTCGGAGCGTGGCTGGCGAATATTGCGTTCTTCGCCGCGGGATCGATCCTGCTGTGGCAAGCCGAGCGGCGGCCCATCGCACTTTCGGCGTTTCGCTTGTCGGGAAAGCGCGATCCGCACCGCCCCAACGGCCACGTCCCAACATTCCGGTTGGGACGCAGAGACAGTGCCAATGCTTTCGAGCGTGCCTCCACCCGGCGGCGCGTCTTCAGCGCCAGCTTTCCCACGCTGCTCGATGACTACGTGCTGCGCGATTTCTTCGTTTATCTTGGAATGATCCTCTCCTCATTCCTCGTCCTGCTGCTGGTGTTCACTCTGTTCGAGTTACTGGGCGACATCCTGCGCAATCAGACGCCTTTTATTGTGGTGGCGGAGTATCTGCTCAACGTTGCGCCCTACCTGCTGTACAGCGTTGCTCCGCTGATCATGCTGCTAGCCGTGCTGATCACTTTTGGCCTGATGAACCGGTCCAACGAGATCACCGCGATCAAAGCCACCGGAACCAGCGTCTACCGCATCGTGACGCCCGTACTGGTGGCGGCTTCTTTTCTGGCGGCGGGATTATTTTTCGCCGACCAGTTCTACCTGCCTCACACCAACAAGCGCCAGGAAGCGCTGCACAATCAGATCAAGGGCAAGCCCGCGCAAACGTATTTGCGTCCTGACCGCAAGTGGATTTTCGGCCAGCATAACGACATCTACTACTACCAGTTCTTCGATGCCGACAGGGACCAGTTTGCCAATGTCACGATCTTTCAAATCGATCCCGCCAGCTTCGCCATCTCGCAACGCGTACACGCCGATCGCGCCCACTGGGCCGACAATCTGAACCGCTGGATCTTCGAACAAGGCTGGGAGCGGTCGCTGAACGGCGCCGCCATCGCCGGCTACCGCACCTTCGAAGTCTCCACGTTCCCCGAACTCAGAGAAGCGCCGTCATATTTCAAGAAGGAAGTGAAGCAGTATTCCGAAATGAACTACGAGGAGTTGCGCCGCTATATCCGCGATCTGCAGCAAAGCGGCTTCGACGTGGTGCGGCTGCGCGTGCAATTAAATAAAAAGCTGTCGTTCCCGATAATCACCCTGATTATGGCAGTATTGGCCGTCCCGTTTTCACTTTCGGCGGCCAAGAAAGGCGCAATCACCGGCGTGGCGGTCGCAGTGGGAATCGCAGTTGTCTATACGGTGGTATCGCGGCTGTTCGAGGCCATGGGAGACCTCAGTCAGCTGCCGCCGGCTCTGGCGGCCTGGTCGCCGGATCTGATTTTCGCTCTGGTGGGTGCCTACTTGATTCTCAAAATTCCTACATAAGCTCCGCGGGGCGCGCGAGCGAGCTTCATACTATTTCACCGCCACTCCCCACGGAAAGTTATCGGTCTGGAACGCCGACTGCGGAGTCAACGCGCCACTGGAGGGTGTGATGGCATACTGCGAAACGCTGGCCTGGTTGAGGTTGGTCACGAACATCCAGGTGTCGTCGCTACGGATCGCAATCGACGTGGGAAAGGAATTCGTAGTTATGGTTGCCGGACTCAGCGGCGTCAGGCTGCCGGTGGTAGTGCTGACCCGATAGGCGGAGATCGCGTTCTGCCCGGTATCCACCACGTACAAGAAATTCGCATAAGCATCCATCATCAGCGGCCCTGGAGAATTACCGGCAACAAACGGCGAACCCGTGACCGGCCGCAGGCTGAAATCGGCGTTGGGACAGGTTGGCAACAAAACGGCATTGCAAACCGTGAAAGCGCTGACGGTGTTGTTGGGTTGCCCGTTGGACACGTAAATAAACCGGTTACAGGGATCGACCGTCACTCCGGACGGGACCGTGCCAGTCGGGATTCCCGGAGTCGAGGACGTGGGCACCAGCGTAAGTACGCCTGACGAAGACACGGAGTAGTTCAGCAGTTCGTAGTTGACGGAGTCGGTCACGTAGAGGTTTTCGGTTGCCGGTGGCACGTTCGCAGAACAAAGTGAGTACGCCGCAGGATAAACGGTAGGAGTGATGGCAAGAGCCGAGGCACTGGGGGTGGTACCGCCCGTCTGGGCCGGCAACGAAAAGGGTGACCCCGGCACTTCCGTCAGGCTTCCGCTGCTTACAGCGAGGACCGATACCGATCCCGGCACCGGAACCGTGGACGTCACCATTGTGCCGTTACACTGGTACGTCGGCGTTTGCCCGGATGTCACTGCATCTGCCACGAACAAGAATTTTCCCCCGGAATCAATCACCATGGCATCAGGGACCACTGGCGCCTGGACAGTCACCTGAACGGGGAACTGACCAGGGCCGTTACAGACCGTCACCACGGTGCTGGTCTGGCTGAGAACCGTCGTCGTTCCCGACCCCAACTTCCCATCCGAAGCTACCGTGAACGATTGGACTCCAGTTGAACTCTGATTGACGGTTGAACTCTGAGTCACCAGCACGTACGCAAAAGCACCGGCTGGATCGAGAACCACAGACGTTGGCACCCCATTCGTGGGCGGCCCGCCCGAGTTGAAAATCTGCGTAGTGTGGCCATTTCCCAGATCAAGGCTGAAGCTATCCATCACTGCATTACCCTGCGTGGAGACGACCACCAGCCCGTTGTTGGAAGCCGAGTACTTGCTACTGCACGCCACCAGCACTGCGACCGAAATCAGAGCCGCGATTCCCAAAATCCAGGTGAACCTTGTCCGCATTCTTCTCTTTATCTCCTGTAGACATACTACTGCGATCCCCGGCAGCCTCGAACCGGGTCCGAACGCTTTGTGAAGGCGTGGATTGCCATCCATTTGTGTATCAGGAATGCGCGGGAAGAGCAAACCCCGCCACGTCTCATTGGAACCGCGGAAGCGGCTGGGAGTTGCCTGGGAGCAGTCAGTGGCCGGTGGTCAGACGCCAGCATTCAGGCCTTACTAGTAGGAGGTAAAACCGCGCACTGAACACTGGCCACTGAACACTGACTTATGCTTCTTGTTCTGCAGGTATCGGCTCGGACACCCTGCTGGCGCCGCCGCTAGCCAATAGAGGCAAATGAATCTCGACCCGCAGTCCGCCTTCCACCCGGTTGAAAGCCGCTACGCGGCCACCATGAAAGCGCACCGCCCTTTCGGTGATGGCGAGGCCCAGACCAACTCCGCCGGTCTGCCGGCCGCGATCATCGTCCAGCCGGTAAAATGGCTGGAAAAGTTTTTCCAGCGCGTCCGGCGGAACGCCCGATCCACAGTCGGTGACGCTCACCACCGCTTCCGCGCGGTTGGAGGATTCGGATCGCTCCAGATGAATTTCGACGGTCGTACCCTCGCGCGTATACCGGATGGCGTTGCGCACGACGTTCTCGATTGCGCTGTGTAATAGGGATGCTTCGCCGCGCACTCCCCAACTCCCCGCGGGAATGTCGCTGCGGACGTGGCAATGCCGCGCCTGTGCTTCGAACTCGGCGTCTTCAGCGACATTCAGCACAACTTCATCCAAAAGAACCGGCGTCGGTGGCACGCGCTGCTCGCCGTCTTCGAGCCGAGCCAGGGTCAGCAGGCGGCCAATCAGTTCGTTCAGGCGGCTGGCTTCGAGTTCGATGCGCTCGAGCATGCTCGCACTTTCCGGCCCGGAGCGCTGCCGCGCCAGTCCCAGAGCTACATTCAAGCGCGCCAGGGGAGAACGCAACTCATGAGAGATGTCATTCAGCAGACGCGACTGCGCCTTTACCAGAGTTTCCAGGCGGCCGGCCATGGTATCGAAATCGCGCACCAGTCCCGCAATGTCGTCGCCCCTTCGGCTATTTGGATTCCCGGCGCGCGCCGTGAGGTCGCCAGCGGCGAGTTGCTGTGTGGCTGCTCGCAAACGAGCCACCGGCATGGTCATATACCATGCGAGAAAATAACAAACCAATCCCGAAGACAATACTGCGATGATCAATCCTGGAACCGGCATCCCGCGTGGTCCAAAGAAAACCCGTGGTCCTGGGGGCAGCCCCATCACCAGCGTGTAACGATGCTTCCCATCGGAAGAGGCACGCGAATCGCGCTGAACGGGAGGAGCGGGAAAAACCACTCCGTCGCGCGGCGACCGGGGTCCACCGGCGGCCACGCGGATGGCCCAATCGGGCGCGCCGCGATGAGAAACCTCCTCACCCTGTTCGTTGAAGAGATAGGCTCGCACGTGCTGGGTTGCTTCCAGATTCTCGAAGTATTGCCGCAGTTGGCGCTCGTTGCCTTCTTCATAGGCGTTGACTGCGTCGTTCAAGGCGGTGCTGCGGAGAGCTTCCCATGTGGCACTGCGAGGACGAAAAGCCAGAGTCACCAAAATGGCAAGCACGACAAATAATGCCTGCGCTACCCAGAAAGAAAGAAAAATCTTGAGGAAGAGGCTCTTCATGACGTGCTCTTCACCTTTGCCTTTTCCCCCGCGTTCTCCCGCGGCCGGGCAAAAATGTAGCCGACGCCCCGGATGGTCTTAATGTGCTCGTCGTTGTCGGTATCGCCGAGTTTTTTTCGAACCTTGCTGACGTGCATATCGATGCTGCGATCGAACGGCGAGAACTTGCGACTGAGGACGGCATTGACCAGGCGCTCGCGCGGAACCACTCGTCCGGCTTCGCGCAACAATACTTCCAACAAGTTGAATTCCACCGAGGTTAGATCCACGGGCTGGCCGTCACGCCGCACGCTGCGGGTGGCGGGATCGAGTTCGATCTCGCCTACGCGCACGATCTCTGGAGCTGCCGGCGAGGACTTGTCGCCGCGGGTGCGGCGCAGGATGGCTCGAATCCGCGCGACTAATTCGCGCGGGTTAAAAGGCTTTGGCAGATAGTCGTCGGCGCCGATCTCCAGACCTACAATGCGGTCCACATCCTCCCCGCGCGCCGTGAGCAGCAGAACGGGCAGGCGCGAGGTCGCGCGAATTCGCCGCAGCACTTCGAAACCGTTAATGCCGGGCAGCATCACATCCAGCACAACCAGTAAGTAGCCGCCGCCGGTTGCGCGTTGCAGTCCGCTCTCGCCGTCGTGCGCAGCTTCCACGACGAAACCTTCAGCCTGCAGGTATTCGCCCACCAGGGTGCAGAGTTCAACGTCATCGTCGATGACCAAAATGCGTTCCATATCTCTAATCTCTGGCTTTCATTGTGCACCATGCGGTCTGGGTTCGAGGTAAAGAATTGTCAAACGGGCCGCAACTCAACCGTGACAAAACTTTACTTTGATTTACTCAGTTTTTACTACTTTCCCGCCCAAATCGTGTTCCTATGAGTGTACGCAAAAAATGCCAGGTTCCTGAAAGAAGTGATCGAAGGAGCCGGTCTTGAAGGAGTCAAAAAGTTTATGAAATCGATTCGTTTTCGTTTCCTCGTTGCGGCGCTGGCGGTAATGCTGGGCAGTGCGATCGCCAAATCACAAACCGCGGATGCACCTCCGCCTCCGCCCATGCATGGTCATGGATTCGGCATGGAAGGCCACCTGATGGGATTCTGGGCCAAGTCTCTCAACTTGACCGACGACCAGAAGACGCAGATGAAGGCCGTGATGCATAAAGAGCGGCCCACCATGAAACCATTGATGCTGCAATTACACCAGATGGACCAGCAACTCAAGCAGTACGAGGAAGGCACCTACGATGAAGCCAAGGTGCAAGCCCTGGTTGGGCAGCAGGCGCAGACCCTGGTCCAGGTGAAGGTGGAGGAGGCTCGCATCCACAACGAAATGTTCCAATTACTCACTCCCGATCAGCAGGGCAAGCTGAAAGAGCTCGAGGCCAATCGGGAAGCGCGTATGCAGCAACACATGCAGCACGCTCCGGCAGCTCCACAGGAGTAACCTGGCTTCCGCGCGATCGTTTGCTTGATTCACTCGCAGCGCGGGATCGGATCTCTCCCCGATCTCGCGCGGCTTTTTCCCCGCTCACGCCAAGGGGCATTGTCATGGATATGGCTCAGGTATTGATCTTCGATCTGGGATGGATATTTTTCGCGGCCTGGGGAATGGTTCTTGCGGCCGTCAGCGCAATCGCCTTTGGACGAGATCTCTTTCCAACCTTTCCGCGGCGAGGCCGCGAACCTGAACGGCTTCGCTCACGCTGACTTGAGCTGCCTCATAATTACTGCCTGATCCCTCGCCACCTTGTTCCTCGTCTTCCCTGCCAAACTTGCACCCTGCCTGCTAAAATTTCATCTACACCAAGCACATGATTCCTAAGAGCATGCGTCCACTACTGCCCTATCTCAAGCGATATCGCTGGGGCTTTGTGTTTGGCACGTTCTGTATCGTCTTGAGCAACGGCGCATGGGCTGGCCTGCCCAGAGTGATCGGCAAGGCCGCGCAAAGTCTGGAGGGTGGCGTCAGCCGGCATAAGCTGCTGGTTTTCACTTTGCAGGTGTTGGCACTGGCTGTGGTTCGAGGCATTTTTCTTTTTCTGACGCGCTGGGTTGTGATCGGCATCTCGCGCGACATCGAGTTCGATCTGCGCAACGATCTATTCGCCCATCTGGAAACTCTTTCCTACTCCTATTACCAGCGGATGCGCACCGGCGACATTATGGCAAGAGTCACCAATGATTTGAATGCGGTGCGGATGCTGATGGGACCGGCCATCATGTACTCGGCGAATACCGTTGTGTTCACGGCCGCGGCGCTGTGGTTCATGGTGCACAACAGTCCCCGGTTGACCTTGTACGCTTTTCTGCCTCTGCCCATTGTGAGCGTCACCATTCAGTATTTCGGACGCCGCATTCACGATCGCTTCGAGAGAATTCAGGCGATGTTCTCCGACATTTCGGCGCGGGCACAGGAAAATTTTTCGGGAGCGCGAGTCATTCGCGCCTACGTGCAGGAAGAGGCGGAGATTGCTTCCTTCGAAACCGCGAACCAGGAATACGTGGCACGCAGCCTCAAACTAGTGCGGCTGATGGGCATGCTCTGGCCGACGCTGGAACTCATGCTGGGACTCGCGCTGGTGCTGGTGTTGTGGATGGGCGGCCGGGAAGTGCTGGCCGGCCGCATGCAGATTGGCGCGTTCACGGCTTTCAACATCTACATGATGCAGCTCACATTCCCGATCATCGCTCTGGGCTGGGTGGTCAACATTTTTCAGCGTGGCACGGCGTCGCTGGTACGGCTGAACGAGATTCTGCAGGAGAAGCCAGCAATCAAGGATGAAACCGGCGCCAGGGATCGGGAAGTAAAAGGGGAAATCGAATTCCGCGGGCTGAATTTCGGGTACGACGGCAAACCCGTGCTGCATAGCCTGAACCTGCGCATTCCAGCCGGCAGCAGTATGGCGATCGTGGGTCCGACTGGATCGGGAAAGAGCACCCTGGTCAGTTTGATTCCGCGCATTTACGATGCCGCGCCAGGGATGGTTCTGGTGGACGGCCGGCCAATCCGGGAGTTTTCTCTTGCGTCACTGCGCGGCAGTGTTGGATTCGTGCCGCAGGAAACATTTCTGTTCAGCGATCGCATTCGGGAAAACATTGCGCTTGGCGTAGAGTCCGCCACCGATCAGGAGATTCACGATGCCGCCGATGCCGCCAACATTGCTGCCGACATCGCGGGCTTTCCTGAGCGCTATCAAACCATGGTGGGCGAGCGCGGGCTCACCCTCTCGGGAGGACAGAAGCAGCGCACCGCGATCGCTCGCGCTCTAATCCGCAACCCTCGCATCCTCATTCTGGATGACGCGCTTTCCAGTGTGGACACTCACACCGAAGATAAGATTCTCAATCACTTGCGCGAGGTGATGCAAGGGCGCACGACTATTTTCATTTCCCATCGCGTTTCCACGGTGCGCAATGCCGACCGTATCGCGGTGTTGCATGGTGGGAAAATTGTGGAACTGGGTACGCACGACGAACTCCTGGCCTTGAACGGCTACTACAGTGACTTGTATAACAAGCAGTTGCTGGAAGAGGAACTGGCCGAAGTCTAGCGCTGGTGAAGCCCAGCAGATTCAACACCACTTCCCATGCAGCGATTCGACGCACCCGAGATTCTCGATTCTGACGCCTGCTCGCCTCGCGAAGTGCAAGCCGTCCTGACTGTTCTGGGCCGGATCAACCGCTGGTTCGGCGGGGTCTCAACTACGCAGAAGATGGTGAATCGCGTGGCTCAGGCAGCCGGAATCAAACACCTTTCTCTCCTGGAAGTCGCGGCCGGGTCTGGCCAGGTGCCGGAGATTGTCCGGCAGAGACTGGCACGACGCGGAATCGCGCTGGATGTGACTCTGCTGGACATGGCGCGTTCTCATCTGCCCGGGGGAGATCCCGCCGCCGCAGATCATGCAAGGCAGAATCACAGCGTAGTCGGCGACGCGCTCACCCTTCCTTTTGCGGACGCAGCGTTCGACCTGGTGAGTTGCAGCCTTTTTGCGCATCATCTCGACCCGCAACAATTGCGACATTTCGTGCGGGAAGCGTTGCGGGTAAGCCGGCGCGCAGTAGTGATTAATGACCTCGTGCGCCATCCGCTTCATCTGGCTTTGGTGTATGTCAGCTACCCCATCATGCGCAATCGGGTGGCGTGGCTGGACGGGCTGACCTCAGTGCGGCGAGCCTACGTGCCCAAGGAAATTCAGCGCATACTGGCGCCTGACTTTTCTTCTGCGTTGCCGGCACGGTTGGAGATTTCCCGGCACTACCTTTTCCGCATGGGCATGATTATCTGGAAAACTCCGATTAAAGAAGAGCCAAGTGCCTAGCGGACGACCAGCACTTCCCTCACATTATCGCGAGCGAGAAAGAATTTGATGGAGGCGAAATCGCGGAAGAGATTCTCGATGTGCCGGTTGTTGAATACGCGCTGCAGCTGGAAACCATCCGAGATGGCGGTGTGCACCGCGCCTGTGGGACCGCGGCGAGCTTCGCGGCGCAGCACAATTTTCTGCATCTCCAGCGTGTCGGCGCCGACAATGTGGAAGCGGTGGCAGGGCGAGTCCGGCCCGGCATCGCGGGTGTGGAAGAACGCGAGGAGCATCCCCCCGGGTTTCAGTACCGACCACAGGCGTCCCACGACCGGCTTCACCAGGCTTTCGTCGAGATAGTCAGGCAGGTTCCAGCACAGCACCACGTCGAAGTGAGCCGCAGGATAAACCAGATTATCGGCAAGAAACTTGCGGCTGTCGAGAACCGCATTTCCCTGCTCGTCTTTGGCGAGAAGCTCGGGATCGGTAGAAGCCGTCAGCAGATCTTCGCTGTAAATTCTGTGGCCGTGTTCGGTGAAGTGGCGGATGTTGGTGGGTGAGGTCGATCCCAGGTCGAGCACGCATAGGTTTTCAGCGGACTCCCAGGTGCGAGACAACTCGCCCAGACCGCTGGAGCGGCGGGTGAGCTTCTGCGAACCCTGCGCCGGGATAGACTCCGGTCCGGAAGAACCGCGAAAGAATTTCATGAAAGTCTGCGATACGGACGACACCCTAACTTCCTAACCTGCCGATTCTTCTTACCTGGGCATATCTTCGACATTGCCGGACGAACTGTGAGGCTCCGGCTTACCCTCGACCTGGCGAGTAACCCATCAAGCCAATCCTTTCCCATTTTAGTCGACGCGATCACGCCAAAACTACTTTGCATCCGATCGGTGGATCTCGACTTTGCCTTTCAAAAAAGCGCCCTCCTCGATGGATATGCGCTGGGCCGAAATATCCCCGGTGACGATGGCTGACTTCCGCAAGTCCACGCGATCACTGGCCTGAATGTTGCCCTCGAGTTTTCCCTGCACGACCACGCCTTTGGCGTCGACGCTGGCCTTAACCTGGCCGTTTGGTCCCACCGTCAGGCTATTGCCTTTGAGAGCGATACTACCTTCGACCTGGCCATCCAGATACAAATCTTCGCTGCCGGAAAGCTCGCCCTTAATGACGACCGATTTGCCGATTTGTGCCAA
>OBLU010006046.1_pt1 | contig 10802 bp, 12 predicted proteins | sample 1518681 | NCBI WGS metagenome assembly OBLU01 (sample SAMEA3539304, study PRJEB22396) | soil metagenome | biome: tundra; feature: field; material: soil | place: USA | collected 2010-05 | depth 0.15 m
AACTCGGACCATTGCGCGATTGGATTACCCTCCCTACGTGTGCTCGAATCTAGTGCAGTTCGACGTCTGAACGTTCCCGCTACCTGCGTTCCGAACGGCAATCCAGCGCCAGATCCCTCCGCATGCCTCGTATGATAAAGTCAGCATCGGCGAACAACCGCGGCAATCGCTCGCACTCTGGCGAAGGAATGCACATGAAATATGGACCCTTCTTGGTTATCGCGGTTCTATCTGCTTCGATCGGAATTGCCGGCGCGGATGAATTCAAGCCCCCACCAACGAAAGACGGTCTCTGGGAGACCCACAGTAAGCAGACCCAGCAAGGCAAGACTGTGTTTGATATGTCGGTCAAGATGTGTCAATCGAAAGAGCTCACGAAGTCGATGCAGTCGAGCGGAGAGGAGTTGAGGAAGAAGAATGCATGTACCTCAGCCGTCACCCAACCGTCACCTAACACGTATGTGGAGGAGAGCCGTTGTGCCAAAGGGCCGAACGCCGGCTCGGTCACCAAGATCATCTACACTTATCAAGGCGATACCGCGTCTCATACGGAGATGCATACTAACGACAGCAAATCCGAAACAGTCATGATCATCGACGCCAAATATCTGGGTAGCTGCCCGGCGGCCATGAAGCCTGGCGACGTAGTAACGGCCGACGGCAAAACAATCTCTGGCGGAAGTTAAAAGGAGCTTCGCAGCATCTGACGGCCCACCGCTGCCGAAGCCTGATACCACTTCGCCCGACAGCGGCCAGTCACGACAGTCAACTTCGGGTCTATTGTGTTGAAAAACTAATTTCCCAAGCGCCATGAAATTTACAGACGAATCGCAATACGCTTGAAAATACGACATAAATGCGTGGGCAGACGCATTGAGAGCAATTGAGGACGGAGATCTCAGAAGGGCGCTGTTCCTTCGGCTCGTTCAAATTGCAGCCTTTTTAAAGCCCTTTAATTTTCTGGTCAAACCTCCGAATGGGGTTTTTCAACAACATAGGTCGACTTTACCCATTCGCGGCCACCCGCTAAACCAGCACTAAATCGCTCTACCTAAATGCGCCGACCGGTACGTACGCCATCGCAAGCACGGATTTAGCCACGCGCTCGTTCTTCTCATGCAATCCGGCCCAGCCGCACCTCGGCAAACGCTGCGGCCGCGATCTCAAAGGAGCGCAGGCGCGCCGCGTGATCGAATATCTGAGAGGTGATCATCATTTCGTCCGCGCCGGTCTGCTTGACGAATTTGTGCAGATCCGCGCGCACCATCTCGGGCGTTCCGATGGATGCACACGATAGCACCTGATCGAGGATCGCCCGCTCCTGCGGCCCGAGCCGCTCCATGTAACCCTCGACCGGCGGAGGCAGCTGCGAAGGGCGGCCGCTGCGCAGATTCACGAACGCCTGCTGCATCGAGGTTGCCCGGAATTTCGCTTCCGCCAGAGAATCGGCGCCGAACACGTTAAAGCCGAGCATCACATACGGTTTGGCGAGATCTCGCGAGGGTCGAAACTCGCTGCGGTACACCGAGATCGCCGCCATCATCTGTGCCGGCGCAAAATGCGAGGCGAATGCATACGGCAACCCAAATGCCGCAGCAACCTGCGCACCAAACAGGCTCGAGCCCAAGATCCACAGCGGCACCTTGAGTCCGGTGCCGGGCACGGCGCGCACCGCCTGGCGAGGCGAATCGGAGAAATAATCGGCGAGTTCCTGCACATCGCGTGGAAACTCGTCCGGGTCCGAGGCCAAATTGCGGCGCAGCGCCTGCGCCGTCCGCTGGTCAGAACCAGGTGCCCGACCAAGACCCAGATCGATGCGACCCGGGTACAGCGATTCAAGCGTGCCGAACTGCTCCGCAACCACGAGCGGGGAATGGTTGGGCAGCATGATGCCGCCAGCACCGACCCGAATCGTGGACGTACCACCCGCCACATAACCGATCAGCACCGCGGTCGCCGCGCTCGCAATTCCCGGCATGCCGTGATGCTCAGCCAGCCAAAAGCGCCGATAACCCCACTGCTCCGCATGGCGCGCCAAGTCGAGCGTGTTCCTGAAGGAGTGCGCCGCATCGCTACCCTGAGCAATGGGCGAGAGATCAAGGACGGAAAAAGGGATCATGAGGCAAAGGTGGGGGCAGCATCCGCCATTCTCAACCGATCATGCTCACGACCCATCGCGTACCCTAGTCGCACACGCAGAACTAGAAATCATGTGCCGGGGCGTGCAAAATAGGGATGTTTTGCCCGCAGCGTCCAGGAACTGGATTCACAGCGGTCCGAAACATGCTTTCGAGTTCCCGCCCTACCGCCCTCCCCTCATCGCCTTAATTTCCTGCCTCAGCCGATCGACTTCCATCGCCCACTTGTCCTGATGCGCCTGCTCCCGAAACTCCGCACGCTCCGCCCGCGCGAGATTCTCCGCCGCGGCTGCATCCGCCACCGTCAGCCGTCGCTTCAAATCCGCGACGTCCACCGGCACCGCCTTCGCCGCCACCTCCTCCCGCCAAATCGCAAACACCCGCTCCGTCTTACCGACTGCCCCAAACCGCCTGCGCAACTCCTGACACAACCGCCGGCCGCTGACCCTGCCTTCACTGCGCAGCAGCTCCCGACAGGTCACTCGAATCCGCGTTTCCGATAACCGACAATTCATCACCGAACTCTACATCCAAAATCCTCTCCAGGGAAACATGTTTCCCTTGAGCCCTCGCCCCAGCGCATCGAGCTTCCAAACTGGCTCAAATCGCCTGCCCGAAAATAACCAAGTCATTGATAACTAAACGGAACAATAGAAAAATTGTTCCACGGAATGTTCCACGCCGCGGGAAGTGAAAAACAGGAAGTTTTTCCCGCAGGCCCCAGGGGTGAGACGCATGCGTCGAACGGGCGGCCAAGGACGGCCGCCCTGGGCTTGCGCGAAGCATGGAAAGCGCAGCGCAATGGGTCTACGCCGGCCCGGAAGGTGATTGCGAGAGCCCCCTCTGTCCTCTTAGGGGTCGTTCCCTTGCCTCTACTTCAGAGCCTTTTTTATGGCTTCGATCACCGAATCTCTGGCCTCGGAATCCTTAAATTCCACGATCAATTTCCCCGCCCCACTCGCCTTCTGCTGCAGCTCGACGCGTACGGACTTCGTCCGCAAAACCTCACTCACCACCGACAATTCCACGGGTTTCGCCGGTGCCGCGCCCTCCCCCTTCAGCGCCTTGCGCACGAGGTTTTCCGTCTCCCGCACTGACAAACCGCGCTCCGCCACCAGCACCCCCAACCGCACCCGCTCCGCATCGTCCTCGAGGCCCAAAAGGGCCCGCGCATGCCCCATGCTCAAAGCCTTCGAATCAATCAGCGCCACCACTTCGGCCGGCAAATCCAGCAACCGAATGAGGTTCGACACTGCCGCCCGCGAGCGCCCCACTGCCTCCGCAACCTCTTGATGTGTCAGTGAAAACTCCGCCGTGAGCCGCTGCAGCGCCCTCGCCTCCTCGGCCGGTGTGAGCTCCTCGCGTTGGATGTTCTCAATGAGCGCCACCGCCACCGCCTGCCCATCCGAGAGCTCCCGAACGATGACCGGAATGTCCGCAAGGCCCGCAATCTTCGCCGCCTGCCAACGCCGCTCCCCCGCCACGATCTCGTACCGAGCGGCTCCTTCAGCACCTCCCGGCAACGGCCGCACCACAATCGGCTGAATCACTCCATTGGCTTTGATCGAGGCCGCGAGTTCCTCGAGCGGCTGCGTCTGGATAGATCTCCGCGGCTGAAACGCCCCAGGCTGCATGAGGGACAAAGGCAGCGTACCGCCGCCGCGGCTCGCACTCGCCTTAGGCGGCGCATTGAGGAGCGCCCCCAATCCCCGCCCTAAACCCCTCGATTCATGCGCCAAAACGGCCTCCATCGATCCGCCCAAAACCCCCCAAGATCCCCTCGCCTAACCCATCCTGGTGCCCAAGCACCGAGGTTGCTGGCGAGCCAATGACTCGTCTTTCGGCGGTCCAAATGAAACCACCGCATCGACATCACTGGTGTCAGGATCAAAGTCCTCACGCAGAATCGATCCAAAAATCGACAGCTCTCGGACCCCATGCCGCTCGCAGAGCGCCGCGATAGGGTCACGCAGCCTGGCAATCAGCGGGGGCAGGTCAGATTGTGTCTCGTCGTTTGGCTCCTCCGAGCGCTTCAACTGGTGCCGACCACGACGCTTGATGCGCTCGACGCCCGCTGCGTCGAACGGTGACACCCTGCCCTCATCGATCTGCCGCAATCCCGCATCGACGTCGCGCCGCAACCCCTGGGGCTTGATCTCCTCCGGATTCCACGGAGTTGCAGGCCCGCTCTCCAGACCGTCTCGAATATCCTGGCGCAATTGATCCAGCTTTGCGCCGAGCAGACGATCCTTCTCGTCCATCAACCGCAACGCTTCGCGAATCACTTCACTCGCCGAGGTGTACCGGCCCGACTTCACTCGATCTTGCACGAGCTTCTCGAGCTGCGGGGTCAGCGAGACATTCATCGTCGACATGGAGTCACCGGACCCATTATGAGTAGATTGGCAAACTTTGCCATACGCCGATGACCAATGTAATCTGGCCTAACTTCACTCATTCCAACCCCCAGACTGGGCAACCGCGCCCCACTCCGCACCCCCGACTTTCACACTACCTCAACTGTTATTTTCATTATATTATTCAAACACTTACTAGAGTTTCGTCACGAAACCGCCCTCTACCCCAAATCCTTCAGCACTTTCTCGATCGCCGCCAAGAGTCCTTCCCGATCTGCCGCCCTTAAACCCTTCGGAAATGCCAGCACCACCTTGCCCTTAGGGTTTCGCGTCACCGACATCCGGGTCGAGGGTCCCACGTGATACTCCCGCTTCATCGGCTCCACCCGCCGCGACCGATCCAAAGAACTCGCCAGCGCCTTCAAGGTCGCCGCCGGAGCCCGACCGCTCTCCCCCTTCGCGAGCAAATTCTGTGCGGCCTTCAAGACCACATCCTTCGCGCCCGGCCGATCCATGAGCACCGACAGCTGATACGCGGCTTCGACCGGCACCGCGCTCTTATCGGCAAAGAGCTGCGAGATCGTCCCCTGCTTCATGAGCTGCGCCGCTTTCAAAAGCTTCGACACCTGCGCTTTCGATAAACCGAACGCTTCCGCCATGGCGTCCTGACTGTCGAAAATCTTCGCCTCCAACTGCTGCTGGAACGACAGCGCCCGCTCCATCGCCGTGATGTCCTGCCGGTCCGCATTCTCGATGTGCATCAGCACCGCGGCCTTGGCGTCGTCCGCATCCGTCAAGCGCAATTTGAGCTTCGAATGCGTAAATTCGGCCGCGAACCGCCGCCGCATTCCATAGATCAGCTCGAAATCGAAGTTCGGATCATTGCTCAACTTGCGCGCCAGCGCCGGCTCCAGTTGTCCGTCCTTTACCACCGAATCGATCAAATCCTGGCAACGGTCCTTGGTGTACCAAGCATTGCTGCGGTTGTGATACTTCCACGGCCGGCAGCGCGCGGGGTCCACCGACAGAATGTTCGTCCGCTCCGCCAGAGGCGACGTCCGCCCCGTCAACGCCAGCTCCGCCGCCGGCACCCGCGGCCGCGTCGGCGAGCTCTCATACGGCGATGGATCGCCCTTCTCCTTGATCTGCTTTGCCACATCCGAAAGATTCATCCCGCCAAATAACTTACTGGCCATCACGCAATCCCCTTCTCGTGTAACAGCGCGCGCTTCGAGGGCCACTCGCGCAAAAACCGCAGCTCGATCTCGCCGAATACCCCATCCAGCATTTCGAGCACCTTGCGATTCGGCTTCGGCTGCTCGTAGGACCCCAAGTATTGAACCGCCGAATTGATGATCTCCGAGGACTGAAAAAACACGTGCTGAAAGATTCCATCCCCAAAACACGCCTTCATCACATCGAAGAATTGCCGATGACTCACCAACCGTTGATCGAACAAGGTGGTGAGCACCGAAATCCACCGGTATTCCTTGCCCGGGTCGATCAGACTGATGTAATTGCGCACCATCCGGAAGAACTGCACCGTGCTCGTAAAGTCGTACATGCGCGGCGCCGTCGGCACCAGGAGCGCATCGGCCGCGAGCAGCACGTTAATCGAGATCAATCCCAGCGCCGGCGGCGAATCCAACAGCACGATGTCGTAATGCTCGGACACCGTCTGAATGCCAAATTTCAGCTCCGAGAAAAATGCCACCCGCTGCTCCCGGTCGGCTTGACTCGACAGATGCGCCGCGATCGCCATCTCGGCCTCATACAGCGCCAAGCACGCCGGAATCAGGTCGATGTTCGGCCAATAGGTCTTGCGTACCGCATACACCAGCGAGGTCTCGGTGCTATCCAAGTACGGCAGCAACGTGTGTTCCGGTGTCACCTCCGCATCCGGCATATAGCCAAACATCGAGGTCGTGGTCGCCTGACTATCGGTATCGATCACCAACACCCGATAACCCTTGAGCGCCAAGTAATGCGCAAAATTCACGCAGGTCGTCGATTTGCCGACGCCGCCTTTGAAGTTCTGACAGGCGATCGTCATCGGCGCGTCCGAATCGGCCTGCCGCCACGGCAGCGTGCCAAAATGCTCGCGGAATCGTTGTACCTGCGCCAAGCTATAGCCCATGCGCCGATTATTCTGAGGATTCCGCTGCAGCGATTCGAAGCCTAATTCGGTTTCCGCGCGTGCAAGCGTGGTACGATCGCGGCCGACCATATCCGCCGCTTCCGAGGGAGAAAATAGACGACTGAGTTGCTTATGTTGGTGGGGATCGTTGCCCCGTTCATGCATCCTTTGCAGGAAGTTCTCGGAACTTGCCAGGATGTCCTCCAACTTGTCTAACGCGCGGATCGCTGGCACACTGGACTCCTACAGGGGATTATGTCCCACGGATATTTGGTGGAATTTACCAGAAATGCGCGTATCCAGGGATAGTCGATGAGGGGAATTCCCCATCCTGAGCCAGTCGCCGCGACTGCCGGCGTCTCCATCATCGACCGCCGCATCCAGCAATACACCGAACAACGCCTTTCGCGCGCCGCCATCCTCGAACAATTGCTTGCCGCCCGCTGGCCACTCGAACAGCTGCGGCCCCGGTTCCCCGAACTCTCCGACGCCGCTTTTCAGTATCCTTCCGATGGCCGGGCCGTTCCTGCGTCCCTGCAGTCGCCCGGCACGGCGAATCAGAGGCGCGACTCCGATTCGCCTCCCGGACAGTCGTCCGTTGCTACTTCCTGTAGCAATTCTCTGCGCACACATTGCAAAGTTTTGCCCTCCGTCGCCACACCGTCTGTCGATCGCGCCATCAACAAAGCCGTGTCGGTGGCGGAGGGCATTTCCTTTCAATACGTGCCATTGATTCAATGTTCCTTCCCGCACGCCGACCCCAAACACGCCACCACCTTCACTCGCAAGAACGGTTGGCTCGAATTGACCTTGGGCACGACGCGACCGGATGCCGGCTTGCCGTACGGCGTGCCCGCGCGTTTGCTCACCATCTATTGCACCTCCGAAGCGGTGCGTACCCATTCGCCGGAAATTTATTTGGGCGAGTCGGTGCACGAATTCTTGCGCCGGCTCGACGTACCGATTACGCGCGGCGCGCGCGGAAGTCTTTCCGTGTATGCGAATCAGCTGCTGCGCCTGATTCACAGCACGGTGTCCATCGATGAAAATATTCGCGATGGGGCAGGGCGCTCAGGCCTGCATATCCGCCAGGCGCTGTTCGTCGAAGAAGCGCAGCTCTGGTGGGACGACCCGGATCATGGCGCGGGCAAGAGACCAGGGCAGGGCGGCATCGGCAACGGCTCATCGCTCACGCTCTCGAGCGTTTTATTTCACTCCATTCTCGAGCGCTCCGCGCCGCTCGCGACCCACGCCATCAAACAATTGCGCAAGAGTCCGATGGACTTGGACGTCTACGCCTGGCTCGTGCACCGACTCTTTCACCTGAGCAAACCCAGCATGGTCTCTTGGTCGCAACTCTCCGACCAGTTCGGCCACAACTACGAGCTGCCGCGAAAATTTCGCCAGTTTTTTTTGGATTCACTGAAACGCGTCTCCGTCGTGTATCCAGAAGCCAAACTCAAAGTGAGCGACGCCGGCATCTTGCTCTTGCCCTCACGCCCCCATCTCGCCAGTGCCAAGGCACCCGCCAAACGCTAGCCGCACAGCGATACATGCCCGGAGGGGGAAGAGGTTTGCCGGGGCGTGAAACGCAGGACGCGTTTCCCGCAGCTTCCAGGGACGGATTCACAGCGGCCCGGAAAATACTTAGGCACGCCAGATCTTTCACAATCTTATGCGGTGATAGTCGCGCCGCCATCCCGTTACATCTCTTCCGCTTTCCAAGCCTATTTCCCCCGCGAAATGATAGAAATGCAGGCTAAAACAGTCATTTACGATAAGGACAGGGTAGGGCGTTACAACTCTTCCGCTTTGCCACTAACTCATTGTTATTTGGACTCTTTTTGAACGTCTATCAAACTCGCTGTGTGACAACTCTTCCCCAAAAGCATCGCATCTCTCCCGGTAAACCGTTGCATCTCTTCCGCTTAGGCGTTGCATCTCTTCCCGGGAACATTGTTTTCGTTCTCAAAATCAATGACTTGCCAGATCTCCCTGTATTTTCCTGTTGTTACCTATATATCCTTCTTCAAAAGACACATTCGATGGGGGATTTAATAATCTCGATCCCTCTCTAACCAAGAGCAACGCGACGACTAACTGACAAAAGGAATTCATTCGACGACCGCTTCCAATTCAGAACTCTAAATCAATTGAGGGAAATACCATGACCGACAAAACAGCGAACATTCATTGGGAAGGGCGGGGTAAGAACGGCGTCGGCAAGATCAGCACTCAGACCGATGCATTGAAATCTTACTCTTACGGATTTGGTAGTCGCTTCGAGGATGATCGTCGCGGCACCAACCCGGAGGAACTCTTAGCCGCAGCCCACGCCGCATGTTTCACGATGGCGTTTTCATTTGCCTGCGATGCCGCCGGCTTCGCTACCAATGCGATCGACACCACCGCCAGCGTGCGATTGGTGAAAAAGGGCAACGGCTTTTTGATCGACCGCATCGCGCTGCGCCTCGAGGCCAACGTGGCCGGAATCGACGAAGCCACCTTCCAGAAGCTTGCCGCCACCGCGAAGCAAGATTGTCCGTTATCCAAGGCATTGGCTAGCGTACCGGAGATCACGCTTACCGCGATACGGCGACCATAAGACGAGCCGGGCGGGACAGGGCGGTGCATCTCGTGACTTACCTGCAGCCCTTTGTTAAAGTAATACCCAAAGTACGAGGTAATACTTATGGCAACAAACCTCACCAGCAAAGGCCAAGTCACGGTACCGAAGAAGGTCCGGGATTATCTCGGACTCAAGCCCGGCGCGGCGGTCACCTTTGAGCGCTTGGACAGCGGAGAGATCGCGCTACGCGCCGCCAAGGCTCGCGCAACGCCACGCACCAGCCAATTTGCGAAGTTGCGAGGCCGAGCGACGGTGCGCATGAAGACGGAGGAGATTCTTGCGTTGACGCGCGGTACTTAGCCGGAACTATTCATGAACGATGATATTTGTTGTGTACGAATGCAGGATCGGACCGTCATTTTCGTTGTTCATGAATAATTCCGGCTAGCGCCGTGGTTCTCGTCGACTCCAACGTCCTACTCGACGTGCTCGAAAACGATCCCGAGTGGGCGGCCTGGTCGCAAGCAAAGCTCGAGGCCGCGAGCGCCACCGACACGCTCGCGATTAATCCCATCATCTACTCGGAACTCTCCATCGCCTTTGCACGGATCGAAGAGCTCGAAGCCGTGATCGCCGAGGCCTCCCTCACCGTAGAGCCCATCCCGCGCGAAGCTCTGTTTTTGGCCGGCAAAGTCTTTCTCAACTATCGACGCGCCCGCGGCAACAAGCCAAGCGTACTGCCGGATTTTTACATTGGCGCCCACGCTGCGGTGATGCAATGGCCCGTCCTGACTCGCGATATCGGCCGTTACCGCACTCACTTCCCGACCGTTAACCTCATCACGCCATGAAATCGCCCAAATTCAGATCAATGCACGCGCTCACCGGTCGTCGCCAAATACTGTGCCTCCCGGAAGGGCAGCCAATACCGGTAAATCGCCCGCACCGCCGGTGCGATCTTCGGTGACCAGCGCCGATGCATTTTCTCATCGCCCCCGGCCTCTAACTCTTTCCAACCTGCGCGCGAACCGAAGAGCTCGATGGGCTTTAAGAGTTCCGGCTGCTCCTTTTTCAAAGGCCTCCACGCCGCGGCATCGAGCCGCACGCCTTTCAGAAACCCCATACACCATTCGTCCGCGATGACGATGCGCCGGCGTTTGTGGTTGTGCTCGTAGAACGTCGGCTGAAAACGATCCGGATCCACCTCGATCCACAGCACCAGATCGTTGTAGTAGCCCATCACCAACGCGATGAATTGATTGAATTCCTCGAGGTCGCGAAACTTCGGCGCCTTGCCGCCCCACACCTTCGGCAGCCACTGCATCGGTTTCAGCGTATTGGGGCCTATCACCGCCGCAGTGAGAAAACCCTCGAGCTCCACGATATCGACAATGCCGGTAGCTCGTCGCTCGAGCCAATCCGCAAGCGTCTCGTATTCCGCGTCCGAAAATTCGCGTGGTGGATCAACCATACTGACAAGGGTAACGGCGGAGAGACCGCGGCACCAGATTCAGCTGCGAAAGCCAGCATGGGATCCCATCAGCTCCCATTTTCATCCCCAATGAGTGCTTTGGAGTCGCCAATCAGTCAACTAGCGGCCA
>OBLU010006047.1_pt1 | contig 10801 bp, 10 predicted proteins | sample 1518681 | NCBI WGS metagenome assembly OBLU01 (sample SAMEA3539304, study PRJEB22396) | soil metagenome | biome: tundra; feature: field; material: soil | place: USA | collected 2010-05 | depth 0.15 m
GGCGCCGCCGAGCGCGGGGCTGACCACCCCGGCGGGGGGGGCCAAGCTCACACCCAAGCCGGCCGCGGTCGAGGAATCGGCCCGAGCGCTGCGCCAGGTGATGGGCCGCTTTGCCACCGGGGTCACGGTGGTCACCACGATCCATCGCGACACGATCCACGGCATGACGGCCAACGCGTTCCTGTCGGTCTCGCTGCGTCCCCCGTTGGTGCTCGTGTCGCTGGGCCGCTGCCGGATGAGCGAGATGCTCCCCCGTACCGGCCGCTACGGCGTCAGCGTGCTGGCCCACGATCAGGAGCAGTTTGCGGCGCACTTCGCCGCCCAGCGCGTGTCATCGGTGGAGCCCGAGTTCGTCTGGCACGAGGGGCTGCCGCTGCTCGACGGCGCGCTGGCGCACATCGCCTGCCGGGTCGTCGATGTCCATGCCGCCGGTGACCACGTGCTGTGGATCGGCGCGGTCGAGCACGTCCATCACCAGGACGGCGAGCCGCTGCTGTTCTACACCGGGCGCTTCGGCACGCTGGGCGAGGTGCGCGACCGCGCCCAGCACCCAGAACGCTGAGCCGCCGAGCGGCCGAGCGGCCGAGCGGCCGAGCGGCGCGATCATCCGTCGGGCGCGATCCACACCAGGCAGTCCGCCTCGCGCCGCACCCGACGCGCGGCTATGCGAAAGCGCCGTCGCGGCGTCATCGACAGATGCGGGCCGAATACCAGCAGCCCCGCCTCGCGCTCGCGCGCTAGCTCCAGCAGGGCCCTGACGGGTCTACCGCTCGAGATCCGCAGCAACTCGGTTGGGATGCCGAGCGCCGCCGCGCGCGCGGCCGTCGCACGGACGGCGTCGAGGTCCTCCTCATGCGGCAGCGTCGCGTATTCGGGCGCCAGCATGAACGTGAGCGGGTACGGCGGCAGGACAAGCATGTTTGCGACGATCAGCTTCGCGCCTGACTCCAGCGAGCTGTCGATCGCCATCCGTTCGGCGCTGGGGTCCACGCGCACCAACAGGGTCGCGAGCAGCACCGGCAACGGTCGCGAGCGGAGGACACCGGCCTGGTCGGCCGCGTGGCGGCCCCGGTCGAGTATCTGCGGCATCGCTGATTTCGATTCTACGCCGGCGACTTTGGCCAATTTTGTCCAATCGGCCATTTGACCCACTTTGTACAAACTGGTATATACCCCGACACGGCGGAGACAGTGTGTCGAGTCACCCATCCGGAGGGGTTCAGAATGGCCGAAGCAGTCGTCGAGGAACGCCACTTGATCAAGTCTTTGCGGTGGTGGGACGGGTTTGCGATCGCGATGTGCAACCCGGGCTTCTTGTTCGGGTCCCTGGGCTTCACGCTGGGCATCTTCGGAGTTCTCGGGTCGGTGATCCTGTGGGGGATCTCCGGGGTGATCGGGATGGTCTTGACCTGGATCTATGTCGAGCCCGCGATGATGTTTCCCAACCAGTCAGGCGGGATCTCGCTCTACGCCCATGAGGCCTGGCGCAAGTACACGACGTTTGTCGGTCCGATCGCGACGTTCGGCTACTGGATCGGCTGGTCGGTGGTTCTCGCGATCTTCGGCAAGATCATCGGCGACCTCGTCGTGGCGCGCTGGTTCCCGAACTCGACCTGGACCGTGTACGACGGGGTCGTGCACCTGGGGCTGGCCCATTTCATCGCGATCGGCGTGATCATCGCCGTGTGGGCGTTCAACATCTTCGGCATCCGGCCGATGAAGGGCCTCACGTACGTCACCGCCGCGCTGCTGACCCTGGCGCTGATCGTCTTCATCATCGTGCCGTACCTGACCGGCGACTGGCATTCGAGCCGTGTCCATGCGACGTTCACCGGCCCCTGGGGCGGGACGAAGCTGGCCTTCGTCTACCTGTTCATCCTCGGCTGGTCCTCCTGGGCGTCCGAGGTGTGCGCCACCTTCGCCCCCGAATACAAAACCGAGCGCGACACGCACATCGCGCTGCGCAGCTCGGCGATCTTCGTCGTCGGCGTGTTCGCGCTGCTTCCGCTCGGTCTGGGCGGCGTCACCGGCGTCCCGCCGACCGCGACGCAGGAGGGTCAGTTCTACTCGACCGCGTTCCAGACGATCGCCGGACACACGCTGGGGACCTTCTTCCTGATCTGCCTGATCGCCAGTCTGATCCTCTCGATGTCCTCGTCCACCGCCGACGGCAGCCGGGCTCTGTACGGGATCTCAAGAGCCGGCCTGACGATCAAGCAGCTCGGCAGGCTCAACCGCTGGCACGTCCCCGGACCAGCGATGACCGTCGACCTGGTCGTAAACGTCCTGCTCGTGCTGTTCATCTCCAGCAACCTGGCGATCCTCTACATGAGCAACATCGGCTACGTCCTCGCCCACCTGCTCGCGGTCAGCGGCTTCCTGCTGCTGCGTAAGGACCGCCCGAACTGGCCCAGGCCGTACAAGCTGTCGGCGATCTGGGTGCCGATCGCGTGGTTCATGACGGCGCTCGTAGCGTTCCTGCTGATCGTCGGAGCGGGCGCTCCGCACCTGAACGGCTACGGCACGTGGGCCGACTTCGCGATCGGGGTCGGCGTGCTCGCCGGCTCGGTGCTGCTGTTCATCTTCCGGCGTGTGGTGCAGGATGGCGAGCACATCCACTTCCGCGAGGAGACGCCGACGATGCCCGCGGAGGGCGACTGGCCGTCCGGGTTCGAGGCCCCCGCGCCGACCGCACCCGTGGCTAGCTGATCGGGAGCTCGGGGTCAAACACTTGCACGCGAGGCTGGTTCGCCGGGCGCGATTCCCAAGGAGGAAACATGGAAAAGATTGTTGTTGGCTACGATGACACCGAGGGGTCACAGCGCGCGCTGGAGCGCGCCCTGACACTCTCACAGGCGTTCCAGTCGCAGTTGCTCGTCACGAGTGTCGCCCCCATTCTGACCGGAATTGGCCGCACCGCAGGCCCGGTGGACCCCGTCGACCCGCCTGAGAAGCACGTTCAGGAGCTTGGGACGGCGCGCGCCTACCTCGAGGGGAAGGGTGTCAGCGCCGAGTACTTTCCCGCGGTCGGGGAGCCCGCCGACACGATCGTCGAGCTCGCCAACCAGCGTGGCGCAGACCTGATCGTCGTCGGCACCCGGGAGCTCAATTTGATTCAGCGGCTGCTTGGCCACAGCGTCAGTGACGCCGTCGTGCACCACGCTCATTGCGACGTGCTGATCGTTCAATGACCTCGTCGGAGAGGCGCAACCAACGCGCTGAGCCCGGGGCTCCCAGGCAACCGGAGCGACAGGGGCCCCGGCACAGCAGTCCACGGCGCTGCGGTGATGGTCAGTCGGCTCTGAGCTGCCAGCGTGGCCGCTCGGCGATCGCCTGGTATTGGCGGCGCCGGCGGGCCGGCCGGACGAACGACGACCACACAAACCCGCTCAGAGGCACGATCACGATCGCGGCCAGCGGGCGCCCGATCAGCACGAACACGAGTATGACAGCCGCAACCGCAGCGAAGACGGCTGACGGAAGGATCCGGTCGTGTACTCGGTTGCGCCGCAGCGAGGCGTATTCCTCGAGCGGGATCCGATTGGTGTCGTACGTGCGCGCACAGCCCTCGCAGCTCCAGCGCTCCCCGTAACGGAGATCGCACCGCTCGCCGCACTCGCAGGTGACCGTGATCGGCGGCCCCCGCCGAACCGATCTCGGCAATGGCGCCGGTACTGCCGAAGGCTTTATCGCTGGCTTTACCGCCGGGTGCGTCGCCGGATCGCCCATCTCAGTGGGCCGGAGGCTCCCAGCCCTGTAGCACGGCCGGCTTGTAGTCGGTCCCGACCACCTTGGAGTTCTCGACCCATGGGCCCAGCTCGGGCTGGGGGAACTTGCAGTGGCGACCTTTCAGGATGATCCCGTAGGAGTTGCCCGACTGCAGGTGCTTGATCAGCACCTTGCGCGCCAGCTCATCCTCACGTCCCTGGGGAATCTGGAAATAGATCTTGATGAACGAGTTGGAGTAGCGGTCGAATACCGCCGGCACTCCCTCCTCCTCGAGCAACGTGATGTCCTCCAGCCAGTTGATGTCCTCGCCCGGCGTGGCGGCGATCAGGTCAATGTCGATCACCAGGTTCATGTCCTCCTGGTAGGCAAAGCGCTTGCCCGACAGGTACTCCGAATCGATCGTGAACACCTTCTCGGGTTCGGACGGGGCGCGTCTCACCTCTGTATCAGCCATCTGCTATCCCCTCTCAAGCCTGTCCCACGCCCTGCTGGTCGGGCGTCAGGTAGTCGATCGGATTCTCGATGTGGCGTTCCAGCAGGCGCTCGATCCGGGCCAGCGTGCGCTCTTCCGAGACACCCGGGATGTATTCGGTCCCGGCCAGCGGGACGCGGGCCATCGCCGAGGCCTCGACGGTCAGCGCGCACAGATCCTCGGGCTCCAGGCTGTGCACGTTGGTCTTACCGCAGGCGCGCGCCAGCATCTGGCATTCCAGCGTGAGCGTGTGCAGGAAGTTGTAGACGCGGGTGGCCGCCTCGTCGACCACCAGCCGCTTGCGCAGCTCGGGATCCTGCGTGGCCACGCCGACCGGACAGCGACCGGTGTGGCAGTGGTAGCACTGACCGGCGGGCACGCCGATCGTGCCCTCGTAGTCGGTGACGCCCGGGATCTCCTTATTGCAGTTCAGGGCCATCAGGGCTGAGTGGCCGATCGCGATCGCGTCGGCCCCCAGCGCGATCGCCTTGGCGACATCGCCGCCGTTGCGGATGCCGCCGGCCACGACCAGGTCGATCTCGTCGGCCAGTCCCACGTCCTCCAGCGCGCGGCGCGCTTCCGGGATCGCCGCCATCAGCGGGATCCCGGTCTCCTCGGACGCCACGTGGGGTCCCGCGCCGGTGCCGCCCTCGGCGCCGTCGAGGTAGATGATGTCCGGACCGCACTTGGCGGCCATCCGAACGTCGTCGTACACGCGCGCGGCGCCCAGCTTGAGCTGGATCGGGATCTCGTAGTTGGTGGCCTCGCGGACCTCCTGGATCTTCAGCGACAGGTCGTCAGGACCCAGCCAATCCGGGTGCCGCGCAGGCGAGCGCTGGTCGATCCCGGCCGGCAGCGAGCGCATCTCCGCCACTTGCTCGGTCACCTTCTGGCCCATCAGGTGACCCCCGAGGCCGACCTTGCAGCCCTGGCCGATGAAGAACTCGCAGGCATCGGCCAGCATCAGGTGATGCGGGTTGAAGCCGTAGCGGCTCTGAATCAGCTGGTAGTACCACTTGGTCGATAGGTCGCGTTCGGGCGGGATCATCCCGCCCTCGCCCGAGCAGGTGGCCGTGCCGGCCATCGACGCGCCCTTGGCCAGCGCCATCTTGGCCTCCAGCGACAGCGCGCCGAAGCTCATGCCGGTGATGTAGATCGGGATGTCGAGCTCGATCGGCTTGGCGGCGAAGCGGGCTCCGAGCACGGTCTTGGTCAGGCACTTCTCCCGGTAGCCCTCGATCACGAAGCGCGTGAGCGTGCCGGGCATGAACATCAGCTCATCCCAGTGCGGGATCTTCTTGAACATCGAGAAGCCCCGCATGCGGTAGCGCCCGAGCTCTGACTTGACGTGGATGTCATCGATCACCTCGGGGGTGAAGATGCGGCTGTGCCCGAGCCGGTTGTGGGCAGAGGGTGCGTCTTCGTCGGCCATGGCCACCTCCTAGTGTCCTAGAGGACGAGCTTGCGCTCGGACGGCTCGAGCGTGTCGTAGTTGTAGAGCTTCTTGCCGCACACGAACTTCTGGAACTGGGGCGGGGAGCCAAGCCCGTAGATCGAGAACTTGCGCTCGATCAGCTCCGCGTCGGCATCTGACCACTCCCCCTCCACGCAGTCGACCCCCAGCGACTTGACCTTGCCGGCGACGTAGATCTCGCCGTCGTACATCGAGTCGCCGAGGCCCCGGCCGACATCGCCGCAGAGGATCTGGCGGCCGCGCTGCATCATGAAGCCGGTCATCGAGCCGGCCTCGCCGAGCACGATGATCGTGCCGCCCTTCTGGTCGATCCCGGTGCGCGCGCCGACCTGGCCCTTGATCACCAGGTCGCCGCCGCGGATCGCCGCACCAGTGAGCGAGCCGGCGTTTGACTCGATCACCACCACCCCGGACATCATGTTCTCGCACGCCGACCAGCCCACGCGCCCGGCGATGCGGACCTCAGGCCCGTCGATCATCCCCAGCGCGAAGTAGCCGAGGCTGCCCTCGAAGTTCAGCCGACAGCGGGTCAGCAGGCCGGCGCCGAGCGAATGCCGAGCCGCCGGATTGCGCACCGTCACCTCGCGCACGCCCTGCTCGTAGAGCAGCCAGCGCAGCTCCAGGTTGATCTGGCGCGTGGTCAGCGGGCCCGCGTCCAAGCTGGCGCGATCGCCGTCGATCTCCGACGCCCGCGGGACGCGGGCATCGAGCTCGACCAGTCCGCGCGGGTCGAACCGGGGCTCGGATGCGGCCGCTAGCGTGTCCATACCATCACCGTGCTCTCGTAGGGGTCATACGTCTCGATCTCGTGGTCGATCACCGCCCGGATCGCCATCTCCTCCGACGCCAGCGCGACCATGTCGTCGCCCTCGTAGAGCACCAGCGGCTTGGCCGCAAGCTCGTCCTTGGCCATCCCGAGCGCGTCCTCGCTCACGCAGATGTAGGTGAATACGCCGTCGAGCTCCTCCAGGCTGCGCCGCATCGCGCTCTCCAGCGAGTCGCCGTTGGCCATCCGGTCGGCCAGGTAGACGGCGATGATCTCCGAGTCACACGCTGACGCGAAGCGGTGGCCGGCCGCCTCCAGCCGCCGGCGCCACTGGTGGTAGTTGGTCAGCTGGCCGTTGTGCACGACCGCGACGTCGGAGAACGGATAGGCCCAGTAGGGGTGGGCGTTGGCGATGTCGACATCTGACTCGGTGGCCATCCTGACGTGACCGATCCCGTGGCTGCCGAAATAGTCGTCGAGCTGGTAGGCCGAGGAGACGGTCCGGGCGTCGCCGAGATCCTTGATGATCTCCAGCGAGTGGCCGAGCGACAGCACCTCGGCATGGGGCACCGATTCGATCTGGTCGGCCAGCGTCTTGAGGTCGCCGTGGTAGACGACCGTGGCGCTGAACGTGTATTCGTTGGCGTCCTCGGTGCTCTTGATGCTCGCGCCGGCCGCGCGCAGTCGCGCCTGGACATCGCGACGGCGCCGGCGCACGTCCTCGGCGAAGTCGAGATCCCGGGGCGCGGTCGACTCGGCGAGGTTGACGCGCACCGTCAGTTCCTGGGTCGGCGCGTGGTAGAGCGCGTATCCGGTCGAGTCAGGCCCGCGGTGCTTCATCGCCTGCAACATGCTGGTCATGTCGCGGCCGATCCGGTGGGCGCCGTTCCCGTTCTTATAGATGATTCCAGCGATTCCGCACATCTGAGTTCTCCTTCCGGCCGCCCCTTACTTAGTGCTTAGGGCAGCACCTCCAGGTACTCCTCCTGCTCCCAGTCGGTCACGGCCGCCAGGTAGCGCTCCCACTCGTCCCGCTTGTAGTGATGAAAGACCTTGTACAAGCGCCCCGGCATCGCACTACGGATCACCTCATCGGCCGCGAGCGCATCCAGAGCGGCGCCCAGACTGTCGGGCACCTTCTCGATCTCGGCGCCCTCCTTGAGCAGGTCGTAGGTGTTGCCCTGCTGGGGCGGCCCCGGGTCAAGCTCGCGCCTGACCCCGTCGAGGCCGGCGCGCAGCAGCGTGGCCACGGTCAGGTATGGATTGCAGGACGAGTCCACGCCACGGTACTCAAAGCGCCCGCCCGAGGCCACCCGCACGGTCGTGGTCCGGTTCTGCCAGCCCCAGTTCTTGTAGATCGGAGCCCAGAAGCCGGTATCCCACATGCGGCAGTAGGAGTTCACGGTCGGGTTGCCGACGCACATCAGCGCCGGGAAGTGCTCGAGCATGCCGCCGAGGAAGTGACGCGCGAACTGCGACAGCTGCGCCGGTCCGTCAGGGTCGTGGAAGACGTTGTTGCCCTGGTCATCCATCAGCGTGAAGTGGTGATGGTGTCCGTTGGCCGACACGCCGGTGAACGGCTTGGGCATGAACGACGGCAGCAGCCCGTGCTTGCGCCCGACGGCCGCGCAGACCTGGCGATAGGTGGTGATGTTGTCGGCGGTGCGCAGCGGCCGGTCGAAACGGAAGTTCAGCTCCAGCTGGCCGGGGGCGTCCTCGTGGTCGCCGTAGCTCATGTCCAGACCAAGCGCCTGGCCGTACTCGACCACGTCGAGCAGCACCGGACGAAGCTCCTCGAACTGATGGATGTGGTAGCAGTAGGGCTTGGTGACGCCTTCGGGCGGAGACCCGTCCTGGCTGCGGCGCAGCCACATCATTTCGGGCTCGATCCCGATCAGGAACTGATAGCCGAGCTCCTGCTCGAAGTCGTGAGCGATGCGCTTGAGGTTCTGGCGCGGATCGGCGTCCAGCAGCTCGCCCGTCTCAGTGTCATAGCAATCGCACATCACGCGGGCCACGCGCGGGTCCCAGGGCAGCACAGCGAAGGTCTCGAGGTCGGCGATCGCGGCGAGCTCGGATTCCTCCGGGCCGAAGCCGATGTAGTTGCCGTAGCGGTCGGTGAACAGGTTGGCGGTGGCGCCGTAGACGAGCTGGTAGCCCTTCTGCGCGACCTGGGCGAAGAACGACGAGACCACGCCCTTGCCCATCACGCGGCCGGTCACCGAGACCTGCTGGAAGAAGACGTACTTGACGCCCTCGGACTCGATCCGGCGCGTCAGCTGCTCGATCTTCTCGGCGCGCCCGGGGGCGTTGCGCGCCTCCTCAAGCGTCGCCGGAGCCGGCTCGATCCGCGGCGAGGCGAGCACCGTCTCCACGGTCCCGCCGAACTGACCGGTGCGCGTGCTCGTCGCGCCGTCCCCGCTTCCGACTGCTGTCGACATCTGCACTCCTCTCTAGCTCCCCACGCGCTGCGTGCAGCCATGGGCCGGAACTTACGCCCTCAGTCGCGGCTCACCGTCAGGCGGCGGCCGGAGACCCTCCGCCGGCATCCGCCCGGCTCCGCCGCCGCGTCACGCGCGCCCGACGGGACTGGACAAATTGGTACATGGCGCGTTTATACCAGCTGCCCCGCAGGTCCGCAAGCGCGGTGATTGACGAGCTCCGGCGGCCGCGGTACACTAATGCGTCCTTTGCAATGCCATTGCGCTATAGGCAATCAAAGCAGGACTCTACCCTGATCAGGAGCACCATGTCCGACCGTCTTCCCGCCTCGGTACCCACGCTGGTGATCGGCGCCGGTGTGCACGGGCTTTCGACCGCCTGGCACCTTGCCCGCCAGGGTGAGCAGGTACTCGTGGTCGACAAGAGCGACGTCGGAGCCGGAGCCTCCGGAATCGCCTGCGGCATCGTGCGCAACAACTACTTCCAGCCCGCGATGTCAGAGCTGATGGCGGCCTGCGTGGCGGTCTGGGAGGAGCAGCCCCAGGCGCTGCACTACCACCCCAGCGGCTACATCGCGCTCGGGCCGACCGCTCAGGAGAGCGATCTGATCGAGGTCTACGAGCGCCAGCAGCGGATCGGCTACCCGTCCGAGTTGCACCTCGGCGAGGAGGCGGTCAGCGCGCACATGCGCTCGCTGTTTGACGACTGGCGCGCGCCGGGGCTGACCGTCTGCCTGCACGAGCATGCGGGGGGCTACGCGTTCAACCTCGAGTCGATGCGCGGACTGGCCGATCTCGCCCGCGCGGCCGGAGCCCAGATCGTGACCGGCGTCGAGGTGACCGGCTTTGAGCTCGACGGCTCTGGCGCCGCTCGCAAGGTGCACACGAACGCGGGCAGCGTCGATGTCAACCAGGTGGTCGTCGCCGTCGGCCCCTGGGTCGCGTCGCTGTGGGCGATGCTCGGCCTGCCCGCCCGGCTCGACGTCCGCCAGCCCGACGGCAGTTTGGTCGCCGATCAGCCGATGTGGACCTACTGGTATCTCCAGGAGGGGGAGGTCGACTACGACCCGAGCATCTTCGTCACCAGCGACGGCAAGTCCTCGCCGGTGCTGCACGTCGACTCAGACCAACCGCTGCACGAGGACTCCGGCCGCCTGGTCACCGACGAGCCGTGGGGCGTGTACTTCAAGCCCGACCGCAAGACCGTGCAGGGTGGAGCGCAGCCGTTGCAGTTCGGCAACCAGTTCGAGGTCGACCCGTACCCGACCGGCACCGTCGACCCCGGCTTCCCGACGCTGTGGACCGCGGCGCTGTCCCATTGCCTGCAGCGCTTCGAGGGGGCTCACACCCGGTATCGCCAGGCACGCTCGGGCGGCGTGGGCGCGTTCACCGTCGACAACTTCCCGGTGTTCGACTACATGCGCCCGAACGTGTTCGTGGCCGCGGATTCCAACCACGGTTACAAGATGATCGCCGTTGGCCGGGAGATCGCGCGGGTGCTCGGCGGCGAGCATTCCTCACTGCTGCACCCTTTCCGCTACGAGCGCTTCCAGACCGGCGACCTGCACCCGGTGTCTCACAGCCCCTACCCCTGGAGCTGACCCCGATCCCCGGATCCGGCCGCGATCCCTGGAGCTGACTACGCGCCCCGCCCGCCGAGCGCGCGGCTCAGCTCGGCCGCGGCATCCATCAACGGACGCCGCAGCGCTCTGCGGGTGGCCGCCGGCAACCTCGCGGCGGGACCCTGGAGGCCGAGGATCGCCGCCAGCTCGCCGGCGCGGCCGATCACCGGGGCGGCGAGCGCATTGAGATCGGGCTCGCGCTCACCGACGGCCTCGGCGTAGCCACGCTCGCGGACGCGCTCGAGCTCGGTGGCCAGCGCCTGCGGGTCGGTGATCGTGCGCTCGGTGTAGGCGGTC
>OBLU010006050.1_pt1 | contig 10798 bp, 9 predicted proteins | sample 1518681 | NCBI WGS metagenome assembly OBLU01 (sample SAMEA3539304, study PRJEB22396) | soil metagenome | biome: tundra; feature: field; material: soil | place: USA | collected 2010-05 | depth 0.15 m
GGTCGAGGCGGGCGGCCAGGGCCACCGTTCACCGGTGGTCCTGGCCAGCCGCCGGGCCAGCAACGCGGTGCCGGTGACGGTGACGACGGCACCCGCGTCCGGACGGCCGAGTGCCGCGGCCAGCCAGGCCACCGCGGTCCACATCGATGCGTACAGCGGGCGGACCACACCGGGATGACGCAGCTCGAGCGACGCGGCGGACGTTCCGTAGTCTTTGCGCCTGGCCAGCCACTCGCGCAGCCGCACCCGATGCTGATGCCCCATCGTGGCGGCCGGCTCGTACCGGGTCCGCCAGCCCGACGCGGCCAGCCGCCAGATGAAGTCGACATCCTCGCCCACGGCCATGTCGGCGGCGAAGCCCGCCCCCGCGGCGGTTTTCCGCACCACCAGGGTGGCGCCCGGGACGTAGGGAACCCGCGATCCGGGCCGGACGATACTGGGCCGCTCCCCCATGTCGAGGGTGGAACTCGCGCCCTCGTAGCGGGCCAGCCAGGTCCGCCCGTTCTCGTGCGGGACGATACGCGGCGCGACCGCGCCGACCGCGGGGTCGGCGAAGTGGGGCAGCAGCGGATCCAGCCATCCCGGGCGGGGCACGCAATCGGAGTCGAGAAAAGCGACCAGCGGCGTATCCGCGGCGGCCAGGCCCGTGTTCCTGGCTGCCGCCGGCCCGCCGTTCACCGGCCGCCGCAGCACCCCGGCTCCGGCTCTGGCCGCGATCTGCGCCACCGCATCCTGGTCACCCGAGCCGTCGTCGACCACGATCACCCGCGGCATCGCGGTCAGCCCGGCCAGGCAGCGGGCCAGCTCGGCGTGCCGGTCACGGACCGGGATCACGACCGTGACCTGTTCGCGGCCCGGCACCCGGCCGGCCGGCGAGGGCTCATCCAGCGCGGGATGGGCGATCCCGGTGTCGAGCAGACGGCGGGCCAGCGCGCGGGCCCTGGGGTTGTCCGGCACCGGCGTCCCTGACCACCAGGCCTCGACGTGCCGCGCGCCCGACGGGGTCAGGCGCAGCACCCGGGCGGGATAGCCGCCCGCGAGGATCGTTCCGCCCGCCAGCATGCGGGAGCCTGGGTCAGCCCGCAGCTGGAATCCCGCGGGGACCAGTTCATCGGCCGGTCCCGGTCCCGCGGCGGGCAGCTCAGCGGCCGGCTTCCGTTGACTGGCTCCCTTCGGCACCCGCCCAGACTAGTACGCGTAGTACTTCGTCTGAGCAGCGGCGTCATAGCATGGCGGCATGCCTGCGCCGCCCGTTGCTGAGCTGACGGGGATGCGGTGGCCGGAGGTGGAGAACGGCCCGCGCCGGCTGCTGGTGGTGCCGGCCGGCTCGCTGGAGCAGCACGGTCCGCACCTGCCGCTGGACACCGACACCAGGATCGCGGTGGCGGTGGCCCGGCGGGCCTGCGCGGACCGTCCCGGCGTGGCGCTCGCCCCGGCCTTCGCGATCGGCGCCAGCGGGGAGCATGCGGCCTTCCCGGGCACGCTGTCCATCGGCGAGCAGGCGCTGACCGCGTGCCTGATCGAGCTGGGCCGGCACGCCAGCCTGCACTGGGCCGCCGTGCTGCTGGTCAACGGGCACGGCGGGAACGTCCCGGCGGTGGAGGCGGCGGCTGGCCGGCTCCGCTACGAGGGACGCGCCTGCCAGGCCTGGCACGCCGGGCTGCCCGGCGGTGACGCGCACGCCGGCCGGTCCGAGACCTCGATCATGCTCGCCCTTGACCCGGACCTCGTGCGCCTGGACGCGGCCGAACGGGGCGATGTCCGGCCGGTCAGCCAGATCATGCCGGTGCTGCGGGAGCAGGGCGTGCGGGCGGTAAGCGGCAACGGCGTGCTCGGCGACCCGGCCGGGGCCACGGCGGCCGAAGGCGAGCAGCTGCTCGCGCGCCTGGCCGACGGGCTGAACGAGGCGATGGACCGGTTCCTGGAGACCCTGGGAGCACGGTGACGTGGGGGTGTTACCACCGGCCGTTCGGGATAATCAGCCGGCGCCACCATGGCCGCGCGGAAAGCCGCGGACGCGCCGGTACCGCCACAAGAGCGCGAAGGCGCTAGGTTGTGGCAGTCCCTACTTTTGGCTGGTCGTGGCTACCCCTCAGCGGTGGCCTGCGCGGGAGGATACGATGACCGAGACAACCTCACCATCTGATACGCACGCTCCCGAGTCGCTGCCTCCGGCTCGTCCGGAAACCGACGCCGCCGCCGTCCGGTCCATCGAAGAGGCCGCGGCGCACATCAGGGAGCGCGCCCAGAAGATCAGGGCGGCGCCGGAAGAGCACAAGCCCAGGCTGGTCCTGTCCAAGCACGTGCGCGGCACCAGCATCCTGGACAAGATCGCCGACGCGGTCAATGCCTTCTGCGGCTCCATGTACGTGTTCGTCTTCATCACCATCGGCGTGGTGGCCTGGCTCTTCCTCGGCAACGTGGTCGGGTTCGACAAGACGCCCTGGCCGCTGCTGCTCACCATCTTGAACCTGCCGCAGCTGTCCATCATGATCTCGCTGCAGGTCAGCGCCAACCGGGCCCAGTCCGCCAGCGACCGCCGGGCCATCGCCGACCACGAGACCCTCATCGCGCTGCACGAGATGGCCAAGCAGCAGCTGGAGATCCTGAACGGCCAGGACCGGGTGCTGGCGATGCTGGACACCTTCGCCAGCAAGGACATGCCGGGCAAGCAGAACGAGATCCAGGACTGCGTGAACCAGATCCTGGTCAAGGTCGGCCAGCCGCCCGCGGCCGGCTGAGCCCGTCCCTGGTGGACCGATCCAGGCTCGAGGCGTTCAGCGACGGCGTCTTCGCCGTGGCGATCACCTTGCTCGCCCTCAACCTCACCGTGGCCGGCCCTAGCCACGTACACCTGCTTCATCAGCTCGGCAGCGGCTGGTCGGCCTTCGTCGCGTACCTGATCAGCTTCTTCATGATCGGCATCGTCTGGGTCAACCATCATGTACTGGTCCGTGGGATCGCGGTGGTGGACCGGACGCTGCTGTTCCTGAACCTGGTGCTGCTGCTGTTCGTGGTGATGATCCCGTTCGCCACCGCCACCGTGGCGGAATACCTGGCCGCCAGCGCCAGCATCGATCCGTCCGTGCGCCAGGACCAGCAGATCGCGATGGCACTGTACGGCGCGGTGTTTCTCGGCATGTCGCTCGGCTTCGGCGGGATCTTCGAATGGACGCTGCACGGCGAGCGCATGTACCAGCGGCTGCCCGCGGACAAGCACTGGGCGGCCCGGGCGCGGTTCGTCGGCGGCGGGCTGGTGTACGTGATCGCCATCGTGGTCGCGCTGATCAACGCCGTCGCCGCGTTCGTGATCATCGCGCTGGTGGCCGTGTACTACATCGTGGAGCGCACGCCCGACGCCTACAAGGCTGCCGCCCCGGACTCCTCCGCTGACGCCGGCGCCCCGGACGGCTCCTGAACGAGCGAAACAAGTTTTGCAGGCTAACAGTTGCCGCTAAGCAAGTGATTCGCTGTAGACTTCGTTAACGTGCGGGAAAGCGTTGATTCAGGCCATGTGAACGGTCACTCCCCCAGCCCGGCAGAGCGCCCGGACAGGTACCGGTGGATCGCCCTGTCCAACACGACGCTGAGCATGACCATGGCGACGATCGACGCATCGATCGTGATCGTGGCGATGCCCGCCATCTTCCGGGGCATCCACCTGAACCCGCTCACCTCAGGCAACGTGACCTACCTGCTCTGGATGATCATCGGCTACCTGCTCGTCCAGTCGGTGCTGGTGGTGACGCTGGGCCGGCTGGGCGACATGTTCGGCCGGGTGAAGATCTACAACCTGGGTTTCGTGGTCTTCACGCTGGCCTCGATCGCGCTGTCGCTGGACCCGCTGACCGGCGCGCACGGGGCGATGTGGCTCATCGGCTGGCGGTTCGGGCAGGCCTTCGGCGGCGCCATGCTGATGGCGAACTCGGCCGCGATCTTGACCGACGCGTTCCCGGCCCACAAGCGCGGCATGGCGCTGGGCATCAACCAGATCGCCGGGATCTCCGGGCAGTTCGTCGGGCTGCTGCTCGGCGGGCTGCTGGCCGCGGTGGACTGGCGCCTGGTGTTCTGGGTGAACGTGCCCATCGGGCTGTTCGGGACGATCTGGGCGTACAAGAGCCTGCGCGAGATCTCGGCCACCAAGCGGGCGAAGATCGACTGGATCGGGAACGTCATGTTCGCGGTGGGCCTGGGCTCGCTGCTGGTCGCCATCACCTACGGGATCCGGCCCTACGGCGGGCACGCGACCGGATGGACCAACCCATGGATCGTCACCGGGCTGATCGGCGGCGTGGTCGTGCTGATCGCGTTCTGCGTCTTCGAGACCAAGATCGCCGAGCCGATGTTCCAGATGAGCCTGTTCAAGATCAGGGCGTTCGCGGCCGGCAACGCGGCCAGCCTGCTCGGCTCCATCGCTCGCGGCGGGCTGCAGTTCATGCTGGTCATCTGGCTGGCCGGCATCTGGCTGCCGCTGCACGGCTACGACTTCACGGTGACACCGCTGTGGGCCGGTATCTACATGCTGCCGCTCACCGCGGGGTTCCTGATCGCCGGGCCGATCTCGGGCATCCTGTCGGACCGGTACGGGCCGCGGCTGTTCGCCACCTCCGGCCTGCTGCTGGCCGCGGCGTGCTTCGTCGGGCTGATGCTGCTCCCTGTGGTCTTCCCCTACTGGCTGTTCGCGCTGCTGATCTTCGGCAACGGAGTCGGCTCGGGCCTGTTCGCCTCGCCCAACACCTCCGCGATCATGAGCGCTGTGCCGGCCAGCCAACGCGGCTCCGCCTCGGGCATGCGGTCCACCTTCCAGAACTCCGGCATGTCGCTGTCCATCGGCATCTTCTTCTCGCTGATGATCGCCGGGCTGGCCTCGAGCCTGCCCCGGACCCTGACCCGCGGGCTGACCGCCCAGGGCGTTCCCTTCTCGGTGGCCACCCAGGTCAGCCACTTGCCGCCGGTCAGCACGATGTTCGCCGCGCTGCTCGGCTACAACCCGGTGCGGAACCTGCTGGCCCCCTCGGGCGTGCTGTCCCGGCTGCCCGCGCATAACGTCGCGGTGCTGACCGGCCGGCAGTTCTTCCCCAGCCTGATCTCGGCGCCGTTCCATCACGGCCTGGTCATCGTGTTCACCGCCGCCGCGATCATGGCGGCCACCGGCGCGATGGTCTCGCTGCTGCGCGGCAAGCAGTTCTACTACGACGACAAGCCCGACGTAGCTCCCGGGGCTCCCGCGGTCAGCGTAGCCGGGCGTGATAGCGGCTCCCCGCGCCGTGGCGGCGGGGCGTAGACTGTTAACGTGCCCCGATATGATTACCGCTGCCGCGCCTGTGGCGACACGTTCGAGCTGACGCGCCCGATGACCGAGTCGTCCGCCCCGTGCACCTGCCCGCAGGGCCACGACGACACGGTGAAGCTGCTGTCCGCGGTCTCGGTGTCGGGTCTGGCCTCGAGCCGGGACCGCTCGGCCGGAGGTGGCGGTTCTGCGGGCGGAGGCTGCTGCGGCGGAGCTTGCGGCTGCGGCTAGCCCGGCGTCGTTTCCCCTCGGCTTTCCCTCGGCCCAGCGTGCGTCATTTGACGCACGGCCGCTGCTTCACCTGGCTCAGCCGCTGGCCTTCTCACCTGATTGGCTTAACTACGAAGGTTAAGCGCATGTACGGAGGCGAGAAGGATGGCCGCGACCCTGGCTGTACCGGCGGAAGCAATGAGAGGGCGACGCAGCCTCGGCGGCGATCACCTCGATGCCGATCGTGACGGGCCAGATCGTGCCGGGCCAGATCGGGGGCCCGCCCAGGAGGTCATCGCGGAGATGGCCTGGCTGCTGCGCGACACGCGCGGCAACATGCTCCTGGACGGCAGCGTTCTGAGCGCGATCACGATCGGCATCGCCGTGGAGGCCGCGTTCTCGCCCTCCGTGCTGCGTCCCGGCGTGGCTGGCCTGGCCTGTGCGGGCCTGCTGGCCGGCCTGATCGGTTGCTGGCTGCGGGCCGCGGTGCTGCTGCTCCTGGCCGGGCGGCCGGTGCTCGACCAGCTCAACGACCAGCGCTGGCGGGCCGGCGCTCCGGTCGATCCCCGGGTACGGTGGGCGACGCTGCCGCCGGCCGAGGACAGCACCGACGCGTGGAACTGGGCCCGGGTGAACCTCCTGCTCGGAGCGGCCCGCATCCGCCGGGAACGGATCCACCTGGTGGACACCTGGACGTTTGTCACCGGCGCCTGCTTCCTGGCCTGGACGCTGGCGGTCCTGCTAGGCGCGTGAGGACGTTCCTTACCTCGGCGTTTGTCAACTATCCCCGGATGGCTCATCGTAGAACCAAAGCCGGCTGTCACCCGCTCGCTGGCACGTGAGGCATTCCTCGGAGATATGAATCGGCACGGGATGGGATCGCCCCAGGGATTCTGGGGTCTGCTGACCGATGCCGACCAGGCGGCCCTGCTGGCTCTGGGCCGGATCAGCGTGTTCCCGCCCGGCGCGACGATGTGCGTAGAAGGCGACCCGGCCACGCACCTGTTCGTCCTGGTGGACGGCTGGGTGAAGATCCTTTCCGTGACCCGGGAAGGCCAGCAGCTCGTGCTCGCGCTGCGGGGGCACGGCGACGTCATCGGGGAATTCGCCGGCGAGACCACGGGATACCGGACCGCCACGGTCCGGGCCATCGGCACCGTCCGATCGCTGATCGTGGGGTACGAGAAGTTCAGCTCGTTCCTGGACACCCAGCCGGGAGCCTCGCACGCCTACCGGCGCGTCGTCACCCAGCGCTGGAGCGATGCCGCCACGCTGCTGCGCAGCCGTTCGGTCACCACCGGCGCGCAGCGGCTGGCCGGGCTCCTGATCGACCTGGCCGGCCAGCACGGCCACCCGGCCGATGGCGCGATCCACGTCGCGATGCCGTTGTCGCAGGAAGACCTGGCCAGCCTGGCCGGGACGTCACGCGCGACCGTCACCCGGGCCCTGGCCAACTGGCGGGACCGCGGTTTCATCCGCACCGGCCAGCGCCGCATCACGATCACTGACCTGGCGGGCCTGCGGCAGGCCGCCGGGCAGCGACCCTAGCTATGCCTTGTCCGGGAGCAGCGATCAGCAGGCGCAGGCCAGTCCTAGCCTGGCCATTCAGCCGATGAGCACACGGGCCTGAGCCGGCACCGTTACCGGAACCTCGCCAGCACGCGGGAAGTGGACCCAGCCTTTCCTGCGCTCAGCCCCGACGTTTACCGTCACAATCGGGAAGAATTCTTCGCCGTTGATACCGTCGTAACCGTGACGGATAATCGACCGGTAGATATAGTCCGAAGCCACTAGGGCGAGCGGTCCCGTCGCGCTACGTAGCTGGGCTTTAAGCCGAGGCGCGTCCAGCAGCCGGAATGCGACGTCCAAGTCCTCGCCGTAGAACCCCTTGCCGTCGTGGTGGACCTCCCCTGCATGGATGACTGCTCGCAGGCGGAGCATCCGCGGCTGGTCGGCCAACGGGATGCGGCTGTTGTGCGTGGCGAGAAGACTGGCCAGAGCAGGTATCAGGCAGCTGAGCAGGAGTGGCTTAGGGAATTGATCCGCCGGGTGAATGAGGACAAGGACGCCATCTCCGCGATCGGTGAACGGGTCGTAGTAGTGGTCGTCTATCCCCGTGGCGCCGAGGGCCTCAAGCACGAGCCGGTAAACCTGCTTCCGCAGCTCTTCCTTCATGGTGTTGGTCCGCCGCGTGGAACCCTCGATGTCAACCGCGAAGATGCTTCGGTGTACCGGAAGCGTCGATTCCCGGCGTAGCCACAGGCCGTTCAGCGCTGATGTGTCAGCTCTTATCCCAGGAAGACTGGCCGGGCTCCTGCCGAGCGGCCGGATCTGCGCGGCCGCTGTCACCTCGACCGTCCCGGCGGCCGAGGTGGCGAGGTCAAGCAGGAGGGAGCGCACCTGGAACACCGTGGCGCCGCCTCGGTATACGTGACTGCGGTCCGCCGTCGGACTGGCTGGTAAGGCTGAAGATGCATCGGCTGCCCCCCAACGTCACAAAATGTCGCCTAAGTCTCTGACCAGGAATTATGCGACTTTGCGTAAATTTTGGTCATGTTTAACTAGTTCCCGTAAAGCTTTAACGCAAAACTCACCGGGCTGGTGAAGAGCTTAGAAGGTTTGATAAAATTTCGGCAAGGTACGTTGAACTCTGCACGCGAGGGTGGCCGCCGGTGGTACAACGAGATATCCCTCAGCTGGTTAGTCCTTCCCGCTGGTCACGTACAGCGCGCGAGCGTCAGGATGATGGAGGTCCGATGGCTGCAGACAGCCACCATCCGTCCATTCCCGCTCGCAGGCTCGCCGAGCGGCTGCGGGACCTACGGGAGCAGGAGCACCTCACCCAGAAGCAGCTAGCCAGAGTCTTGGGCGGTTCGGGTGCGCTCAGCATCGCGACGGTCTCGCTGTGGGAAAAGCCGGGCTCGGGCCGGCTACCGCCACCGCCCCGGCTAGCCGCTTACGCGCGGCTGTTCTGTACTAGCCGGTCGTTCGCGTCCGGGGCCCCGCGCCTGCTTCGCGACGAGGACCTGACCGAGCAGGAGCGAGAAAGAGACGCCGAGCTGTACGCGGAAATGCTTGAGCTGCGCGAGATGGCACAATCAACGGGCGCCGCCACACCCTCACATGAGGAGCTCGCCGTCGAGCAGCCCGCACGCGAGCAGCCTCCCTCGATCTGGCGGTTCCACGCCGGGGAGGCGATCAGCATCATCGATGCCGATTCACCCGATCCACCTCCGCACGCCGATCAATCTCACCTGAATTACAGCCGGTACGCTAGATTCGCCGACCTTGACTCGCTGGTTGAAGTCTTCGGACAGGTAAAGGCCGACAACCCAGAAAGCATGATACGTATCCTGTCGCCCGGGGAGCTCACCCAAGATTTCGCTCTTAACCACCTAATCATCGTCGGCGGTGCAGCATGGCGTGAGGTTTGTAAATCGACGCCATGGCTTGCTCAGGGTGTGACCCTGCCAATTGCCCAGCCAACAGGCGAAACCCATATCTTCGAGTGCAGCGTGGGCGATGAGAAGCGTGAATTCTCATCTTCACGCTCAGGCGAAGTCCTGACACAAGATGTTGGCCTAATCGCGCGAGTCGCACATCCAATCGTTTCAGAGTCGACCGTCACCCTGATTAGCGGTATTACCAGCCGCGGCGTCCATGGTGCCGCGCTGTGTTTTACTGACTCGCATGTCAGGGACGATAATGAGCGCTATCTAGAGGCGACGTTCCGTGATAGCGATACATTCTGCGTTTTGATGAATGTCCCAATTGCTAGCAACATGGCTTTGCCGCCCAACCTGTGGCGAGAAAATATTCGTTTGTGGGAATGGTCTGCCGAGACGGGAGCGCGCTGGTGACCATCACGCTGAAGGACAAGGCCGAGTCGCCTGAGTCCGATTACGATAGAGAATCACCAAGACCATTCCAGGCACAATCGTATGGGAGCCTGCTTAAATTTCCAGATATTCCAGCCAGCACTCTAAATACTCCTTCTGGCAATCGAGATATCACTGTTCCTGTTGTTGACGCGATAATTGTCCCGACTATTCGTTCGGCTGAGCAGATTAGTTCGGCCATCGAACTCGCCTCGCAGGTGAGATGTCAGCTAGTGACGCTCTATACCGATAACTTCCCGGCCGGGCTATCGCCGGTTCTCAGTAGGCTCAAGCGGGGTACGGCCATCTCACTCGCGCTTCGGCCTACCCTCAGGCATCACCTGCTGGACCTGGCCGCGGATCTACCGCAGCGCTTCATTCCTCCTGGTGCGCTTGATATCAGCCGGAAACGGAACCTTGGCCTGCTCCTCGGCCGCGCTTGCGGGTGGACACGCCTGCTCTTTCTCGATGATGACATCCGCCGACTAAACATGGGGAAGCTTAGTTCAGCGGCGGCGCTGCTTGATAAATATCCGGTCGTAGGACTTCAGGTCAAGAAATACCCGGACGCGTCAGTGGTGGGACACGCGCGCCGCCTGACTGGGCGCAGGCAGGAGCCATTCATCTCTGGTGGTTCGCTGCTTGTTAACCCGCAGCGCCTCAACGGATTCTTTCCAGCCATCTATCATGAGGATTGGCTCTGTATTATCAACCACCTCCGGCTAGGCGAAGTCGCAATCGGCGGCTCCGTCGGACAACTGCCTTATGGGCCTTTCGCCGTTCCGGATCGTGCCAGGCTCGAGGAATTCGGCGACATCCTGGCCTCCGGCCTGCTCTGGCTGGTTCACGCGGATCATAGCACAATCGCCGCAGCACAGGACGGCCGTGGCAGCAGCTCAGCAATGACTGACCACAATTACTGGCGGGACGCGACAAAAACGCACTTCTGGGAAGAGGTCCTGAACCAGCGCGCCACGCTGCTTGATAATATCTCCACCCGCCTTAAGCGCCTGAACCCGTCTGACCTGTCGCCATTGCTATCCCTCAAGGCCGCACAGCAGCGCTGTAATGAGCTGACCGCAGATGAATTCGTGGCATTCACGAAAGACTGGATAAAAAATCTCGCCAAGTGGCGAGACCTGCTGTCTCTTCTTCCTCGGGTAGATTCTGCAGAAAAGGCACTAGCGGAGCTAGGTCTATCGCACGCAGCCAGCACGTACGAGACGCATTCTGAGGAGGCCCTGACGAGAAGAACCCGTTGGACCGGCGGATTCGCAGGTCGCTGGGGTCGTTGGTCTCCGACCGACGGCCGCCACAGATTCGGGCTGAGAAGTCTGCGGTTATGGACGGGTCAGGCCGAGCAGAGCGTCAGCCACCGAGTGAGTCGGGCGCGTGGCTGAGCCGGGCCGCGGTCGCCTTG
>OBLU010006052.1_pt1 | contig 10797 bp, 10 predicted proteins | sample 1518681 | NCBI WGS metagenome assembly OBLU01 (sample SAMEA3539304, study PRJEB22396) | soil metagenome | biome: tundra; feature: field; material: soil | place: USA | collected 2010-05 | depth 0.15 m
TCTGTATGTATGTACGTTAATTTTATCTTTCAGGAGTGCTTATGAACAAGATTGCCGAGCAAGCCAGACTGAGAGCATCACTCGAGGAGTTGGCCAGATTCGGATCTCCTGTCGATTTGTCGGTGGCGGACCCCAGGAACGAAAACGAGAAAGTGGAAATCGAGCAACTCGGCGGTCCTCTCGAATCGCGGGCTTTTGAACTGCCAAACAGGCGTATTGGCTACATGGCCTACATTGCCGTGACCACCCACCGTACAAGAACAACCCATGTGATCGACCTCGAGTTGCGAACCCCTTGGGATGACCCTTTTTTTCAATGGCTGCTCCCAAGCCGAGTCAACTTTCTGAGCTCCGCGAAGCGAGCCCGCAGCCAATTGGTTTATGAGTTCCCGAGTGAGCCCGGATTGGTGTTTCCGTATGACGAGGTCATCAACCACCACTTGCTGGAGCGCAGGAAACTGCCAGGCAACTGTCCGCTGGAAGGGTGGCTTTTGGGAATCGGAGGCCTCATGCCCGATAACCTGGTTCACGGAGAGTTGCTTGAGATGTCGCTTACAATCATTGGAGCTGATCACGCTGAATACTCCGCGTCAATCCGCCTTTGGACGGAACGGCTTCTGGCTCGGACGAAGATCATGAAGCCGCGGACAAGCATCTTCGCAAAATTAGGGGAAGAAGAGGCCATGCTTGCGCGAGATGTTACCGGCACCGCGCCACTGCCGGCCAGTCAACCGCCTGCGTCAAACAGAACTTAGGATCTGTTGGGACTTTGCTCAGGATCTTCGATCAACTCGTTCGGTTACTTGGCAGGATTGAGTTGTCCAACGACGGACGAGCCGCTTGGGGCGGTGTAGGGCTTCGATCGAGAATTCAGCGTTGTGCCACGGATTGGCGGCAGCTAGAAATCAAGGCCCCGAGGGGCAGGACATTGAACTCGGTGACAGGGCACGCCAACGTTGTCGCCCGCCGACTCATTGTCCATGTGGTTCCTTGACAACGAAATCACGCAAGGGCAGCCGTCAGGGCGGCTGCCCTCCGGCATTCGGCAAACCGATGTCCGTTACTGGGCTTAGACTTCCTCTCAGAAAACAGACACTCCTTCAGTGTAATTGCGGGTGCCCTTGCCGTAGCGGGTCGCGGTGTGGCAGTGGCAGCTGATGGGAGGCCAGCACGATCTCGTGGGTGCTCTGCGGGGAACGCCTTTCAGGTCGATCAAGCAGCTGCGGGAACTGGCGTTCTGCCAAACGAAGCCAATAAGCCTTTTGTTATCAGTAGCATTTTCTGTTTGATTCACAACAGAAGCAAACGACATTGGAATACAAGCTCACCATTTATCGTGCAGGACTGGGCAGTACAGACACTGCGCTCGACGGCATCCGGTTTTTCAAGGAAAAGCCAGCAGTGTAACGGTGGTCGGCATTTACTGCCTTCCCAATAACGCTATTCCGGGAGTCGGTACATCGAACATCTGCAAGAGATCTCTTTTGCCTGGGGATCAGCAGTTGTGCACTGCGTGGGAGCGGGAACTGCCGAGTCGTACAAGAAGAGCTTGGATCTTTGCCGGGCAGGCCTGGTGGCGGTTTTAGTTTGTGGGTAGCACATGATATGTCCGGTTGAATTAGCACATGAAGTGTCCGCTTGGCAGGCGGTAAGGGTAGGAGAGCATGGAGGACATGATCTCCTATACCGAGGCCGCCATGGAGCGGGCCATGAAAGTGGAAGAAGTGATTTTGCGAGCGGTCGCCAGGAAGATTACGTGGTGGCAGGCGGCCGAAATTATCGGCATCAGCGACCGGTAGATGCGGCGCGCGGGAACGTTACCAGGAGTTCGGGATTCGCGGGCTCTACCGGCGGCGGGGGAGACCATCGCGAGGCCTGCGAGATGGTCGCTGATAGCGCCTTTGCGTTCTTGACTAACCAGGAGGGCCGAGTCGTTGCCGGGTGAACGGATTGTGGTCCTCGGAGGTGCGGGTTTCATCGGCAAGCGGCTCACCAGCATGCTCGCCGAAGGCGGCTGCCATGTCGTTGTTGTGAGCCGTTCTGCCGGAGCACGACGCAGCACCAGCCCACGCGTGGAATATTGTTTCGGGAGTGTCTCCGACAAGGAACGCATGTGGCAGATCGTTGCCGGGGCCTCGGTGGTTTACGACCTTTCGCTGGGTGGCGGACCGCAATGGGAGGATTATGAGCGTGAGGTGATTGGAGGCGCCACCAACGTAGCGCGTGCGTGCCTCGAGCACGGGGTGCGACGCTTGATCTACACCAGCACCACCGCGGCGCTTTACCTTGGCGCGAGAGGTTCTGTTACCGAAGAACGCCTGGGCAACGAAGCGGGTCGCTCGGATCGGGGAATGTATTCGCGCGGCAAGAGCCTGTCGGAGAATGTACTGATGAAACTCCACCGCAACGAGAAGCTGCCCGTTGTCATCTTCCGCCCCGCCGTCGTGCTGGGTAGCGGTGGCATGATGGTCCATGCCGCACTCGGCGATCGCGTCAACGACATCTGCATACTCGGTTGGGGGCGAGGCAGAACGCCCTTGCCTTGTGTTCTCGTCGATGACGTTGCCCGGGCGCTGCTGCTGGCGAAAGACACACCCGGTATCGATGGCTTGGCCTTCAACCTCGCGGGAGACGTGCGTCCCACCGCCGCCGAATACGTGGCCGCGATGCGCGAGCGCACCCTCCGCAACTTCCGCTTCTACCCGCGCAGCATTTTGAGAATCTACGGTGGCGAACTCAGCCGCTACCTCATTAAGGAGATCGCCCGTAAACCTGGCAACAGTAAGGTCGGTTACCGTGACTTTAAGAGTGGCGCGTTGGTTACGCAGCTCGATTGTTCCCTTGCCAAGCAGAAGCTGGGCTGGCAACCAGTATCAAACCGGGAGGAATTCTTTCGCCAGGCGCTGGATGTTTTCGTGAAGCCCATCGCCCCGGGAGACATCCGTCTCGAAGCACCCGACGAGTGATGCCAGGCTGTAGTAGCTGACCAAACGATAAGCCAGTGTATATTTAGCTCTTGCAGCCTTATACGACGGTTTCTCTGCACGAATTTGGAATGACGGCTCAACTCACATCAATCGGCCTGGCTCTGCTCATTTTCCCGTTAATCATCTGGGTGCCGGGCATGGTCCTGGCCTATAGTACGAATCTCCTTGAGTTTCGAGCTCGTCCTGTTCCCACGCAAATCGCTGTTGGGCTGCTGATCTCAATATCCTGTCTTCCCATTGTGAGTTATCTCATCGCACGCGCCGGCGGGTTTCGTAGCGTGTGGGTGTTTTATGGAATCGTTTGGTCAGTGGCTGCCATATTGTTGCTGCGTCATGGGAAGCAGTTGTCACGGGCAGTGCGAGACTTGTTCGCCAACCGCCGTGGCACGGTGGTGTTGATCGCCATTTGCATGATCGCGGGCGCCCTTTTTGAAATGGACTGGGTCTCGTCGAACGGCGTCCGTCCCAATCTCTGTAACATGGACGCCACCGCTCACGTTGCGACCACGGATGCATTGACTCGCACCGGCGTCCCCCCGGTCAATCCGTTTGTCTATCCCGGCTATCCTGTCCACCTGATGTACTACTACGCTTGGTACATTATGTGCAGCCTGGTGGACCAGCTGGGAGGGACGGCGGTCACGGCGCGCTCTGCGGTTCAAGCCGGAAAGATCTACATTGGCTTGGGCGTAGTTGCGCTGATCGTTGCCTTCCTCGAAATCGCCGGGGCCCGCCTGCTGCCCGGCGTCAAGCGCATTCGAACCGGAGTAGCTGTCGCCCTCCTGACTATCACCGGCCTCGATCTCATTCCGTGGGTGTTCCTCCGCATTGTTCATCGGCTGACAGGAAAAGGGCCGGGGTTGATGCTAAGCCTGGAGTGGTGGAATGAGCAGGTGACCGCATGGTTGGGCGCGATCCTGATGTCGCCCCATCATCCTGCCGGCCTGATCATGTGTCTCACGGGACTGTTGCTGCTGCTGGGTATCTGGATACAGCCTTCGCGGAAGTGGGTGCTGATGGGGCTGGCTTCGCTGGCATTCGCGTCGGCGGCGGCGACCTCTGTGTATGTGACCCTGGCCTTCGCCGCAGGCTTATTTCTGTGGCTCGGTTTTGCCGCGATGCATGGCTGGTGGGAGGACGTGTTTCGCATTTGCCTCGTTGGTGTCGTTGCCGGCGTTCTATATATACCGATGGCAATGGAGTTGGCGGCAGCCTCCAGAACTGCCGGCTTCCCGATCGCGTTCACCATCCGGGCTTTTGAGCCTGTGGACTACTGGTTGCCGTCCATCATCCATTCTCTAAAGGGCTCGCATCTCATCTACCTTCTTCGGCTCGTGTTCCTTCCCTTGAACTACTTTCTCGAGCTCGGCTTCTTTGCTGTCGCCGCCGTTCTTTACTGGCGCTGGCGCCGATCGCGGGGTGGGCCGTTAGCGAAAGAAGAGTCTTTGCTCGCCTGCGTCGGCTTGGGCAGCGTTCTGGTTTGTACCTTTCTGCATTCCACGATTCGGTGGAACGACTTGGGCTGGCGGGGCTTTCTGGTAGCTCAATTTGTGCTGCTACTGTGGGCGGTGCCGGTGGCGCAGACGTATCTGGAGAGGAAAGAACCGAACGCGTCAGCTCCTACTTCAATTCTGCGCTGGCCTTTACTGGTGGGATTCTGCTTGCTGATCGGTCTCGCGGGTACGGTAGTTGAGATTTACAATATGCGTTCCAATTTCTGGGGTCCAGTGGGACCGCAGACTATCGCAACTCGCGACGCCTATGTTTGGATAGATCAACACACGCCACGGGACACGGTGGTCCTGTTTAATCCTGATAAGGATATCGAGTATTTCAACGCACTTTACGGCCATAGACAAGCCGCCGTGGACGGTCGAATTTATGCATTTAACTTCGGCGGAGTCGCCGAAAACAAGACCGGGGTTCTGGATGACGCGCGCGAACTGTTTGCGAAAGATGAAAGCGTCGATGATGTGCGCAAGATAAGCGACCGCTACCATGTGGGCGCTATCGTCGTACTATCCAGCGACCCGGTATGGCAAGACTCCGCGTCGTGGGTTTGGAAACTGCACCCCGCGTTTACAACCGATTCGTCCAGAGTATTCGTAACCGCGCAAGCTGCTGGACAGTAGGTCCTCCGGTGAACGCTAGAGCAGAAGATATCCGAAGCATCGGGCAGGATGGCTAGGAATGAAAACGATCATACTTGCGGGAGGCCTTGGGACCCGGCTGGCCGAAGAAACCGCGCTTCGTCCCAAGCCCATGATTGAGATTGGCGGCCGCCCGATACTCTGGCATATTATGAGCACCTATGCCAAGTTTGGTCATAAGGACTTCTTGGTTGCCTGCGGCTACAAAGGTGAGATCATCAAGGAGTATTTCCGGAGCTACGCAATTTACAGCAGTGACCTCTTTGTGAATTTGCGCGACGGCACCTATACCGTTGCCAAGCCCTGTGGTCCTGACTGGCAGGTTGGTCTCATTGATACCGGTCAAGAAACCATGACGGGTGGCCGGCTTCGCCGGCTCAAGGCTTTAGTTGGTCAGCAGACTTTCATGGTTACCTACGGAGACGGCGTGGCCGACATCGACATAGGGGCTCTTGTTGCCTTCCATCGCAAGCAAGGAAAGCTGGCAACCGTGACTGCGGTCTCTCCCATTGCGCGGTTTGGCAGCTTGCAATTGAACGAAGACCGAGTTGTGCAGTTTGCCGAGAAGCCCCGCTCTGGTGAAGGCTGGATCAATGGCGGGTTTTTTGTATTCGAGCCCCCGGTCCTCGATTACATTTCCAGCGACCAAACCATGCTGGAAGGGGAACCACTGGAACGACTGGCTTCGGAGGGTCAGTTGGCCGCCTACCGGCACAAGGGTTTCTGGCACCCCATGGACACTCTGCGCGACAAACACTTCCTGGAAACGCTCTGGGCCAGTGGTGAAGCACCTTGGAAGGTGTCGTGATGCACAACGGTTTCGCCAGTTTCTACCGCGGGAAGAAAGTCCTTGTAACCGGACACACCGGCTTCAAGGGCGGCTGGCTAGCTTCCTGGTTGAAACTGCTCGGTGCTGAAGTTACTGGTTTCGCAAGGCCACCGGCAACAGAGCCCAATCTATTCACTGCCGCCTCGGTCGACATCGGCATGCAGTCGGTTATTGGAGAAATCCAGGATCTCACCCAGGTCCGCGACCTGTTCAATCGGGTCCAGCCCGAGATCGTCATTCACAACGCAGCCCAGGCGATTGTGCGCCGCTCCTATCGCGATCCAGTTGAAACCTATGCCACGAATGTCATGGGCACCGTGCATATTCTGGCGGCTACGCAGCAGACTTTATCGGTCCGTGCGGTTGTCATAGTAACCAGCGACAAGTGCTATGAAAATCGGGAGCGGGTAGATGGTTATCGTGAAGAAGATCCGATGGGTGGCCACGATCCCTACAGCTCCAGTAAAGGAGCGGCTGAACTGATAACGGCGGCCTACCGTCGGTCATTCTTCAGCGGACAAGGCAGCGCGGCAATCGCCTCCGTCCGGGCCGGCAATGTCATCGGAGGGGGAGATTGGTCCGAAGACCGTCTGATCCCCGACATCGCCCGCGCTATCAGTTCAGACACTCCAATCATAATCCGAAGTCCGGGATCCATTCGTCCTTGGCAGCACGTACTTGAACCCCTTCGAGGATATTTGCTTGTAGCTGAGCGCTTATGGAGGGAGGGTAGGAAGTACGCCGAAGCCTGGAACTTCGGACCCCGACAGGAAGATGCCGTGACGGTTTCCGAAGTAGCTCGCCGGGTCATCGCAAAGTGGGGTTCGGGGAAACTGGAGATTCGGCCTGACCCAACTGGACCTCACGAAGCAAAATATCTGCAGCTGAACTGTGGTAAGTCGGCGCGGCTGCTGGGATGGAGACCCGAACTAAGGCTCGAGCAGGCCCTGGATTGGACCGTGGAGTGGTATCGCTCATACTATGAGCGCTCGTTGCCGGCGCGGGAAGTTACCCAGCACCAGATTCAGTCCTATATGGAAGCGTCCAAGCTATGACGTCCTTCCGCTCCGCTCTCATAACTGGCGCAACCGGGTTCATTGGCTCAGCTCTGGTTCACCGCTTGCTTCAGGAGCAGGTCGAGGTTACCTGTATCGTTCGACACAATCACCGACCCCTACCGGCGTCGCAGTCAAGCCTGGTGAGAACGGTTGAGTTTCACCCGTCACGGCCCGCTGATTTACGAGCAAAGCTTAGGGATGCCGCTCCGGAAGTCATCTTTCACCTGGCTTCTTATGGCGTGAAGCAAGAGGACCGGGACCTCCAGCAGTTGCTGGAAGGCAATGCAAGTCTGCTGGTCCACCTTCTGGAGGCAACCTCCGGCCTGCCCGTCCGCCGGTTCATCCATGCGGGAAGCTGTGCGGAATACGGCCCCGCCGTGGCGGATGAAGGCTGCATTTCTGAGATGCATCCCCTTCGTCCAACCTCGGTCTATGGTGCGGCAAAAGCAGCGTCGTTTCTCCTGGGAAATACGATCGCTTCTCGCCTGTCCATACCGTTTGTGACCCTTAGGCTTTTTGGGGTGTTCGGGACTCGCGAAGATCCGGATCGCTTGCTACCCTACCTGATTCGCCGCCTTGACGCAAACCAACCAGTGGACCTTACTCCCGGCGAGCAAGTACGAGACTTTCTGTTTGAGTCCGATGTTGTCGACGCTTTCATCCTGGCGGCAAAGGCCGACGGCCTCCCTTCCTGCGAGGTCTATAATGTGTGCTCCGGATCTCCTGTGACCGTGCGCCAAGTCGGCGAGGCGGTCGCGACCGAACTGGAGAGACCGTTCTGCCTGCTGCAATGGGGAAGGCGACAATACCGAAGCGACGAGCCTATGTGGTTGGTCGGAGACAATCGCAAGTTTAAGACAGCGGTTTCGTGGACTCCGACCGTCGGCATACAGGAGGGCGTTCGCCGAATGATTTCCAGCATGCGATTGGCGCCGGAGCATCACAATGCAATTTGATCAGTTTGCTGACGACTACGCGCACATCCTGGACAACAGCGTGGGAATTTCCGGCGAAGATTCCAAGTATTTCGCTGAGTACAAAGCGGGATATCTGCACCGCATCTATCCTCCGTCCTTTAGCGGCAAGGTACTGGACTTCGGATGTGGCGTGGGTTTGCTTGCAGGATATATGAAGCGGGCCTTTCCCGCGATTCAGCTGGATGGCTTCGATGTTTCGGCAGATAGTATCCGAAGAGTCGATCCTTATCTCGCCGCTCAAGGTTGCTTTACATCGCGATCGGCTGATTTGGCCGCCGACTACCAGCTCATAGTAGTCGCCAATGTTATGCATCATGTACCTCCGGATCAGCGTACGAACACCGTACAGGAACTGGCGCGGCGCCTGGTACACGGCGGAAGGCTGGTGATCTTTGAACATAATCCGGCTAATCCTGTTACTCGCCGGATAGTCGAGCGATGTCCTTTCGATGCAGATGCCATCCTCTTGCCACCAGGGGAAACCAGCGGCTACGTCCGACAGGCTGGGCTCCAAATCGGCCGCCGAGACTATATAGTCTTCATGCCCCGGCCCCTGGCATGGCTGCGCCGGTTTGAACCGTCGTTGAGTTGGCTGCCGCTCGGCGCCCAATATGTGGTAGTGGCTCATAAACATGCCTGAAGCTAAGCGGCTCATCAGCATCTGCGTTCCGGTCTTCAACGAAGAGGGCAACATTGAACCGCTCTATCGCGAGCTATTGCCTGTCATGGGCCGGCTCTCTGCCAAATACGATTTCGAACTGCTCTTCACCGACAACCATTCGACTGATCGGACCTTTGAAATTCTGGAGTCTCTAGCTAGGCAAGACCATCGGATACGTGCTATTCGTTTCTCACGTAATTTCGGGTTCCAACGCTCTATCTTCACTGCCTACATGAACTGCCGCGGCGAGGCAGCGATACAAATAGATTGCGATCTGCAGGACCCGCCATCACTCATCGCAGACTTCATCGAGAAGTGGGAGCAGGGATATCATGTGGTCTACGGGGTCCGCACATCGCGAAAGGAAAGCCGGTGGATGAATACCACACGTAGGATCTTCTACCGGCTGATTGACGCGCTGAGCGAGGATCCTCTTCCTCATGATGCTGGCGACTTCCGCCTGGTAGACCGGCGAATTCTAAATGAGCTTAGAGCTTTCGAAGACTATCAGCCCTACCTGAGGGGAACCATTGCTGCCATCGGATTTCAGCAGATCGGTCTTAGCTATGATCGCGCCGAGCGTCTAACCGGCGAAAGCAAGTTTTCCTTTGGCGAACTATTCGGACTGGCGCTCGACGGAATCCTCAACCACTCGGTAGTGCCTCTTCGCATTGCGACTTTACTGGGTTCAGTCGTATCGGTGACCACGTTGCTGGGGATCGTCGGATATATGATCGGCCGTCTCTTCCTGGGGCGGAACTGGCCTCCAGGTTTCGCTACTATAATCATCTTGATCTTAGGTTCCTTGAGTCTGAATGCCTTGTTTCTAGGCATCATCGGTGAATACCTGGGTCGCATTTATCGCCAAGTCAAACGACGCCCGCTCACCATCACGGAACGCGAGCTAAATCCGGTCGAAGCGAGCACCGAGGATCGTGGGCGTTGAGCCGCTTTGAAAATGGGCCTCACTGCCAGTTTCTGACTTCACTGACGGTTTGCCAAAATGTCGCTGGTCCAGGGCAGGCTCGTCCTCGAATAATCGCCCCGGAGCTCAGTGCGGACCTGCATGTGTGCACCACCCCGCGCGTCGCTGGTTCAGCAGCCTGTCAATCACCTGCCTTCTGCTTGAAAAAGCTGTCGGATATAATCCTCCAAACCAGGGAGCACGAGTGACTTCTGTTGTTTCTACACCGGCGAGGGCGGTCCGGTCCCGGCCCGGCCCGGGTTGGCTCGATTGGATCGAGACGCGGACCTGGGTCCTCAGCCTTCTGCTTGCGGCTGCGACCCTCGCGCTTTACTATCCGGTGCACCATCATCCGTTTGTCAACTACGACGACTCGGTTTACGTCACTGAAAACCCGCACGTGCAATCCGGTTTGGACTGGGACACCGTTAAGTGGGCGTTCACGACCTATGATGCGGGGAATTGGCATCCTCTGACCTGGCTCTCGCACACCTTGGATTGCCAGCTTTTTGAGCTGAATCCCGCAGGCCACCACGACGTAAATCTGCTCTTGCACGTGCTGAATGTCCTGCTCTTGTTCTGGGTGCTAAAACAAGCCACAGGTTTTGCGGGGCGCAGCTTCATGGTGGCCGCATTGTTTGCCCTGCATCCCATCAACGTCCAAACCGTGGCTTGGGTGGCCGAACGCAAGAACCTCCTCAGCATGCTATTTTTTCTGCTCGCTCTGGGTGCTTACCAATGGTATGCGCGCCAGCCTGGAGTCGGGCGCTATGCCCTGGTGGCCTTACTGTTTGCGTTGGGGTTGATGGCCAAACCGCAGGTAATCACCCTGCCTTGCGTTCTGCTGCTGTGGGATTACTGGCCCTTGCGACGCATGTCTCTGCCCGCTCTGGCCGGTCCGTCCGGCGAAGGTCCGCCGATGGTTCCGGCCAAAAGCTTTTACTCTCTGTTAGAGGAAAAGTTTCCTCTGTTAGCCATCGCCGGCGTCAACGCTTTCATCACCATGCAAGCGCAGCGCGCCGGGGGCGCCAGAAATTATCTTCCCCGCTTTATCCGGCTAGGCAACGCGATTATCTGCTACGCACGGTATGTGGGAAAGGCGGTTTGGCCGTCGCATCTGGCGCTTTTTTATCCCCATCCCGGCTACTCCCTCAAAGTGTCGCATGTCGTC
>OBLU010006053.1_pt1 | contig 10797 bp, 7 predicted proteins | sample 1518681 | NCBI WGS metagenome assembly OBLU01 (sample SAMEA3539304, study PRJEB22396) | soil metagenome | biome: tundra; feature: field; material: soil | place: USA | collected 2010-05 | depth 0.15 m
AGCCATTCCCCGCCGACGCCATGCGCTACCATCGTGTGAGCACTCGCGTGAATTCAGTGAAGAACGATGATCCAGCCTGCGCCGAAGAATTCATTCCGACACTGTTGTTTTAGACAGTGACTATTCGGGAACAGCTTCGTTCCTAAACAGCAGCGCGTTTCCCAGTACCGATCTGGTGAAATCTCCCACAAGCCGACTTCTGGCCGGAATACTTCGGTTAGGGCACAATCGCCAAAGACAACGCTGGCGGTCCGCTAGGATCGTCGAATGGAAAGGCTTGGGCGATCTTGGCACACAGACGCTCAGTGGCCCGCTGCCGAGCTCAGTGAGGTGTAACTCCGGTCCGTCGCAAGGACCGGCAAGGAATATCCCTCGTCTCGACGCTTTGCGCTGAAACAGTCGTTGATAAAGCATTTTGTTAGCGTAACGCGCGACGATCTGTCCTCCCGTTTGCCCGCTTTAGCCATTGGCAAAGCGACTGCTATTCAATGCCACGGGCGAAACAGCCATCTGAACAGCGACTGTTCGCTTCAAACTCAATCGCACTTGGGAGGATTCTATGAAAATACGTGTTCCCGTAATCGAATGGATAGTAGCGCTACTTGCTCTGGTGTCCGGACTCTCTCCTGCATTCGCGGCGACATACTCCGTAAGCCAATCAATCAGCGTCGGATCGACGCCACTCACTGCGGTCATTACCCCGAACGGCTTGGAGGTGTACGTATCAAATTTCGGCAACAACACCGTATCCATTATCAGCACAGCGACCGACGCGGTCGTTGCAACCGTTTCTGTCGGGTCGGGACCAGATGCTCTCGCTCTCTCGCCCGATGGCTCCAACGTGTATGTAGGCCAGCATGGCGGGGACGTAAGCGTGATCAATACCAACACTAAGGCTGTCTCGACGATTTCTGCGGGGGCGCCGATTCGTGATTTGGCGATCACTCCGGATGGGACAAAACTCTATTTGGCGATGGAGTTTTCCGGCCTCAAGAAAGTTGACACGAACACGAACTCCGTCACCTCGGTGTCCTCAATCGCCTGCCCTGAGGGCGTCGCAATCACTCCGGACGGGAAATACCTCTACGTCAATTACCAATGTTTTGGGCCCGGCGGTTCGCCTGGCCACGATGCCATTGGGAAGTTTGACATTGCGACTGATACGTTGGTCAAGGGGATCGTCGGCTTTCCAAACGTCGGCAGCAAGATCGCGGTCTCGCCGGACGGGAAAAGAGTCTGGGCGTCGAACGTCGATGCCTGTTCGAGTGCCAGTTATGATCACGTCGGGTGCCCGGTCGTGCCGCAGGGGGTGGTCAATGTGATCAGCACCGCCACTGACACATTGATTCAGTCGCTCGCCGCGACCGGGCGAGTCAGTTTTGCACCGAAGAACTCCTTCGTAGCTGTGGGCGGGACACAACTGCTGTTACTGAAGCCGTCGATTGCTTTTGTAGGACTTGCCAACGTTGCCAGCTCTGGAAGCGTGGCAACAACTCGAAATGCAAAGAAGGCTTACGTTCCAGTGCCAAGTTCAAACGGTGTTGTCGTGATCAATATCTCGCGGTAGACATGCACGTCTCAGGCAGCTTTTCATCGCCCGCAGTGCGGCTTGTTCGACTAGGAAGGCTCCTCTCTCACATTGGGAGAGGGCCTTTACTATTTACTGTCTGCAATTCCTTGCCCTGCGGTGAATCCCTGAAAGACGAAGCTACCAGAAGCGTCGGATTAGTTTCCTTGGCCTCTCAACGGCGTTTGGGCTACAATCGTTGCCCTTGGTTCTTTCGCGAACGACGTCAGAGGTATCAGTGAGAGTTTGCTTCTTAGCCCACAGTCCTTTCGACGATCGCATCGCGGAGCACTCACTGCTATGTGGCGCCGGTTACCCACCTCTCACTGAGAACAAACAGATCGGACCGTGTACTGCCCGCCGCGCGGAAGTGGTTGTATTTTGAGCGTTCTGTCGCTTGTACCGAAATGGGCCCAGATGTGCTGATTGGATTATCAGGAGAAGCACATGAGTCATTGGCGTCTGTATCTCTGGTCTTTGGTCCTTACGGCAACATCATTCCCGGCAGCTGGGCAGGTCCCACCGACGACCGCCATGGTTTATCTGCAGCAAGTTTCAGATAAATGTCAGAGTACTGTTGATGTCTATTCCGACGCAGATTCTGCATGCAACCACTTCGCGGCGAGAGGAGAGTTCGATAATTCCGGCGGCGTGATTCTGACGCCCACCATGGATGAGATCTCCAGCGCCGCAGATTGCCTCGACATCACCTGCATCACCGCAACGTTCAACGCAACGGGCAACAACTGGGGCGGTTGGTACTTCATGAACGGAGTGCTGGGGGCAACAGATCGGCAACCAACCCCAAATTGGGGAACCCAGCCAAATGCTGGCTACGACCTCACGGGTACAACGAGCTTGCGGTTTATGGCTAAGGGTGCGGTTGGTGGTGAGAAAGTTCAGTTCTTTTGTTTCGGTGTTGGGTATGACCCGGATACCGGTGTGCAACTTGAGCCCTACCCCGATTCCTCCAAGAAGGTTCCTCTAGGCCCGGGTCGGTTTACAACACTCTCGTCGACTTGGACGACGTATGAGATCCCGTTGACAGGCGTCGACACCCATTACGTTCTGGGCAGCTTTGGGTGGGTAGCGGCCGCCGCGGATCAAGTAAATCCGAACCAACCGATAACGTTCTACATCGACAACATTCAATTCCTCAAGGATCGGCCCGCAGATCCGCGATTCCTGGTGAGCTACGAGACGATCAAGTCTGATAACCCCTTTGACTCAGTAGAACGCAATGCGGCTTTCGTTTACGACAATGCAGTAGCGATGATTTCATTCTTAGCTGTTGGCGACGTGGGTCATGCCCGCACAATTGCTGATGCGATTCTCTACGCACAGTCGAACGACCGCTTTTTCACGGACGGTCGAGTGAGAAACGCTCATCAGGGCGGGGACATATCGCTTCCACCAGGTTGGCAACCGAACGATAAGCTCAATACAGTGCGCATGGCAGGGTGGTATGACGCAACGCGTGCCACATGGTTCGAAGACGAAACGCAGGTTAGCAGTAATACCGGTAATGTAGCTTGGGCGATGCTGGCCCTTCTTGATTTTTATGAGACCACACACGAACAGAAATATCTCCAGGCTGCTGATCAGCTTGGCAACTGGGTCATCGTCAATACTGCTGAAACCCGCGCGAATGCGAACGGGGGATTTACCGGAGGCTATGACGGCTGGGAAAATGGAGCGGCCAGCGGTGGCAATTCGAACTGCGCGACGAACATTTTTGTGAATGGACAATGCAAACGGCTCTACAAATCTACTGAGCACAACATAGATCTATACTCCGCATTCTCACGTCTGAACGTCGCTGAGCACCTGGATCGGCGAGTCCCAGAACATTGAGCATTGGAAATCTGCAGCAGGAGCTTTGGCACGGTTGCAGGTTGAATCCATTGGCAGACAGACTGCCATTCTCGAATCTGGCGCGCGAGATCTGAGGCTATCGGTTCTTCCGAATATCGTGGCGCCGTTCTTGGATACGATGACCCAACTCATGGAACAGCAGAGCAAAGTTCCGCCAGCTGCGCTGTCTCGCAGCGAACTCCATCGGCTTGAGGAGCAGATTCAGGATGCTCTCGTTTTCATCCAGGCTCTGGAGATCCCAGACACTTTGGGACACCGAGACCTCAATCCCGGAAACATCATCGTCCGTCGCGGTGGATGCACATTTCTGGACTGGGCGGAAGCCTACGTTGCGCATCCGTTTTTCAGTTTCGAGTATCTGCTGGAACATTTTCGGCGCAAGATTGGCGCACCCCTTTCAGTCGAGACCGAATTCGCCGCGTCCTATGTACGGGAATGGGAAGCAGTCCTACCGCGCGCCAGCGTGGAGGCGGCTCTTGCACGCACGTCATTGCTCGCGGCCTTCGCGTACGCGGCCGGCAGTGATCTCTGGTGCGATCGACATCGCATTCGCATACCCGCAACTCCCGGATATCTGCGCGCCCTCACGCGGCGGATGAATCGTGAGGCCAAGCAATTGACGGATCGGAGAACACGATGGCTAAGCTGATCGACTCTCCGCCTTACACACCGGTCGAACCCGTAACCGACGTTCTGCATGGCGTCCCTATCACGGACCCTTACCGTTGGTTAGAGGAGCAGGAATCGCCGCAAACCCGCGCATGGCTCGCGGCACAAACCGAATATGCCCGTTCGTACTTGGATGCAATCCCAGGACGTGACCGTATTAAGGGCCGGGTGCGTGAACTCCTGGACGTTGAAAGTTATGACTCCATTAGAAAGGCGGAAAGCCGCTACTTCTTCCGCAAGCGACTTCCTGCCCAGGAACAACCTTGCATCTTTGTTCGCGAAGGCCGGAACGGACCCGACCAGCTTCTCATCGATCCGACGGAGCACGGCACCGGAAATTGCACTGCAGTCGGGCTGCTCTGCCCGTCGCCAGACGGGCGGATGTTGTTGTACGAAGTTAAAGAAGGTGGAGAACGGGCCGGGACATTCCATTTGTTAGATATCCAGAGCCGCAAAACGCTGCCCGATGTTCTTCCACGGGGCTATTTGCGGGGTTTCGCATTCGCGCATGATTGCGAAAGCTTCTATTACGTTCACGAGGCCGTTGCTGCGACGAGGCCGCGCAGTCGCACTGCCTATCACCACGTCTTGGGCACAAGCTTCGATGACGACCGTGAGATATTTTCCGCAGGTGAAGGCGAGAATGTGCGTCTGCACATTGTTCCGGGGAAGCAGCATGTCGGGTTCCTCGTATACCGGTTTCTAGATCCGACGCGCACGGACTTCTACCTATGGGAGCCAGGAACGAACGATACGCCCGAGCCCTTGATCCGCGATGCGGACTACAAATTCGCGCCCTACCCGCTGAATGATGGGCGAATCTTGGCGATCACGGACCGCGATGCCACCAACTTCAGGATTGTTGAGGTGCGCCGACGAGTGGGCGAGGAGCCGGATTTCGTGGATGTCGTTGGGGCGACAGATTCCCAGATCCAGGGTTGTGTCATCACCGAAGACCGGATTTATGTGGCATACGTCCGAGGCACGACAGCACGGGTGGACATCTTCAACCATTCCGGCGAGCATTTGGGCCGACTACCGACTGAGCAGTGTGACACCGTTCGCCTCATCGGAAGCTCGCCAGACGGCGGAGAGGTGTTCTTCGAACAGGAGTCCTTCACAAAACCAATTCAGACATGCCTCTATTCACTCGCAAACGCTGAGACCAAGCTCTGGGGGGAGCGCAAGACTCCTTTCGAACACCGTGAATTTGGTCACACCCAGGTTTGGTTCACAGGGAAAGATGGAACGCCCATTCCCATGTTTCTGGTGGGACGCCGCGATGTCCTTGCCGGCGGTTCGCATCCGGCTGTCATGACCTCCTACGGCGGCTATGGCGTCCCCATGACCCCACGATTCAGCGTGTTTGTTGCGTTTCTCATGGAACGCGGCTGCCTGTTCGCGTTGCCAAACATCCGTGGCGGCTCGGAATTTGGTCGCGAATGGCACAGCGCGGCAAAGCGGCGGAACCGGCAGGTCGCGTTCGATGACTTCATGTGTGCCGCGGAGTGGCTCGTCGAAACTGGGCGAACTGAACCAGGGAAGTTCGCCATTTTCGGCGGCTCCAATTCAGGGCTTCTCGTCGGGGCAGCCTTGACGCAGCGACCAGATCTGTTTCGTGCCGTGGTTTGTATGGTCCCGATCCTTGACATGCTCCGGTATCACTTATTCGACAACGCAAATGCCTGGATAGACGAGTTCGGAACAGCTGCCGATCCCGACGACTTTGTCGCACTGCATCGCTACTCTCCTTACCACAGAGTGCACGATGGTGTGTCCTATCCGGCGATCATGCTCGTCTCCGGCGACCGCGACCAAAACTGTAATTCGCTCCACGCTCGAAAGATGACTGCACGGTTGCAGGCCGCGAACGTCTCCGAACACCCGATATTCCTGGATTACAGCCCCTACCGCGGGCATTCGCCGGTGCTGCCCTTCAGTACCCGCGTTGAAGCCCTCACCGACCGGATGGCTTTTCTTTGCGACCAGTTGGGACTGCCAAGATAGCGAGAGGTTGACCTCATGCGGCTCGTTGTACTCGAAGCTTACTTAGAGTTGATTCGATTTGATCTGTATCTGACGCTAGGCGATTTCGCCGCGCTGCACAACAAAGTGCGCCGGTATCCCACCGCCGAGAAGCCGGCGACTCCCGGCGCAGTGGAGCGAATCTGCACGGCGGTCAACATGGCATGTATCTGGTACTGGAAGGAGGTGCTGTGCCTGCAGCGGTCGGCCGCTACCTCCTGTTTGCTGAAGCGATACGGGGTGCCCGCTGAGATGGTGATCGGCGCGCAGCAAATGCCCTTCAAGGCCCATGCCTGGGTTGAAGTGGAGGGGCACGTAATCAACGACAGGCCCTACACCCCCGAAATGTACACGGTCCTCGACAGGTGCTAGCCACGGCCCGTGGCAGAAAAGAGGCGCGAGTTTATGAGCGTTCAGTTCGGAAGATACAACTTCGACGGCAAGCCTGTTGACCCCGAGGCCCCTCACCATGTGCGCTCTATGTTGTCTGCGTATGGCCCGGACGCCGAAGGCACATTTTGCGAGGACAACATCGGAGTGCTCTACCGCGCCTTCTACACCACCAAAGAATCTCATGCCGAAGTCCAGCCCCATGTTTCACCCTTGGGAACGGTTATCACATGGGATGGCCGACTCGATAACCGCGAAGAACTCATCAGTCAGTTGTCACGGTCTCTTGTCTCGGGCGAAAGCGACGTGGTGATTGTTGCAGCCGCTTACGAGCGGTGGGGGACCGATTGCTTCGCAAAACTGATCGGCGATTGGGCCCTTTCCATTTGCGACCGGAGAAATCACTCGCTCATCCTGGCCAAGGACTTTGCCGGGACTCGACATCTTTACTACACCTCCGAAAAGGACCAGGTCACGTGGAGTACCGTTCTCGACTCGCTGGCGGAATTTGCGGGCCATTCCTTTGACCTTGACGAAGAATACATCGCCGGACTGTTGTCTTTTTTTCCGGCAGCTCATTTGACACCTTACTCAGGGATCCACTCCGTACCGCCGTCCTCTTTTGTCCGCTGGGTTAAAGGAAGAGAGACCGTAACCAAGTACTGGAATTTTGATCCAACAAAAAGGATTCGTCACAGTACCGATCGAGAATACGAAGAACACTTCCGGGACGTCTTCAGAGAATCCGTCCGGCGGCGGCTCCGGACGGACAGGCCGGTCCTCGCTGAACTAAGCGGCGGAATGGATTCTTCGTCGATCGTGTGCATAGCGGACGACATCATTGAGCATGGGACCGCCGAGACCCAGACGCTCGACACGGTGTCCTACTACGACGACTCAGAACCCAACTGGGACGAGCGTCCATACTTCACCCAAGTCGAGGAACAACGCCACCGCGTTGGGTGTCACATTAACGTTAGCCTGCAAGCTGTGTCTGAGTTCGATCATGACACCAGCCCTTTGGCCGTAACACCCGGCCCGGCCGTGGATCGGGCTTCCGAGGCGGGGAAGCAGTTCGCAGCCTGTATTGCGTCACAGGGCAACCGCGTTTTGCTCTCTGGCACCGGAGGAGACGAAGTCACCGGAGGTGTTCCGGAGCCAGCGCCTGAACTGGCCGACTTGCTCGCACAGGCACATTTCAGGGCATTGGCCCGCCAACTGAAAGTCTGGGCGCTGAACAAGAGAAAACCTTGGGTCCATCTTCTTCTCGGTGCCACCCGGAGATTCATTCCTCTTGCGCTTGTGGATGTTTCAGAGCATTTGAGGCCGGCGCCCTGGCTCAATACCAACTTCGGCAAAGCCCATTGGGCCGCCCTGCGTGGGTACCCGCGTAGGCTACAGCTCTTTGGCCCCTTGCCAAGTTTTCAGGAGAGCATGAGCACCCTGGATATGTTGCGAAGGCAGTTCGGATGCTCTTCCATGTGCGCTCATCCACTTTACGAGAAGCGCTATCCGTTTCTCGACAGGAATCTGTTGGAGTTTCTGTACACATTGCCTAGAGAACAACTCGTCCGTCCGGGCCAACGCCGCTCCTTGATGCGCCGTGCCCTGGTTGGATTGGTCCCGAACGGGATACTCGACAGAAAGCGCAAAGCCTTCGTTACCCGCAGGCCCATCACAGCGATATCGACACAATCGGCGAGCGCGGTCCGGATGAGCCAGAACATGCGGTGCGCTTCGCTCGGGATCACAGACGACAAGAGGTTCCACGAAGCGTTGCTGAAAGCGCAGGACGGCCAGCCCGTCCATGCCGTGACGCTTTTGCGCACACTCAGCATAGAAGCATGGCTCAGAGACCTGTGCACCAGAGGAATTTGGTCCGGTGCGACTGAGAAGTGCCAGACTGTCGGACTTGTCTGTGCCGGACATAATCTCAGCTGAGAAAAACCAAAAGAGGAAGGAGGTGAACAGTATGAACTACGCGAAACCGAAAATCTTGTCGTGCGGGGCAGCCCAATCGCTCATTCAGGGCAGCAAGGCTCTTACCGGCGCGTTTGACGCGATCCAGAGCACGCCGGAACACCGTGTGTACAACATGACGCCACTGGCGTACGAAGCGGACGAGTAGCCACCAACCCTCGGGGGCGCACAGCTTCTTGTGCGCCCCCGATGCAGTTGCCCCCTCAATCCTCGGCAGCCGAAGCAGAGAATTGTCTACTGCCCGCGGACCTCCCGCCAGCGAGTGTTCTGCTCTTGCTTCGCAGGGTCGAGACTCTCCTCACCCTTCAGCCAGAAGGTAAACCAGTCAACTATATCTTGTTCGGTCAACATCCGTTGGGACGGTCTTACGCCGATGTGATACGCGATGGGAACCAGAATAAAGTCCACAGGCTTGTCCTGGAGCGAAAGGCCAACATACCATTCCCAGGCCGTCAACACGGAGTAGTCTCCGAACGAAACCAACTGCACGGGCGTGCGGACCTCGTTCAGATTGAAGCCCGGAGAGCTTTTCATCCATAAGCTTAACCCCGTGCCGAACGGAGCAGCCCCTCCGTTGACGAAATTGATGTCTCGGGATTCTTCAGGAACGGCGATTTCCTCGAAGTATCCGCAGCTTATACCATCGACAAGCATCCCTGCCGCGAACTGGTAGTGGGAATGCGTCAGAGTGTAGCCCACGAAGCAAGCGGTCCGGCTGAAACCGATAATCCCAACACGGTTTCGGTCGATCATTCCATCGTCAACCAAGCGGTCGATAGCTCGCTCATACGCAAGAGCATTGAAGTTCAAAATAGACTCTTCCGATGTGCCGCCCAATTGCCGATTTGTGGAGATGCGCTCGTAGTCTTTTAGATTTTTGAGCTTCCAGGTCTGCAGAACCAGAATCCCCTTGGCCGCGAGAGGCCGCGCGGCAAATCCACTGCTCCACTCCGAGCGACCGTCCATTGAGAACTCGTCGGGCACGAAGCCGTGCGTTTGAATCACCAGCGGATAGCTCTTTCCCGGCACATAATCCGGAGGAAGATAGAGGCCGCCAATCACCACGATCCCGTCGACGGTCCACTCTATGGTTCTTACCGCTCCAAAGTCCAAACGGCTGAATTGAGGATTCAAGTCGAGGAGGAGCGTTTTGTGCTGACCCGGCGGGGCGAATACATACAGCTTCGGGGGCGTGTTGAGATCCTGATCGACGGTCAGCTCGACCGGTGCTTTTGGGACTTCGCCAGCCGGAAAGTCTTCACTCTTGACTTTCCGATACTCCCGACTGGGCAGCGTCACCTGCAGGGAATACTTATTAAATTCTCGCGCCTTGCGCTCCGCCCCATCGCTCCCACTGAGTGGAAGGTAGGACGACAGAAACACCGATTGACCATCTTTAGCCCAAGAGAACGTATCAAACGGATTGATCACAGGTGCTTCGACCAACACAGTCAAAGACAGTTTCGTGGTGTCGAAAAGAAGGTATTGCTGCAAGGGTGAGATCCTGCCTTTGAACGCATGGGCCGCGAAGACCTGTTTCACCAACGGGTCATCGTAGCTTTCCCAGTCACGACGAGACTGGAGGTCCCTAACCAGGGCCGGAAACACAAGGTAGCGGCCCGTGGGAGACCAAGACACCTTCGTCTCTGGAACGAAGTATCCAGACCCGACAGGAATGGCCCGTGCCGGCTCGTCAGACCTTTTCCAGAACACCTGCTGTCCTGCCGGTTGGAAATGGTGGCCGGCAAGGATATTGCCTAGCTCCTGTCCCGAAATGACCACTTCACGTCCGGACTCTTGTTCCTTCGGAACAGGCCACTGCTCCGGCGGTTCGGCCACGTATGCAATCGCGCTACCGTCCAGGGTAATGTCATAGTCCGTGATCGCCGTCGGATGGTTAGTCCGCTTTCGGAGCACCCTGGTACGGATATTGAATTCATAGATCTGTGAACATTCGCCGGGGTTCTCGCCTAAGAAAACCAACGTTTCACTGTCAGCCAGCCAGTGAATCTGTCTGATCGCATAACGGTCCGAAGAAGTTGACGACATCTTCACTAGCACGTCGGGTTTGGGCGAATCGAACACATCGGTGGTCTGGTACAGGAACACGGAAGCATCGTTCGTGTTCGCATCGACGTTCGCTCTTCTCACCACCACGACGAAGTACTTTCCATCCGGCGAAAATCGCGCGGTTGGTGAACCCGCGTCTATGTCCGCGGGCGACTCCAACGTTGCCAGATGCGCCGCAGCGACCAGCCCAGCCGTCCCAGAGCTAAGACTTGTTGTTTCTT
>OBLU010006054.1_pt1 | contig 10795 bp, 5 predicted proteins | sample 1518681 | NCBI WGS metagenome assembly OBLU01 (sample SAMEA3539304, study PRJEB22396) | soil metagenome | biome: tundra; feature: field; material: soil | place: USA | collected 2010-05 | depth 0.15 m
TGGACGCGCTGCTGCCGCATACCGGAAAGTCGTTGCGCGTGGGCATCACGGGCGTGCCGGGGGTGGGCAAGAGCACGTTCATCGACGCCCTTGGCATGCACCTCATCGACGAGCGCGGCGAGAGCGTCGCGGTGCTCAGCGTGGACCCTTCGAGCCCGATTTCGGGTGGCAGCATCTTAGGCGATAAGACGCGCATGGAAAGACTCGCGGTGGAAGAGCGCGCGTTCATCCGCCCGTCGCCGTCTCAGGGGCACCTCGGTGGCGTGGCCCGGCGCACGCGGGAAACCATCCTCCTGTGCGAGGCTGCGGGGTACCGCAACATTCTGGTCGAAACCGTCGGCGTCGGCCAGAGTGAGACCGCGGTCCGGTCGATGACGGATTTCTTCCTGCTGCTGATGCTGGCCGGCGCGGGCGATGAGTTGCAGGGCATGAAGCGCGGCATCATCGAGATGCTCGACGGCATGGCCATTAATAAGGCGGACGGCGACAACAAGCCGAAGGCCGAGCGGGCGCGGATTGAGTACTCTGGCGCGCTTCACCTTTTCCCGGCATCGGCCGACGGCTGGACGCCGCGCGTGTTGACTTGCTCGGCGATCTCAAAAGAGGGGATTGCCGAAGTGTGGCAGATGGTGTTGGAACACCGGGAACTGCTGGAAGGCAACGGCAGCCTTGTCAAACTCCGCAATCTCCAGGCGCTTCAATGGATGAACGAGTTGACGATGCTGGGATTGGAGGAACTGTTCCGCGGGAACCACGCGGTGGCCAGACGGTTGCCGCTACTAAGCGAAGACGTGCACCGGGGGCGCATGACCCCATTCGCGGCCAGCCGCGAACTGCTGTCTCTCTTCCGGCTACAGCCCGGCAATAGCGAATCACAAAACGAGACTGTATGAAATTCCCATTTCCAATACTCACCGCAGCCGAAGCTGCGTCATTGATCGACAACGGGCAAAACGTTGGTTTCAGCGGATTCACGCCGGCCGGTGCGCCGAAAGCGGTTCCGACGGCGATCGCCGAACGTGCGATTGCCGCCCACAATGCCGGGCAGGAGTTCCAGATTGGAGTCCTGACCGGCGCCTCTACCGGCCCGTCGCTGGACGGCGCGCTGTCTAAAGCCAAGGCGATGAAGTTTCGCACGCCGTATCAGACGGATTCCAACCTGCGCGACCGCATCAACGCCGGCAAGACGCGCTTCTTCGATCTTCACCTCTCGCTGATGCCGCAGGTGACGCGGTACGGCTTCCTGGGTCCGGTGGACGTTGCCGTGGTGGAGGCCGCCGATCTGACGGCGGGCGGCGGTATCGTGCTGACATCCGGAGTCGGCGCCGCGCCCACTTTTTGCAATCTGGCGGAAAGGGTGATAGTGGAACTCAACCGCCATCATCCGGCGGCCATCCTGGGGCTCCACGATATCTATGAGCCCGCCGATCCGCCGTATCGCAAGCAGATCCCGATCTACAAGCCTTCGGACCGCATAGGGTCGCCGATCGTCACCATCGATCCGGCCAAGATTGTCGGTGTGGTGGAAACCGATCTGGCGGACGAAGCGCGCGGTTTCAGCGAGGTCACCCCGCTTACCGAATCGATCGGCCACAGAGTCGCGGAGTTTTTGGCGGCGCAACTGGCGGCGGGGATGATTCCCAAGCCGTTCCTGCCCATTCAGTCGGGAGTGGGCGACATTGCCAATTCCGTGCTGGGCGCGCTCGGCGGTCATCCTGGAATCCCGCCGTTCGAGATGTACACCGAGGTGCTGCAGGACTCGGTGGTCGATCTGCTGGAGCGGGAACGAGTGACGTTTGCCAGCAGTTGCTCGTTCACGGTCACGCCTCCGGCGCTGAAGCGGGTCTACGACAACCTGCGGTTCTTCCGTTCCCGCGTATTGCTGCGTCCGCAAGAGATCAGCAACAGCCCCGAAATCATCCGGCGGCTGGGCATCATCTCGATCAACACGGCGATCGAGGTAGACATTTTCGGGAATGTGAACAGCACGCACGTGATGGGCCGGAAGCTCATGAACGGCATCGGCGGGTCGGGCGATTTCACGCGCAACGCATATCTATCGGTCTTCACCTGCCCGTCAGTGGCCAAGGGCGGCAAGATCAGTACGATTGTTCCACTGGTGTCACACGTCGATCACAGCGAGCATTCGGTGCAGATTATCGCTTCCGAATTCGGCGTCGCGGATCTGCGCGGCAAGTCTCCGTTCGAACGCGCTAATGAGATTATCGACAACTGCGCGCACCCCGACTATCGGGAACTGCTGCGCAGCTACTTGAACATCGTGGAGGGCGGCCACACGCCGCACACCTTGTCGGCGGCATTCCGCATGCACGAGCACTTTCAGAAGACCGGCGACATGCACGGCTGCAGCTGGGATACGGCCCAGTCAAGCGCGACAGCGTGAGCGTTGGAGCATGAAGAGCGGCCAGAAGCGCCCTACGCCGGCCGATATATAATGAGTCCACATATGCATCGGGCCGCCTCGCACGCTTTTCTGGTCTGCGCTTTGTTCACCAGTTTCGAAACGTCCGGTCCATGTCAGGAATCGCCTGCAGTGGAGGCGCCGCAGGCCCTGGGTGCGGCTCGCGGCGTTCAACTGGCCCTGGAAGGGCGCTGCACCGAGGCAATGCCCTTGCTCGATCAAGCGATGCGCGACGCCGGAAGCGGGTTGGACGTCAAGCGCAAGGCAAGCTTCGCCGGCGTGCGCTGCTCCATGACGCTCAATCGGCAGAGCGATGCGATGAGCTTCATCGCCTGGCTGCAGCAAGCCTACCCCAAGGATCCCGAGGTCCTGTTCCTGGCCGTGCACGTGTTTTCCGATCTGAGCCTGCGCAATTCGCAGGATCTGCTGGACACGGCGCCCGATTCGCCGCTGGTCATCCAACTAAACGCCGAGAATTTCGAGAAGCAAGGGGATCTGGCCAAGGCCATCGCCGAGTACCGCATCCTGCTCCAGCGCCAGCCGGACAAGGTGGGGATTCACTACCGGATCGGCGGACTCATCATGTCCCAGCCAGACACCGCCACCAGCCCGGAGGAAGCCCGCCAGGAGTTCGAGCAGGAGTTGAAGCTCAATCCGCGGAACGCCTCGGCGGAATATTACCTGGGCGAGTTGGCACGCCAGGGAAATGGCTTGCCCGCGGCCATCGAGCATTATTCCCGCGCCACCACGCTCTACCCCGGATTTGCCGAAGCTTATGCCGGTTTGGGCCGGTCCCTGCTGGATTCCGGTAAGACCGCGGACGCTGTGACGCCGCTCGAAACGGCCGCCAGGCTGGCTCCGGAGAATCCGGCGGTACACTTTGCGTTGGCAACCGCCTACCAGCGCCTGGGGCGGAAACAGGATGCTGCGCGTGAATTCGCCCTTCAGAAAAGTACGTCGGAGAAAATCAATCAGAACACAAAAACGCTTCACAAGAACGTGTCCGGAGCTGAAACCGGTAAGCAATAGCCCGGGCGGTTTTGCCTCATGGAAACCCACCGCATAACCGGGTTATTGGTAGCTGTAACCGTCGGCGCCGGCGCTCTCTGGTTCCGCGCATTGGCCGTGCCCCAGGAAGCAACGCCGGTGGTTTCGCGGAGGCGGCCTCACTTCACGGACGTGGCCTCGCAGTCGAAGTTTTCCTACATCTCCAATAACGACCTGTCGCCGCGCAAATACTTTCTTCAGCCGATGTGCGGCGGAATTGCCATCCTCGATTTCGACAACGACGGTAAGATGGATATCTTCTTCACCAATGGAGCGAAGCTACCGGAATTGAAAAAGACCGGGCCTTCCTTCTACAACTGCCTGCTCCGTAATCGGGGCGATGGCACGTTTGAAGATGTAACCAATAAGGCGGGACTGGCGGGCGCGGATCTCGATTACAATTTCGGCGTAGCCGCGGGTGACTACGACAATGACGGACGTACGGACCTTTTCATTTGCAGCGCTGGGAGGAATGTCCTCTATCACAACAATGGAGACGGCACTTTCACCGATGTCACCCGGCAATCCGGCATCGGTGGCAAGCCGGCGGGAACCGTGAGCATCGGCGCGGCATGGTTCGATTACGACAACGACGGCCTGCTGGACCTGGTGGTCTCCAACTACACCATTTGGACGCCTCAAACCGACAAGCGCTGCTCCGCCGCGGGCGAAGAGTACTATTGCGATCCGCGCCTCTTCTATGAGGCTGTCCCGCACCGGCTCTATCACAACCTGGGCCATGGCAAATTCGAGGACGTCACCGAAAAGTCCGGGTTCGCCCGGGCCCCCGGCAAAGGTATGGGAATCTCGATCGCCGATTTCAACGACGATGGCTGGCAGGATGTCTTCGTCGCCAACGACACGGAGGCCAATTCCCTGTTCATCAACAAAGGTGACGGCACGTTTGAGGACCAGGGCCTGCAGCTCGGCGTGGCCTACGACGACAGTGCCAAGGCCGTTTCGTCCATGGGCAGCGATGCCAAGGACTACGACAACGACGGCCGCGTCGACATTTTCTATAACAACCTCATGACGCAGATTTGGGGGTTGTTTCAAAACCGGGGCGATTCGTTCGGCTATGTTTCTCCGCAAGTCAGATTGACCGCGCTCAGCAGGTCATATTCCGGGTGGAGCAACGGTTTCATCGATTACGACAACGACGGCTGGAAGGACCTCTACTCGGCCAATGGCGACGTGGAAAACATTAAGCCGAACTCGCGGCAGCATGACACGATGTTCGAAAACCTGGGCGGCAAGGCGTTTCAGGACGTTTCCGCCGAGATGGGGAAGGATTTCCTGCACCTGGGCTATCAGCGAGGCTCGGCGTTCGCCGACTTGAATAACGATGGCTTTGAGGACCTGGTGGTCACATCGCTGATGGAACGGCCCCGCATTCTGATCAACTCAGCGGACAACGCCAACCATTGGTTGATGCTCGAGTTGATCGGGCGGTATAGCAACCGCGACGCCATCGGGGCCAGGGTCAAGGTCACCACCGCCTCGGGCCGCGTCCTCTACAATCACGTATCCGTCAGCGTGGGATTCATGTCGTCAAGCGACAAACGGGTTCATTTCGGGTTGGGAGGCGAGCGGCAGATCCGCTCGATCGAAATCCGCTGGCCGCGCGGCGGCGTGCAGCAAGTGACTGGCGTGACGGCAGACCGGTTTTTGAAGATTGAAGAGCCGGCGCCTCAGAGGAATTGAGCAAGACACAAAAAGAAAGGGCTGCTTCCGGAGAAGCAGCCCTTGAGACTTAGGCGACCGCTCCCTCACGGTCGCGGCTCTGATTGGAGTTGCGGTTACGTCAATCGGAGCCCCGACCGTGAGGGAGGGGTGGTTTTCCGGACCCTAGAACGTGTACTTCAATCCGAATTGCAGGTTGCGCGCGCCGGTCGACGTATTGACCACTCCCTCGTTGCTGCCGCCATGCACGTCGATCGAGTAGCCGGTCACCGTCAGAACGGGCGTGTTGAGCGCGTTGATGGCTTCAAACCGGAATTCCACGCGCTGACGCTCAGTGATTCTGAACTGCCGCGAGAGCCCCAGATCGATCTGCTTCAACCCCGGTCCGCGCTCGGTGCCTACACCGCAGGTCCCGAGATGACCCGGAGCCGGATCCGCCATGGTGGTGGGATCGAACCATATATACCCGCCGCCGGCGAAGTTCTTATAGGGGGTCTGGCGGGAGGGCGCGATACAGTCGGGACGGCCCTGCGCGGAACCCGTGCCACCGTCGCCCGCCCAATCCAGCATGGAGATCGGGAAGCCGCCGTGCGCGGAGAAGATGGCATTCACCTGCCAATCGCCCAGGACCGCATCGGCAACCTTGTTCGATGCCAGCAAAGCGCGATTGTGGCCGAACGGCAGTTCCCAGTTGGTATAACCGCTGAACACATGCGTCACATCGCGGTCGCAAAGGCCATATTCCAGGCGCAGGTTGTAGGCATACAACTGAAACGCCACGTCGGCGGTAGCCTGGCTGCCGGCGAGGTCGCCATATCGGCCGTAGTAGCCCTGCGCATTGGTCAGGCACTTCTGCCAACTGTAGTTCAGCCCGAAGGCCAGACCCTTGGAAAGCCGCTGTTGCGCGTTCAACTGCAACGCATTGTAGTTCTGAAGGCCGGTCGATGCGTTGAGCCTTACTTGCCCCAGCCCGTCGCTGGTCAGGGTTGGATTGCCTGCCAGGTAAGGTGAGGCGGAGGTGGTCCCATTGGAATACAGCACCCTCTGGCCGGCGAAGAAGATGTCGGCCAGGTGATCGGTGTGCTGCCCGACGTACCCTGCCTGCACGGTGGTGGCGTTGCCAAACTGACGCTGCAGAGTGACGTTCCATTGGTTCGAAACAGCCGGGCGGTAGTTCGGGTCGGTCATGTGGATGCGGACGCCGGCGAAGCAGGAAGCGGGCGCCGAAGCAACCGTAGTCACATTGCACGGCGTGCCGCCGATGGCAGCGCCGAGCGCCCCGAATCCCTGGTCGAGAGTGACCTGATTTGCCGGAATCGCACCGTTGGTTCCAGCCACGAACTGGCTCGCCAGATCGATATTCCAGGGTGCGTTGGTGGCCAGGCGATTATATTCGCCGGTGCCTTCCTGGAAGCTGGAGCGAGAGAATCCGGCGCGGATCACCGTGTTGTTGCCCCACGGAGTCCAGGCCAGCCCGATGCGCGGCAGGAAGTTGGCGATGCCATTGTACTGGTTGTAGAGGGCGCGGCTGTTGCCGTTCTGACCCGCCAGTTGGATCTGACCGCTGTACATATTGAAATTCGTCATGCGGTCGTGCACTTCATAGATGGGGGTGAACACCTGCCACCGCAGACCGAGGTTCAGCGTCAAATGGGCGTTCACCCGCCAGTTGTCCTGAACGAACAGGCCGTAGGTACTGTTGCGCTGCCCCACGGTGCCGGAGAAACCTTGCCCGTAGGCCATGTATTGAGGAAGGCCCAGCAGGAAATCCGTCTCCGCGTTACCCGTGTACTGCCCGGTAAAACCAATCTGGCCCGCCGCACCGTCGCTGCTGGTGGCGGGAATATAGTTGTTGCGGTAGCGCAGGAACTGGACGCCGAACTGCAGTGCGTGTGCGCCGCGGGTGAGGATTGCGGTGTCGGAAAGCTGGGCGCTGGTTTGATGGAAAACCTCCGGGGAATCGGTGGTGCCGAAGGGGAATGGACCATTCTGGCCGCCGCCCACCGGAGCGCCGGTGAAGTATAAACCGGGAAGGAACGAGGTCGGCTGGCCGGCAATCAGGCCTGAGCCCGGGTTCGAAGACGCCGCGGCCTGGGTGTTGGCTTCCGCGGGGAAGTAATTGACGCCGAACCGGAACTCGTTGACCAGCGTGGCGCCGAACGTCCTGGTGTAGCCGACAACATCGTTCCACAGCGGGAAGACGTTGTTGCCGCTGCTGTTGTACAACAGCGCCTGGCTGTTCACCGTCGGATTTTCGACGTGTTGTTGGGTGTACCGCACGAAGAGGTGGTCGTTCTGAGACGGAGCCCAGTCGATCTTGAGGTCGCCCTGATCCCCGTGGGTGTACGTCTGTTGAGTGTTGGTCGCGTTGTTGAGCAGGCTCGAACCGGAGGCCTGGGGAAGCACGCCCAGAATCTTGAGCGCGGTCGGGCTGATGCCGGCAATACACGGCGAAGAACCCATTTTCTGGCCGGAGCCGCAAATCGCGGCCTTGGTAAGGTCGGCCGGCATTGGCACCGTGGTGCCGGGATAGTGCAGCGCGACGCCCAGGTCGGTGAAATTCCCGGTCCGCTCAGGCGTCGTGAACGTGGTGATCGGATTGGAGGTTGCGGGAGTATCGAAGCGCGAACCCTGGTAGTCGGCAAAGAAGAACAGCTTGTCCCTCTTTATGGGACCGCCAATCGTTCCTCCAAACAGGTCCCACTTCTGCTTGACCGGCGAGCCGTTCACGCTGGGGTCGGAACTGAAATTCCTCGACCATTCGTTGGCATTCAGAGCATCGCGCCGGAAGGTCCAGTACGCGCTGCCGCTGAGCCGGTTGGTGCCCGATTTCAAGCTGGCACTGATCACTCCGCCCATGAACTGGCCGTACTCCGCCGACGGGCTGTTGGTAACGATGTTCAGCTCCGCGATCGCCTCGACGCTGGGCGAGTAGGCGACGTTGTTATCCACGAACTCGTTATTGTCCACGCCGTCCAGCAGGTAGTAATTGGCCTGTTCGCGATTGCCATTGAGTTGCGGACGGCCGGAGTTGAAGGTGCTTTGGCCCGCATTGAAAGACGCCGGGCTGGTAGTGACCGCGCCCGGCACCAGCAGAGCCAGTTGGTTATAATTTCCGGTTTCGAGGGGGAGCGACGCAATGGAGTGGGCCTCCATGACGCTTCCCACCTGGCTGCTGTCGGTCTGGAGCAGCGGCGCGGCGCTGGTCACCTCGACAGTTGACGAAAGCGCGCCAATCGTCAATACAATATCGATGCGCGCCGTCTGGTTCAACTCCAGGCTGAAGGCAGGGCGCAGTGCCTTCTGAAAACCGCCCGCTTCCACCCGGAGTTCATATTGCCCAATCGGAAGACGGGGTAAGTTGTAAACGCCCTCAGTGTTGGTTTTGGTCGACCACACCGTCCCGCGGTCGACGTCTTTGGCGGTGACGGTTGCGTTCGCGGCGGCAGCGCCAGAAGGATCGCTGACCTTGCCGGTGATCGCGCTGGATTCCTGGGCCATGCCATTTCGCGCACAGGTGAACTCTAGCGCGACGGCAAGAATCAGCGCGAAACCGATTCGGGCTGTTGACTCAAAGTGGCTTTTCTTCATATGCTCCTCTCGACCCCTTGACTTTGCTGGTACCTTGGCTTTCTCGGACATACTGATCCCACTGGCCCTCTATGTCCAGTTCACAACGGTTGTGGGGTGGTTATGACAGGTTCGTTACCCCACCGAACGTCCATATTTTGTATGCAATTGCGCTTAAACCAGCAGGCTCGAACCATGGCTGCGGGGACCTTGCGGAGGGGCTCGACGGGCGGAGACATGCGCCTGGGCGATCCGGTTAGGCGAGACGCGCAACTGTTGTGAACTGGACACACGCTCCCAGCCGGGCTAGTCTCGCCATAGCCATATGGTCAAACCTGACCCTTACATCCACCCAGCGCGCTGGGTGCCCACCCTCTACTTCGCCGAGGGCCTTCCGTTTTACGCCGTTTCGCTGATGGCGCTCATCTTCTACCAACGCATGGGCATGCGCAACGATGTAATCGCATTCACCATCAGCCTGCTGGGCATTCCATGGTCGCTCAAACCGCTGTGGAGCCCGTTCCTGGAAATGTATCGAACCAAGAAGTTCTTCGTCGTGTTCGCGGAGGCCGGCGGAGGGTTGAGCCTGGGGCTGGTGGCGCTGTGCCTGCCGCTGCCCTCGTACTTCCGATTCTCTCTGGCCTTTTTTGCGCTGGCCGCGTTCTGCTCCTCCACCCACGACATTGCGGCTGACGGGCTCTATATCGGCTGCCTCTCCGCGAGAGAGCAGGCGGCTTATGCCGGTTGGCAAGGCGGATTCTACAACGTGGCGCGATTCTTTGCACAGGGCGGTCTGATTATCCTGGCCGGCTACCTGGAGGGTCGTATGCCAGTGATCCGCGCCTGGATGCTTATCTTCGGTATGACGGGGTTACTGCTGGCCGGCCTGGCGCTGTATCATGCCCGCATCCTGCCAAAGGGAGGCGAGGACCGCCGCGCCCAAGCCGTGGGCCGCACGTTTCGGGAAGTCGTAAGCACCTTTTTCCGTAAACCCAACATCCTGTTTCTACTGATTTTCATATTTCTGTATCGCGCCGGTGAAGGTCAGGTGGTGAAGATCGGACCGCTCTTTTTGAAGGCCGCTCGCTCCACCGGCGGCCTGGGCCTCACTACCGCACAGTTCGGCGCCATCTACGGCACGTTCGGTACCGGAGCTTTCATCCTGGGAAGCATCCTGGGCGGCTATTTCACTTCGTGGCTTGGCCTGCGGCGCGCTTTGCTGCCGTTGGTTGCGATCATGAATCTGCCGATGCTGGCGTATCTCTATTTGAGTACGGCGCTGCCCACCAACACCGTGTTCATCACCGCGGCCATGAGCGTAGAAATGTTCGGCTACGGTTTTGGATTTGTGGGCGTCATCCTGCTCATGATGCAGGAAATCGCCCCGGGCAAATACCAGACCGCCCACTATGCCTTCGCCAATTCCCTGATGAACCTGGGGCTGATTGTTCCGGGCGCGATCAGCGGCAAGATTCAAATGGCGATCGGCTACCGCAACTTCTTCGTGTGGGTGCTGATCTCCGCGGTACCGGCCCTGCTGCTGGCGCGCTTCGTTCCCATCGGATCGGCCGCAGCGGTGGAACTGGAGGAACAACCCCATCATGCTTAGCCATCCCCTGATCCTTGAGGCACCTACGAGCATGATGCCTTCGGATGCTCCCAAAGCAATCGTACTGGCCGCCGGCAAGGACGCCGGTTCGCTCCTCACCAAGCGTCTTGGCGAGCGCAGCATCGTGGAATGCGTGCTGGCGAACCTGGCCCAGATCGTGCCCCCCGAGGAGATCTATCTGGTTACCGCCGCTGTACTAGCGCCCTTGGCCAATGGCTATCGGCACGTCGTTCAGGAGTCGCCCCTGGGTACCGGCCACGCCGTATTGCAGGTCGCTCCCGAGCTTCGCGACTATCGCGGCAAGGTCCTGATTCTTTATGGCGACACGCCGCTGGTGCGCTCGGGCTCTCTTCTTGGCTTGCTCAATCGCCACAACCTGCGGCAGGCGCACCTCACGCTGCTCACCGCGGTGGTGGACCGGCCGCTGCCGTACGGGCGGATCATTCGCAACGCCGCCGGCACGA
>OBLU010006056.1_pt1 | contig 10789 bp, 6 predicted proteins | sample 1518681 | NCBI WGS metagenome assembly OBLU01 (sample SAMEA3539304, study PRJEB22396) | soil metagenome | biome: tundra; feature: field; material: soil | place: USA | collected 2010-05 | depth 0.15 m
CGTCCTCCAGCATGCGGCGGAAGCCACGCCGCACCAGGCTGTGGTCATCCACCAGGAGCACGGAAATCTGCGGTTCAGTCATGTGTCTCCTGAATTGTGGCGGGCACGGTGAGCCGGACCAGCGCGCCGCCGGAACTTCGATTCTCCAGGTCCAAAAGGCCGTTCACCAGGCCGGCGCGCTCGCGCATGGAGACGAGGCCCATTCCGAAAGCGTGCGAACTTCCGAAGCCGACGCCCTGATCTTCCACTTCAAGCACCACCGATTCCGGCAGATACCGCAGGCGCACCGCCGCCCGGTGGGATTGCGAATGCTTGGCGATGTTGTTGAGCGCCTCCTGCATTACACGGTACAGGTGGATGGCGACCTCGCGGTCCAGTTCACGTGCTTCGCCGGACTTTTCGTAGTGTACCTCAATGCCCGTCTGCTTCTGGAAACCGGGCAGGTATTGATCCAGCGCGCCTTCGAATCCGATTTCGTCCAGAATCACCGGGTGCAGCGCGTGAGACAGGGTGCGCACCTTTTCGAGAGTGGACTGCACGATTTCCTGCACCTCGCGCAGATCGGCGCGCAGCGACTCCGGGTCGGCGAGACGCCGTCCGGCGCGCTGCAGCATGGCGCCGATGGCCGTGAGAATCTGGCCGAAATCGTCGTGCAGATCGCGGGAGATGGAGCGGAAGGTGTTTTCCTGCATGGCGATCAGTTGCTGCGCCAACTCGCTGCGCCGCGCCGAAAGCTCCGCCACCTCCTCAAACATGCGCCGGTTATATTGCACCAGGTAGAGGCTGGTGAGCAGAATCAGCACCAGCATGGCCGCCATGAACAGGTAGACGTTGCGCTCCACGCCGGCATACACGCCACGAATCCGGGAACCGGCTTGCTGCTCGATTTCGTTGTTCTGCACCAGCAACCGCGCGACAGCGGTGCTGAGGGCTTGCTGGCGCGCCTGGAGGGACAGCCGGATCAGGGTGCGGGCTTCGGCCTCCTGGCCGCTTTGAACAAGCGCGAAGATGCGGTCCAGCGCGTCCCAGAATTGGCCGAGCGAGTCGCGCAGGTACTTGCTCTGTTCAGCGTCGCGATCAAGGGGCGCGGATTGGACTTCGCGCACGATGGCGTCTTCCAGATCGGTGCGCAGCCGGCGGAATTGTCCCTGCCAGGCGGTAAGCGGATAGGGCTCGCTGCCCTCCAGCATGTCGCGCATGGCCATGCCGAGGGAATTCAGGTTGTTCTGGATGCGCAGCAGGAGGAGCGAATCGGCGCGATTGCGGTCGATGATGCCGCCTTGCAGGCGTTCCAGGCCGCGGAGTTGCATCACCATATAGCCCGAGTAGAGGGCCACCGCGGAAAACGTGATGGCCAGCCCCGCCAGCAGACGGACTGTAGGAGACCTGGGTGGAGACATACCGATCTTACGAAGGGAAGCCTACCATGGTTGGCGGTTGGCTGTCACCGGAGGCGAGACCTCACTTTGCCGGCGCCGGCGCGACCACGTACACGTATTCGAGTAGTGTCTTCCCGGTGTTGGAGACGTTGTGGCGAGTCGCGGGTGGAATATAGGCGAACGCGGGCGCAATCAAGGTCAGCTTCGGCTGTCCGTCAATCAGCGCCTCGCCTTCGCCGCGGAAGATCACCAGGGACTCTTCGTTCTGCCCGGTGGTGTGCCAGCCCACCGTCTCGCCAGGCTTGAGCCGGACAAAGCCGCTGCGCATACCCGCCGTCTGTGGCGCGCCCTGGAGCAGGGGACAATCGCCCTTCGGGCACTCAAGCGGCAGTGCCAGCGGCCGTGGCCGGGGCGTTTGGGAAGTGAGCGGCGCCACAACGAGCGCCGCCGCGGCAAGAACGATAATCACGGTGGGTAATGGAGATCGACTCATCGGATGGAGTGTAGCACGATTTAGATCTTCGTGTTACTGGCGTAGTTGGCGATGACCGGACAGGCGGACCCAGAGGGTACCCCGGCCCGTCCTACTTGGATTCGTCCAGCACTTCGATGGCGTTCACGCAGGCATAGTTGCGAACCGGCGACAATGCGAGATTGAGTTTTCCCTGTGCGTCCGGCTCCAGGCCGTGCACGGTCCAGGTGACGCCGCGGCCGCCGCCATGCGCCTCTTTGAAGATATCGAAGCCGCGGCGCAGGGCCACGCCATTGCACAGAATATCGAACACCCGGCTGCCCACACCGCCGCCGGCGGCCGCATCCGGACCGAACCAGGCCTCGGTGAAATAGAACGTGGCTGCGTAGCGGCCGGGCGGCACGGGGATGGCGTACCGGAGGTTCCCGAAGCGCTCGCCGCGAAAGATCTCCGGGTCTACCGCGCCTTCCAGGGGCGTGGTGCGCGTAATCAGTAGTCCGCCGCGCGCATAGCGGTCGGGTTCCCAAACCCTCCCCTGCTTGTCGACGTAAACGCGGTCCAGCGAGAGCATGCGAATGGGGCGAAGCCGGCCCGGGGTGCCGGGTACGATCTCAATGGCGTTGAGCAGCGGCGGATTACCGAAGGGCTCGAACCTGAGATGAAGTTTGCCATCGGCGGCGGGAGAGATGTCCTTGAAGGCTCTGACGTCGGCGGTGCTCGGCCCGGCTTCAGCGATCACGTCGAATTCGGGGAGCATGTCTTTGCCGTTGATCCACACGTTGAAGACGCGGCTGGATTCGCCGCCGCCGGCCACGTTATTCTCGCCATACAGCGTTTCGGCGAAGTGCAGGCGGAGTTCGTAAACGCCGGCGGGGAGCGGGATGTCGTAGGCGAACGAGCCTTCGCGCCGGCTCTGGTAGATGCGGGGCTCGCGGGTGCCGAATATGGGATGGTCGTGGGATTCAAATACGCTGCCGCCCTGAAAATACCGATCGCTCTGCCAGATTCGCCCCAGGCGGTCGGTGTAATCGCCGTTCTGGTGACCCGCCAGAATCCGCACCTCGGGCGGACTGGCAGCCGCGGCCACGCCGGGCGGCGCGCCGGCGTCGATGGCGCCGGCTTTTCTTGCAGGGCGCCACAACTCGACTGCCGCCGCGCCAGCGATCAGGAGCAGCACGGTGATGGCGGCACCGATGCGTTTGCCAGACGCCCCGCCAAACAGACCGAATGGGTTCGCCCGCTCGGCTGGAATCGCCAGCGTCGCCGGGCTCGGAACCAAAGTCATCGCCAGCGGCTCGGACTCCGCAGGGGCGGGAGCGGGCGCGGGTGCGGGGGATTGGGAGGCGAGTTCGCCTTGAGCGACCAGCGTTTCCGCGCTCAGGCTCGCCAGCGGGCTTCCAGACGGCAGAAACCGCGGCGCGTACTGGCCGGACGGAATGTCGATGCGAATGGTGTGATCCGCGCCATCAGCCTCATAATATTCGCGCAGCCGTTTGCGGAGACGGTGCGCCTCCACCCGAACGATGGAATCGCGCTTCTGGTCAAACTGGGCCGGCCGGCCGAGCGCATCCACCGCGATGTTGTACTCCTTAATCTGCTCGGCGGCGCCTTCAAAATACTTGGCGCAAACGTAGGTGAGCACCTGCGCCAGATTGGGGGCGCGGTTGAATATACCGGATGCCAGGATGGTATCCAGCTCATGCCGTTCCTGCCGATAGTCGACGGCCGCCTGCATTAAAAGAACCCCCTGCGTTCCCAGATAGGTAGCAGTATACACACTTGGAAAGGGAGGTTCAAGTCCGTTAACATCCGCCGGCGGCGTTAACAAGTGGACACGGATGAAGCGTTAACACGCTTGAAAAGCGGAGAGTTAGAGCCGTTTGCCGCTAATCGATCAGGATCATCGTGGCGGCGCTGGCGGCGCTGGCGCCCTGCCTGGCGGTGGCGCGGACCTCGTAGCTGCCGGACGGAATGGCCTCGGCAGGGATGGTCATCAGGTACGGAATTCTCCCCTGCGCGTCGGCCGCGGGCAGCTGCATGGGAACCTTGGTGAGGCTCTTGCCCGCCTGCAGGAATTCGATTTCCACGGCGGGCGCGGCGGCAATCGAAGCGTCCTGGTACACGGTGAAAAACAGGCGGAGCACCGCGTTCGGTCCCTTCTTTACCGTCAGGTCCATGGTTGGCGTGATGCTGCCGCCCTGGAACTGGAACGGGTCGTTGGCGTCGAGCCCTTTAGCGTTGGGCGTGTAGGAGCGCATTGGGGTAAGCGAAGAAATGGCCACGCCCGGAGCTTTGGCGGGCACGGTGAGTTCCGAGTGCAGGGTTCCGATCTTGCCACCCTCGCGGTCCATCACGGCGCTCTCCAGGCTGTATTTGCCCGGAGCCAGCGTGACCGTCATCTTGTCGAGGAAGTTGCCCAGCTTCAGTTGGTCGGGAGTCACTTGAAACGCGCGGTCGCGGGCCAGTTTCTGAACCACTTCGCCCTTGGCGTCCTTCACCAGGGCGACCAGCGAGAAGTGGACATCGAGCGTGGCATTGACCAGGCCGGCTTTGGGCTGCAATTCATGCAGCGGCACTTCGGCCAGAATGGCAACCGAGGTACCTTCGGCTCCGGGTTGCAGCAGGAGGGCGCCGACGCGAAACTTGACGTCTTCGGAAGCCTTGGCGTCGGAGAGCACCTTCAGCAGGGGCACCTCGAAGGCCTCCATCCCGCCGGCACGGGCTTCCGGCGGCAGGGCGAAGTACCCGTTGCGCGAGTGGATGACGAGGTCCTTGCGGTTGGCGCTCACCGCGATCTTGCGAAAGCTGCCGTCGTAGTTCTGAATGGCGGGATTGAAGAAGACTTCGTAATAGCTGCTGATTTCTTCGTTGACGTGACGCAGGGGGACGCGCAGGTCGTTGCTGTCGCCAATCAGGAAGCCGCCGGTGGACTCCGCGAGGTCGCGAATCGCTTCCTGAACGTTGGCCCGGCCGGAGACTTCGGCGTTGTCCGAGGCCATGACTTCCTCGACGGTAACCGCGCCGGAGGTTTTGGTCATGGTGCTGGCGCTGGATTTGGCCGCGCCGCCCAACTGCTCGCGGGCCCCCGCGGTCTGCGAGGCGGTCATGACACCACGGGTATCCACGGAATAGAAGGTGATGTTGTCCCGGTTCGCGCTGCTCATCAGACTACGAAAAGGCACGTCCAGTTCCGGCGGGAGACGCATGCCGGTGGTAAAGTAGATCACCGATTTGCGGCCGGGGATGGCCCTCTGGCCATCCACCAGTGCGCGCAGCGCGGATATGGTGAGGCGCGACCCTTGCGCCGCCACGGCGGCATCCATGCGCAACATGGAGAGCATCACCTGGGCCAGCGTGGCCTGCAGGGCGTCGGAACCGTTGTTGACCACCTGGCTGGCAGTCTGGCTGGCCGCCGCCAGCAGGTTGCCGGGCTGGTCGGCGCCGTTCTGCCCCCCCAGATTGCGTCTCAATTCGGCCTGGATGGCATCGGACTCGGAGGCATACCCGGTGCTGGTGAGCCCTCCGGTGGCGCGTTCGATGGCCTTGGTGAGCGCCGCTTTGTCCCTGGTGAACTGCTGCAGGACGTAAAGCTGCGTGTTGATGACGACCACCGCATAATACACGTTGGTCCCTTGATCGCCCTTGATGAGATCGATCGCCGCGGTGCGCGCCATCTTGCGCTGGTCGACTTCGGCCAGCGCCGCGAAGGCGAGGGTGACCACGCGTATCTGGCGCAGCGGGTCGAGGGCGCTCTTGACGCCGCTCGAGGTCAGCGCATCCGTGCCGCTTACCAGGCGGAAGGAGGTAATGGTTTGTTTGGCGCCGTTATCGAGGATGGATATGTCCTCGGGCTTCAGGTCGGTCACCGGCTTGCCCTTTTTGTCGCGGACGATGAGGTCGAGCAGGACCTCATCGACGTTAGTCTTGACGGTGGGAGCGGCGGTCTGCTGAGCAGGCGCCGGCAGCGGAGCCAGCACGGCAGCCAGCACGGCAGCCAGCAGCATTGCGGACGAGAGAACACGATGTTTCATAAGACCTCCTCGATACTGCCTATTTTCCAAGGCTTTCCAGACGCTTGAATTCCGCCAGCTCTCGCGCCGCGTCTGGTTTGCGGCCCAGGCGCGCATAGGCGGAAGCCAAACTGAAGCGGGCTTCCGGGCTGGCGGGGGCCAGTTTGACCGCCGTTTCCAGTTCCGCCGCCGCGCCGGCTGGATTTTCTTTCGCCAGCAGAACCCGGCCGAGGGCGATGTGCGTAGAGAAATCGCCGGGGCTTGCTTTGGCGGCCCGCTCGCCGTACTCCAGCGCGCGATCGATTTCTTCCCGTTTGAGGTAGATGACCGTCAGACCGACAAGGGCCGGGACGTGGTCCGGGGCAAGTTCCACCGCCTTCCTGATCTCCTCGACGCCGCGGTCGGAATCCTGTATGTTCAGGAATGCGCCGTAGCGGAAGTGCACGTTCGCCTCTTGCGGATACTGCTCGAGCACGGCGTCGAACTTCTGTATGGCTTCCTTGTAATCGAGCTCCATGGCCGCGGCCATGGCGTCGCCGAGCTTGAAGACCAGGTCGCGGCTGTCTTCGGGAACCTCGGCAGCCAACCAGGGTTGCCGCAGCCCCGCGATACCCGCGGCCACGACGATTTCGGGCGATTTCCTGTGCATGCGGGTGAGTTCGGTAAGCACCGTGATGGCGCGCTCGAAGCTGCCGGATTTGGTGAGTACGAGCGCCAGATGCAGGCGCGCCGCGCGCGCCAGTTCCGGCGGCTCCTCGAACTTCAGCGTCTCCGCATGGCTCAGACTCACGAGCGCGGCGTCGTAGCGGCGCAACTTGTATTCGCACAGCCCGGACATGGTCCAGGCGGGCGCGCTGTCCGGTTTCAGGCCGGCCATGCGGCGGAAGGCGGGAGCGCACTCGCCGTAGCGATCGAGGTCGTAGGCGATATTGCCCAGGCTCCACAGGCCTTCGTCCCAGTCTGGTTTGAGTTTGAGGGCGCGCTGATATAAGACCAAGGCCTGTTCCAGCTGTTTGGCATCTCGGGCCGCCTCGGCTTGCCGCGAAAGAGCCTGGAAAGAGGGCGGCGCGCTCTGTCCGCCAAGCGACACTGCGGAAAGCAGGAAGGCCGTCAGGATACCTCGCATCTGGGTCTATGTTAGCGCGCGGCAAAAGGAAAGGGCGGACGCCTCTCACGAGACGCCCGCCCGATGGAACAAGTCGCGGCCGTGGCGCGATCAGAAGTAGAACTTAGCCGCGACCTGGATAATGCGGTGGCCCTGCTTCTGGGTTACGGTGCCGAACAAGGGCGTGTTGACCTTGCCGGTACCCCCATCGAAACCGAGACCCAGGTTGCTGCCGTTGAACGACCACAGCGGGTGATTCAGGAAATTGGTGCCATTGAACCGGAGCTGGAGCTTTTTCGACTCCTTAATCTGGAAGTTCTTGAAGAGACCCAGGTCGGAATTGAAGAAAGCCGGTCCGTAAATCGCGGGCAGCACGCTCGGTCCATTCTGACCGATGGCGGTCGGGATGGAGAAGCAGCTCGAGTTGATGTACTGGTTCGTTGCGAGGCCCTGCGAGGGATTGCAGGTCAGCACCGGATTCAGCTGAATATTGGGCGTACCCAGCAGCGCCACGTTGCTGACATTAAACGTGGTGCCCGGGATCTTGTAGCCATTCAAATTCATACCGAAATTCTGTCCCTGTATCCCGGTGAGGTTGGGACCGCTCTCCAGCTGCGTGATGCCCGATAGCTGCCAGCCGTTGACGAAGCCGCCCACGATCTTGTCCCTGGCTGGATTTCCCAACTCGATGGAGTACGCGGCGTTGAAGATGTGCGTGCGGTTGGCCGACTGAACTCCGTAGTCGTTGGCGAGATTGAAACTGTCGAGCGCCGAGCCCACGATACCCATCGCCTTGCCGAAGGCGTAGTTCATGTTGATAGTGTACCGGCCCTTGGTGCGAACCCACGTCACTTGCAGGGCGTTGTAGCTGGCATAGGTGTTATTGGTAGCCAGTCCCAGATCGGAGAAGCCCTGCAGTGGGCGGAAGTTGTTCGCCGTGAGACTATTGGGATCCACGCCGCCATTCTTGCTGGACAGCATGGCACCCACCGGAACCAGGTTGATGTTGCTGCCGGCCCCGCTGCTGTTTGGCAGACTCTTGCTCCGGTTACCCACGTAGGCAGCCTCGAGCAAGCTTGACCAGGGCAATCGCTGCGAAACCGTAAAGCTGAAACTATCGGTGTAGGGCTGCTTATCGTCCTTGCTGTCTACGGCGGCCGGAGACAGGGCCTGCGTGCTGAAGTTCAACGTGTCGAGCTGATTCGCCATGAGCGGGATGCCGTTGACGTTCGACCCCAAACTGACCGTCTGAACACCTGCCGCCACGTCGAGACCGGAGGTGAACTGGCCGGAGTGATAGTAGTAGCGGCCCCAGCCGCCGCGGAGAACCGTATTGCCCTTGCCGAACAGATCGTAGGCCGCGCCGAAGCGGGGCTGGAAGAACATGGCTCTGGTGGGGAATCCACCGATGGGGACTGACGAATTACGCTTGTGCCATTCGAAGCCGCAGTACTGGAGAGGCGTGCAAGCGGAGTTGTACTGGGAGTAGTCGAAGATGGAGTAACCCGCGCCGGTGCGGTCCGCCCACGGTGTAAAGTGCGTCAGGCGAATACCGAGCTCCAGCGTCAACCGGCGAGTGGCCTTCCAGGAGTCCTGCACGAAGCCTTCGTACGTGCTGTACGCAATATCGTTGATGCGATTGAAGGATGTCTCGTTGTACCCGTTAAGCGTGCCGGTGAGCAGGTCGGCATACTCGTTGCCCGTAGTATTCGGGTTGCTGGCGTTGACGGTCAGATTGCCATTGGTGTTGTTATTCGCCGGCTGGGAATTGCGGATCCATTCCCAGAAGAAGCCGAACTTCAGGGTGTGCGTGGACACCACTTTCGTCACCGTATCGCTGAAGCTGGGCATCCATTTGTCGGCGTAGAGACCGGCAGTGGCGCCGCCGGCTTCGAATCCGCCCGGATTGAAGACCAGCGCGGCTTCCTGATTTTGCCAGCCGTTTCCGCCGAAAGAGGGGATCTGGGGAACGCCATTCTTGAACAGGCCCTTATATGCGTAGCCCACCTGCGTGCGATCCACTTTGCTCGGATCCGCAAATATGTTGGGGAACCCGATGTAGGTGTACCCGAAGACGAACTCGTTGGTCATGGTCGGGTTGAATACGTGGGTCAGCGATGCCGTCACGGAGTCGGACTTGTTCTTCCCCTGAACCGCGCTCGGGTAGGGAACCTGATCGGTCTGCCGCCACCAGAGGCCGACCGGAAACAGCTGAGTCTCGCGCTGCAAGTTGTAGCGTACGAAAAGCTTGGTGTTGTCGCTGATGCTGTAATCCACGCGCGACATCCACTGAATATTGTTCTGGTTGAAGTTTTCAGCCTGTACGTAGTTGTATCCGCCGGTAGCGTTGGGATTGGCGTTCGGTTGGGGATAGAGCTTCATCAGGCTTTGCATGTTCTTATCGATCAGGTTCGCCGGGATGATCCCGCCGGGGTACGCCGCGCCGGTGACCTGTCCGGGAGGCCCGCCGGAGGCGGTGATGTTGCCTTCTTTAGCCACTTCGGCCGGCGAGAAATTACCGCCAATTTGGCCCGCTGTCGGTACGGTGGCGCGCAACAATCCCGTGTCCAGAACTTGGTAGAAATACTCGAAGCCGGTGAAGAAGAACAGTTTGTCCCGCTTCTTGTTGAACCCGCCGGGGAGCAGCACGGGCCCGCCGACGGTACCGCCCGGATAGTAATACTTGTTGGCCGGCTTGGGCTGCCCGTTGGCGTTGAACAGCGCGTCATTGGCGTTCATCGCGTAGTTCCGGGCATACATGAACGCGGAACCGTGGAAGTCCTTGCCGCCGGATTTGGCCACGGATGTGATGACTGCCGGGCCCTTCTGATTCTCGGCGCTGAAATTCGACATCTTCACCTGGAATTCGGAGATCATATCCGAGTTCGGGTTGACGGGAGTGTCGCAGTTGCAGCCAGGGTCGGAGACGTGCGCGCCATCGGCGGTGATATCCAGCGAGTTGCCGGGTAGCCCGTTGTACGAATAAGCGCCGTTCAAGGGGCTTTGGCTGCCGGCATCGCCGTTGCCGTTAATCCCGATGGTTTCACCGCTGTAGTTCGCCTTGTTCGAGGTGCCGTTGGAGATGCCGAAGCCCGGCATAATTTTGATATACTCGGCGGCGTTGCTGCCGGTCTGCACGAAGTTCTGTAGCTCTTTGGTAGTGAGAGTGGACGATTTCTCGCCGGAATCGACCGGCGCGAGCTGGTCGACCGTTCCTTGAATCTCAACGGTTTCGGATGTCGTGCCGACCTTCAAAGAGAGGTCGACATTGCGTTTCTCTCCGCCACCGAGCGCGATGCCCGACAACTTGGTTGGATTGAAGCCCTTGGCTTCAATGGTGAGGTCGTAGGTGCCGACCGGGACCGAAGCGAAGGTGAAGTATCCCTCGTTATTCGAGACGGTGTCGCGTTGCGACCCGGACTGGGCATCCTTCAACGTCACTTTAGCCTTGGCGACTACGGCCTGCGACGGATCCGTTACGATCCCAGTTAGAGTAGCGTAAATGCCCTGCGCGGACAGATTGGCGGCCAGCATCAGCGCCCATCCGGCCACCAAACCGATCCGGAACGCCTTGCTCAAGTTTCTTGTCCTGTTCATTTGCCCATTCCCCCCCAAAGACGTGGAACCTTCCTACCAAGCACTCGGCAGGTTCGAAAGTAGTATAAAAGCATTAGTGAGCAAAAAAAGGCTAATTCGGCAGGGTATGGGTTAACAGAGTCCTAAGGCATGGCATATTAACGCATAAAGCCTAGAAGAGTCATGAAAGTAATCGCGGGACGCCTGGAACGTTAATCTGGAAGCGTAACAAACATCAGCGTTAACG
>OBLU010006057.1_pt1 | contig 10789 bp, 10 predicted proteins | sample 1518681 | NCBI WGS metagenome assembly OBLU01 (sample SAMEA3539304, study PRJEB22396) | soil metagenome | biome: tundra; feature: field; material: soil | place: USA | collected 2010-05 | depth 0.15 m
CGCCCCCACCGAGCGGGCCAAAACTGTAAACTATCTCCCCGGTCTGTTTTGTAAAGTATGTGCCCGGTCTGTACCAGGAGTTATGGTATCGCTAAAGCGATACCCTGATACGAACCGGCGTTTTTCCGCAGCCTGTTAGGGGCCTTAATCCCTAAATTCTTCGGGCGTTATTCTTCGGGCGGCGCGGCTTGCAGGCCTTCGCCGGGAGCGAGTGGGAGGCGGGCCGCTCCGCCTAGCAGCCTGCGTTCCTGCGGCGAGAACGCGCGCCGGTACTGCTCGGAGTTGATCAGCCGGTCGCGCTGTTCGGGCGTCAGGCCGCGCATGCCTCGGATCGCCCGGTTGACGGCCTGGCGACGGTCGGGCGGCAACTGCTTGAACTGCTGAAAGAGCTGGCGCGCGTGCTGCTGCTGATCCTGCCTCAGGTGCTCCCAGGTTTCCATGCGGTTGAGCACGCGCTCCTGCTGCTCCGGAGGCAGGCTGGAAAAATGCTGCAACCTGTTTTGCAACTGCGCTTGCCGTTGCGGCGGAAGCCTGCGGAACTGCGAATCGTTTTCGAGCGCGCGGCGCTGCTGCGCGGGCGGCAGATCTTTATAGCGGCGGAGCCAGTTTCCGGCGTGGCCGGGCTGGTTCTGCGGAGGACGGGTTTCATTGGGACGGCTGGGGCTGGGACGACCTTCTTTCTGAAAGTGGTGCCACTGCCCGTCCGCAGGTTGCGATTGCGGATGCTGTTGCTGCGAAGGTTGCGGCGGCGAATATCGGACCTGAGCGAACGACGGAGTCAGCAGCAGCGCTGCCAGACAGCCCGTAATTGTCGCCCGTCCCAACATGTTTCTCCTACTAGTCTGCGAATCCCTACGGATTCTCGGTTACGTCGTCCTGCACCTGCAATTCGTCGAGCACATCGAAATCGGCGTACAACTCGTCGTTCCGCTCCAGCGCCTGCAGATCGCCGACGGCGGTTCCTGGCTCAACCGGCAGACCGAGGGATGGAGGTTTGGTCGCGATGGTTTCGGGCTGAGAGATGTACGACTTGTTGCCAACTACCAGCGCTCCAGCAAACATTACGGCAGCGAGCGACATGGCCCACGCCGGACGCCGCAGCCAATTGAGCCATCCCGCAGCCGGGCGCGCCATTTCTTCGCGCAGGCGCGCCTGCAGACGGGTGTCGAAATACGGCGATGGCTCGGGCGCTTGCCATTCATCCAGCAGCGCCATGGTTTTCTGCAAGTCCCGCAGATGGGCGGCACAGTCGTTACAAGATGCGATGTGTTTTTCGACCTCCGGTGTCGAAGCGTCCATGCCATCGGCAGCTGCTAAGCCCGGCAACAGTTCGCGAATTTCATTGCAATTCATACTGCTTTCCTCTACTTCCCCGAAACGAACTCTTTCAACTGCTCGCGCAGCGTTTCGTACGCGCGGAACAGCAACGATTTGGTGGCGGACTCGCTGAGCTTCAGCACGCCCGCAATCTCACGGTAATCCATCTGCTGAAACTTGTGCATGATGACCGCCACGCGCTGGCGCTCGGGCAGCGCGTTCACTTTGCTGCGGATGGCCGCCAGCCGCTCCCGCTTCAATATCTGCTCCTCCGCGCTGAGCGAATCGTCGGCCAGGTCGGGCGTGTTGCCAGTCTCCTGGTCCGGCTCATCGAGGCGCAGGGTATTTTCCGGACGCTCGTGGCGCGTATCGCGCGCGTGGTTGACGGCCAGGTTGGTCGCGATGCGATAAAGCCAGGTGGTGAACTTGGCGCTCGGCTCGTAACTGGTGCGCGAGCGGTACACGCGCAGAAATACTTCCTGCGCCAGCTCTTCGGCGGTCGACGGGTTGTGGCACAAGCGGTACATGAACCCGACCATCGGCCGGCGATATTTCTGTACCAGGTAAGCGAAGGCGGACTCGTCGCCCGTTTTCACCCGCAGCATCACGTCGACGTCGGAAACGGCCTCGTCTGAACTGACGGCGGAATTTGCCATGGTGACGGGCGCAGACGAGGATGGCGGCGCTCCCGCAAAGTTCAGCAGCCCCCGATCAATGGCCACGCTGCTCACATTGGTAGAAACCCCGTTCGGGGCAGAAAGTTGCGCGTCTTCGGAGGCAGGAACGCGCGCGGAAGTGTTGTCCCGTGAATCAGTTACGGATCGAGCGTCGGGAATGTCGGAGGCGGCCATGAAAGGGCGATGGAAAGAGGCTATCGGGAGCGGGGGAGGCGGTCAAGAGGCTGGGCGGATGCCGAAAGGATGGGCACCATTTGTTGCAATGACAAAACCGCAGACGCGGGGCGCTTAACTCAGCGGTAGAAGTGCCATCCGGACACTCCTTCGCGGCCTAATCGTGGCTGAGTTGAAACACTTGGACCCGGCCATTGTTCGTGTCCGCAACATAGAGGCGGTTTGTCCCATCAATCCATAGACCGGCGGGAGAATTAAACTCTCCAATTTCCGTGCCGGTCTGGCCAAAAGAACCGAGCAGGGAACCATCGCGGCCGTAAGTTCTGATATGCGAGTCCCTGGCGCTGCTCACATAGATCTTGCCGGTCAGGTCCACGCCGAGTCCTACCTCGTCGGTGGGCAGGCCTGGGGTGGCAGAAATAGAGAATTGCGCCACGGGCTGACACTGCAGATCCATGACATGGATCCGCGAATTCCCCGAGTCCACCACGACAAGTTCGTTGTTCCCGATCGCCATCTCGGTGGGATAGTCAAGGTCCATCGGAATGGCATCGCCAACTCTTCCGATCGCATGGGGGCGAGGCCGGCCGACGCGTTTGAGGATGTTGCCTTCGAGATCGAGCACAAACAGAAGGTGACGAGGCGAATCGAGCAGAAACAGGCGGCCGCTGTTGCGGTCAATTGCAATCGCGGTTGGATAGTGAAACAAAGTTTCGTCTCCGCGTTTGCCGATGTAGCGGAGGAACTTCCCGTCGGCGTCATACACCAGAACCAGTCCACGCTCTGAGTCGGCGATGTAAATGTTGTCGGCTGCGTCCACCGCAATCCCATTCGGCAACCGCAGGCGGCGATGCGGGCCCCCGGCGATGCGGAAGGAGTTGCCGTCCCCGAGGACGTGAACGGCGCGGCTGTCAGGGTCAACAATGAGGAGGCGTCCGCGGGAGTCAACCGTAACGTGATGGGGTGCCAGCAGAATTCGTTCCCGTCCGTAGGCAAGGGTGACGATGTTGTCCCGAAGCGACGCCAGCAGCGACTGACCTTTTACCGGTTTCGTAGCATGGGCAGGAGGTTCATAGTTCTCTTCGACCCGCTCCCTGGGATGAAGATTGATGAAGTCGGGAACCTCGCTGGGGCGCGACGAACCGCGTGAGAAGTTAGAGGACGAGGCCAAGCCTCGGACGTTGTTACGATCGGTTCGTGCCTTTGTTCTATATTTTCCGTCGGGCGAATAGACCCCGAGATATTCAATCCGCTCAGCCGTCGGGAGGGGGGGTGGCTGTCGGTCGCACATGGGCCCGCACGCGGGAACGGCCGTATTCACTATGGGCTGAGGGGCGAGAGACTGTGGCAGGCTGATCGGAACAGCGCCGATGATGATCCACAACAGGAACAGGCCGCGGGGGAAACGGCCAACCGAAGAAGGCTTCACGGAAGTACCTCTCGACTGGCGCAAAAACTGGGCTGCCGGCTAGCGGTAATAGCCGACCGGCCAACGACAGTTTAACAGGGTTGGGCAATGGCCGCGCGGTGACGTACATCACTGCTGCCTGTGCTGCGAGCCTCTTACGCCAGTGTTCGGTCCCGAGAAATGGTGGGCGCTGTAGGATTTGAACCTACGACTTCCACCGTGTGAGGATGGCACTCTACCGCTGAGTTAAGCGCCCGACCGTTACAGGTCAATAAGTTGCGGTACGTAATTCTAGCATCGTGGGGCCATTTGGGGCCAACAACGCCACAACGCTCGGTTGCGCCTGTTTCTTCTGTTCGCCAACTGCCTGAACGTACCTGTCCATCGTGATGCTGACATGGGCGTGCCGCATCATTCAAATCGACGCCCTGATTTGAGGGACCTGCACGCACACCCATCCAACACTTTTGAACCGATCTGTCAGACAGGTGGTGTAATCGCCGGCAACCCATCGGCAACCCATCCGCTCCGGTCGTTAATCCGGAGCTGCCAACCGGCTGCTAACGCCGCTCAGGAGTTTCTCCGCCGGCTCTCCGGGGTCTTGGTGGCAAAGTTCTCGTCCAGAAATGAGGAGAGAGACGGCCGGATCAATTTCCTCCAACGCCTGGCGTGTCGGTTTGCCAGCTCTACTGCATCGAGTAAAAACGGGCGAACCTTCCCATCTCCACACCCCTCTGAAATGCTAAGATTTCCGGCATGCCACTGCGCAGCAAACTCAAGAAGGTCAGGCACGCGGCGAGAAGGCTGGGTCGCGGGCGTAAGGACGAGGCGCACGCCGCGGCGGAACTGGTCATCATCACCGGCATGAGCGGGTCGGGGAAGGCTTCGGCGCTGAAGGCTTTCGAAGATCTGGGCTACTACTGCGTGGACAATCTGCCGGTGGAGCTGATTCCGCGCTTTGCCGAACTGGCGTTGCAGTCGGGAGAGATTCCGCGCACGGCGCTGGTGGTGGATGTGCGCGAGGGTTCGCAACTGGAGAAGCTGCCGGCGATGCTGAAGTCGGTGAAGCGGGCGATCCCGACAAAAGTCATTTATCTGGAGGCGAGCGATGCGGCGTTGCTGCGGCGTTTCAGCGAGACGCGGCGGCCGCATCCGCTGGGGACGGGCACCACGGTGCGGGCATCGCTCGGGACCGAGCGGCGGCATCTGCGGGCGATTCGCGCGATTGCCGACCTGGTGATTGACACCTCGAAGTTTAATGTTCATGAACTGCGGGCGCACTTGACCGACCGGTTCAAACAGCAGTCGGGGAGCCAGCAGACGATTCTGGTCTCGTGCGTGAGCTTCGGATATAAGCACGGCCTGCCTGACGATGCCGACCTGGTGTTCGATGTGCGCTTTCTGCCCAATCCTCATTTCGTGCCGGAGTTTCGTGGGCTGACCGGAAGGCATCCGCGGGTCGCCAATTACATCCGCTCGTTTCCGCAGACGCAGGAGTTCATTAACCGCATCTCAGAACTTCTGGTCTATTTGCTGCCGCACTACATTCGCGAGGGCAAGAGCTACCTGACCATCAGCTTCGGATGCACGGGCGGACAGCACCGCTCGGTGATGATCGCCGAAGATGTCAGCAAGCGGCTGCGGAAAGCGGGATACAAAGTGAAGGTCGTGCATCGAGACAGTCCGAAGTAGGTGAGCGGCTGGATATGCTTCCGCCCGTAGAGACGGGGCTTGCCCCGTCTCCCTTCGCGTCAGGAGACGCGGCAAGCCGCGTCTCTACAGGAAATCGCGTGTAGAATTGAGCCTCACACGCATGGCAACCTCCACAGTGGCGGGCGCGAAGAGGGAAGGAACACCGGCCAAGCGCCGCCCATTGATCCGTCTGCTGCGCTATGTTTTGCCTTACTGGGGGCAGTTCCTGGCTTCGGTGGCACTGATGGCGCTGGTGGGGTTGCTGGATGCAGGCCGGTTGCTGCTCATCCGCCCGATTTTTGATCGCGTCTTGAATCCCGGGTCCCAGGAGAGAACCAGCCCGTTGTTCAGGCTGCCGGGCAGCGAACGCTTTCTTAATCTCGAGCAGTTGGTTCCGTCGCACTTTCACAATCCATGGACAATTGTGGCCTTTGCCCTGGTGGCAGCCACAGTATTGAAGGGCATCTTCGACTACGCCGGAACGTACCTCGTGAACTACGCGGGTTTTGGCATGATCACCGACCTGCGGGACGATTTGTATAACGCCATCCTTCGAAGTTCGGCGGCGTTTTTCACGAAACACACCACGGGCACGCTGCTCTCGACGATGGTCAATGACATCGAGAAGGTGCAGTTCGCCATGTCTTCCGTGCTGGCGGAATTCCTGCAGCAGTTTTTTACCCTGATCTTTGTGGCCGTGGTGGTTGTTTCGCAGGGTGGGAAACTGGCGTGGGTGCTGCTGCTTTTCATTCCGGCGATTTTGTACTCGTCGAGAAAAATCGGCCGGCAAGTGCGCACCACGACACGGGGCGGGCAGGACAAACTGGCCGAGATCCAGAATATTCTCCACGAAACGATTACGGGCAACCGGATCGTCAAGGCGTTTGGGATGGAAAAATGGGAGGTGGAACGCTTCCGCGCCGCCGCGCGACGGCTGTTCCGGGCGAACCTTCGGCTGGTGGCGGCGTTCGCGATCAGCTCTCCCCTGATGGATATTCTGGGCGCGATTGCGATTGCGCTGTTGCTCCTGCTGGGACGCGACCAGATCAACCGGCACGGGTTAACCGAAGGGGCCTTCTTCGCGTTTATTATCGCCGTCTTCAAGCTGTATGATCCCGTGCGCAAGTTCGCGATGTTCAACAACAATTTCCAGCAGGCGGTGGGAGCCTCGTCGGAAATTTTCCGGTTCATGGATATGGAAGACGAAGTGCGGGAGAAGCCGGGAGCGAAGCGGATGGGGAAGTTTGCGCGGGCGATCCGGTTTGCGGACGTGTCTTTCTCCTATGAGAACGCCGAGGATTCGCGGGTCGTGCTGCATGACATTGATCTGGAAGTGAAGGCGGGCGAAGTGCTGGCGGTGGTGGGATCGAGCGGCGCGGGCAAGAGCACGCTGGTGCACCTGATCCCGCGCTTCTTTGACGTCAGCGGCGGGCGACTTCTGATTGACGACCATGATGTGCGGGATGTGACGCTGGAGTCGCTGCGATCGCAGATCGGGATTGTCACGCAGGAGACGGTGTTGTTCAACGATACGGTGAGGAACAATATCGCCTACGGCCAGCCGCATGTGTCGCAGAAGCAGGTGGAAGAAGCGGCGCGAGCGGCGCGAGCGTATGAATTCATTCGCGGGCTTCCGGAAGGGTACAACACGATGATCGGGGAGCGCGGGGTGCGGCTTTCGGGGGGAGAGCGGCAGCGGATCGCGATTGCGCGGGCGATCCTGAAGAATGCGCCGATTCTGATCCTGGATGAAGCGACGTCGGCGCTGGACAGCGAGTCGGAATCGTTGGTGCAATCGGCACTGCAAAATCTTATGACTGGGCGTACTGTGTTTGTGATTGCGCATCGGCTTTCGACCGTGCGGCGCGCGGATCGCATCGTCGTGCTCGAAAACGGCACGATCAGCGACATTGGCGCGCATGAAGACCTGATGCAAAAGTTGGGCACGTACCGGCGGCTTTACGAATTGCAGTTTGCGGAAGGTGACGTGCCTAAGGCAGTGCCCATGTAGAGACAGTCGCCCCTCGGCTGTCAAGCGGAGCGTAGCTCCGCAAGCTTGCGATCTTTCGGGATGTGGGCCGCGCTTCGCGCGGCTGGACAGCCGAGGGCGGCTGTCCCTACGTGATTCGAGACGAACTTATGCCCCTTCGCTCCATGACGGGATTCGCGCAGGTCAAAGGGCAGGTCACTGCTCAGTTGGCGTTTGCGCTATCGCTGAAATCGGTGAATCATCGTTTTCTGGATCTTCACTTCCGGCTGCCCTCCGATACCGACGCGCTGGAAATGAAGCTGCGCCGGATTCTGAAAGAGAAGATGGCTCGCGGCCACGTGGAAGTGATACTGAACCTGGATCGCTCCGGTCCAAACGGGGTCGCACTCAACCGGCAACTGATTGCCGGCTACGTGGAGGCGTTCCGCGTAGCGGCCGACGAATTTGGGGTGGAGGGGGAACCCGATCTGAACGTGGTTCTGAGGATGCCGGGCGCGATGGACTCGGGAGCCGAGAAATCGGGAGACGAACTGGAGACGGCGGTGCTGGCGCGAGTGGAAGAAGCGCTTGCCAGACTGAATGAGATGCGCGAAGAAGAAGGCCGCAGCATGGGCACGGAGTTGCGCGCTCGCATGGCGAATCTGGAAAAAGCGGCGGCGGGGGTGGAAGCCCATCGCAGCACCATTCTGCGCAGCTACTCGGAACGGCTGCAATCGCGCATGGTGGAACTGCTCGGGGCACAGGTCGACAAAGAACGGATTTTGCAGGAAGTGGCGGTGCTCGTGGATCGCAGCGACATCCAGGAAGAACTGGTCCGGCTGAATGCGCACGTGAAGCATTTTCTCGGTTTGCTCGACCAGGGTGGCGAGGTGGGCAAGAAGATGGACTTCCTGCTGCAGGAGATGAACCGCGAGGCGAATACGTTGCTTTCGAAAACCTCGGGCCTGGCGGGCGAGGCCTTGAAGATTACCGAGATGGGCCTGCTGATGAAGTCGGAGATCGAGAAATCGCGGGAGCAGGTGCAGAATCTGGAATGAGCATCGTTTACATTGTTTCCGCGCCATCGGGTTCGGGTAAATCCACGCTGGTGAACGAACTGTTCAAGATGGTTGGTCATCTGGACTTCTCGATTTCTTACACCACGCGCCCGCCGCGCGGAAGCGAACAGAACGGCAAGGAATATTTCTTCGTCTCCCGGGAAGAATTTGAGGCCATGATCGCGGCCGATGAGTTTCTGGAGCACGCGGAGGTCTTCGGAAACTACTACGGTACGGCGCGGCGGTTTCTGCGCGAGGCCGAAAACCGAAGTAACGACCTGTTATTGGACATCGATGTGCAGGGAGCGAGTAAAATCAAAGAGAAGATTCCGGAAGCGGTGAGCATCTTCATTCTTCCGCCCGACCGGGATAAGTTGGAATGGCGGTTGCGGACCCGGGGCCTCGATTCAGAAGAGGTTATCCGTCGCCGGTTGGACACGGCTCGGCGAGAGATTGAGAATTACTCGAAATACGACTACATTTTAGTTAACAACGTGGTGGAGCAATCCGCGGACGAACTAAAGGACATCGTGCTGGCGGAGCGGTTGAAAAAAAAAAGCAGGGCGGAACTTTCTGAAGAAGAAGAGCGGTTGATCGAGACCGCGCAGGCTTGCCGGTTGGAAAAGGCGCGCGAGCGGGTGCAGCCGATTCTGGCTTCGTTCCGCAGGCAGTAAAGGGCTCATGAAGTTTCAGGGGAGAGAGTATGAAGCTGATTGAAGGGTTCGACAGCAACTACCGCTACATTCTGGTAGCGGCGCGGCGGGCGCGGCAACTGCAAGGCGGCGCACCGCCGGTGATCGATACCGGATCGCGCAAGCCCTGCCGCATCGCGCAGGATGAAATCAAGGCCGGCAAGGTGAAATGGCTGATTCCGGAGATTCCGAAGTTGCCAGTAATGGCCGCCAGCGAGATTCTGAACAAGGTGTTCCCGGAAGACGCGTAGACATGTATCGCCGGCAATAAATGAGTGCCGGCGCTGTTTTCTTGAGCCGCCAGCGCGGGATGTGAATCTCGCGCCAGGTTGCGGCATCAATTCCGTAGGCGGGGCTGGATTTTGAAGCCGTGGCTGCCTTCTTCCTGCTATGAAGATTGCGCTGGGCGTGTCCGGTGGGATTGCAGCTTATAAGGCGGCGGAAATCGTGCGCCTGCTGCAAGACCGCGGAATTCGTGTGCAAGTCGTGATGACGGCTGCGGCGCAGGAGTTCGTTCGTCCGCTGACGTTCGCAGCGCTCTCCGGAGAAAAAGTGATCACCGATATGTTCGGGTCTGGGCCCGAGCAGGCGAATGTCGAGTCGGCGATCGAGCACATTGCGATTGCGCAGGCGATTGATGCGCTCGTTGTGGCTCCGGCAACGGCCGATGTGCTGGCGCGCTTCGCGCAGGGGATTGCGAACGACTTTCTGAGCACTCTTTATCTCGCGACCACCGCTCCGGTGGTTGTCGCTCCGGCGATGAACGTCAACATGTGGAATCACGCGGCCACGCAGGCAAATCTGGAAATCCTGCGGCAGCGCGGCGTTCGCATCGTCGAGCCTGGCAAGGGATATCTGGCATGTGGGATGACCGGGCCGGGACGGCTGGCGGAGAACGAAGCGATTGTGGCGGCGGTGATGGAAGCGCTGGGCGCCTCGCAGGATCTGGCGGGCGAAACGGTGCTGGTGACGGCGGGGCCGACGCGGGAGAAGATCGATCCGGTGCGGTATTTGACGAACCGGTCGAGCGGGCGCATGGGATATGCCATTGCGGAAGCGGCGCTGCGACGCGGAGCCCGCGTGCTGCTGGTGAGCGGCCCGACTGAGATTGCCGCTCCGGGCGCGGCGGAACTGACGCGGGTCGAAACCGCCGAAGAGATGCTGGCGGCGGTTTTGAAATTGCTTCCCGAGAGTACGGTGGTGATCAAGACGGCAGCCGTGGCGGATTTCCGGCCGAAAGCGGCGGCGGGGCAGAAGATCAAGCGCAAGGGCGAGATGACGCTGGAACTGGAGCCGACGGCAGATATTCTGGCGGAGGTGGCGCGCCGGAAGACCACGCAGGTTGTCGTGGGATTTGCGGCCGAGACGGAGAACGTGCTGGAAAACGCGCGTAAGAAGCTGGCGTCGAAATCGCTGGATGCGATCGTGGTGAATGACGTTTCGCGCGAGGACATTGGTTTTGATTCCGACCGTAACGCGGTCACGATCATCTCTCCGAGCGAAGTGGTCGACGTTCCCGAGACCTCGAAATGGGAAGTTGCGCACCGCGTACTGGACCAGGTAGTGAAGCTGCGGAAGCGCAGCGGTGTGCCGTCGCGATAGCAGAAACCTTATTCACCACAGAGGCACGGAGAAAAGCGAGACTTTCTTTTCTGATCCCTCTGTGACTCTGTGTCTCTGTGGTGAAAAGTTGTTATTCTTATCCGCAATGCCCCGTACCCTTGACCCTGAACTTCGACGCGCGCTTGCGGCGCGCATCCGCTACTACAACGAGATGGGGATCTACGACTTTTACCGGCAAC
>OBLU010006059.1_pt1 | contig 10787 bp, 10 predicted proteins | sample 1518681 | NCBI WGS metagenome assembly OBLU01 (sample SAMEA3539304, study PRJEB22396) | soil metagenome | biome: tundra; feature: field; material: soil | place: USA | collected 2010-05 | depth 0.15 m
CTGCGTCCACTGGCGCCGGCGCATCGTCCCCGGCGCGGCGGGGACTGCCTCGCCGGTGAGGGCCGGGGTGCTCATCGCCCGGCCGTCCGCAGGCGTGGCGTGACCAGGATCGTGACGATGTCGGCGACCAGATTGACGACCACGTACACGGCGGCGATGATGACCGTCAGCGCCTGAACGACCGGCACGTCGCGGTTGCCGACCGCGTCCACCAGCGCGCCGCCGATGCCCGGATAGGAGAACACGTACTCGACGACCACGATGCCGCCGGCCATGTAGGCGAGCTGCAGCGCGGACACCTGGATCGCGGGGACGATCGCGTTGGGGACCGCGTGGCGCCAGATCACCGTCCGGTCCGACAATCCCTTCAGGCGTGCCATCGTGACGTACTCGCTCTCCAGCACCTCGATCATCGACCCTCGCATGATTCGGCTGATGTAGGGCGTGACGGCCAGCACCAGCGTCGCCGCCGGCAGCACGACCACGTTGGGCACCTGCCACGCATGCTCCCCGGGAGGTATCAGCGAAACTGCCGGGAAGACGTGCGAGAGGTTGGTGGCGAACAGCAGCACCAGCCCGATGCCGATCACGAACTCGGGCAGGGCGGCCAGCGCGAGCGTGGTCATGGAGAGCGCGTGGTCAGCGGGGCGGTCGCGGCGAACCGCCATGATCACGCCGAGCAGGATCGACAGCGGCAGCGCGACCACCGCCGCCACCAGCACCAGGAACGCCGAGTCGAGGATCCGGCCGCTGAGCAATTGGCTGACCGGCTGCTGGGTGGCCGCGGAGATTCCGAAGTTGCCTCTCACCACGTCACCGAGCCAGTGCACGTACTGGGTCACCACCGACTCGTTGAGGTGCAGCTGCTTGGTAAGCGCCGCCAGGCGGGCCGGCGTGGCCTCCCGGCCGAGAATCGCCTGTGCAGCGTTACTCGGGAGCGCCTGGGTGGCGGCGAAGACGACGAGCGAGACGAGCAGCAGAGTCAGCAGCCCGAGTGCCACCCGCCTGGCGATGAACTTGCTCATCGTCGTCTCCGCCGCTTGTCGCTAGGCCACGAACCCGACGTTCTTGAACCAGTAGTTGCCCAGCGGGAAGCCCGATTTGGGCGGGATGAAGCCGGTCAGCTTGACGCTGTAGGCGTCGACCTGATTGGTGAAGTAGGGAATGATGTAGCCGCCGCTGTTGTACTCGATCTGCTCGGCCTCGTGCAGAACCTGGTAGCGCTTGGTGTCATCCAGCGTCGCGCGGGCCTGGTTGATCAGCTTGATGAACGTCGGATCGGCCCAGTGGGTCTCGTTGAAGGGGGAGTTGGGGAGGCTTCCCTGTGCCACCTGAGGCAGGTACTCGCGCGTGGCCCAGAAGTCCTGCGCGAAGGTCCACTTCAGGTAGTTGGCCCCGTAGAACGTCGTCGTGTCGACCTTGCGCAGGTTGACCGTCACGCCGGCGCTGGAAGCCTGCTGGGCGAACACCTCCGCGGCCTGGACCACGCCCTGGAAAACGGGCGCGGTGACCAGTTGCACGTTGAGGTTGGCGTGACCGGCGGCCTTGAGCAACGATTTGGCCTGCTCGATGTCCTGGTGTCGTTGGGGCAGCGCCGAGTCATAGGCGGGATCAAGCGGTGCGTACATGTCATTGCCGATGCGTCCCTGTCCGCTGAGCACCTGCTCGACCATCTGCGGGCGGTCGACGATCAACCGCATCGCCTGGCGCACGCGCACATCGCTGAATGGGGTCTGGTCGACGCGCATCGTAAACGGCTGCCATTCGCCGGTCTGGGCGATCAGCACCTTCAGCGCCGAGTTGCTCTGCACCTGTCCGATCTGGCCGGTGGGGAGGTTGTCGATCGCATCGACCTGACCGCCGAGCAGCGCATTGACGCGAGCCGTGTCGTCGGTGAAGTCGATGATCGTCAGCGTGTCGACGTACGGCTTGCCGGTCTGCCAGTAGTTGGGGAACTTCTTGAACACGCTCTGCTGGCCGGGCGTGAAGCTCTCGTACATGAACGCACCGGTGCCGATCGGCTTGCTCGGGTCATAGCCGACCGGGACGATCGAGTTGAAGTACTGGCCGATGTCATCCGGGAAGGTGGCATTGGCGAACTTCAGCGGGATCCGGATCGTGTGCTGGTCGATCTTCTTGAGCCCTGCCGCATTGATGTAACCAACCGACGCGGCGCCGACCTTCGGATTCTTCGGATCGAGGATGCGGTTTAGCGAGAAGATGACGTCTTCGGCGGTCACCGACTTGCCGTTGTGGAACTCGATGCCGGGCCGCAGCTTGACGATCCACGAGTCGGCCTTGCCGTGCTCGGCCTCCAGCGACTCGGCGAGCATCATCTCCAGCGGGCCAAAGTCCGGCGGGCGGACGGCGAGCGGCTCGTAGAGGTTCCAGCAGCGCATGATGTCCGGATCGGCGGTCGGCAGGTGGGCATCGATCGTGTCCTTGGCACCGCCGCCCGTGGCGCCGACCCTCAGGCTGCCGCCGGCCTTGATCTTCCCGGTGGTGGCAGGGCTGGAGCTTGAGCTGGCGCTGCTGCTGGCACCGCCGCCACAAGCGGCCAGCAGACCGCTCGTGCTCAGCATCATCCCGCCCGCCATCGCCCCCCCATAGAGCCTGGCGTCGCGTGATCGAATGATCAGGCCGCTGTCGCTGCACTCGCTCAGTCACCCGTCGCTCCCCTCGTAGTTGCCGCTGGTTTTGACCAGCCTGTGTGCGTTCGCGAACCGCCCATCCGAGCGCGTCGCCTCCTCCAAGATCAGCCTCACCGACAGCACCAGGTGCTCGCGCGCCACCTCGGCGGCGTTGGGGTCGCGCGATTGCAGCGCGCTCACCAGCCGCTGATGGTCGGCGGCGTAGTCGGTCCCCGAGTACACCGGATGCCAGTTGAGCAGCATCTGCGTCTCGGCCGCGAGCGGCTCGTAGGCGCGGCTGAGGCGCGAGCTGCCGGCCAGGGCGACCATCTCGCGGTGAAAGTCGAGATCGGCGGCGATCAGCTCCGCCGATGGCGGAGCGGGCGCGCCATCTGGCGCTGCGGCCCGGCGGATGCGCAGCTGGATGGCCATCAGTGCTGACAGATCGAGGTCGCCTTCACGCTGCAGGGCGTGCTCGACGGCGGCCACCTCGATCGCCTGGCGGGCCAGGTAGACGTCGATCACATCCTCGGTCGAGATCGGGCGCACGTGCGCTCCGCGATTGATCTCAGAGACGACCAGTCCCTCCTGGACGAGCTGACGCAGCGCCTCGCGGATCGCGCTGCGCCCGGTGCCGAAGGTCTGCGCCAGCGCCGCCTCAGGGAGTTGCTCGCAGGGCTTGATTCGCCCCGAGAGGATCGCCTCACGGATCTGGTGGAGCACCTGATCGGTGGTCGATCGACGTTGGACGGTCCCCAAACCCCAAGCGGCAGAAATAGACAATGTCCTCCTTGTCGACAACCTACTGCCGGTTGTGGAGCCTGTCAATAGGTTGTCTAGGCGCGCTCGCCCGGGCTGGGTGAGCGCCGGCCGGCCGGGGTCTAGGCGCGCCCGCCCGAGCCCGGTCTAAGCGCGATCGCCCGGGCCGGCCGGTCGGAGATCACCGCTGTCACCCGATCGTCGCGCAGCAGGGCCCGCAGCGAGCGCGCGTCGTTGACCGTCCAAACCCAGGTCGGCAGCTCGTGCTGTGCCGCCCAGGCCAGGATGCCGGCCCGGGTCAGGCTCGCGTGCGGGGCCAGAAAATCGACCTTGGCCGCGGCAACCCGGCGGGCCAGGTCTCGCTCGCGGCCACGCGCCTTGCCTTGGGCGTTGCCGCGCTCGCGGCCCTGCCCGTTTCCGCGCTCGCGGCGACGCCCCTTGGCCTGAGTCTGGCCGGGGTAGGGCCGATCGGACGTCGGGGCCGACGCCAGGCGTGAGCGCACGACCTCGATCGTCTCGCCGGCATGCAGCAGCAGTCCGGAGGTGATGTCGGGCACGGCGCGCCGGGCGGCGTCGAGCACGCCGTCGATGAACGAGGTGAGGACGTACTGATCGGGTTCCAGCCGCCTGGCGATCTGCGCCATCGCCAGTTCGACGTAGCCATCCTCCTTGAGCTCGATGTCGACAGCGATGCGACCGGCCAGCCGCTCGAGCACCTCCTCCAGCGTGTGCGGACGGTCGTCCCCCGACCGTGCTCGCAACTCGCCGTGCTCAGATGCGGCGACCGACCGACCGCCGATCCGCGCGTCGTGGACCACCACCAGTCGGCCATCGGACGTGCGCCGCACATCGATCTCGACCGCGTCGCAGCCGAGCGAGACCGCGTCCTCGAATGCTTGGAGGGAGTTCTGGGGGGCCTCGCCCCAGGCGCCGCGATGCGCCACGACCCACGGCCTGTCTCCGCAGACGAGCGTCCCGCTGCTGCCCGCGTGCATGGGCAATGACACTACCGGCCCGAGGGGCGGCACCGACCGGCGAGCGCGTCTATGCTCCCGCCGCCTGACGGCCGCGCCGCATCGCCGCGACGGCGGACCTCGATCGAAGGGTTTCTGAACATGGGTGCCGGCTCCCCGAACTGCATCTTGGTGTTGATGGCCGACCAGCTGGCCGCGCGCTGGCTGCCGATCCACGGGCACCGGCTGGTGCAGACGCCGCACCTGTCAGAGCTGGCGCGGACCGCAACGGTGTTCGAGCGTGCCTACAGCGCCTACCCGCTGTGCGCTCCGTCCCGGGCGGCGATGCTGACTGGTCGCTTGGCCTCGGCGGTCGGTGTTTACGACAACGCCGCGGAGCTGCCGGCCAGCGTGCCGACCGCCGTGCACGCGCTGCGCGATGCGGGCTACTACACGGCGGTCGCCGGCAAGATGCACTTCGTCGGCCCCGATCAGCTGCATGGTTTCGAGGAGCGGCTGACCACCGACATCTATCCGGCCGACGTCGACTGGACGCCGGATTGGAACCGCTCCCCGGATCAGCTCCTGCCGTGGTACCACACGATGGAGAGCGTCCTCAATCCGGGCGTCTGCGCGGCGAGCATGCAGACCGACTACGACGAGGAGGTCGCCTTCCATGCGGTCCGCAAGCTCGTCGACATCGCGCGCCAACGGCCTCAGCAGCCGTTTTTGCTGTTCGTCTCATTTACCAACCCCCACGATCCGTGGGAGATCCCGGCCCGTCACTGGGATCGGTACCGAGCCGAGGAGATCGACGACCCCGTCGTGTCGGCGATGCCGCTGGATCAGGCCGATCCACACAGCCGCCGCCTGCGGGCGATGTGCCGCGTCGACCAGGCAGGACTGTCAGCCGAGCAGATCCGCCGTGCCCGTCACGGCTACTACGCAGCCGTGAGTTACCTCGACGAGCGCGTCGGCCAGGTGCTGGGCGCGCTGCGGATGACCGGCCTGGAGGATCGCACCACGGTGGTGTTCACGGCTGATCACGGGGAGATGCTCGGAGAGCGCGGGCTCTGGTACAAGATGTCCTTCCTGGAGCACTCCGCGCACGTGCCGCTGATCGTGCGCCGTCCCGGCGACGTGACCCAGCGGCGGGTCGCCGAGCCGGTGTCCCTGATCGATGTAGCCCCGACGCTGCTGGAGCTGGCCGACGTTCCAAACCTTCCCGAGGCCGTGCAGGCGATGGACGGGACGAGCCTCGCGGCGGCGATCCTCTGCGGTCGCCCCGCGCCCGATCACCCGGTCCTGTCCGAGTACCACGCCGAGGGTGTGCAAGCCCCCTCGGCGATGATCGTCCGCGGCCGCCACAAGCTGATCGTGTCCGGCCAGGATCCGGAGATGCTCTTCGACCTGGACGCCGACCCGCGTGAGCTGCACGACCTCGCCGGCGATCCCGACCACCGGCCGACGATCTCGGCCCTGCGGGCCCAGCTGTCAGCGCGGCTCGATCTCGACCAGATCGATCGCCGGGTGCGAGCGAGCCAGCGCGAACGCCAGCTGGTTTCGCGCGCGCTGCGGCGCGGCCGTTACACATCGTGGGACTACCAACCCCACGTGGACGCCGCGATGCAATACGTGCGCAGTCGCGAGGACCTCTACGAACTGCAGCGCCAGGCACGCCTGGAAACGGGCGGCAGCGAACGCCGGGGTTAGGTCAGGATCGGGGAGCTGGGGCTAGGACGTCATGCCGGTGAACTGTCCCCCGGTGATGTTGAGCACCTGGCCTGAGACGTAATCGGCCCAGGGTGAGCAGAGGAAGAACACGCCGCCGGCGGCCTCCTGAGGGGTGCCGGGCCGTCCCAGCGGGATTAGCATCGACGCCATCCCGCGCAGCTGATCGGGGATGCCCAGCTGCACCTTTTCGCCGCCGATCTCGATTATGTTGGACTCCTCCCTGGAGGCGGTCAGACGGGTCTCGATGTAGCCGAAGGCAACGGCATTGACGTTGATCTTGAACTGACCCCACTCCTTGGCGAGAGTCTTGGTCAGCCCGACCACGGCCGACTTGCCCGAGGAGTAGTTGGCCTGGCCGGCGTTGCCCATCGTGCCGGAGATCGAGGAAACGTTGACGATCTTGCGAAAAACCTCGACTCCAGCCTCGCGCTCCTGCTTGGCCGGTTCCCGCATGTGGGGGGCGACGGCGCGGCACATCCGAAACGGGACGACGGTGTGGATGTCAAGCATCCGCTGAAACCAGTCGTCGCTCATCTTGTGGATCGGCGCGTCGAGCGTGTAACCGGCGTTGTTGACGAGGATGTCGACCTTGCCCCACTCGTCGATCACCTTCTGGACGAGCTGGTCGCAGACCCCCTCCTCGGTCAGATCTCCGGAGAACACGAGCGTGTCACCGCCGATCTCCCCGGCCGTCTGCTCGGCCACGTCAGCGTCAAGGTCGTTGATCAGCAGCTTCGCCCCCTGCTGCGAGAGCAGCTCGGCGGTCGCGCGCCCGATCCCGCGTGCCGAGCCGGTGACGATCGCCACCTTGCCGTCGAGGACTGTCATCAGGTCTTGCCTCCAATGCTCGTGTAATGAGGGCCGCCGATCATGTCAGCCGACGGCCCATCCGGTCCCAAGCAGACCGGCGGGAGTAGGCTGGGCCTGGCAAAGCTCGGCTGGCCGGTCTGCGATCGAGAGACCGATCAGGGTGCGCAACATCGATGAAGCTGATCTTTGAGGGCAGGCTTCCCGGCGCAAGCCGTCCGGGCTTGGAGCGGCGCGCGTGATTGGCGACACGAGCTCGTTCCTGATCGTGCTGCTGGTCGCGGCCCTGGCTCCCATCCTGGCCGGCGGAGCCACGCGCCCGGTGCCCGGGTCTCGCGCCGGCGTGAGGTGAACGTCTTACTCGGCGCATGCCCCCCGGCAATTCGAGGCTCAGCGGTGTAACGACGATCTCCATCGGAGCGAACTGGCGCGACGCAGACTCAACTAGAGTCCCGCGCCGTGGCCCCTGGTCAGGACATCCCTGCGATGAACGCCCGCCAGTGGCTGGCCGCCTACGCCCAGCGGCTGGGCGTCGAGGCCCCCACCGAGGACGAGCTGGAGACGGTGCTCGGCCTCGCCGGCGTCGCCGCGCACTCCTCCGAGCGGATCGCGGCACCGGTCGCCTGCTGGCTGGCGGCCAAGGCCGGCGTCGGTCTGGACGAGGCGATGACGCTCGCACGCCAGGTGGCGGCGGATGAGTGACCGTGAATACGACGTCGTCCTGTTCGGGGCCACCGGTTTCACCGGCACGCTGACCGCCCAGTACCTGGCCCGCGCGGTGGGCGCACCCGGCGCGCCGGCGACCCGGTGGGCGATCGCCGGACGCAATCGCGGCAAGCTGGAGGCGGTCCGCAGCGGGCTGGCCGAGATCGATCCGGGAGCGGCGCAGGTGGCCCTCCTGGAAGCCGACATCAACGATCCGGCGTCGATCCGGACGGTGGCAGAGTCGGCCAAGGTCGTGATCAGCACGGTTGGCCCCTACATCTTCTATGGCGAGCCGGTGGTGGCCGCCTGCGCCGCGGCGGGTACCGACTACGTCGACCTGACGGGCGAGCCGGAGTTCGTGGACCGGATGTGGCTCGGCTATCACGATCAGGCGCAGCGCAGCGGCGCGCGATTGATCCACTCCTGCGGCTTTGACTCGATCCCCTACGACCTCGGCGCGCTATTCACCGTCGGCCAGCTTCCCGAGGGGGTACCGATCAGGCTCGCCGGTTACGTGCAGGCCGGTGCAACCTTCTCCGGCGGGACCTATCACTCGGCGATCAACATCATGGGCCGTCTGCGCCAGGGCGCGATCGTCGCCCGCCAGCGCAAGCAGCGAGAGGCCGGCCCCTCCGGACGCCGGGTGAGGGGAATCCCTGGCAAGCCGCATCGCTCCGCGGTGGCCGGCGGCTGGGTGCTCCCGTTCCCCACGATCGATCCCCAGACCGTGCTGCGCTCCGCGCGGGCGCTCGATCGCTACGGACCGGATTTCAGCTACAGCCACTACCTGGTTGCCAAGCAGTTCCCGGTGCTGGCCGGGCTGATGGGCGGCGCCGGCGCCGTGATCGCGCTGGCCCAGCTCCCGCCGACCCGGAAGCTGCTGCTCAAGCTCAAGGACCCCGGCGAGGGGCCGACGGCCCAGCAGCGTGAGAAGAGCTGGTTCAAGGTGAAGTTCGCGGCGCGGGCTGGCGACCCGCTCGGCATCCAGCCTCGCCCTTCCGGGTCGCGCCCGCGTCATCCGGCTGCTGGCGACCACCTCGGCGAGCGGGTCGTGACACAGGTCAGCGGCGGCGACCCCGGTTACGGCGAGACGTCGAAGATGCTGGCCGAATCTGCGCTGTGTCTGGCCCACGACGATCTGCCGCAGCGGGCCGGCCAGCTCACGCCGGCGGTGGCGATGGGGCAGGTCCTGATCGACCGGCTGATCCGCGCGGGGATCCGGTTCGACGTGCTCGAATAGGGTTCGCGCGTGGCGCTCACCCCCGCCCAGGCGATAGACGCCATTAACGGCGTGTTCGGCCGTCACGCCGGACGGCGTGCGTTGCACGCCAAGGGGATCCTGTGCCGGGGCAGCTTCACCGCCACCCCGGCCGCCGCGCAGCTGACGACCGCCCCCCAGATGCAGGGCGCGGCAATTCCGGCCACGGTGAGATTCTCAAACGGCGGCGGCGATCCCGGCCATCCGGATTGGGCGCCCGATCCCCGCGGCCTGGCGGTCAAGCTCTACCTCACCGACGGGTCGCGCACCGACATCGTCGCGGTCTCCTCGCCGCGCTTTCCCGTGCGCACGCCGGAGGCATTCATCGAGCTCGTAGTGGCACAGGGGGCGGGCCCGGCATCCGTCTGGAAGCTGCCACGGTTCTTCGCCCGCCATCCTGAAGCGTTGCGAGCGTTGCCGGTACTGGCGCCGACGCTGGCCGCGCCTGCCAGCTACGCCACGATTCCCTACTACGGGATCCACGCGTTCAAATGGATCGACGCCGAGGGCATGGGCTGCTACGTGCGCTACCAGCTGCGGCCCGAGGTCACCCAGCGCAAGCCGGCGCCGTGGCAGGCACGGCGCCTGGGAGCCGACTACCTCCAGCCCGAGCTGGTGGCCCGCCTGCAGCGCGGTCCGGTTCGCTTCACGCTCCAGCTCCAGCTCGCCGGCACGGGCGACCCCACCGATGACCCCAGTGCAGCCTGGCCGAGACAACGTAAGCTGGTGACAGCGGGCACGTTGACGATCACCGAGCTGGAGACCGAACGTGAGACCGGCGACGACGTGCTCGTGTTCGATCCGACCCGGATCACGCCCGGGATCGAGCTGTCCGAGGACCCGGTGCTCCAGTTCCGCCGGGCCGCCTACTCCGAGTCGGTCGCGCGCAGGATGGCCTGAACGATGGTGACCAAGTGGACAGCGGCGGACATCCCTGACCAGAGTGGCCGCCTGGCGGTGGTCACCGGCACCAATCATCTGGGCCACTTCGCGCTCACCGGGCTGGTGCTGGGCCCGCTGCTGGCGGCGCCGGCGCCCCGGGTGGTGACGGTCTCCAGCGGACTTCACCGGATGGGATCGTTGAAGTGGGGTGACCTGCAGGGCGAGCGCCGCTACAACCGCTGGCTGGCCTACGGGCAGTCCAAGCTAGCCAACCTGCTGTTCTGCTTCGAGCTGCAACGGCGGGCCACCGCGGCGGGCAGCCCCCTGAAGAGCGTGGCCGCGCACCCGGGATACGCCGACACCAACCTCCAGTACGCCCGGGGGGTCAAGTCCTACCAGCGGCCGCTGGTGTTCATCAATAGCAAGCTGATCGCCCAGAGCGCCGAGATGGGGACTTTGCCGACCCTGTACGCGGCCACAGTGCCCGAGCTTCCCGGCGGGACGTTCGTCGGTCCCGACGGGTTCATGGAGGGCCGCGGCTATCCGCGGGTCGTGACCGCGGCCGGCAAGGCCTATGACGAGGACGCCTGGCGGCGGTTGTGGGACATCTCCGAGGAGCTGACCGGAGTGCATTACGAATTCGCGGCCCTGGCAGTGAGTTGACCGATCTGCGTGCCGATGGAAGCGCGGCGCTGGAATGGGCCGCGCGATATCTGGAGCGGGTGGGGGAACTGCCGGTACTCGCCCAGGTCAAGCCGGGCGAGATCCGCGCCGCGCTGCCCCAATCGGCGCCCGAGCATCCCGAGCCGTTCTCCGCCGTGCTCGCGGACCTCGACCGGGTGCTGCTGCCCGGCGTGACGCACTGGCAGCACCCGCGCTACTTCGCCTACTTCGCCACCAGCGCCACGGAGGCGGGGATCCTGGCCGAGATGCTGGCGGCGACCTTGAACTCGATCGCGATCCTTTGGCGGACCGCGCCGGCCGCCACCGAGTTGGAGGGCGTTGTCCTGGACTGGGTGGCGGAGCTGCTGGGGCTACCGGCGGACTGGCACGGGCATA
>OBLU010006060.1_pt1 | contig 10786 bp, 8 predicted proteins | sample 1518681 | NCBI WGS metagenome assembly OBLU01 (sample SAMEA3539304, study PRJEB22396) | soil metagenome | biome: tundra; feature: field; material: soil | place: USA | collected 2010-05 | depth 0.15 m
GCCGGTCTTCCTCGGTTGACCCCCGGTGGGCCGAAACCCGATCCGGCTTTCCCGTACGCTTGCGAGCCTTTCGCGGAAGTTTCTTCATTGGCTAGGTGCCTGACGATCAGGCCATTATCAAGCCATTCCGCTGGCATCGCAAACACGAAGATCGCGTCCGAGTAGCCCGTCATCCACCCGGAATCTCTGCAGGCGTCGCTGTCGCGGCGGCATGCATAACCTGGCCGTTACCGGCCTACATGTAGCGGAAGGAAACTTGACTCCGCCGCGTTACGACATTGTCCGCGCTAAGCCTTCACATTCATCAGGCCGCCAGAAAGCACTTCCGTTGCGCGTCGCGTGAAGCCGAGTGTTGCGCGGTAGCTCAACGGAAGATTTCCGCTCACGGCCAGTTTGGCGATGCCATGCACCAGCGACCAAGCAGTCCATGCCTGTGGAAGAGGATCACCGGCAGGGAGATCGCCCGATTGCTGCGCGGCCACGATGCAGCCCATGAGCACATCGAAGGCATTCTTTCCGACTGGTTCATCCTTGCATCGCTCGTGCGAGGTCTTTGGGAGGTCGAACATCACGAGGAAGTGATGTGGCCAACGCAGTGCAAAGTCCACATAGCCGCAGCCGCATAGCTGTAGGCGCTCCAGGGCAGTCTTGCCTCGGGCCGACGATTTCTGCATCAGCGCGGTCAACCGCGCAAAACCCTCGGTCGCTACAGCCACCAGCAGGTCGTCCTTGGCCGGGAAATGCCGGTACGGTGCATTGTGAGAGACGCCGGCTCTGCGCGCTACCTCACGGAGCGTGAAATCGCGCGGGCCTACTTCACCGATCAAGGCAACAGCGGCCTCCAACAGCGTCTGGCGAAGATTTTCGTGATGGTAGGGCTCGGAGCGCGCCATGTATTCTTTTTATCAGATTATGTTGACAGTGGCAACATCTCGGGTTTATCTTTATGTTGTCAGTGTCAACATATGCAAGACCGCACCCCGAGTGATGCTGGCAGGGAGAACGTCGATGGCAGATCCGGGCAAGAGCTATTCATACAAGCAGGCGCAATTGGCGGAAGAGTGGGACGCAATCGTGATTGGTTCCGGCATCGGCGGCTTGACAGCTGCGGCATTGCTGTCAGTGCATGGCGGAAAGCGCGTTCTGGTGCTGGAGCGTCACTACGTTGCAGGCGGCTTTACGCATTCGTTTCATCGCCCAGGTTATGAGTGGGACGTAGGATTGCATTACATCGGACAGGTACAGGATGAGCGATCCGCGGTGCGAAGGACGTTCGACCACATCACCAATGGGGCGGTTCGCTGGAGTGCGATGCCCGATGTGTACGATCGCTTTGTCATCAATGGCCGCAGGTTTGATCTGGTCACGGGCATTGAGCGCTTTCGCGAGGGCATGAAGCAGTACTTTCCGCGCGAAGGCAAGAGCATCGACAAGTACATCGCAGCGGTGCGTGCCGTGAATCGCGTAAGCGGGCTGTACTATGCCGAGAAGGCCATTCCAGCGCCTGCAGCTGCCATCGTGGGTTCTCTCTTGCGCGCGCCCTTTCTGCGCTGGGCGAAACGCACGACCCTTGAAGTCCTGGAGAGTATCACCAGCAACCGCGAATTGATTGGCGTACTTACGGCCCAGTGGGGCGACTATGGCCTGCCACCATCCAAGAGCAGCTTTGCCATCCACGCCACCATCGCCGAGCACTATTTTGCAGGCGCCAGTTATCCGATTGGTGGTGCCTCAACCATCGCCGCGGCCATACTCCCTCAGATCGAGCGCCGCGGCGGAGCAGTGGTTACCAGCGCAGAGGTCGCCGAGATCACCTGCAGCGGAGACAGGGCAACGGGTGTACGCATGGCAGATGGACGTGAGTTCCGAGCAAAAATTGTGGTGAGCGACGCTGGCGCCACCAACACATTCGGGCGGCTTCTGCCCGCAGACACCCCGGGTTTGGAGACACTGCGCCGGGAACTGCGGACTTTGCCGCCGTCCACTGCGCATCTGAGCCTGTATGTAGGCCTGAATCAAACCGACGAGGCGCTGGGGTTGACTGGCACCAATCTATGGATATACCCCGGCTTCGACCATGATGCCAACGTTGAGCGATTTGCCGGCAATCCAGAGTCGCCGTTTTCCGGCGTGTACATATCTTTTCCATCGTCTAAAGACCCTGACTTCAGTCGGCGGCATCCGGGGAAGAGCACAATCGAGGTGATAACCTTCCTGCCTTATGATGTCTTTGAGCACTGGAGCGACCGACCCTGGAAGCGCCGCGGCCAGGAGTACGAGCTATTGAAGCAGCAATTGGCAGGGCGACTTCGCCAGGAACTTGAACGGCAGGTACCGTCGGTTGCTGGTCATATCGATCAATCAGAGCTGTCTACACCGGTCTCAACGCGCCACTTTATGAACTACGGAAAGGGCGAGATTTACGGCGTTGCCTCAACCCCCGCGCGCTATGCAGTCCGCAAGTTAGGCGCCCGAACACCAATTCGCAATCTCTATCTCACGGGCCAGGATGTAACCAGTCTGGGCGTCGTGGGAGCTCTGTATGGTGGTGTCATCAGCGCTTCTGTGGCGTTGGGAAGGAATTTGATCGGTGCAGTCTCGAAGCCGTAGTCTGGAAATTGCGAACTCCGGCTTGGAATGCTGCTCGGTGTCCGACAACTGGCAACTCGTCGGTGCTGTCCGTAAGGTCGAGTTCAAACTATTACACTTCAGGGCGTAACGAGTAACGCGATCCGCCGGTGTCCCCGTTTGTCCCTTCCCTGGGCCCGCACATCCCACCGAAGTTGCTTTCCTAGAACCAGCCTGCGAAATTACAGAGGAGGCACCGGCGACGCCCTCTTCGCCTTTGCCTTACCTGACTAACAGGAGCACGAACTTGCCTGCATTGGGAACTTACACGTTTGCACCTGACATTGACTCGCCTGACCGCGAAGCGCCCTCGACCGTGCCTTTGCCTCGCGTCGCCGTCGGCGTCATGGTCGCACTCTGCGCTGCCAAACTCCTGCTACACCTCTTCACCAGCGTCCGCCACTACGGCTACTTTCGCGACGAGCTCTATTACCTCGACATGGCCCGCCACCTCGACTGGGGCTACGTCGATGCCGCCCCGCTGATCGCCGTGTACGCCAAGATCGCACTGTGGATGGGCGGCTCACTGGCGGCGCTGCGCATCCTTCCCGCGCTCGCCGGCACGGCACTGGTCGCGCTCACCATCCTGATCGCGCGCGAGCTGGGTGGCGGACGTTACGCCCAGTTCCTTGCGGGCCTCTGCGTGCTGCTCTGCCCCGCCGTTCTGTGGGCGGGCAGCCTGATGACCATGAATGCCTTCGAGCCGCTGTTCTGGATGGGCTGCATCCTCGTAATCGCCCGGATTTTGCGTACCGGCGAGTCACGGCTGTGGCCGTGGTTCGGCCTGCTCGCTGGCCTCGGGCTCGAGAACAAGCACTCCACGCTGTCTTTCGGATTCGCGGTCACCGTTGCCCTGCTTCTGACGCATCATCGCCGGGAGTTCGCCCGGCGGTGGATCTGGATCGCCGGTGTCATCGCTCTCGCGCTCTTTCTGCCCAACATCATCTGGCAAATCCGCCATCACTTCCCAACGATCGAAGACCTCGCCAACGTCCGCCGCGAAGGCAAGAACGTCGTGCTCGGCCCGCTTGCGTTCGTTAAGGAGCAGATCTTCGACATCCGCCCTGTCCTGTTGCCAGCCGGGCTCTTGGGCCTGTTCTGGTTTCTCCGCGACCGCCGCTGGCGCGTGCTCGGCCTGACCTTTGCCGTCTTCTTCGTATTGATGGAAGTCGCGCACGCCAAGAACTACTACGTGTTCCCGATTTATCCGATGCTCTTGGCCGGCGGCGCTGTCGCGATCGAGCGTACGATCGATCGTACCAAGGAACGACGGCTGGCAAACCGCGCCGCCTGGATACGCACGACGATACGCGCGGCCGTCGTCGCTATCGTCGCGCTCGGGACGCTTCCCGCTGTCCCGTTGGTGACGTGGTTTCTGCCGCCGGAGCGTCTCCTCGCCTATGAAGATGCTATGGGCCTCAAACCCTCCAAGGCCGAGGTGCACCACGAGTCGCTGTTACCGCAACCGATTGCCGACCAGTTCGGATGGCCCGAAATGGTGCGTGAGGTCGCCACCATCTACGACTCGTTGCCCCCCGACGAGCGCGCCAAGACCGGTATCTGGGCCGGCAACTACGGCGAAGCCGGCGCGATTAACCAGTTCGGCCCTCGGTATGGACTGCCTCACGCCTGGTCTCGCCACCAGAACCATTGGTACTGGGGTCCGCCACCACAGGTCTACAAGAACCTCATCGTGGTCCAGTGGAGCCTCGAAGACGTGCGCGACAACTGCACTTCATTTCAGGCCTTCGAGCACTACCAGCGCTTCGGCATGGGCGAGGAAAACGCACCGATGTATCTCTGCCGCGGTGTCACCTTCGACATCCAGAAAATCTGGTGGCACTCCCACCACTGGAATTAGCGAGACCCGGTGATGTCCGACCTTGCTCACGATCCGGTACCCCGCACGCAAATCCTGACTGCAAGACTTGGTACACGCCTTCGTCGCCGAGCGGGTATCCATTTAGCATAAGGATGTGAGGACGCAGAAACGAATTGGTCTGGCGCGAGCGCTTTCCAAAATGGGCTATTGTTCGCGGTCTCAGGCGGCTGTGTTGATTTGCGCAGGACGCGTCACTCGGAATGGGCGGATCACGCGGGATCCGGAAAGCCCGGTGCGAATGCCTCAGGACCGGATTGAGGTCGACGGTTCGCCGCTCGGCAGTACGCCGACGATTTACCTCGTCTTGAATAAACCGCGCGGCGTGGTGACGACCGCGTCCGATGAGAAGCGCCGCGAGACGGTTTACGATCTGCTGGAGCCGGCGTTGCCGTGGGTTGGTCCCGTGGGGCGGTTGGATAAGGCGAGCGAAGGGCTGCTGCTATTGACCAATGATTCGGAGTGGGCGGCGAGGATCACCGAGCCAGCCAGTCATTTGGACAAAAAATATCACGTGCAGGTGGACTGCGTTGCGGACGCCGCTCTGCTGGCGCGAATCACTCGCGGGTGCGCGGTCGAGGGCGGATTCATTGAGGGCGACCCAGGCGAACACTTGCGCGCGAAGGGGGCACGTCTTCTTCGGCACGGTGATAAGAATAGCTGGCTGGAAATTAGGCTGGACGAAGGCAAGAACCGTCAAATTCGTCGTCTGCTCGAAGCGCTGGAGGTTCGAGTTTTGCGTCTGGTGCGGGTGTCAATCGGGCCGCTCGAGCTGGGCGATCTGAAGAAGGGCTCGGCGCGACGGTTGACGCCAGAGGAAAAGAAGGCCATCGATCGGGCTCTGCAAACTCAGGCGTAGGGACAGCCGCCTTCGGCTGTCCAAGCGAGCGCAGCTCGCTAGGGTTTCGTTTGTTCATCCTTGCAGTAAAGAGCGTGGCGCGGCTTCGCCCCGCTGGACAACCGAGGGCGGCTGTCCCTACGTTAGTCTCGCTCAAGAGAGGCCTTGGGTTTCCAGATACTCCTGTGCCTGGCGAAGCACTTTGCGCTCGTTGCTGTATGCAAGTTGGCGGGTCGCTTCGGCGAGGGGCACCCAGAGAGCGCGCTTGACTTCGATCCGCATGTCGGAAGTGAGGTTGTCGATTTCTCCGGACACATAGCGCATCAGGTAGAAACTCACGATTTTGAAAACTCGCTTGCCATCGCCCCATTTGCGGACGTAGACGTACTTGTTATCGGAGAGTTTGGTGACCGGCTCGGCTACGATGCCGGTTTCTTCCTGTACCTCCCGCACGGCCGCAGCCTGCGGTTTTTCGCCCGGATCCACCAGGCCTTTGGGGAGGGCTAACACGGCACGGCTGCGCTTGCGCGGCGTCTTTGCTAGTTTGGGGGCAGGTTTGGGACTTTCTTTCTGCGGCTCAATCAGGGCGACATGCCAGATTCCTGAAATCTGCCGGAGCACGACGCCGCCTGCTGAAATTTCCCGTGGCATACGCTTACCTTATCGCGATTCCAGAAGTTGCTGTGGCCACTGCGCTCGGCTTGGACGGGCGAGGGCGCCCGTCCCCACGAGCTACACGGTATCAGGAATTCCCGAGGTTCCCAGTCTCTTGCTGGATTCGCTGCCATGCGCGCTCCACATGGCGGGCCTGAGTGTTGGTTTGGCCGACGCAGAGCCGAAGGCTGAGTTTGCCATCGAGCTTGGTATGCGTGAGGTAGAGGTCGCCGCTGCCATTCAGGCGCTCCATCAGGAGTTGATTGGCGGAATCTCCTGAGCGCAACCGGAAGCAGACGAGGTTGAGCTGGGCCGGCGCGGCGAGTTCGAGGCGCGAATCGTCGCGCACCCAGGCGGCGAATTGCTGGGCGAGGCGCACGTGCTCGCGAATGTGGTGCTGCAGGCCTTCGATGCCGTAATACCGGATCACGAACCAAAGCTTGAGCGAGCGAAAACGGCGTCCGAGTTGGATGTGCCAGTCGCGATAATCAATGACCGCGCCGGATTCTGTTGCCTGGTTGCGCAGGTACTCCGGCAGAATCGAGAGCGTTTGGATCAGGTGCTTCCGGTCGGCGACGTAGAAGCAGTTGCAATCGAAGTTGGTGAACATCCATTTGTGCGGGTTGAAGGTGTAGCTGTCGGCGAATTCCACGCCATCGTGAATGAAGCGGAATTCCGGGCAGAGCGCCGCCGTGCCGCTCATGGCCGAATCCACGTGCAGCCAGAGATTGTGGTCGCGGCAGATGCGGGCAATTTCGCGGACGGGATCGATCGCGTTTGAAGATGTCGTCCCCACGGTTGCACAAACGAAGCAGGGAATCATGCCGGCCTTGACGTCTGACTCGATCTGGCGTGCCAGTGCTTCGGGGCGCATGGCGAAGTTCTTGCCCACTTCGATGTGACGCAGATTGTCCGAGCCCATGCCGGCTATCTTTATTGCTTTTTCAACAGAAGAGTGCGTTTGTGTGGAGCAGTAGGCCGTCAGGCGTCCATCGCAGCCTTTGCGATTGCTGGCGAACTGGGTTGTACGCTCGCGGGCTGCGAGCAGGGCGCAGAGCGAGGCGCTGGACGCGGTGTCCTGAATGACGCCACCTCCGCTGCCGGTAGTGGAAAGAAACTTTTCGGGCAGGCCGAGCATGGGGACCAGCCAATCGAGCACGTGCGTTTCAAGTTCGGTGCACGCCGGACTGGTAGACCAGAGCATGCCTTGCACGCCCAGTCCGGAGGAAAGCAGATCGCCGAGAATGGCGGGCCCAGAGGCGTTCGCTGGAAAGTAGGCGTAGAAGTTGGGCGACTGCCAGTGCGTGATGCCGGGAAGGATGACCTGGTCGATGTCGCCGAGTATCTGGTCGAAGGCTTCGCCGTGCTGCGGCGCGTTTGCTGGTAGCTTTGCGCGAATCTCTCCCGGCTTTACGCGCGACAGAACCGGGAAGCTTTCAACGCGGGAATGGTAGTCGGCGATCCAGTCCACGACGGCGTGGCCCTGGCGGCGGAACTCCTCGGGAGACATGTGGAAAGACTTGGGTTCAGACATGGGAATCGGCAATTTGTAATTTGTGATTGGTAATTGGTAATTTGAAACCCGGCGTCGTTTAATTGCAAATTACAAATTACAAATCGCCAATTACAAATGCCCGTAATACACACGCGTGTTGTATCGGAATTCGACCTTGCCATCTGTGGCATGGGCGCAAAGGATCCGCTGGAGTTCCTGCATCATCGGCGCGTGGCTGGGATGACCCTCGAGCGGCGCGTACGAAGAAGACAGCAGTCGTCCGGCAACGCCTTCGAAGTCAAACTGCTGGCGCAGGTCAAAGACGCGCTCGTCGGCCAGCGCGGGTGCAAAGAATTCATGGATCATGGCCGTCGTGCGTTCGTGGCGCACTTCCTTATAGTCGGTGCCGTAGGTCAGCAGGAGTTGCTCGTAGTCAAGCAGGAAAGGCGTGGTTTCAGTGCGGCGCTCATTCCATATCAGCACGCACCATCCCTCCGGCCTAAGAATGCGGGCAAATTCCGCGCGCGCGCGAGGCAGGTCGAACCAGTGCGCTGCCTGGGCGCTGGTGACGAAGTCGACGGAAGCGGAGCCGAGCGTGGTTTCCTCGGCCGTTCCGGCAACGGACACCAGCCGGTTATAGGATTCAAGCAGGCGGAGACCCATTTCGCGCATTTCCGTGTTAGGTTCGACAGCAAAGACGGAATTCCCGTTTTCCAAAAGAAGGCGGGTAAACATTCCTGTCCCGGACGCGATGTCGGCGACAATGTGACTCGGCCGCAGTCCGCATTCGGCGCGAAGAATGTCCAGAACTTCAGGCGGATACCCCGGGCGATAGCGGACGTAATCCTCCACCCGATCAGAAAAGCGAGCCGTTGACGACTTGCTCATGGCTCTTTAGTGTATCGCTTTCCACAGTGGCTCCTTCCGCACGGTACAATCTTTGTTTCGTCACCACACGTGCCGAACTGCTGTGCGCGTGTATCGTGCCAGGCCTTATGCCGGCTGACTCGCCAATTTCTACAAGGAACTCCATGAAACTTCTCTCGGGTGCAGTTCTGTTCTTGGTGCTGATTGGTTCGAACCTGCAAGCGTTTGATCAGGCCGGCAAAAATAAAGACAAAGACAAAGATAAGGATAAAGACCAGCCCGAGAGCTATGCCATCAGCGGCTTCCGCGATGTTGCCGGCGAGCGGGAAATCGAAAAGAAGTTTATGGTTGTGCCCGATCCCAAGCTGGCCGAAGAACACCTGCGCATTCTCACGCAAGCGCCGCACATCGCCGGATCTCCCGAGGACAAAGCGACCGCCGAGTACGTGGCCAAGAAGTTCCGCGAGGCCGGCCTGGACACCGAGATTGTCGAATACAAAGTGTGGTTTAACTATCCGGCAGAGATTCGCGTGGACATGACCGAGCCGCCCGGAGTAGAGATGCATGGGCCGCACCGCGAGCACGTGGAGAGTGATCCCTATCAGGACGATCCGCGCGTCGTAACTCCTTACAATTGCATGTCGCCCTCGGGCGATGCCGAGGCGGAAGTTGTCTATGCGAACTACGGCTCGCTGGCTGACTTTGACAAGCTGAAGCAAATGAACGTCGATGTGCGCGGCAAGATCGTCATCGTCCGTTACGGTGAGAATTTTCGCGGCGTGAAAGAGTTCGTGGCGCAGGAACGCGGCGCCGCTGGAGTCATCGTTTATTCCGACCCGAAAGATGACGGCTACTACCGCGGCGATGCCTATCCGAAAGGGCCGTGGCGCCCGGCAAGCGGCGTGCAGCGCGGATCCGTCGGATTCATGTTCCAGTTCCCCGGCGACCCGACCACTCCGGGAGCGGCATCCACTCCCACGCTGCCGGAGGCGAAGCGCGTGTCTCCCGCTGAAAGCGAGCAGTTGCCGAAGATTCCCGTGACCCCGCTTTCTTACGCCGATGCCTCGCCGATTCTCGAGCACCTCGGCGGACCGCTCTCGCCGCGCGAGTGGCAGGGAGGGCTGCCATTTACTTACCACGTTGGTCCCGGCCCCGCCAAAGTGAAGATGCACCTTAGGCAGGACTACCAATTCCGTACCATTTGGGATGTTATTGGCAAAGTCCGGGGAACGTCTTCGCCCGATGAGTGGGTGGTGGCGGGCAATCACCGCGATGCCTGGGTGTATGGAGCGGTGGATCCGAACAGCGGCACCGCCGCGATGCTGGAGGCGGTGCACGGATTGGGTGAGCTTCTGAAGTCGGGATGGAAGCCCAAGCGGACGATTGTGTTTGCAAGCTGGGACGCGGAAGAGGAAGGACTGATCGGTTCCACCGAGTGGGGCGAAGATAATTCGCAGCAACTGGGAAACGCTGACGCTTATTTCAACATGGACGTGGCCGTATCCGGCAAGAAGTTCGGAGCTTCCGGGGTCCCTAGTTTGAAAGAGTTTATCCGCGAGATCGCGAAGTCCGTGCCTTCGCCGCAAGGCGGAACCGTGTACGACCGATGGAAGAAAACCAGCCAGCCAAATAACAACAGTAGCGAAGAGAACTCCCGGCCGCAGGAAACCGCCGCCTACCGTCCGCCTTCGGCGGCAATGCAGAACGATGTGCCGGTGGGCGATCTCGGCGGTGGTTCCGACTACGCCGTGTTCCTGCAGCATCTGGGTGTGCCTTCCACCGATATCAGTTCGAGCGGCGATTACGGCGTGTATCACTCCGTGTTCGATAACTTCGCCTGGTTCAAGAAATTCGGCGATCCCGACTTCCGCTATGAGCAGCAGATGGCCCGCATTTACGGTTTGGAAGTCCTGCGCATGTCCAACGCCGACGTACTTCCTTACGATTACGAGGACTACGGGAAGGAAATTCTGGTCTACCTCGACGCTGCCAGGACCAAAAGTAAAGAGCGCTTCGGAGACAAGGCGCCGGACTTCTCGGCAGCCCTCGAAAGCGCCCGCCAGTTGCGGGATGCAGGCGCGAAAATGCTGCAAAAACAGCGAAAAATGCCTGGATCACCGGAGCGCATGAATGCTAAACTGCGGGATGCAGAGCGGGCACTCCTGATTCCAGAGGGGTTACCCAACCGTCCGTGGTATCGCCATGCCATTTACGCCCCCGGGCAGTACACTGGGTACGCAGCCGTGGTGATTCCTGGCGTGAACGAAGCGATTGATCGTGGGGATCTTCGCCGCACCGAACAACAAATCGCAGCGCTGGCAGCCGCTCTCAACCGAACCGTTCTGGCTCTGGAGTAATACCGCGAATCGCGGCTCAGGGCCCGCAGTGCAACCGCGGTTCGCATCAGGGCATCGCTGTAGCGATG
>OBLU010006061.1_pt1 | contig 10785 bp, 12 predicted proteins | sample 1518681 | NCBI WGS metagenome assembly OBLU01 (sample SAMEA3539304, study PRJEB22396) | soil metagenome | biome: tundra; feature: field; material: soil | place: USA | collected 2010-05 | depth 0.15 m
GCTGAAGTGCATCTCGGGCGCCATCCGATGCGCGGCCTGCTGTCCGACGATCGCAGCGTACTCGATCTGTTCGATCCGATCGTCTGCTACGGCGCGATCGAGCCGGCCCGCGCCGCGGTGGCGCTTCGCAGGGGCTAGCGGAGTCTCGTTCTTCGCGGCGCGAGACCGCTCAGTTTGCTAAGCGGCGGACCGGGCAGGTTGATAGTTGCACCACGGGTCAGTCGCGAGAAAGTCGCCGGTCAGCGCATAGGCGCGCGAGCGCGAGCCGCCGCAGAAGTCGTTATACTCGCACCGCCCGCACCTGCCGCGCAGGGCGGCGGGGTCACGCAGCGTGCGGAAGAGCTCGGAGTCACGATAAATCTCGGCCAAGCTTTGCGATCGCACGTTTCCAGCAGAAACCGGCAAGAATCCGCTCGGATAGACATCACCCTTGTGGGACACGAAGACAAAGCCCTTGCCAGCGTTGACGCTGTGAGGCGCAAGCCCAACGGTGTGCCCCGGTCCTTCCGACCGCCGAAGCATGTCGGGCATCGGCACCGTGCCGGGGTGGCCCTGGTACTGCTTGCCGCTGCTTTCCGCCTCGTGTTGCGCGACATAGCGCCGGTAGTGGGGCGCCTCGGTCACCTTCACGACGAAGTGCGACTTTTTCTGAATCGCGTATAAGATCGCGAAGAGTTCCTCGCACTGGTTTGCCGCGACGCCGTCCAGGACCTCGCCGCGTCCCATCGGGACCAGGAAGAACACCTCCCAGAAGACCGCTCCAAGACGTTCGACCAACTCAGCCATCTCGGACAGAAACGGCGCCGAACCGGCCCACAGCGTCGTGTTGATCTGTAGCGGCAGACCACATTGGTGCGCCCATTCGACTGCCGCCATTGTCTTGTTGAATGCCCCTGGTACTCCGCGGAAACCGTCGTGAAGGTCAGCGCGCGGATAATCGAGGCTCAGCGCCATCTGGTCCAGGCCCGCCTCCTTCAACTGGCGCACGACGGTCGCGGTAAGTGCTGGAGTTGCCGCGGGAATGGTTCCCATGCGCAGACCGAGCCGCTTGCCCTCGCGCACGAGGTCCAAGAGGTCGGGACGTTTGAGCGGGTCGCCACCGCTTAGGATAAACACCGGGGTGCCCATCGCAGCGGTCTCGGCAAGCAGCGCGAAGCCTTGCGCGGTGGTCAGTTCGTCGGAATTGCGCAACGGTTGAGCCGAGGCGCGGCAATGGCTGCAGGCGAGGTCGCACGCCTGAGTCGTTTCCCAGATAACCAGAAAGGGCGCTTTCGCGAAGTCGATCGAGGGCATCATGGGCAGTTCACCTATCAGTCTGAGTATATGCGTTCCAGCTCGCGTGGAACAAGTTTTGACCCGGCGCTGCCGCCCCGGGCGGCGCAAAAGCCGGGCTCGATTTGCAACCTCACGATTTTTTCCCCGCGACTAAACGTGCTCCGTCCGGGCCACTCTTTGCGTCTCCGTTCGCGCGGATCAGTTTTTAGGCGGCGCCGGTGTGCGTTGATGCGCGAGAAAGCGCGAGATGTCCTCGATTTCGACGTGCGTTAGCTTGCCTTTGGGCTCGAGGAACGCCGTCATCTGGGACTTCGAGTAGAGCGCAGTGGGATCCTCGATGTAGCGGTGGATGAACGAAACCGACCGCACCAGCCCAATTCCGCTCAGATCCGGTCCCTTGGCGCCGCCGTGGCCTGCCACGATGTGGCACTTGCCGCAGTTTCGGTAGAACAGCCGGGACGCCTTCTCGCTATAAGGGCCACCACCCTGCAACTCCTCGATGTAGTCGTACAGGTCCGCGCTTTCGTCGGGCAGCAATCCGGTCATCGCGGTGCGGGCGCCCGGCCGCACCACTTCGCCGGGCCGCTCGAGATGGGTGACTATCCAAGCCTTGTCGTGCTTGAGGGGATCCAGCATCAGGTCGGGCCCGATCTTGCTCCCGCGGCCATTGACGCTGTGGCAGTATGCGCAATTCAGCGTGTGAAAGAGCCGGTGACCTTCCTCGACGGTCGGCCGGTCCGGCACGTATGGGTTGAGCAGCGGTGACTCCGCGCCGATCACGGTCAACGCAATCACGCCGGCCAGCGCCGAGAACGCAAAGCCGGTGGCGATCGGGCGATCCAGCGGATTCTGGCGCATCCGCCGATCGAAGAAGGGCACTGCCAGCAGGATCGTCAACGCAAGCCCCGGCAGCATGACTGCCGCGACCGCTTCCATGCTGCCGGGAAAATACTTGAGCGCCTGGAACAGGAACAGGAAGTACCAGTCCGGGCGCGGATTGTAGCTGGTGCTGGCGGGGTCGGCGATCTCGCCGATCTCGGCCGGATACATAAAGACCAAAAGTATCACCACCGCAAGCGCCAGCAGCACGGCGACGGCGTCCTTGGCCAGATAAAACGGATAGAAGGACTCTCCCGCCTCTTTCTCGTGATGATATTCGTCGGCCGCCCGGCCGCGCTGGGCGTCGATGCTGAGCTGGGCGCCGACACCAATCCCGGGGTCGATACCGAGCTGGGCGTTGATCCCGTGGCGGCCGTATTCGGGATGCCGCTTGGGAGGCGCCGAGATGCCCTGGCGCACGACCATGAAAAGATGCACCGCCGCGAAAACGATCAGCGCCGCCGGCAGCATCAGCACGTGCATTGCGTAGAATCGCGTCAACGTCTGCGGGCCGACCTCGCTGCCGCCGCGGAAGAAGCGCACGATGTAGTCCCCGATATAGGGTGTCGAGCCCGCGATGTTGGTGCCGACCACGGTGGCCCAATACGCCTTCTGGTTCCACGGCAGCAGATAGCCGGTGAATCCGAACAGCATCACGATCAGGAACAGGAAGACGCCCGTGACCCAGGTCGTCTCGCGCGGATACTTGTAGCTGCCCGAGAGAAACGTGGTCAGCATGTGGGCGCCGATCACCACCACCATCGCGGTTGCGCCCCACGAATGAAGCCCGCGGATCAACCAGCCCAAGGGAGCGTGCATCGAGATGTAACGCGCGGCGTCGAAGGCGTGATCGGGGCTGGCTACGTAGTTCATCGCCAGCATCATCCCGGTCACTGCTTGAAGAATAAAAAAGAACAGCAGCACGCTGCCGAGCGTGTAGATCCACTCGACCAACGGACTGCTCTTCGGAATGTGGCGATCGAAGAGCGCCACCCGAATTGCCCGCGTCCCGAGCCGCTCGTCAAACCACTTGCTTAGTTGGAGTCGGGACCACATAAAGGGCGCCCTCGCGGACCTCGTGCGCGTAAATGTCCAGCGGACGCGGGGGAGGGCCGCTGACCACCTTTCCAGTCAGGCTGAATACGCCGGCATGGCAGGGACAGAAGAACTGCTTGGCCTCCTCGACCCATCGATAGGCGCATCCCAAGTGCGTGCAATGCGGATCGAAAACGTAGATTTTATCCGGCATCCGCACCACCCAGGCCGTCACCTGCGAATCCTCCGTCACCCATCCCTCGGCCACGCGCCGTGCGACCTCGATCCGCTGGGGAACGTTGAGCGGAAGCTCGTCGATCTTTCCCATCCGCACCCAATCTTTGGACTCGCCCGGCCGCAACAGCGGGACGATTAGATAGGAAACGATGGGCGCGGCAATACCGGCGGTGACAATTCCCATCGCGCCCCAAAACAGGCGCGACATGAACCGCCGCCGCGGTTCGCTCTCGATAACTTCGCCAGCTTCCGAGACTGCAAATTGTGCGCGATTACCGTCGGGCACGGCTCGCCGCGCTCACTTTTTGCAGAACGTGCGGACGTAAGCGACCAGCCCGCGAATCTCGCCGTCGTCGTAGGCCTTGCCGAAGTCGGCCATGTCCTTGCTCTTGCCCATCGACTTGCCGCCGCCCTTGATGACGTTGAAAAGATAATCGTCGGTGAGCTTGGTCATCACCGCGCAATTCGTGTAGTCGGCGGGCTTGTCCTTCAGTTCGGCCGCCTTTTTACCGTCGCCTTTGCCCGACTCACCATGGCAGTCTGCGCACGAATCCGAAAAATTACTGGCTGCGGCCTTCATATCGACTTCGGCGGCGCGGGCCGGGGTTGCCGTCAACGCCGGCGCTAAAATCATCGCTACTGCCGCCGCCAAGGGCATCCAGCTCCAGCCCTTCGATCGAATCTTGGCCGATGAACTTTCTGACATGACCATTGTGCTCCTTCTTTTTCCTAAAACGTTTCGCTTCGTTACCAAATATCGTGACGAAAGGCTGCAAGTGAATTCGGTCGATACACTATGGTTGGGGAAATCGACGATAGCATGTTTCGGTTTCCCCAGTACATTAGTCGCCCTTCATCCGCTTACTTTAAAGCATCAGCAATCAACATTATATTCCAAGTGTTTGTCAACCGTAATCCGTAATAGGGCTTCCCCGGCCCGCGACCTCATTCCGTCGTTCTTCACGCTCCCCGGACACCTGCCAAGATCTCCACGCGAGCGCGGCATTTGCCGGCCGCGCTGCCGCGTGCAGCCGTCGAAATCGGTACCAACGCTGCAACCGCTGCGCGCCACCTGCCCACGGCGACGCGATGCCCTCCGCTTACTTCGGCTTGTCGCCGCCGCCTGCGAACTTGCGAAAGGGCTCAAGCAGGTCGATCGGGAGGGGAAATATGGTGGTCGAATTGTGCTCGGTCGCGATCTCGGCCAGCGTCTGCAGGTAGCGAAGCTGGAGCGTGATCGGGCTTTTGCCCATGATTTCCGCCGCCTCGGACAGGCGCTGCGCCGCCTGAAATTCGCCTTCGGCCGCGATAACCTTGGCGCGCCGTTCGCGTTCGGCCTCGGCCTGCGCGGCGATCGCGCGCTGCATGTCCTGCGGCAGGTCAATGTTCTTCAGCTCGACGAGTATGACCTTGATTCCCCACGGCTCCGTATGGGCATCGACGATCGCCTGGATGCGCGCGTTGACTTTGTCGCGCTGGCTTAAGAGTTCGTCGAGTTCGGTCTGTCCGCCTACGGAGCGCAGCGTGGTCTGCGCGAGCTGCATGGTGGCGAACAGGTAATTTGCCACCTCGGTGACCGCGCGCGACGGATCGCTCACCCGGAAGTAGAGCACCGCGCTCACCTTGACGGTCACGTTGTCCTTGGTGATTACGTCCTGCGGCGGGACGTCGAGCACGACCGTACGCAGATCGATCCGGACCATCCGCTCCACCAAGGGGATCACGAAAATTATACCTGGGCCGCGGTACCGCATGAGCCGCCCCAGGCGGAAGATTACGGCACGCTGGTATTCGTTAAGAATTTTGACCCCGCTCAGAATGAAGATTGCGGCGATGAGGACGACTACACCGGCTGCCATTGCGATTCTCCTTGTGCGATAGCGGCGTTCATGTTCTGGTGCTCCAGTTCAATGAGATGCTGAAATTTAATGCGCGAACATACGGCGAGCAGGCGGCAAAAACAAGCCTGCGCGCGCCGTGACAGAAACATTGTGAACGCCGGTCACGGGCCTACCCGCTCCAAAAGGAGATCAGAGCAAGCACCAGCAGGGAAAAGCCGACGCCGGCCGCAATGACCGCGACCAAGCGGGAAGAATTCTTGAGCCAACGAAAAGGCGGGCCGATGCGCAACATTTCGAGGGCGCCGGCCTTGCCAGGGCGCGAATAATCCAAGGGCTGCTCCTGCTGATACTGCTTGGCGGTCGGGCGGTCGGCTCCTGATTCCACCGCGAGGAAGCTATGCTCCGCGTCAGGCATCGTGATGCCCCTCACCCTCGGCTTCCGGGGTTATGCGCTTGTACCCTGTGAACATCGAGTCGACGATTCCACTGCGCTCCTCGACCGAAAAAAGAATCGTCGAGTACACGTGCTGGATCACGAACATCAACAGGATCCACATCCCGATATGATGGATGAAGCGAGAGTAGATCGGTACTAAAAAGCGAAAGCCCTGAAAGACCGAATTCGCCGGAGCATAGACGTAGTACAGAGCGAGCCCGGTGACGATCATCACAAAATAGATCATGAAGATGCCCGCATAAGCCAGAGCGGCTAGGCCGCTATGACCCGGATATAGCTGTGGCTCGCGGCGCATGAAGCTATAAAACCTCATCGCCTGCCAGATGCTATTAAACCGGTCGCGCGAGACCGGAATGAACTGGTCCCAACGCGCATAGTAACTGCCGACAAACATCCAGTAGACCCGCACGACCACTGCCACACCGAACACCCACGCGGCATACATATGGATACTGCGCATGGTCGCCATGACGATGCGATCCCTTGCAGGTCCGCCGGTTGTTATTAATGGATCGCCGATGAAGTAACCGGTAACGGAGAGCACAACGATGGATAGGACGATCAGCCAGTGCGACAAACGCACCGGCAGTTGCCAGACATAAATAAGGCCAGTGCCAGGTGGCTCCGGCTCAATCCGCGGTATCGCGCTCATAGAACCCTCACGTGAGCCAACTCGCGCCTCCCAGCGTCCGCGACGTGCACGCTCCAGGCGTCGTTCACGTCGGCGCCGTCAGCCTCGGCTTCGATCCGCAGATGGCCCCCGATGCGCGTTGCGGGATCTACTAGGATGTGAGTCATCTTTTATCTCCCGAAAAGCCGTCAGAGTCCGAGTGGTCCGTTCCCGTGTTATGCCGCACGATCTGGCCGATTCCGTGAGAAAGCGTAAATGCGACCATCAGGGCGACACCCAAGAGTCCGATTGGGTCAACCAAATGCAGCCACCCCATGCAGCGTGCCGCGTAATACAGGGCCGGGTTGCGCCGCCGCTCGTGTGCATTGGGATGCGGATCGTACTTGACAAAGCTCGCGGTTGCGCCCACGTGGCACTTGCCGCAGGTAGTGAGAAGATTGGCCGGCGCGATCCTTGACTTGGGATTGGCGGCCGGAAGAACTTCGTGAGCGCCATGGCAACTCCAGCATTGTGCCGCAGAGACGAAGCCGCGCGCGGTTACCTCGCCGTGGAAAGTATCGCCGTAGCTCTTAAGCCTCGTCTTGTGACAGTTGCCGCAGGTGGCAACGGTTTTGATTTGCCAGCTCGCGACGTCCACCTGGGCAATCTGATGCGAGGTATGGCAATTCGTGCATACTGGAGCATTCGCGCGCCCGGCGATCATCGCCGTGCCGTGCGCTCCGGCAAGGTAATCGATTTGGACGCCGGCATGGCACGCGCCACAGGTGGCAGGCACATTCTTAGGGAAGGTCCGGCTCTTCGGATCCTTTCTGCTGAGGATATCGTGCGCCCCATGGCACTTGCTGCAGGTGGCGGCCACCAGGAGCCCGTCGGTGGTCAGGGCGAACCCGTGAATCGAATCCATGTACAGCGGGTACACGTCCGGAAAGCCATACTTCTTGGCAACCTCGGGGTTTCCGTGGCACGTGCCGCAGGTGCCCGGCAGGTTGAGCGGGTAGACTCGCGACTTCGGGTCAGTCTTAGCGCGGATGCCGTGGGGGTTTCCGTGACAATCGAGGCAGGCCGGAAAGCGGCTCTTCTTCTCTTGCGCGGCGATTGCGTGAACGCTGCCCGCGTAGGCCGAAGTCTGGTTCGCGTGGCAGCCGGCGCATGAAACCGGCTTGACCGGATCGGGATGGGGAAAGGCATGGATTTCAGAATGGCAGGAGACACACCCCAGCGTCGAATGGACCGAGGGCTGGTATATCTCCGCATTGATGTACACGCTAACCGGCCGCGCCTGCAACTTGGCGCTAGCCTTCAGATTATGGCAGGACAGGCAATCCTTATCGTTGAGCGCCTTCGTCGGAGCGGCGGCCTTCGTTGCAGTGGCCTTCGTCGTCGCAGCGGCATGCCCCATCGCGACCGCGCATAGCAGCATTGCCGCAATGGCGCATGCGATGCGCCCGAAGCCGCTAACCATCCGCCGTGAGCTAACCATCCGTCTTGATCCGTGCGCCATTTGTTCCTTCCGCCCGCGCCGATTCGCTTACAACACGCCCCCGCTGTGACAGGTGCTGCAGGTCGCGCCGCCTACATCGCTCAGATCAATTGGATGCTTGAACTCGGCGACACTGGTGGGAGTTGCAAGGACCGAGTGACAGGTTTCGCAATCCTGGGGTATCACCCGGTTATCAGCGCTGACGTGCTTCCCGTCGTGACAGCGGAAGCATCCTGGGTAATATAGGTGGCCGATGTTGTCGGGATGAGTGCGCCAGTCAACCCGCATAAACGGAAACATGTTCTTTTTGGAGATCTGCTGCACGGCGGCGATGGCAGCCAAGATTTGCGACGACTTCGCGGTATAAATCTGGGGATAGCGATTGCGGTAAAAGGTATCGAGGGCGGTTGCGATTCCCTCGCCCGCCTCTTCTGACGAGCTGTACCGCTTGATCAGGGCCTTGACCGCCTGCCTCTTCAAGAAGGGAAGCGTAGAGTCGAGCTGGCCAGCCTCGAACGCCGCATCGACCGCCTGATCGGGCGGAAGAAACTTATGGGACGGGCGGGCATGGCAGGTCACGCAGTCCATCGTCTGGATGGGCATCGCCTCGATCTGGTTTGGGGTTAGCGTACTGTCCTTGGCGAGGTATTTCGTGGTCCTTCCGTCAGGGCTCCTTACTTTTACCCAGGGAATCACCTGGGACTGCTTGTCAGTAGCCGCGAACCATACCTGGTTGGCGATGTTCATGTGCCAGTGGATTCCGGTGGCGTGGCCGAACTCGGCAGTTCCTCCTCCGGTCTTGATCAGCATCTGGATGCGCATGGGCGTGTTCTTCTCGTCGTATCCATAATGCGGGAAGATCTTGAGTTGCGCGCCGTAGAACTTCTGCGGCCAATGGCATTGCTCGCAGGCTGCCCGAATCGGGCGCAACTCCTTGATGGGAGTTTCGATAGGTCTGGGGTACTTGTTGAACATTACCGCATAGACCTGATAGGCGCCCGACAGCTTGGAGCGAACAAACCAGGTGGCGCCGGGTCCGACGTGGCAGCCTGCGCATGCGACCCGCGCGTGCGGCGAATCCTGGTAGGCGTCGAATTCCGGCTTCATCGGGACGTGACAGGTCTGGCCGCAGAACATCGCCGAGTCCGTGAACTGGTAGCCCTGGTAGCTTGCCACCAGGCTCAGAACCACGAAAAACAACGCAAAGCCTAACGCGCCAAGAAAGCCGCGCCGAACCGAAGGCTCGTTGAGATCGAGCTTGGGAAAGGGCGGCAGCTCACCTGGCAAAAACTTCCGCCGCCGCCGCCGTTCGAGCAGCATCCCGGCCGGAATGAGCAACAGGCCCAGTATCATGATGGCCGGACCGATCAGGTAGGCAAAAATGCCGACGTAGGGGTTCAACTGCACCCCCAGCATCGTCATGCCAGCCAGGGAAAGCATGTCCGCCAAAATGATGACGGCTATGATCAGGCCGGCGATGCTCAGCCGGTTGCGAGCTAAACTTGGCAATTGGCGTTCGGCTGCGGCGCCATTTTGCCCTGTCGGGCGCTCCGATTCCGGCGCGCCCGGCTCATCTCCGCTCGTTTGCATATTCCACCTGCGTCGCTTCGTTCTGGAATCTAGGGAAGCGACGCCCGGTTTCCGAGCGGCAAGCGGTCCGATCCCTGGGATCGGACCCGCTTGTCCTGGGTCGCTCTCTGGTGAGACTCAGCCGGTTACTCGTGCGAGGCCTTTCACTTGGCAGCTTTGGGTGGTCAGGGCGAGCGCGAGTACAACTGCTGGGCGATACGGCCGGCGAACTGCTACCCGGCCGCTGCCTGAGTCTGCTCGCTTTCAACCCCGCGCGCCCAGGTTCATTCTGGAGCCTGGCGCGCGTCGCTACTTCTTGCACAAGGTTCTGACGTACGCAACCATCGCCTTGATCTCGTCGTCCTCCATCGCATCGCCATAGGGAGTCATGAACTTGCTCTTGCCCACCGCCTGGCCACCCTCCTTCAGCTCCTTGAACATGTCGTCGTCAGTAACCTTGGCCATCTTGGCGCAATCGGACAAATCTCCGGAGGCGACCAGCTTGCCGTCCTTGTCTTTCAGTTCGGCCGCTTTGGGGCCGTCGCCCTTGCCGGCCGGGCCGTGACACTTAGCGCACGTATCCGTGTAACTGCTGGCTGCGGACGTGAGATCGGCTGCGCGGGCGGCGGTTGAGATCAACGCCAGCGCTGCAACCGCCGGTATGGCCGACGCGGTCAAAACCAACAGTCTCGATCGAATCTTAGTGCTCAAATTCTTCGACATGGCTCCTCTCCTTCCTTCCATGAAATTGTGTTCGCCAAAGTTGCTTAAGTAGTAGCCGACGTTGATCGCGATGTTATCGCGCAAAATCGTACTCGTACTGAAACATCAACCCGTGGAACTAAGTGCCCGTATTGGGATGGTCGATCGCCGGCGTGGCGCGCGCCGCTACTTCTTGCACAAGGTTCTGACGTACGCAACCATCGCCTTGATCTCGTCGTCCTCCATCGCATCGCCATAGGGAGTCATGAACTTGCTCTTGCCCACCGACGCGCCGCCCTCTTTCAGCTCCTTGAACATGCCGTCATCGGTTACCTTGCTCATCTTGGCACAATCCGACAAATCTCCGATGGCGACCGGCTTGCCGTCCTTGTCTTTCAGTTCGGCCGCTTTGGGGCCGTCGCCCTTGCCGGCCGGGCCGTGACACTTAGCGCACGTATCCGTGTAACTGCTGGCCGCGGACGTGAGATCGGCCGCGCGGGCGGCGGTTGAGATCAACGCCAGCGCTGCAACCGCCGGTATAACCGACGCGGTCCAAATCCACAGTCTCGATCGATTCTTAGTTCTCAAACTCTGCGTCATAGCTCCTCTCCTTCCTTCCATTCCTTTTCCGCCGTTTGGTTTGCGGGCCGGGCCGCGGCGGAAGATAGGTCATTCGTTG
>OBLU010006062.1_pt1 | contig 10784 bp, 8 predicted proteins | sample 1518681 | NCBI WGS metagenome assembly OBLU01 (sample SAMEA3539304, study PRJEB22396) | soil metagenome | biome: tundra; feature: field; material: soil | place: USA | collected 2010-05 | depth 0.15 m
TGCGCAAGTCACGTGTTTTCAACACCTCGCCTTCAAAAGTGCGGAAGTTGGGCTAGCAGTCTGCTTCGCAAAGACCTCTTGACGTCCGAGTACCGGTTAACAGACGTAATGAGGGATAATCGATGCCTCTGCCCCCTTTCCGGACGCCGACGCTAAGGGCGCTGAACTCGAATGTCAGGCCAGATAGGTACCGAATCACATCTTGGTTGAAACGGAGTGCGATTTCTGATTCACTATAACCCTGTGGTGGCTCTCTTCGCGGCCCACTCGCCTGCTTCGCGTTCGTCTCGCTCCTCTCGCTGCGTCCGGAGACCCGTCCAGTCTGCGGAGAAAGACGTGTCTCGTTTGTGCCTCGATTGGGCGTCAAATTTGGAAAATGCTGATTCGGCGAGGCGTTGCAGATTCAGGAATTCGCAACAGAAACGCGCAAGTGATTTAGATCCAACATACGTCTGGATTCCCAAGCTGGACGTCGCCGGTTCGAATCCGGTCTCCCGCTCCATCTTTTCAACGACTTGAATGAACCCGTTCCACCCTGTGCTCCGTTTGTGCTCCGTTAATTTGTCGATTGTCGCTAACATATTGAAAATGAGCATCCTGTTCATATCGGAGCGTGCTCCGTCAGGAGAGTTCCGCGAAGGACACGACAACGCGCCGCCTTTTCATACATTTTTGGTTTGTGTTTGGACCTCGACTGCCAGCGTGATGTAAACGGGCTTTAGAAGATCTGGCCCCAGGGTACAAGCGACTGGCGTCAAACCCGTGGGAACCGGGCACCGTGCTTCTCGACGGGAACCCTGCCATCTTCAATGGAGAATTCGTGCCGCCAGTTCCAGCATTGAAGAAACCATCTCTGTACGAGTAGCCGACTACACGTCCGAAGCACCGCCGGGCGGATGCAAGCGTTTATGGGGACTAATCCTGTGGGCGGCCCGCAATGCCGCCGCCCCGCGATTCCGTGCGCTACCGTATGCGCTAGGTATGTTCGCTCTCGGGTGGCTCTCAGCAAAAGACATCGATCTGGCCCATTCAACAGGAAGCGAAGCTGAATTAGCTGAAACTCGTCCAAAGTCTTAGCACCTGGCTAGCGAAATGGTGCCAAAAAACCGTTCGCCCGATCGGGATCATCAACGTCTGCGAAGCGATCAGGACCAGTCCGCCCATCACTGTAGCGCGGTGAATCCGCCGTCGAGAGCATAGGTCGAAGCAGACCAGGAGCAGCACGAAGGAATCGATGATTCCCAACAGTGCGATTGTCGAATTGACAAAGTGAAACGGCCAGCGGCCGATAGCCGGAGCGAGCAATCCAACGGTTGCAATCAGTATCAGCCGTTTGTGCGCCGGACCGTCAGAGCGTGCTCGCAAGGCCAACGTGACCAAGCTGCAAAAGGTTAACATTTCGAAACACGGAATCGCGTAGAAGGTCTTGGGATCTAACCGGGAGCCAGGCGGTATAAAGCCTCTTGCCAGAGCGTCCGTTCCGGCGAAAATCCCGACGATAACCATGCCCGCCGCCAACCCTGCCCCAATCATGCCTAGGCGCCTGTGCAAGTCCAGACGCCCGGCTGATACTAGCAACGTCTGCGCGACCAGCAAGAGGATCCACGCAGAGAAAACGGCCCCGTGCACGTGGATGAGCATGTTGGGTAGATGCGCCCGAAAGACGCCCGCTAGAAAATAGGTCCGCGCGAAGCCCAGAAAGACCGCGGCCAGAATCAGAATCGACATCCCTGAGAAAAAGATGTCATCCTGACGAGATCGTACACTCTTTATTGCGAGAGTCGCCATAGTGTTCACGCCGAAAGCTCGGTCGTGCCTCCACTTTGCTTACGCGTAAACGAGATGGTAAAACTATCAGAGCATCGTAATTTTTCATTCAGAGGCTATTTGTGGCCGGCGAAATAGAAGACGGGCTCTCCTCGGACGTAAGCGTGCTTCTGCGAGCGTGGAGCGGGGGAGACGAAACCGCCCTGGAGCGGCTCACGCCCATCGTGTACCAGGAACTCAGGCGGTTGGCCCATCGCCAGATGCGCAGGGAAGATGCCCAGCACACTTTGCAAACCACCGCCCTGGTGAACGAAGCCTACCTGCGCCTGATGGACCAGCATAGGATGCGATGGGAGGACCGGGCTCACTTTTTCGCGGTTTCCGCACAGCTCATGCGCCGGATTCTGATCGACTATGCGCGCCGAAACAATCAGAGCAGAGGGGCGGGATTCCAGCACGTTTCCCTCGAAGAAATCGGCGTGCTCGCGAACGCCGAAGATCCGAACCTGATTGCGTTGGATGACGCACTCAACACTCTTCAGCAATTTGATCCCCGCAAAGCGAAGGTCGTCGAATTGCGCTTTTTCGGCGGATTGAGCGTTGAGGAAACGGCTGAAGTGCTGAGGGTCTCCCCAATCACGGTCATGCGAGACTGGACCAATGCCAAGGCCTGGCTATATCGCGAACTGGTGAAGGGCACTGTCCATGGACGGTGATCGCTGGCAACTAATCGAAGCATTGCTGGAGGAGGCGGCTCGTCTGCCCGCGGCGGAACGCCCATCGTTTCTCCACCACGCGTCTAAAGGTGACCATGCCCTGGAGCAGGAAGTCTGGTCTTTGCTGAGTGCCCGGCAGGAGGGTGAGCGTTTTCTGGAGGAGCCTGCGATCGCGGTGGCAGCCCGGGGGTTCCACGCGACCCACTCAGCCGGTTCACTTTCGCCGGAGCCCGCCACCGGTGAAGCCGTCTCGCATTACCGAATCGTAGAGAAGATCGGGAGCGGGGGCATGGGTGTTGTCTACAAAGCCGAGGACGCCCGGCTGCACCGTCTTGTAGCTCTTAAATTCCTTCCTCCCGACTTTGGCGGCGATGAGGCCGCACTAGGCCGGTTTCAGCGCGAGGCACGGGCAGCCTCAGCCTTAAACCACCCGAATATCTGCACAATTTACGACGTCGGCGAGGATCAGCGCGGCCGACCTTTTATCGCCATGGAGTATCTGGAAGGAGAGACGCTCAAGCGGAGGCTCAGCCGGGGATGGATCGAAACTGAGAAGGCTCTCGCACTGAGTCAGGAGATTCTGGATGGCTTGGAGACTGCGCACGCGAAAGGAATAATTCATCGAGACATCAAGCCGGCCAACATTTTCCTTACGACTCGGGGCCACGCCAAGATCCTTGACTTTGGCATTGCGAAGATCTCGTTGTCCAACAGGGGTTCCGCCCCGGAGGACGCGGAAACGGAAAACCAATTGACCGCGCCGGGACTGATGATGGGGACCGTCTCCTACATGTCGCCGGAGCAGGCCCGCGGCCTGGAACTGGATAAGAGAACCGACCTGTTCAGCTTCGGCGCCGTGCTCTATGAAATGATCACCGGCCGGCAGGCGTTTGGAGGCGATACAGCCGCAATCAGTTTTGACTCGCTCTTGAACCGCTCACCGGCTCCGGCATTCGGGATTCGCCCCAACCTGCCAGCAGGCTTAGACCGCATCATCGACCGATCGCTGCAGAAAGACCGCAAACTTCGATATCAAAACGGTTCGGAATTCCAGCAGGATCTCCAACTCATCACACGAACCATCGAGCCGAAGCGGGCCCTTTCAGTGAACCCTTCTATAACCCGCGCAGCACTCGTGGGTGCCAGTTTCATTCTGCTTGCTGCCGTGGCCGCTCTGCTGCTCCGTCCTGCTCCGAGACCGGAGGTGTCGGGCTTTGTGCCGCTCACTCGGGACGGTCTGGTGAAGCAAGGATCGGTCTGGAGTAGTGTTGGTGGGCCGCCGGCGCCCTTGGCAACCGACGGCAGCCGCTTGTACTTCACCGAAGGAGGAGGCTATTCGCAAGTGCTGGCTCAAGTCTCCGCCTCCGGCGGCGAGACGGCGACCGTCGCAACCTCGCTCAACGTACCTCAGCTTCTTGACTTTCGTGTGGACGGATCGGAAATGTTGGTTACCGACCTGGCAGGTTCGCCGGCTCCGGGTCCTCTCTGGACCATCTCTTTGCCCGCCGGCGTGCCTCGCCGCGTTGGGGATCTCCGCGCCATGGACGGGGCATGGTCTCCCGACGGATCAGAAATCGCCTATGTGATTGAAGACAACCTCTTCCGCGCTAACAAAGACGGATCAAACGGTAAGCAGCTCGCACACTTGCCCGGCACGGGCTGGAGGCCGCGCTGGTCACCGGACGGAACGATGTTGCGCCTGACCATCGAGGACTCCCTTTCGGCCTTTCTTTCCTTGTGGGAGGTTCGTTCAGACGGCACAAACCTTCACCCTTTGCTTCCAGGCTGGAACCGACCCGCCGCCGAGTGCTGCGGCGCCTGGACACCGGACGGAAATTTTTACGTGTTTCAATCAACCCGCGAAGGGAAGACGGAGATCTGGGCCTTGCGGGAAAAACGCGGACCGTCCGGCTTCTTTGATCGACGGCTAGCAACCCCCACGCAGGTAACCTCCGGGCAGATGAACTCAGTCTCGCCCGTGTTCAGTTACAACGGCAAAACGCTGTACGTGATCGGAGAGGAACTGCGCGGCGAGTTACAGCACCTGGATAAGCGCACCATGCAGTTCGTTCCCTATGCAGGAGGAATTTCAGGTGAGTTGGCCGACATTTCCCACGATGGCCAATGGATTACGTATGTTGCGTTCCCCGGTGGCAGCTTGTGGCGAAGCCGTCTGGATGGTTCCGACCGCCTACAACTGACGTTCCCGCCGGTCCAAGTTGGTGCACCGCGTTGGTCGCCGGACGGCAAAACGATCGTGCTACACGGCACTGTACCGGGACAGGGGCACGCGATTTGGACAGTACCCGCGGATGGCGGCAGACTGGAACGAATAACGTCCGGGCGATTTTTCGAGATTGGTCCGGTCTGGTCTCCCGAGGGCGGCTCGGTGATCTTCAGTTCCGCCCCTAGTGCACCCTCCTCTCAAGCAGAATCGGGCATCTTTATTGTGGATCTGCACTCGAGGCAGGCACGAAGAGTGCCGGGATCGGAAGGGTTCTTTGCGCCCGAGATGTCGCCGGACGCGCGCTACATTGTGGGAACGTCGTTGCGAAACCCACATGCGGTGCTGTTCGATTTTCGGACCGGAGCCTGGACGGACCTACCGACGGGCCCCTCGATCCGGCGCTGGTCGCGCGATGGGAAATACGTGTATTTCCTGCGGAGTAGGAAGGACCCGGCAGTGATGCGCCTGCGTATAAGCGATCTACGGATCGAAGTGGTGGCCAGCCTGAAAGGTGTTCGCCTGGCCGGCAGCCTGGCCGGAATTGCGTTCACGCTCGACCCTGACGAATCTCCTGTGATCCTTCGCGATGTGGGCATACAGGAAATTTACTCTCTTGCGTGGAACGTGCGATAGCTGCGCGAACCGTTCGCCTTAATTAGGCGCGCCAACGAGGAATTACAGAATGTGTCAGCTCGGCCACAAATGAACGGCTTGCCTTCGACGTATCTGCCCCCCGCCGTTCGAGGAATTCGAGCTTGATGGCATTCGACCTCGCGCTCCAAGGTGATTAGGACCGAGAAGTCGGCTTGTCGCTGATGGTTGCTGCGGCCGTGTCACGCGCTACTCGGAAAAAGGTCACCAGCCGCGACTGCGGTCTACCTGATCAACACAGCGAGTGCCTCGAATACCTGCGCCGGCGCAAGAGATGTGTGTGGCGCGCAGTTCGGGCCAGATCGCGCATGGCGCTTGGCGCGGGCGATCGGGCGGCGGAAAGCGATGGAGTCGGTTGCGGCGGGCGCGGCGACCTTTGATGCGTGCTTTACCGGCGGCGCGTGCCTGGCTGATCGCGCGGAGTCGCGAGTCCGGTGGGGATCAGCCGATCAGCCGACGTCCGGTAGCATTTCTACGCGACCAGTTGAACCGCCTCCGAGCGGTCGACGACCTGACCGAAAGGAGGGTCCGGTGTTTCCCACAAGGCCGTATCTGGGGCGTCTGAGAATGGGCAGATCAACGAGTCGGCGAATTCTCGCTCAAGTGACGTAAACGGCCAAGCTTATAGGAAAACCGAGCGGTAGGTTAGAACGCGGTAGCTTAGAGCAGCCTCAAGCGGCTTTGTCCTCGTCGTCAAGAGATGTGAAGTACAACCAAGCATGAGGACTCAGGAGTTTCTTCTCAACGATCTTGTCAATGCCTTCCTGCGCCATATAAGGGGTCACTCCGCCAACTATTCCACCGACGATGCCCATTTCGGGGCTCGCCAATGCTCCGAGTAATCCCCCGATGGCGCCGCCGACAATTTGTACGCATTCGCCAACTCGTGCCGAGCAGGTCTTGTACGTCTTGATCCGGCCTTCCGTCTCAAGAAAAGCGGCGAGTTTCCTTTGGGCGTAGTCTTTGTCGATACTCTGGCCTTCGCGAATTGAGTCTTTGATCTGTGCACGTAGATCGCGTATCCGTGAGTCCTTGAGAAGCCTCAACCATCCTCGAACAGTCCTGGGTTTAAATTCCCGAAATGCCAACTCGAAGAACTGTCTGCATTGCTTTATCTCTGCCGCGGCGGGCGCGATGTTTCGTAACGCTATCACCAGGGATTCATCATAGAAGCCGTCAAGCGTGCGCCATCCATATGGAATCGCGTCAAAGGTTTCAGCGAGATGTAAGTTCGCGTAAACGTTCGTGACCACAGACCCAATGATCTCTCGAAGCCGCTTATTCTCATCATTCTTACGGCGGCGCGTTATAGTAGTATCTATTAGGTGTCGAATCTCTTTTGCTTCAGCGGGATTGACGCGTCCAGTTTGCGCCAGAAGATAAGTGGCGATTCCAAACGTTTGTTTATCCCAGTCGGATAGAAGCGTGCCGAACGAATTCTCCAGCTTTGGCAGAACGTCATCGTACTGTACTAATTGGTGCTTAATGTGTGGTAGCCAGTTTGAAAAGTCACGCGTTGTTACATCCACTGCGCGCTCGATGAGACTCCGATCCTTTGACACGATTGATGGAAAGTCATAGAGAACCGCAAATCCTTCATCTTCTAAGGTGCGAATTGACTGAACGATTCGACGAACTACCGGATGGCTGTATCCTTCGAGCCTCTCGACGCAATATCGGTCAAATAACAAGGAATCAAATGCCAGCAGGAGGGAGAATTCCAGATCCAGACCGTCACCCGAGTGGGCTAGCGGCGGGAGAAGGGCGGAGATAATTTCTCCGCGCAACTCCGCATCGCTCATGCTCGCCGTGAACGAACCTGCCAAGAGTTTCATTGACGTTCTTCGCTAGAGGGTATAGCTGCTGACAGCGGTGACAACAAACCTTTGGACGGACCCATAGCATCCGGTACGTGAAGCTTATCACCCTTATTAGACCACGAGATGCGCCGCCGCGGCTGCTGATGTCTAGCAGTCTGCCGTCTCCTGCATCAGGCGCAGTGTATTCAGATTATTGAGTTTGGCCCCAAGTCGCCTTGGGGGAAGTCTGACCGCTACGCTCGCGGGCTGGCGGCCGGTCTCACAGAAGGCTGTTTCGGGCGATTTTTCGAAGGCCATCCGGGAGCGGCGGGCGAGCTCCGCTCGGATTCTGGTGATTCGGATCGATAGAGTCTGGTGAAGAATTCAGCCTCCCGAAGCGGGAGGGCTTATAATCAGTTCCATCTCACAACGTCACCCGTACATGATCGGTTTGCGGCTCGTCGCTGGCGTGCTCCTGCTCCCCGCCGCGATCGTGTTCACGTGGCTCACCATCGATGGGCTTTCCGCGCGGCGCAGGCTCAGGACGGAATTGGCTGAGATCAGTCACGTGCGTTATGGGCTGCTCAATGCGGATCGCTGGATGGAAAGAATAGTGCCTATTCTGGAGGCGAACATTGACACGCTGGACATAAAAGCGGCGAATCGGGCGAGTCTCCGGCCGACGGTCGAGAACGCCCTGTACCGGCTGCTGGACGACGTGGAGGAGAAAATGACCGCGAAGAATTCCCGGAGCACTGGAGTTTGGCGGGTTCCTGGGCCAGGGAAATGAGCTCATGGTGAACCTCATGGTGGGGGCGCTCCGGCCGCACGTTCCGGAGTATGCGGACGTAGTCCTGGCAGAAATGGGGAAGCCAGAGAGCAAGGCGGCGTTCAAGAGGTACATCAAGAGTGTGCTTGCCGAAGGTGCAAAGAACACGTTCGGCAACGTGGACCTGAGGTGGTATTCGTCGATCCTGAAACAGCACGGATGCGCGGATGCCATTGCCTGTCAACAGGAGCTCGGCAACCGGATTCGTCAGGCGGAGGCGAAGCTGGAATACTATTATCTGGCGGTGCTGGTGTCGAGCGCGATGGCGTTCGTTTTGGTATTGACTGAGAGGCCGGTTCTTCGGCGGTCCGGCACCATCGTGCTGTTGCTGTTTTGCGTAGTCCTGTTGGTCGGCGGCGTGCTCACACCGATGATCGAGGTGGAGGCGAAGATTTCGCGACTGAGAATGACTTTCCTCGGGGAGCCGATCGGGTTTGGAGACCAGGTGCTCTATTTTCAGAGCAAGACTGTGCTCGAAGTGTTTCACACGCTGATCGCGCAGGGCCGGCCGGATATGTGGATCGTCGGGGTATTGGTGCTGATGTTCAGCGTCGTTTTCCCAATCTTGAAGATCTCCACCTCAGCCTTTTGTCTGTATAAGCCGTCCTTGCTTCGGGAAAATCGAGTGGCGAGATTTCTTGTCCTGGAGTCTTCGAAATGGTCGATGGCAGATGTGATGGCCCTTGCCATATTCATGGCGTTTGTCGCTTTTAACGGGCTGATCGCAAATACGATGGGTGGGTTGAACGGGACAGGAGCAGAACTGGCGATCCCGACCGACAGTTCGAAACTGCTGCCCGGCTATTACCTGTTCGTCGGCTTCTGTATGGCAAGCCTGTTTCTCTCGAAGAAGCTGGAACGCGGTATCCGGACTTCGCAGAGCACGGAACCAGACTGACGGATTTATTGCGGAGGACCGGCCGGAGCCGGGCCCACCGCCCGTTCTGGGAGGTCGGCCCCGGATGTTCGGCGGTGATGCCCCGCGGAATTGACTCGAACACCGTTTCGGAGGAGTGTGGGCTGCGGGCACTTCAGCGGAACGGTGACTACACGGCCAGTGAAATCGCTCGCCTTCGCGTAACGGCGGCGCCTTGATTTCGGCCGTTGCAGGTTTAGAAGGGATAGCGGACGCAGGCACTGGAGGACGACGAGCGCACCAGCAACCGCGAATGCGACCTTCCATTAAAGATTCATGGTTCCTTTCCTCGGAAGGGATATCGGGGTACAGGGAGAAACTTGCCTGCTTATCGAACATGATCCTACCTGTGAGGAGACCGCTTGGTTTTGCTACAGCGCTTCGCACGCCATGCCGATGGCGTCAGCTCTTCCCATTGGCGGAACGCGCGGAAAAACGAATTCTGGTCTTCGTAACCGAGCATGTAGGCCACCTCAATAATCGCAAGGCTTGGGTCTGCCAAATGCTCAAGAGCGAGTTCATGACGAGTTTCACTCACCAAGCCCTGGAAAGTCATCCCTTCATCGGTCAGCTTGCGCTGCAATGAACGTTCGCTCATCGCCAATTCGGTCGCTACGGAACGGATGTCTGGGCGGCCCGCTGTCAGCCTCCGCCTCAACGCCCACTTGATCTGCTCTACCAGAGATGCGCTGTGCGAAAGCTGGTCGAGACGTCGGTCGAGCTCGGGGGCGAGGATGTCCAGCAATTCGGCGTTGTACCGAACAAAGGGCTTGTCGAGATCAGCGCGACGGAACGTCAGGCAATTATTTCTAACGCCGTAGCGAACGCGACAGCCGTAATAACGCTCATATTCCGGCATTTCAATTTCAGCCCTGGCCAGTTCCACCTTCTGGGGTACCAGGGGCGCTGCCGTACCCATACGCCCAAGCTCAACTAGGGATGCGAAGGTCGCATCCACCAACGCCGGTGGTACGGCCTGGCTCTCTGAATGGGGCCACTCCAACCCGACATGGCACTCATCGTTCCGTTCTTCGATCAGCACGTCCTCTGGCGCACATAGCCGTTTGAAACGAGCCACGCGTTGCAATGCGTCCCGGAAATCCCGCGCGTGGTAAGCGGCGAGAAAGGACGGAAGCATAACCCCACTGTCCAGGGCGGTGGCGATTCGAAGGCCGATGCCGGGATCGGAACTGATGTCCACCAGTGTCCTCCAGATGGCGAAGAACTGCATGGTCGAAACCGGCGCAACATCCCGGATGACACTTACCGGGATGTTCGCTCGGCGAATGACCTCCGCAGGAGCAATGCCCACGCGCTTCAATCCCGCCCAAAGAGCGGCCGGAATTCTGATCTTGTCAGCCACTGCATTAGTCATAATCACTACTTCGCCTGAAAGCCGCCGTCTACGTTGAGAATGTGACCGGTAACGAAGCTCGCCTCGTCCGAGAGCAACCAGCAGATGGCATTGGCTACTTCCTCGGGCTTGCCCAATCGGTTCATTGGGTGCATGGCGGCGATTGATGCTTCGTTGTAATTCTCGTCACCACCCTCGAGCTGCCTGGCAAGGATATCCGTTCTGATGGCACCAGGAGCCACAGCATTGATGCGAACGCCTTGCGTAGCATGATCGAGTGCTGACGATTTGGTCAACCCAACAACTGCGTGCTTGGTGGAAGCATAAGGGCCTGCCCACGGAATTCCATTCAGGCCTGCGATGGACGCCAGATTGACAATGGCGCCTTTGCCCTGCCTGAGCATCTGGGTGATTTCGTGCTTCATGCAGTAGTACACGCCCAGAATATTGGTATCGACCATCTCACGGTAAAATGGGCTATCTACTTGACTCAGGTAACCACCATGGGTTGTGGCTTCGGCTACC
>OBLU010006063.1_pt1 | contig 10784 bp, 9 predicted proteins | sample 1518681 | NCBI WGS metagenome assembly OBLU01 (sample SAMEA3539304, study PRJEB22396) | soil metagenome | biome: tundra; feature: field; material: soil | place: USA | collected 2010-05 | depth 0.15 m
GCTTTTGACGCCTTCCGGCATCGCCACCGGCTGGCGATCCTGCGCGGCCAGCAGCATTTTTTCCGCGCCTCCGAGATGCGCGATGCGTTGCGCCGCCGCCAGCGCCAGTTCGCTGCCGGGAAATCTGGCAATGATCTTTTCCAGCGCGGCGCGCGCCGAGTCGGCGTCGTGCGCCAGCTTGAGATGCCAGTCGGCGAGCTGGGTGAGCGCGGCGGCGACCTGCCGGGGCGGCGCTTCGGGCGAATCGCAGAAATGGTTCAGCGTCATTTCCGCGCCGGGCAGATCCTTCATGTCCTCGGCTTGAACGGCGGCCAGCAGGTGGACGCCTTCGTAATCGTTCGGAAACCGGGCAAGCTGCTTGCGGATTTCCACAATCGCCTCAAGCGGCCGGTATAATTTCCGTTTGGCGAGCGCGATGGAATAAAACGGTTTTGGCTCCAGCGGTTTCGAGCCGCCGTCATACAAATCCGTCAAGGGGCTGATGAGGAAATCGCTGATTTGGGGCGTCCACATGACACCCAGGACAATGCCGCAAGCAGCGAGTGAACCAGCCGCAATCATGGCTATGGCATACCCAGCCGCTTCTCCCCCGCCGCCACCCATGCCGAGCATTTTGCGAACGAAAAAAAATTCGCCGATGATCAGCGCGGCACTGAAGACGGCCTTGAAAATAATCTTTGCCGGGTCATCACTGCGTTTTATCGCCAGCACCATGAGCCAGACGAAAAAGGCCAGCCCGATGGCTGATAAAACGGCATTCACCACGATTTGCAGGATTTGACTCATGGCTGATGGCTCAAACTCGTCCCGTTTGCGGACGGGAGCAAGCCTTATTTGCAGGGCAAATCCGGCGGCAACGGACTCTATTTGATCGTAGGAGCCGACGTCAGGAGGCTTTGGCAAAGCGCCTCGTTGCCTCGTCGCCTGCAATTTCCACAGGCAAATCCGCTTTACTCGCCCGCCAGCACCGTCCATTTTTGGACGAACCGAAATGAATCGTGAAGCATTGGACAAATTTTGCGAGCGGGGAATTCTTGCCTTCGTTCTCGCCATCCTGGTTTTCGGCCCGCTGGCGATGGGCGCGGTGGACACGCCGGAATTTCTAATCGTCCAGGGACTCACCCTCGGCGTCATGCTGTTGTGGGCGCTGCGGATTTGGGCCAGCCCCAAGCCGCAACTGCTCTGGCCGCCAATTTGCTGGGTGGTGCTGGCGTTCGCGATTTACGCCGTCGCGCGCTACCTCACGGCGGACATTGAATACGTCGCGCGGCAGGAGCTGATCCAGGTGCTGATGTATGCGTTCCTGTTTTTTGCCATCGTCAACAATCTTTACCGGCAGGAAATGGCGCAAATCATCGGGTTCACCCTGATCTTTCTGGCGATGGCGATTTCCGCCTGGGCGGTCTGTCAATTTTTCACGCACTCGCACCGCGTCTGGAATTTCACCTCGCCCTATGCGGGGCGCGCCTCGGGCACCTATATTTCGCCGAACAACTTGGCCGGCTTTCTTGAAATGCTTCTGCCGCTGGCCACCGCCTACATCCTGGCCGGTCGGATGAAACCGGTCACGCGGGTTTTCCTCGGCTACGCGGCGCTGGTCATGGCGGCGGGGCTGACGGTGACGTTTTCACGCGGCGGCTGGACGGCGGCGGCCATCGGCTTGCTGGCGGTGCTGGGCGTTTTGCTCCGTCATCGCTCGCATCGGATTCCGGCTCTGTTGCTGCTGGTGGCGCTCATTGGCGGCGGCGCGTGGTTCACCAAAATCTATCTGGCGAAGACGCTCGCTTACATCACGCGCATGGAGGGCACGGTCAGCACCGGCCAGGTCGAACTCGATTTCCGGCGCGACATGTGGACGGCGGCGGAGCGGATGTGGCTGGGCCATTTTTGGTGGGGCGTCGGCCCGGCGCATTACGATTATCGCTTCCGCGAATACCGTTCGGAGCACATCCAAAACCGTCCCGACCGCGTGCATAATGATTATCTGAACCTGCTGGCCGACTGGGGCGCTGTCGGCGGCGTCATCGTGCTGGCGGGCATGGCGGCGTTTGCCGCCGGGTTGTGGAAAACACGGAAACACGTCCAGCGCGCGGAACGGGACCTGGGCCGCCGCGGCGGCACGAGCAACCGCTTCGCCTTTTTCCTCGGGGCGTCCGCCGGCCTGCTCGCGCTGGCGGTTCATTCCGTGGTTGATTTCAACCTGCACGTTCCCGCCAATGCGATTTTGGGCGTGACGCTGCTGGCGTTGCTGGCCAGCAACGTGCGGTTCGCCACGGAGCGTTACTGGCTGAACGCGCGGCTGCCCGTCAGAATGCTGGCGACGGTCGCGCTCGCGGGCGGCGTCGCGTATCTGGGCTGGCAGGGCTGGCGGCGCGGCAATGAATGCGTCTGGCTGGCGCGCGCGCAATCGCCATCGCTGCTGGTGCTGGACCGGGCGGCGCTGCTGGAAAAAGCGTTCGCCGCCGAGCCGGAGAATTTTGAAACGGCCTACAACATCGGCGAGGCGTATTACATGCAAAGCTCGGTTGGCGAGTTGGGAAATTACCGGTCGCAGGCGGAAACGGCCATCCGTTGGTATGCGCAGGCGATGAAATTGAATCCGTTCGACGGTTATAATTATCTGGGCACCGGGATATGTCTGGATTGGCTGGATCGCCACGCAGAGGCCGGCCCGTTTTACTGGCGCGCCGAGGCGCTCGATCCCAATGGCTACTACACCGTCGCCTACATCGGCTGGCATTACGTCCAGGTGGGCGATTATCCGGCCGCCCGCGAGTGGCTGGAGCGTTCGCTGCGGCTGCAATGGACCGAAAACGTCATCGGCCACTCCTATCTCGATTTGGTTGAGCAAAAACTGGCTGAAAACGCCTCCGGCAAGGGTCTTTTGCCCCCCGGTTTTTGAATAAAAAAATCGGTAATTATTGGTTGACATTTGGCTTTGAGCTTTTATACTGGCGTGGATAGTCGAACTGCGAAAAAACATTATGAAAATCTTTCAAGCTCTTGTTTCGGCGCTGGTGGGCGGTTTCGTTTTGACGCTCGCCGCCGGCGCGCACGCCCAATCCACGGCCCAATATGCCACCGTCGTCCGCATTCAGGGCGACGCGCGGTATTCCCCCGACAACGGAACGACCTATCATCCATTGGTCGTCGGCAAGGTCCTCGGCCCCGGCAACTTGATTCAGACTGCGGCCGATTCCACGGTGGACCTTGTCCTCGGCGACAGAGTCGCCGCCCATATCGCGCCCGTCCCGGACAAAGTGGGTCCGGCGGCCGATGCCCCCGTCCGCGGCTTGGTTTCCTACAAAGCCCAGGCGGCGCAGAACGTGATTCGCATGAAAGGCGATACCGTGCTGGGGTTTAATATATTATCGGCTTCAAACATGGGCGCGGACACCGTCACCGACACGGAACTGGATTTGCGGCAAGGAACCATCATGGGCAGCGTCAAGAAACTTTCCGCCGAGTCAAAATACCTTATTAAAATACCCAATGGCATGGCGGCTATTCGTGGCACGACGTTCATCTTGAGCGCCAGCGGTGCCATCACCGTGACTGACGGCTCCGCTCTGATTTCGTTCAATGGCCAACCCGCGCAAACCGTAAATGCAGACCAGCAGTTTGATCCCGCCACCGGCCAGGTCACCACGCTTACGCCGGAAGCATTGAGCAACGCGGAGCAAACCGCCGTCCAGACCGTCACCCTCGAGTCAGGCATCATCTCGTTTGCGAATGACGAGACCACAATTTATGTTTCGCCCAACCGCGTTGGCGGAGGTGCGGCTGCGCCAGCGCCGCCGCCGCCAATGGAAGATGTTTTGGTGTCGCGATAGCTCCCTGATGCTTATTTTCGCATTTCAAAAAACCAGAGCAGCCTTGAGTTGCTCTGGTTTTTTGTTTAATCCGATGCGGTGAAATTTAAGCCGTTCAAACGCGCGCCGGTCCTTCTGGCCGTTGCCGTCCTCGCGCTCGTTTGCGGCCTGCGGCTGGCGGGACTGGATTTTTTCGAGCGGCTGGAGCGGATGACCTACGATTTGCGCGCCAGAACCGCGCTGCATTTTCCCGCGCCCGCCGCCACCAACCTCGCCTTCGTCTCCATCGAGGAATCCAGCATCACCGCCGTGAGAAACGGCAGCGTCGGCTTTCATTTCGGCCTCTACTGGCCGCGCGAAGTTTATGGCCGGCTCGTCGCGGAATTGTCCGAACAAGGCGCGCAAGCCGTCGCCTTCGACGTGCTCTTCGATGACTTGCGATCCGACCACCCGCCGGTGCGGATGGCGGACGGCGCGCTCATTGAAAACGACGATTATTTCGCGCGGCAAATGCGCCGCGCCGGCAGCGTGATTCTGGCCGACACCGGCGACGCCTCGCTGCCCGCGTTGTTCGCGACCAACGCCCTCGCCCTTGGCGACGTCACGACCGAGAAGGATTCTGACGGCGTGCTGCGCCGCGTCCGGGCCTTCCGCGACTATCGCCGCTGGCATCCGCTGTTCCAAAAAGCGGCGGACGAATTTGGCCTGGATCTGGCCGGCGCAACGTTCGCGCCCGGCAAAATCATTTTGCCGCAAACCGGAACCACCAACACCGTTCAAGTTCCCGTGGACGCGGCAACCAATTTTGAACTTGCCGCTTTCGTCGGCAACAAACTCCCGCCCGGCACGCCGCCCGCGGCCAAAGCCTTCACCGACCAGCGCGTCTGGCAGATGGGCATCGTCCTCGCCGCGCGGGAATTGCAACTGGATTTGAAAAACGCCGGGGTGGATTTGCCGCGCGGGAAAATCATTTTGCGCGGCGCGAATGGAATTGAAAGGGAAATTCCCGTTGACCACGACGGATATTTTTACATTGACTGGCGGCTGACGCCGAACGATCCGCGTTTGTTGCAGGCGCCGATTGAAAGTCTGCTCGCGCAAAATTTCCGCCGGCTGAACGGCGAAACCAACCAGTTGCGCGACGACTTTCGCGGCAAACTTGCCCTCGTCGGCTCGGCGGCGCAGGGCAGTGATTTGACCGACCGCGGCGCGACGCCGCTGCAGCGCGACACCTTCCTCGTCAGCAAACATTGGAACGTCGCCAATTCCGTCATCACCGGCCGGTTCATCCGGCGCGCGTCGCTGCCGGTGGAACTGGCGCTGATCATTTTGCTCGGCGCGCTGGCCGCGTTTCTCACCTGGCAACTCCGCGCGTTCGCGGCGGCGGGCGGGGTGTTCCTGCTCGCGGCCATTTATGCCGGCGCCGCGTTTTTTGCGTTCGTGAAGTTCGGTTTCTGGCTGCCGCTGGTCTTCCCGGTTGGCGGCGCGATGTTGATGGAGCATTTGATGCTGGTCGCCTATTGCGTCATGTTTGAGGAAGCCCAAAAACGGCACGTCAAATCCGTTTTTTCCAGAATTGTCGCGCCCGACATCGTGAATGAACTGCTTCAGCTCGAAAAGCTCGCGCTCGGCGGCGGCCGCCGGGAAATCACGATTTTTTTCGCGGACGTCCGCGGCTTTACCGAATTCACCGACCAAAGCCAGGCGAAGGTGCTGGAACACATCCGCAAGCACAGCCTTTCCGGCGCGGATGCCGAGGCCGCCATCAATGAGGAGGCGCGCGAAACGCTCGCCACGGTGAATCTTTACCTGGGCGCCGTCGCCGACATCATCAAGCGGCACAACGGCACGCTTGACAAATACATCGGCGATTGCGCGATGGCGTTCTGGGGCGCGCCCACGCCCAATCCAAAACACGCCGCCGCCTGCGCGCGCGCGGCGGTTGAGATTCAGCGCGCCGTCTATGAATTGAACCTGAAGCGCGTTCAGGAAAACCAGAAGCGCGAACTGGAAAACACGGTGGGCGGGGCGGCGCGCCCGAAATCCAAACTGCCGATTCTCATGCTCGGCAGCGGCATCAACACCGGCATGGCCACCGTCGGCTTGATGGGTTCCAACGAACACCTCTTGAATTACACCGTTTTTGGCCGCGAAGTGAATCTTGCCAGCCGGCTCGAAGCGGTTTCGGGCCGCAGCCGTATCATCATCAGCGAGGCGACTTACAGCCATTTGCTCCGCGACGACCCGGAATTGGCGGCCGCGTGCATCGCCCTGCCGCCGGTAAAAGTCAAGGGCATCGTCGCGGAGGTGAACATTTATGAAGTCCCGTGGCGTCCGCCCGGCGCGTCGCCGTTCGACGAGGAACTTTTCTCCTCCGCCAAATCCGGCGAGGGAACCTCGTTCACCGGCATCATCCAGCGCGAGAGCCATTGATTCGGGAACGCGGCGTTCACGCCGCTTCAGCACGCGAATTGGAAGCGGGCCGGATTTTTCGGCGCGGACCATGAAGCGGGCTGAAGCCCGCGCTCCCGGGCGTCGTTCATTTCACGCGAGTTCAAACTTGAAACTTGAAACTTGAAGCTTGAAACTCCGCTCATGCGCACGGCGATTTATCCCGGCAGTTTCGATCCGCTGACCAACGGCCATCTGGACGTGATCCAGCGCGCGGCCAAATTGTTCGACCGCGTCATCGTGGCCGTCGCCCAAAACGACACCAAACAGCCGCTATTCACGCTGGCCGAGCGGCTGGCGCTGGTCAGGGCCGCCATCAAACACCTGCCGCACGTGGAGGCCGACAGTTTTGACGGCCTGCTCATCGAATACGCCGCGCGCCAGAAGGCGCAGGCGGTGGTGCGCGGGCTGCGCGCCGTCTCGGATTTTGAATTTGAATTCCAGCTCGCGCTGATGAACCGCAAGCTGAATGAAAACGTCGAGGCGATTTTCATGATGCCGAAGGACACCTACACCTTTTTGAGTTCGCGCATCGTGAAGGAAATCGCGCGGCTGGGCGGCGACGTCAGTTCGTTCGTGCCGCCGCACGTCCAAACCGCCCTGATAAAAAAACTGAAGCCGCGGAAAAAGTTTTGAGTTTTGAATTCTTGGTTTTTGGTTGAACGGTTTCGGCAGCTTGAAACTCAAAACTAAAAATTCAAAACTATGCTTTCGCTCAATCTACGCCATTTGGAAGCGCACGAAATCCGTCTGGAAGGCGAACTGGCCGCCGCCGAACTGGATTTTGATTTGCGCGACGAGATGATTCGCGCCGAGCAGCCGCTGCGCTACGATTTGACGGTTGAAAAATTGAGCGACGCGCTGCTCGTGACCGGCTCGCTCAAGCTGGTGCTGGACTGCCAGTGCGTCCGCTGCCTGAAAGCGTTCAAACAAAAGCTGGTTCTGGAGGATTGGACATGCCATTTGCCGCTGGCGGGCGAGGAAAAGGTGCCCGTGAACAATGATTGCGTGGACTTGACTCCGTTTGTGCGGGAGGATATGCTCCTCGAGTTTCCGCAGCATCCCCTGTGCAAACCGGATTGCGGCGGATTGAAGAAAAGCCAGGCCCGAAAAACCGGCGGCAAGGACAAATCAGAGTCCGCCGCCTGGGCTGAACTGGATAAACTGAAATTGTGATTTGAATTATGGGTGTTCCTAAACGAAAACCGTCAACGAGCCGGCAGCGCATGCGCCGTGCTTACAACAGCGTGCTGAAACTGCCGCAATTGGGCAAATGCCCGCAATGCGGCGAGCCGGCCATTCCACATCGGGTCTGCCCGGCGTGCGGCTTTTACAAGGGCCGCCAGGTCCTGACCGTCACGGCGGGCGCCTGATCTTTCTGTCAGTCCGCGGAGCATTTCCGCGTCGTTCATCTATGCGAATTGCAGTGGATGTCATGGGCGGCGATCATGGCTGTGGCGTTGTCATTGCCGGCGTCAAAAAGGCCTTGGAGGACAACAAAAATATCTCCTCCGTTTTTCTGGTCGGCCATCAGGACGAAATCCATGCCGCGCTGCCTGCCGGGGGCTTTCGCGACCATCGTATGCGCGTCGTCCACGCCAGCGAAGTCGTCGAAATGGACGACAGACCCGCCAGCGCGCTCCGCAAGAAACGCGACAGCTCCATCGCCCGCGCCGCTCAATTGGTCAGCGAAGGCAAGGCCGACGCCCTGGTTTCGCTCGGCAACACCGGCGGCCTGTTCGCGGCGGCCACGTTCAAGGTCGGGCGCATCCCCGGCGTGGATCGCGGCTGCATCGCCACGGTCATCCCGCGGCTGGGAAATGAATTTGTGCTGCTCGACGCGGGCGCGAACATCGAATGCAAGCCGCTGCACCTCGCCCAATTCGCCGTGATGGGCAGCGTCTATTCCCGCGAAGTGCTGGGCCGCAAACGGCCGCGCGTCGGCATCTTGAGCATCGGCACCGAGGATAACAAGGGCAACGAACTCACGCTCGAAGCCTTCAAGCTCTGCAAAAAATTGGATTTGAATTTCATCGGCAACGTCGAAGGACATGATTTGTTCAAGGACCACGTGGACGTCGTCGTCTGCGACGGGTTCGTCGGCAACATCGTATTGAAAACCGCCGAGAGCCTCGCCGTCGCGATGTTCTCGATGCTCAAACGCGAATTGATGCACAGCGCCCAGCGGCAGATCGGCGCGTTCCTGGCCAAAGGCGCGTTTCACGCCATCCGCAAGCGCATGGACCCGGAGGTTCATGGCGGCGCGCCGCTGCTCGGCTTCAACGGCCTGGTTTTCAAGGCGCACGCCGCCGCCCGCGAACGGGCCATCGCCAGCGCGCTCCGCATCACCGCCGAGGCCGTGCAGCATCACGTCAATCAAATCATCGCCGCCGAAATCGCCCGCGCGAATGAAAAGCTCGCCGCGGCGGAAATCCCCGTTCCCGCATGAGCCCCAAATTCAAAAATCCACGCGCTAAATTTGACTTTCAAGGCCGCACCTGTTCCATCACCGGCGTCGGGTCTTATGTGCCGGAGAAAATCCTGACCAACGCCGACTTGGAAAAGCTGGTGGACACCTCCGACGAATGGATCACCACGCGCACGGGCATCAAGGAACGGCACATGGCGGCGAAGGATGAATTCACCTCCGACATGGCGGCCAAGGCCGCGCAACGCGCGATGAAAATGGCCGGTGTCACCGCCAGCCAGATTGATTTGATCATCGTTGCCACCATCACGCCGGACATGCCGTTCCCGGCGACCGCGTGCTTCGTCCAGCAGAAGATCGGCGCGAAGCGCGCGGCGGCGTTCGACCTGGAGGCCGCGTGCTCCGGTTTCATCTACGGCCTGGAAATCGGCCAGCAGTTCATCATGTCGCGCACCCACGACACGGTGCTGGTCATCGGCGCGGAAAAACTTTCGGCCATCACCGACTGGAAGGACCGCAATACCTGCGTGCTGTTCGGCGACGGCGCGGGCGCGGCGGTGTTGCAAAACCGGGAAAATTCGCACGGCTTGCTGACGGCGCTGATGGGCGCGGACGGCGGCAAGGCAAACCTGCTGTTCATGCCCGCCGGCGGCAGCCGTTGTCCGGCCACCAGGGAATCGGTGGACGCGCGCCAGCATTTCCTGCACATGAACGGCAAGGAAACCTTCAAAAACGCCGTGCAGGCGATGTGCTCGGCGGCGCAGGAAGTTTTGCGGCGGTGCGAAGTGGATATCACCCGCATCAAATGCGTCATTCCCCACCAGGCCAACCGCCGCATCATTGACGCGGTCGGCGAGCGCCTCGGCGCGACGCCGGAGCAGATGTTCATCAACGTGAACCGTTACGGCAACACCTCGGCGGCGTCGGTGGCCATCGCATTGGACGAGGCGGTCGCGTCGGGAAAAATCCAGCGCGGGGACCTGCTCCTGCTCGTCGTTTTCGGCGCCGGGCTGACGTGGGGCGCGGCGGTCATCGAGTGGTAAATCTAATTATTAAAATTGATTTGGCTAATTTGACGGATTTCCACAACGTGCTAGTGTGATTCAAAATTATGAGCGCAAAAAGATTTGTTGGTGGCGGTTCGTTTGAGCAACCCGTGACGGTGGAAGCGCGGCAGGCAAGCCTGGAGCTGTCTGCCGATACCGTTGTCATCCATAAAAGCGGCATCGAGTTCCGCAGCCCCGCGCCGTTCAATTCGTGGACGGAAATGACCGTGGCGCTGCAACCGCCCGGCGGCGGCGGCCGGCTGCACTGCCACGGCGTGGTGATTGCCTGCTCCGGCAACAGGCACGCCGGCTACCACGTCTCGATGGTTTTCACCAGCCTTACGAAACAGGTGCAAACGCGGCTGAATTCGATGGCGCACTCGGATTTGGGCGCGGGTTGAGCGCAAGATTTTTGGCGCAGTGTGCCATTTTGAAGTTTGGAGTTCCGTCTTCAGGCGGAACCAAGGCCGCGTGAACGCGGAGTTCCGAACAAAATGATACAACGCCGATTTTTGGCGCAATTCGCAATTTTCGCATAACCTCCGTGATTGCCACGGAGGTCATTTTTTCCCATTCTGAAGGATCGAAATCTTTTGCGCTGATTTTATGAAGATTCTGCTTACGACCACATCTTTTCAAGACACCCCCGGCGCGCACCACGATTTGCTCGCCAAGACCGGCTGGGAAATCGTCCGCGCCCGCGGCCCGCTCAACGAGGCCGACACCCTCGCGCTCGTCGGCGACGCGGAAGGCTACATCTGTGGCGACGACGCCATCACGCGCAAGGTGCTGGAGAAGGCGCGGACCAAACTCAAGGTCATCAGCAAATACGGCATCGGCGTGGACAAGATTGACGTGAAATCCTGCACCGAATTTGGCATTCCCGTGCTCTTCACGCCCGGCGTCAATCATACCACCGTCGCGGAGCACACGTTCCTCCTGCTGCTCACGCTTGAGAAAAATTTCCTATTCCACGCCGACTCCACGCGCAGCGGCGGCTGGAAACGCAAGACCGGCCACGAACTATTTGAAAAAACCATCGGCATC
>OBLU010006064.1_pt1 | contig 10784 bp, 9 predicted proteins | sample 1518681 | NCBI WGS metagenome assembly OBLU01 (sample SAMEA3539304, study PRJEB22396) | soil metagenome | biome: tundra; feature: field; material: soil | place: USA | collected 2010-05 | depth 0.15 m
AGCCGATGCGGATTTTCTTGCCATGTTGGAAGAGCGCTATGCCGGGTTCGTTATTGCGGAAACCGGCGCGGAATCGGGCGCGGAATTCGATTTTGACATAGACTTGGCGGCGCCCGCCTTCGCCGATCCGGAGGCGGAGGTGAGCGTTACCCACCGCGCTGGCCGTTGGTTCATGCAGCGGGGCGATTTCCGGGCCGAGTGGGATCCTGCGGCGCGCCGCGGCTGGATTCGCCAGACCGCGAATCCGTATTCGATCGACGCCGTCCTGCGCATCGTGCATACGCTGGTGCTGGCCAGGCAAGGCGGATTTCTTCTGCACTCGGCCAGCGCCATTCGCAACGGGAAGGCGTTTCTGTTTGCGGGCGTATCGGGAGCGGGGAAGACGACGATCTCGCGGCTCGCCCCCACTGACGCTACTCTACTCACCGATGAGATCTCTTACGTACGCAGAGTGCAGATTTCTACGAAGAGTGAGGGTTATGTTGCGTTTGGCACGCCCTTCACCGGGGAGCTGGCGAAGCTGGGCGAGAATACGTCTGCGCCGGTGGCCGCGCTGTATTTGCTGGCGCAGGGCCCCGAGAATCGCATCGACCCGGTGGCCGCGGCTGACGCCGGACGCGAACTTCTGGCCAACATGCTTTTCTTTGCCGAAGATCAGGAAATGGTTCACTGTGTATTTCAGGCTGCGTGCGACTTCGTCCATCGCGTGCCGGTTTACAGGCTGACCTTTTTGCCGGATGCGCGCGTATGGGAGATGATTGGATGAACATGAACAAGAAACTCTACGTCGCTCGCAGTCCACGCATCGCCGCCCGCAAGTTGGGGGAAGAGATGCTGGTCATGTCGGGCCAGGGATCGACGCTGTTCACGCTGAACCCGACCGCGACGATTCTCTGGCAGGCGGCGGATGGAGCAACGCCGCTCGATGAGATCGTCGAGCGCCGCATCTGCTCCGAGTTCGAAGTGCAGCCCGAGGAAGCCTTGCGTGACGCCGAGGCGCTGGCCGAAGACTTGGCCAAGCACGGCATTCTGCTGATCTCCGAGCAGCCGATCGCGAGGCCGGATTTGCCGGTGCAGGAGCAACAGCAAAGATGAGCGCTTTAATGCAGGAGATGAGCGAGCGGGCGCTGCGCTTGGGCGTCCCTCTCAGCGTGCAACTCGATCTTACCTACCGCTGCAACGAGAAGTGCGTTCACTGCTACCTCGATCACGACGATCATGGGGAGATGACCACGGTTGAAATCAAGCACTTGCTGAAGGAGATGGCCGAAGCGGGGGTTTTCATCCTCACTCTGAGCGGCGGCGAGATCTTCTTGCGCAAGGACTTTTTCGAGATTCTGGAGTATGCGCGCGCTCTTACCTTCTGCATCAAGCTCAAGACCAATGCTGTCCTGATTCGTGAAGCGCAAGCTGCGCGCCTGCGTGATCTCGGCGTGGAATCGATTCAGATCAGCATCTATTCGCACCGGCCCGAGGTGCATGACGCGATCACCAAAGTTCCAGGCTCGCTGCGGCGGTCGATTAATGCCATCCGCTTTCTCAGGGCGCAGGGCTTGAAGGTGGTCATCGGCAATGTGCTGATGACTGAGAACATGCAGGATTATCACGGGGTCCGGGCGCTGGCGGAGGAAATCGATGCCCGGTACACGCTGGACCCGACGATCACACCGAAAATGGATGGCGACCGCTCCATACTCGACCTGAACGCGGGCGAGTCCGCTTTGCGCGCTCTGTTCCGGGACGAAGCCTTCGTCGGCAACGCCGATGAGTTCTGCGCGCTGCCGCCCGCGCCCGATGAGAGCAGCATGCAGTTTCTGCCTTGCAGCGCCGGCCACACTGCCTGCTACGTTTCTCCTTACGGAGAGTTTTATCCTTGCGTGCAGTTTCCTTTGTCGTGCGGGAATGTGCGGCAGCAGCGCTTCATCGATATCTGGCGCAACTCTGAACAACTGAAGGAAGTCCGCTCGATTCGCCTGCGGGATCTTTCGAGTTGCTCGCAGTGCGCGCACGGCTCGACCTGCACTCGATGCCCCGGCCTGGCGTTCATGGAAGGGAATATGCGCGGGCCTTCCACTGCGGACTGCGAGAAGTCTTATGCGCGGACCGGCATTCCTTCGGCTAATCTGCTGGCGAAGAAGGAGAAGCTCTCTGCGCCGCGGCTGGTGCAGATCCAGATCGTTCCGGCAATCACGGGCAGCAGGCTAGCCGGCGTGGGCAACGCTGCGAGTGCAGTAGGGGCATAGCAAGGCCGGGTGACGGGTCTGCCGTCCCTCTGTAGTCTGTGGAGAGTCAAGGGCAAAAAATCAAAGTCAAAAAGTCACAGTCAAAGTCAAAGTCAAAAAGTCACAGTCAAAGTCAAAGTCAAAGTCAAAGTCAAAGTCAAAGTCAAAGTCAAAGTCAAAAAGTCACAGTCAACGGACAGGAGTGTCCGTTCCACACGAGCGCCGGGCTGCGCCCGGCGTCCCGGTCAGAGACCCGGACCCACACATTCTATTGTTTCGTCGCGTTGTCGAGGAATGCGGCTACGTTTGCTTTTAGCTTGGACAGGTCGGCTTCGTGCAAATACATCATGTGGCCGGCGTCGTAATACTTCAGGCTGATGTTCTTCTGCAGGTTTTCGGGCAGGCCTAAGTGCGTCATGGTGTATTCGGTGGCGAAGAACGGCGTGGCCAGGTCGTAGATTCCATTCTCGACTTCTACGTGCAGGTGGGTGTTGGTCACGAGGGCATCGACTAGATCCTGCTCGACGTTGGGGGCGCCGGGGAATCCTCCTCTCCTGCCTGGCGTAGTGCGCTTCCAATCCCACTCGGAGATGTCGGCTGAGGTGTTGTAGGTGAGGTCTTTGCCGAACTTCAGCTCTTCGCGGACGTAGCTGTTGAAAGCGGCGACAAAGGCTCCCTGAACCGCGGTGCTTTGCGGATCATCGGAAGCGTATTCGGCGAGCAGGTCGGGTTCGGGGCCGGAGAAGCGGGCGTCGTAGCGGCCGGTGGCGAGGCCGCGGGCGCGCTGGAGTTCGGCCCGGAACTGGGAAAGCTTGACGCGCAGATCGGCTTTGATGAGGTAGTCCTCACTGAGGCCGGTGAAGCGGGAGAGTTTTTTTGCGATGTCAGCCTTTTCGGTGACGGAGAGGTTGGCGCCTTTGATCAAGGCTCCGGCATATTCGGTGGTGGCGAATTGGCGGGCTTCGACTAGGAAGGCGTTGAGGTCGGCGGGTTGCTCTTTCAACATCTTTTGGTAGGAGGCCGCGGCCGCGTAGCTGGGAACATAAAACACGTAAGGCATGTCGTTGCCGAGAGGGAAGGAGAGCGTGCTCAGATCGAGAACCGAGGAGATTAGATCGATGCCGTTGAAATACATTCCATTGTGCTGCTGGAGATAATTGCCGAGCGCGGCGGAGCGGAACGTGCCGTAGCTCTCACCGATCAGGAATTTTGGGGAGTTCCAACGGCCGTTGCGGCTGATGTAGGTGGCGATGAGCTGCGCCAGGGATTTGACGTCTTGATCGATGCCCCAGAAATCCTTGTCTTTGGCTTTGCCTACGGCGCGGCTGAAACCGGTGCCTACGGGATCGACGAAGACTAGATCGGTTTTGTCGAGGAGGCAGTCGGCGTTGTCTACGAGTTTGAACGGCGGCGGCGGAGTTGGACCGGCGTCGGTAGTGACTACGCGGCGCGGACCGAAAGCGCCCATGTGCAGCCAGATGGAAGAAGATCCGGGACCGCCGTTGTAGACGAAGGAGATGGGGCGCTGGCTCATGTCTTTGACGTCGCTGCGCGTGTAGGCGATGGTGAAAATGCTCGCGGTGGGTTCGCCCTTGTCGTCCTTGATTAGCGTGGTGGATGCGGTGGCTTTGTAGGCGATGGCCTGGCCGCCGATTTTGATGGTGTGCTCGGTTACGGAGGATTCTTCCTTGGGCTCGGGAGCGGGCTTGGCTTCTGGTTTGGCTTCCTTCTCGGATTTTTCTGACTTCTCCGGGTCCTGGGCTGCCAGGTGTGACAGATTAGTGAGGGCCAGAAGAACTGCTACCACGAAGAGGGCGAGCGGGTTGCGCATTATGTCTGCTCCTGAGTTTGACTGGGAAAAATCAGGCACATTGTATACCGGCGGCTGGTGCAAAGTGCAGAGACGCCTCGCTGTGCTCGGCTGAACAGCCGAGGCGGCTGTTCCCACATTAGTTGTTCCTACATTAATTGTTCCTACATTAGGTGTGCGGGGACATCCGAAACTTCCTTTGGATTCGTAAGTCTAATGGTTGGGATGGCTGATTGAGTTTGGAGGAATTATGTCGAGCGTGTCGATTCGGATGTTCGCGATGATTCTGACCGTGTTGGCGGGGACTTTGGCTTGCCAGGCCGGGGGTGGGGCAAGTGCGGCGGTGCCGGCTCCGGCGGTGGATGAGTTGAAGGCTGCGGCTCACGGAAAAGAGACGGCGGTGGTGGCGGGGGGATGCTTCTGGGGAATCCAGGCGGTGTTTCAGCATGTGAAGGGCGTGATCACGGCGACCTCGGGATACTCGGGCGGCAAGGTGAAGAATCCGGATTATGAGACGGTTAGCAGCGGCACGACTGGACATGCGGAGTCGGTGCAGATTGTTTACGATCCGTCGCAGGTTACTTATGGAGAGTTGCTGCGGGTGTTCTTCTCGGTGGCGCATGATCCTACGGAATTGAACCGGCAGGGGCCGGATTCAGGCACGCAGTATCGTTCGGTGATTTTCTACGGGAATGAGGAGCAGAAGCGGATTGCCGAGGCTTACATTGGGCAGCTTGATCAGGCCAAAGTCTATCGGCACAAGATTGTGACGCAGGTGGTGGCGCTGCAGGCGTTTTATACGGCGGAGGGTTATCACCAGAACTATGCGACGCTGCATCCGACCGATACGTACATCATGTTTAATGATGCTCCCAAGGTGGCGAATTTGAAGAAGGAATTTCCGGAGTTGTATACGGGGAAGTAGCAGTTCTCGGCGACGAATTGTTGATTTCTGATTGTTGATTGAAGGCCTGCGAGCACATGTTCCGTAAAGCGGTTTTCAATCAGCAATCAACAATCAGCGATCAACAATCCCCGCCGAGAACTGAGAACTATGTGGAGGAGTTATGTTTGACTTGGATCGGGGTAAGGAAGAAGGCCACTCGCGGCGTGTCTTTCTGGCGGGCGCGGGTGCCGTGCTGGGAGGCGTACTGTTGTGGCGGTGGAGGAGTCCGCATGTGAGTGCCGCGGTGAAGTCGGAGCCAGGAGAAGTTACGATTGTGCAGTTTTCGGACGACGGCAAGCGGCTCCGGAAGGTGAAGATTGCGAAGGTGGTGAAGACGGAGGAGGAATGGCGGAAGCTGCTTCCTGCGGGGGCGTTTGAGATTACGCGGCACGCGGATACGGAGTACGCCTACTCCGGACAATATTGGAACCTGCACGACAAGGGGCTTTACCGCTGCATCTGCTGTGACAATGCGCTGTTCAGTTCGGCGACGAAGTTTGATTCGGGGACGGGCTGGCCCAGCTTTTGGGCGCCGATTGCGAATGAGAATGTGCGCGAGATCAGCGATAGCACAGTCGGCATGGAGCGGATTGCGGTTTCGTGCAAGGAGTGCGATGCGCACCTGGGGCATGTGTTTAACGATGGTCCGCATCCCACGGGGCTGCGGTATTGCATGAATTCGGCTTCGCTGCGGTTTGTGAAGGCGGCGTAGCGTTGCACGCTTACCGCGTACAGTTGGGGAGATCAATCCTTGGTAATGGTTGCTGGTGTTTTAGAGCTCTTAACCGCGGAGGTCGCGAAGAGACGTGCTTTGAAATCTAAAGGCTTGCCGCGAAAAAAATCTATCCGCGTGCTGGAGCAGCCGGTGCCGGAAGGCAAGTAGCTGGCTGGGTTGTAGCTCTTACCAACAAAAATGGAGGACGGGCCGTGGCCCGTCTCTCCATCTTTTTGTGGTTCAACCCGAGGGGGTTACGGTTAATGGGTTATTTACTGTCGCCGTCGTGATTGACGTCGCCGGTCGTGCTTTTCAGCGTGACAGTGTCCGAAGTTAGCGGACTGTTCTTCTGCGTCTGTTGTGGCTGAGGCTTGGGGGCTGCCGCTTTCACGGCTTCGTTCGCTTGGCTGGCTTGGGTACTGCTGATTGGGTTCACCATATGAAAAGAAGATCGGCGGAGTGGGGGGTGGGCTTTAGGGAGTTTTGTTGCAAGAGGCAATCTTTGGTAATAGTTACTGGCTCGAAAGCCTTTAACTGCTAAGGTCGCGAAGAACGGCCGCGAAGGCCGCTAAGAAAAGCCCCAGCAGCAAAATCAAAATTAAGGGCAGCGAGAAAAATCTTTACCACAGAGGGCACAGGGGAACACAGGGTAGGGCAAGGGCGATTTCTATTCGAGGACGCTGTCGTCCAGCTTTTTGCGGGACCAGTCGGCTGCGGCCTGGACGAAGGCCAGGATTACGGGATGGGGATTTTCTTCGGTTGACGATAGTTGCGGCTGGAACAGCGTGGCGATGAAGAAGCGGTGGGTGGGGGATTCGATGGCGCGAATTTCGTTTTGTGCGCCGCGCGCTACTACGGGGAAGCCGGCTTCCATGGTTGCCCATTCGTACTCGGGATTGACTTCGAAGTTGCAGAAAAATTCTTCGGTCACGACTTCTTTGTCTTTGCCGTAGAACGATTGCAGGTAGGAGCCGGGACGGAGGCGTATCTCGGGAACCTTGCCGGACAGTTTGGGAGCGCCGCCTTTGCGTCCAGTTATGGCGCAGGCTACGGGGTAGATCACAATGTTTTTGGAGCCGGAATTGTTTTCGGCGCTGTCGGCGTCTGTGATCCCTAGAACATTGCGGGCGAATTCGATTAGGGCGTACTGAAAGCCGCCACAAGTTCCGAGGAAGGGCCAGTCGCGGCGGCGGGCGAACTCGATGCCTTTTAACATGCCGTCGAAACTCTTGTAGGGGCTGCCGGGCGAGGCCCAGAGGCCGTCGAAGGTTTCTAGAATCTTTTCCGCGCCGGTGGTTAGCGAGAGCGTGGGAATCCACTCGGTTTCGACTTTCAATTTGAGCTTGTGGGCGGCGTGCTGGAGGGACTCTGAGGTCGCGTGGTGGGAACGGAATTCGGGGTTGAAGTCACCTAGGATTCCAATGCGAACGGCTTGGCTCACGGGGGTATTGTACTAGAGGGTGTTTTGGGGATGCCGTAATTGCGGGGCGTAGTGTACGGCGCTACAAAAAATGCAAGCGGCGTCGCCCGGGCTGGCATCGCCTTGGTGGAAGCAAGCAGGCAGGAGCGCCCGCTCCACACGTTCCGTGCCACACGATCTGCGCTACACCGTCAGATCAGGTGGGTTAGTGTTAACAGGCCGTAGAGGCTTAGCAGGGCTAGGGCTGGGCCGCCCCAGATCATTAGCGTGCATTTCCAGCCTAGAGAGCGGGTCAGGTCGCGCTGGCTGCGCCAGGAGATGAGGAAGGTTGGGTTGTTCTTGCCTTTCATCAGCACTACCGGTGGATGCGGGTCGAAGTCTGCGGACGGCGGAGTGGGTTGCTGCGGAGTTTGGGTGCCGGCGTTCGAGGCGCTGCCGTTGGAGGAACCGTTTGGATTGCTGACTGCTACCGCTGAGGGTGTGACTCCGGCGGCGGACCAGGCTGCGGGATTGGAGATGCCCGCTTTCATTAGAGCGGCGGCGATTTTCTGCTGCTGGGTCATGTCCGATGTTTTGGTTGCGGCTGAGTCTGGCGAAAGGTGGATTACGTGAGTCGACGCCGAGGATATTGCTTTGTCGTAAATTGGGTCGAACTTTGGATCGTGCTGAAGCCCACCGGTCAAGAGGCCGCTGAAGACGTTGCTGCCTTCCGCTGCGAACGAGAGGGCGGCGCCTCGCAGAGGAAGTGAGAAGCCTCCGGCGGTGAGCGAAATGGTTTCGGCGTCGTGAATTGGCTGCGGAGTGAGTTCGAGGCCAGGATTTTCATCCAGCGTTCCGAGCACGAAGAGCGCATTCTTCGGCTTGATGCAGAACTCTTCTACTTTGATTTTGTTGGTGGTGCTGATGCCGTGGCGCAGAAGAAAGCTGCGGACGTTGTCCGGGGCTTCTTCTTTTGTGGTGAAGAGCGAGTCGCAGAATTCTTCCTGGAAGTCGCGGTGCAGGTCTAGGTCGGCGCCGCGCGGGTCGACCATCACCTTGGCGGTGTTGTCGTCTAGAAAAAAAGGCACGTGCATGCACTCGGCGGCCACCTTGACCCATGTTTTGTTCTTGCCGGACTGCTTCCACTCCCAGACCAGGGTGCGGTGGTAGTAGCAGAGGCGGGCGGTGATGGGGGCGACCATGGTGTAGGGTCCGACGGCGAGGCCGTTCAGTTCGACCATTCCCAGGGGCGCGCTGCGAATTTTGGAAACTGGCGTGTCGAGGATGAGGTGACGACGCTGCAGGAGGCGGAAGCCTTGAACAGATAGATAGATCCCGGCGCAGATTCCGATGGCGCAGTAAATGATGAAGCCGCCTGGATTCGAGGAACGCAGTAGCAGAGTGGTTGGAATCAAGATGGGATCCGTTGGGCTGGATTCGGGGCACGCCCTGTATCGAGGCTAGCGTGGCGGGGCGGGTGGGGGCAGCAGAAAACGGGCGCGCGGGCTTACGTTGGTAATGGAGTTCGTTGGAGTACCTCGGGGGCTAAAGCCCGTTGATTTATGAATTGTTGACGCAGGCCTGGAAGGCCTGCTCCACCCTCGCGCACCGGATACTGCCACCGCGTCGCTGCGCTCCCGCTGGACGGGCGAAGGCGCCCGTCCCCACACGGGCAATTATGCTTGGCGGCTTCGTTTCAGTAGCACATAGGCCAGGGTTAAAGCCGCAAGAAAGGCGAGGCCGCCGATTGCGTTTATGCGGGTTGAGAATAGGGTGTGGAGAACTGTGGCTGACGCCAGGACGAAGCCTAGCATCGATCCCCAGATTCCTAGCGGGGAGCGCATCGGGAGGGCGGATAGTTGTTGGGGAGTGAGGCGCCGGCGGAAGCTTACGTGGGCTGCCAGGGAGACGACCCAGGAGAAGATGAGGCCGGAGAATGCGGCTCCCATGATGTACAGGAAGGCTTGCTTCGGAGCCCAGTTTTCGATGATTAGCGCGGTTACGATTCCATACGAAGAGACTAGCAAGGCGAGACGCGGCGATCCGGAGGCGTTTAATTTCCCCAGGCTTGCTGGAGCCCATCCCGTGCGTCCCATGGAAAACAGCAGCCGGGAGGCTACGTAGAGTTTGGCGTTGGCTCCGGAGAGCGCGGCGGTTAGGACTACAAAATTCATGAAGTAGGCGGCAGCGGGAATGTGGGCCATGCTGAGCACGGTGACAAATGGACTGCCCGAGACTCCCGTATGGTTCCACGGCATCACGCCGACCAGCACCGTTATGGCGCCGAGATAGACGCCAGCCAGCAACAAGAAGGTGAGGCGCGTGGCGCGGGGAATATCCTTCGGAGAACGGGATTCGCCGGTGGTGACGGCGAGTATCTCGATTCCGCCGAAAGCGTAGATGGCCCAGAACACGGCGAGCAGAGGGGCAATTGGACCTTTGGGAAGGAATCCGCCTTGAGCGGTGAATTGCGGAGCTACGCGGCCGCTGGAGAGCAAAGCTGCGCCGGCCACGATGAAGGCCACGATGGTCGCCAACTTGATCATCGAAAACCAGAACTCGAAGCGTCCGTAGGAACCCACGCTGCCCAGGTTGACCAGAAGAAGTAGAGCCGAGAATACGATGACCCAAACTTCGCTGGGCACGGCGGGGAGCCAGTAGCCCATGTAGGTGGCGGAGGCGACTAGCTCGGCTCCGATAGAGAAGGCGATGGCGGCCCAGTATGCGGCGCGGCAGAGAAATCCCACGTATTGATTGAGATAGAGTTCGCCATAGAGGCCGAACGATCCGGCAGCGGGGTGCATGCTGGCCAGTTCGCCTAGAGCCATGGCTACCGTGTACGCGATGAAGGTGGCGATCATGTAGCTGAGGATTACGCTTGGGCCTGCTACTTCGAGGGCTGCGGCGGAGCCTAGAAGAAGGCCAGTGCCGATGGAGCCGCCCACGGCGACCATGGTCATTTGTCCGGCGGTTAGCTGATGGTGGAGACCTTGTTCATGGACTAGATCTGGGGTCGCGGGGGCTGGAGGCATTCGGGGACGATATCAAATTGCGATGCGTTCTCCCAAGTTTGTACAGGAGGCAGTGTCCGAAAAATCTTAACCACCCTTCGGCTTCGCTCATTAGGGCAGGCAGAGGGCACGGGGGTCACAGGTAGAGCATGAGTGACTTTCGTAATCTCGGGCTTCGCCTTACGGATTGCTGGGGGTGGGGGCCGCTCCTAGAATCGAGGGAGCAGGACTCTGCCCAGAACTGTACCCATGCCTGAGATCACAAAACGTCTCAACCAAGCCGACGTGACCCGGCGTGCAGAGCGTGCGGAAAAGCTTTTGCAGAAGGGGAAGGCCGGCGAGGCGTTGGAAGAATATCTGCTGGCCCTGCGAGACGATCCAGAAAACGATGCGGTGCGGCAACTGGCGGCCGATTTGTGCCTGTCGCAGAACCGGACTCACGATGCCGTGAAGCTTCTGGGGGAATTGTTTGAGCGGCAGGTAAATGCTGGGGATGCTACGCGGGCCAGCCTGACTTATAAAAAGCTGGCGCGGCATGGCAGTCCGACGTGGGAGCAGAAATTCCGCTTTGGGCAGTTGCTGGAAGGATCGAACAAGAAGCTGGCCGTCGGTACGTATGAATCCGCATTGAGCGATCTGGCGAAGCTCGACAACAAGAAAGGTGCATTGCAAGTGCTGGAC